>SPJL01021276.1_pt1 | contig 45938 bp, 36 predicted proteins | sample 3741751 | NCBI WGS metagenome assembly SPJL01 (sample SAMN10925998, study PRJNA522277) | cold seep metagenome | isolation source: Elba SIP-enriched marine methane seep metagenome, extraction at timepoint T3 | place: Italy: coast of Elba, Mediterranean Sea | reverse complement strand
GAGAGGCAACAAAACAACTGCAGCAAACGCCCTCTTTAGTGCGTGTGATTTTTTTTGATAAAACTCCAGAGAAAAATTGGCGGGTGACGTGGCATCAGGATAAAACCGTCGCATTAAATAAAAAGTTCACTGGCTCAGGCTGGGATGTATGGTCTGTAAAAGAAGGTGTTTTCCATGTTCAACCGCCATTGGAAGTGCTAAATAAGATGTTAACTTTTCGAGTGCATCTTGATCCGGCTGACGAGTACAATGGTTGTTTAAGGAACCTCTGATCAAGTCCAATTATTTTTAGCTTGCTAAAACTGTCGCTATTTTCCACGAAGATCGGCGCAATAGAATGACTATTACTGCTCACTTCGCGAAAAATAGCGACAGTTTTTCTGCGCTAAATTCTAACCAACTTAATCAGAGGTTCCTTAAAGGTCGTCCCTGGATCGCATGCGCAAGGCTTGCTTTGCCAGCAAGACATTCACAAACGGGTGGCAGAAATGACGCTTACTATTGCCGGGTGAATGCGGGGGATACCGTGATGATGAGACCGCATCTTGTGCATGCTTCAGGCAAAGCGGTTAAACCGCAACACCGGCGCGTTGTTCATATTGAGTTCAGTAGTTATATGCTATCAGAAGGCATCTCTTGGGCATAAATGATGTTGCGGGTGAGGGGGGCATGCCTTCTCCAGCCTGAATCTGGAGTCTAACAGGTTGTTGAAAAACGTTATGAGCGCCGCCAAGACAAGGCAATAGTGATGAAAAAGCGCAGTTCATATGGCGTAAATGAGCATTTTGAGTCATTTTTTAACACCGAATTGGCAAGCGCAATAGTCTTTCAACAGCCTGCTAAACAATCTCGCAATCGCCTTTTCCCGGGTAGATAAGCTTAACCTTAATTCGTGGCTTCCCACGGATTATGCTTTAGATAACGATCTTACATAACAAGAGGAATAATCATGGCATTAATAAAAAAACTAAGCGCAGAATTTCTCGGTACATTTTGGTTGGTTTTGGGCGGTTGTGGCAGTGCTGTGCTCGCGGCTGCATTTCCTGATGTCGGTATTGGTTTAATGGGGGTTTCCCTGGCATTCGGGCTTACGGTGTTAACCATGGCTTATGCAATTGGCCATATCTCCGGCTGCCATTTAAACCCGGCAGTATCGATAGGGCTCTGGTCTGGCGGAAGATTTACAGCTGCTGAGCTGGGGCCGTATATTGCCGCACAAGTCGTGGGTGGCATAGCAGGGGCCGCAGTGCTTTTTGTTATGGCCAGTGGGCAAGCCGGTTTTGATGCTGCCGAAGGATTTGCATCTAATGGCTTTGGAGAACATTCGCCTGGCGGTTATGGGTTAGTATCGGCATTGGTCACTGAAATCGTTATGACCTTTATGTTTTTGATCATAATTCTAGGCGCGACTGATAAACGGGCTCCGCAAGGCTTTGCCCCAATTGCTATCGGTCTTGGCTTGACACTTATACACTTGATTAGCATCCCTGTCACCAACACCTCAGTAAACCCGGCAAGAAGCACCGGAGTCGCCATTTTTCAAGGTGACTGGGCGCTATCACAATTATGGTTATTTTGGGTGGCACCCATTATCGGTGCGGCCTTAGCGGGTGTCGTTTATCGTTGGCTTGGTACAGAATCGACAACAGAAGTGGCTTGAATTCTGTAATCTCCAGGATGTGCATGTTCCCACAGATGAATGTGGGAACATGCACTCATGAAACGTTAGCTGCTTGTCATTCTCGAAAGTGGGAATTTTTAAAATGACAACGGTATTAGCACGCAGCGCGATGCTAGCCTGTTTTATTATTGATCTTTTAACTCTGCTACTACCCGTCGAGCCAGCTGTTCACTATAGCCATGAATCTTCCAATGCCCCGGGCTCCAGCCTTTAATGAAACGGTGGAAATCGGTCCAGGCGACGGGGTATAGACTGCGCCAGTCGGTTTCCAGTGCATTGGCATCGACGGGTTTTTGTTGTTTGTCGAGAGCTGTTCTCAGCGCAGTAAAGTAGCAGGTCAGTAGTTCGTCTTCGAGTCGGGCGCAGTCGTTTTCATGAAAACAGCTGCCGATAAAGTAAGCGACATCTTTCATTCCGCAGCCGCCACCGACATATTGAAAATCCACCGCAGCGACGTTTTTGCCGTCTGCGGAAAAACAGAAGTTGGCCAGCTTGGCATCGCCATGCACCAGCGTTTGGTAGGGGCTGTTGCGTAACCGTTGATCAATTTTACCCGCGGCGTGTTTTAATGGAATATCGGTAAGTGCGTCCAGCTCATCCGGTCTGGTTTCCAGATGCCAGTAGGTGCCGGTGGGCCATAGTCCTTCCGGTTTTACGCCGAGAAACTGTGCATGGAAATTCGCCAGCCACTTTAGACAAGACTTGGCTTCTGACAAGGTAACTGAGTTGCGTCGCTGGTTAAAACCGGTGGCATCCAGGTCTTCCAGCACGATTACCAGGGTGTTATCGCAGCTTTCGACGGCCAAACATCGCGGTACTTTGCAATGCTCGGGCGGGCATTGCTGGCTCCAATAGTGATACCAGGCCGATTCCACTTGATAAGAGCGCAGTTTACGCTGGTGGGAAAGTGAGCTGTTCCAGCCTCTGGGGTGATTGCTGTGTACGGACAGGTCAATATGTTTAACGATGACACTTTCACAATCTTTTCCCTGTAAAGATGCGCGCAGAATACTTCCATAGCCACTCCACAGGCTTTGTAATTCATAGCAAGCCTGAATTGAAGTCGCTCCGGTTGAGGTGATGATAATTTGTGTGATATGCGGGTTCAAGCGGCTGGCTCCGTTAACAGGTTGTTGAACAATTATTGCGTTTACCAATCTGGCGTTAAAAAAACTCAAAATGCTCATTTACCTCGTGTAAACTGCACTTTTTCACCCCTATGGCCTTAGCTTCGCTCATAACGTTTTTCAACAATCTATGAGTACTGAAAATGGCTATTGTACTGCGATTGCTAAAACGCTATATTTAAAGAATAGTGGTTCTTTGAAAAGTCTATGCCTAGAAAGATTGAATTTGACCCGCAGGCAGCCGTTACGGATGCCATGGGTGTGTTTTGGGAAAAAGGGTATGTCGGGACATCTTACGATGATCTGGTTGCCGGTACGGGCGTGAGCCGTGCCAGTCTGTATAAAGCCTTTGGCGATAAAAAAGCGATTTATTTAAAGGTGTTGGATCGTTACAAAACAGAGACCATGCAGCCCTTTTTAAAAGTACTGAGTGCCGAAGGGGCTTCCATTGCGGAATTGATTGGTTTTTTGAAAGATTTAAAACAGTATTTTGAAAGCCAGGACAGCTTGTCCAGAGGGTGTTTGTTCTGTAACAGCAACATTGAAATGGCCGGGCAGGATGAGGAAATTACCCGCAAGCTCACCGAATTATTGGACATTCAACGAGCGGGATTTCGCAATGTGTTTGTTAATGCCCGCTTAAAGGGGGAGCTTTATGCGACAGATGATATCGAAAGGCTGGCCGATACATATGCTACAACGTTAATGGGCTTGGGGGTTATGGCAAAAACCACATTGGCACGGACCATTGGGGTGAATACCCTGAATAATTTAATCAGCGATCTGGAAAGCAGATTAAGTTCATGACACTGGAGCAGGACGTTGCAGCATGGGATGGAAAATCTGCCGATGCGATAAGACGCATTTACCTTAACGTCCATCAAACACCCAATTTTGCAAATCAAGTTATCCGCTTGCTGCAAGAGAACCAGACCCAGAAAGCTGCGACCTGGTTGTTGAAAGCCTTTCTGGAAGAAGGCTATGTGCTAAATAGCCAGCAAACCAACGCTGTTTATTTAGCGTTGCCTGGACTGGACGGCTGGGAAGCAAAGCTGCATGTGTTGCAGTGTTTTAACGTATTGCCCATTACAGAGAAAACTAGAGTTATTGTGGAAACGTTTCTTAGGAACGGCCTGATGGAGAACAACAAATTCGTCAGGGCCTGGAGCTATAGTGGGTTTTATCATTTAGCACAGCAATACCCGCAATATCTGGAAGAGGCTAAACAACTTATCGACATGGCGATGCGCGATGAAGCACCTTCAGTAAAAGCACGAATTCGCAACGTGATAAAAAAAGGCCGGTAACTTTTCGGTGATACATTGACAGTCGATTAAAGAATAAGTATTCTTAAATAAAAAACCTAATGGATTCTTTATGGCTATTAACAGCGTTAACCTGACTCGTTTTATTGTGTACAAGCCATGGCTTATGGTGTTCCTGTGTTTGCTTATTGTGGCTGGCATTGGCTATGGCGGAAAAAACCTGCAATTCAATACCAATTATCGGGTGTTTTTCGCTGAGGAAAACCCGCAGCTGGCGGCCTTTGACGAAATAGAACGGGTGTATATTAAAACCGATAATATTTTGTTCACCGTCAAGCCGAAGCAAGGTGATGTGTTTCAGCCGCAGGTGCTGAAATTGATGCAGGAATTGACGGCAGAAGGGTGGAAGCTGCCCTATTCCCAACGTGTGGATTCCATCACTAATTTTCAGCATTCCTATGCACAGGACGACGATTTAACGGTGGCGGATCTGGTTGAAAAAGATGCTCTGCAACTGAGTATGGATGCAATTGAACAGATAAAAACCACGGCGATGAATGAAGCCTTGCTCGTGGGTAAAATCCTCAGTCATGATGGATCAACCGCCGGTATTAATGTAATGATTAACCTGCCTGGGAAGAACATGGAAGAAGTACCGGAAGCGGCAAATGCAGCGCGGGAACTGGTTAAACAATTCAAAGCAAGCTATCCAGACATAGAAGTCCGCCCGTCCGGTATGGTGTTTATGAATAATGCGTTCATGGAAAATTCCATGCAGGACATGATGATATTAACGCCGATTATGTTTATCACGCTGATTGTTGTCGCGGTAATTATGGTCAGATCAATTTCAGCAACACTGGCCATCTTATTGGTCATTCTGTTTTCCGCAATGGCAGCGTTAGGTTTTGGCGGCTGGTTGCATTTCCCGTTAACCCCCCCGTCTGCCATTACACCAACTATTGTGCTCACTCTGGCCATTGCTGACTCCATCCATATTATTATGTCGATGAAAAAAGCCATGCAATTAGGAATGGCCAAAAAAGAAGCCATTATTGAATCGTTGCGGATTAATTTTCAGCCGGTGTTTTTAACCTCTTTAACGACGGCGATTGGATTTTTAAGCCTGAACTTTTCCGAAGCGCCCCCGTTCTGGCATCTGGGTAATATGACTGCTTTTGGTGTGTGTGCCGCTTTTTTGTTTTCGATTGTGTTGTTGCCCGCCCTGCTGGCAATTTTACCGATCCGTGTCAAACAACACCCGGATGACCATAAAGGTGCAATGGATCATCTGGCTGATTTTGTTATTAAATTCAGTACACCTTTATTAATTATCAGTATCACGCTGACGGTAGGTATAGGCGCAATGATTAGCAAGATTGAACTTAATGATCAGTTTGTGCAGTACTTTGACGAGTCCATCGCGTTTCGTCCGGATACCGAGTTTATGCTGAACAATTTGAGTGGTATTTATTCTGTTGAGTACTCAGTTGCCAGCCTGGGTGCAGAAAAAATCAGCGAACCGGAATACTTGAATCATCTGGAAAAATTTACCCAGTGGCTAAGACAGCAGCCAGAGGTTGATCATGTTTTTTCTTTATCGGATATTTTTAAACGATTAAATAAAAACATGCACGGCGATGACCTGCACTGGTATCGCATCCCGGAGAATGCTGATTTAGCCGCACAATATTTATTGCTTTATGAGTTTTCCCTTCCCTACGGGCTGGATTTGAATGATCGTATTAACATCGACAAAAGTGCCACGCGGGTGACGGTGACGGTGAAGGATTTATCGACTCGGGAGTTGCGCGCCTTTAAAATCAAGACCGAACAGTGGTTGCAGGATAATGCACCAGACTACATGCATGCATTGGCCACCAGCCCAGCCGTAATGTTTTCATTTATTTCCAGCCGTAATATCAGTGCGATGGTAAAAGGCAATTTGATCTCGTTGATACTGATTTCCGGCATTATCATGCTGGCTTTGCGCAGCTTTAGTATGGGTATGATTTCCATGTTGCCCAATCTTGCGCCAATTGCGGTTGGCTTTGGTGTATGGGGTTTGTTGATCGGCCAGATCAATATGGCGGCGGCATTTGGCTTTGCCGCCTGTCTGGGGATTATTGTTGATGACACCGTGCATTTTCTGTCCAAATATATTCGTGCGCGGCGGGAAAAGAATATGACTGCGCGAGAAGCCGTGCATTATGCCTTTCATACCGTGGGCAGTGCCATGTGGGTCACCACAGTTATCTTGATTGCAGGGTTTAGTGTGATGGCACAGTCAGGCTTTCAAATGAACAGCTATCTGGGATTGTTGACAGCGATAGTGATTGCCTGTGCCCTGTTGCTGGATTATTTCCTACTGCCGCCGTTGTTAATCTGGCTGGATGATGTTTCTAAAAAATTAAAAGTGATTTTTACACGAGGAAAACCCGCATGAAGATGAATTGGAAAAGGGCTGGTATCCCTTTGGTATTGGTTATCAGTAGCGCAGCTGTGCAGGCAGAAAAAACCAAAGATGACTTAATTACCGCTGAAAGCCCTGAAGTGATTGGTGAAGCCATTGCCATTGAACTGGACGAGCGTGATATTGGCTTTGTCAGTCAGGTATCGAAAATGGAAATGGTGTTGCGTAATGCCTATGGGCAGGAGAACCGCCGTGAAATGGAGACCCGCATTCTGGAGCGGCCTGAGCGTACGGTGGGCGATAAATCCATGCTGGTGTTTTTTAATCCGCGCGATATAAACGGCACTGCCCTGCTGTCGTTTGCCGAAATTCTTGAGCCGGATCAGCAATGGTTATACTTACCGGCCTTAAAGCGTGTAAAACGGATTTCATCCAAAAACAAATCCGGGCCGTTTGTCGGCTCCGAGTTTGCCTTTGAGGATATTACCGGTAATGAAATCGGCAAATACAGCTGGCGATTTGATGGCCTGGAGCCTTGTCCGGTGATGGCGAATCTGGAATGCTTTAAATTGACCACCGTGCCCAAGTATGAACATTCCGGCTATACCAAGCGTATTGTATGGGTCGATGTGGAAGAGTTTCGTGCCGACAAGGTGGATTATTATGACCGCAAAGATGCTTTAATCAAAACCCAGACCTTCCATAGTTATAAGGCATATTTAAACAAGTTCTGGCGCGCCGACGTGTGGAAAATGGTCAACCATCAAACCGGAAAGAGTACCGAGTTGTTTTTTAAAGGCTATCAATTCAAGACCGGGTTGACAGATAGCGATTTCAGCAAGGCCAGCTTGAAACGGGTGCGTTGATGATGATTTGCCTGATAACGCCTGCAAAGTAAGCTCATGCGAAAACGCACGGCAATGTTGAGTTTGGTGTTTAGTGTGATGAGCACGAAGGCCTCAGGCCTTGATCTCAGCGGTTACATCGCGCTGGAAGAGCGGGTGTTTTTTCAATCGGAACAATTTGCCGAACAGGAATTTGGTGCCATGCCGTCGCTGATTGTGGAGCCCGAAATCTATCATAGCAGTGACGACCGCAAACATTCCTGGGTGGCAACACTGTTTTTTCATTACGACCCGAATGATGACGAACGCACCCATTTTGATATTCGCCAGGCCGACTGGACCTTTGTCGAAGGCGATTTTGAAATCCGTGCAGGTATCAGCAAAGTCTACTGGGGCGTAGCGGAATCGCGTCATCTGGTAGACAGCATTAATCAGGTTGATGCGGTCGAAGATGTAGACGAGGAAGATCGCCTCGGTCAACCAATGTTGCAACTAGCTCTGTTTAAAGATTGGGGCAGCCTGCGCTTTTTTTATCTGCCGTATTTTCGGGTGAGAAGTTTTCCTGGTGCACAAGGGCGGCTACGCGGCGCATGGGTGGTCGATGATGACAAGCCGGCGTTTGAAGAGAGTATGCAAGAATGGTATCCGAATTTCGCGCTGCGTTATGAACATAGCTTTGGCTTGTGGGATATTGGTGTGGCGCAGTTTCACGGCACCGCGCGCGCGCCGGTTTTTCAGTTAAAAAATGATCACTTCATTCCGTTTTATCAAACCATCAATCAGACGTCAGTGGATGCGCAATACACCGAAGACGCCTGGTTGTGGAAGCTGGAAGCGATTTATCGTCATTCCGAAAATGACGAATTTGTCGCGCTAACCGGCGGCTTTGAATATACGTTTTTCGGTATCAACGACAGTGATCAGGATGTCTCCGTATTGGCCGAATACCACTATGATGGACGCAATGCAGCCTCACCGGCAACCTTGTTTGATAATGATTTTTTTATTGGCACACGCTATGTGTTGAATAATGTCTCCGATACCGAATTTTTAGGTGGTGCGGTCATTGATTTGGGCGGAAATGGTCTATCCGTCTTGTTGGAAGCCAGTCACCGCCTGAATGACCATTTGAAACTGGAATTTGATGCACGCCTGTTTTTTGAGATTGACCGCAGCCAGCCGTTTGCCTTTTTAAACCGTGATGATTTTATGCAGCTGCGTTTGTCATACTTTTTTTGATTGTACTATCCAGCCTTTTTTTCGGCAGATAAGTTTCAAACAGCAGACAGTGTGAAAGGTAGTGCCCTTGAATGTCATCGTGATGCAACGCCATCCCCCCCTGATGACTTTATCGTTTTGGTATCAAAATAATTCCTTTCTAAATTGCTTGGTGTATTAGGCTGGTTATTTCCAGGTATTAACCTTATAAGGCGCTGCAAATCTGGGCAAAATCCACATTTGATACAGTGATACAATCCAAACAACGGCAGAACATAGACTATATCCAACCCCGGAAATGATAGTGAGCCATGCAAAACCGGCATCTATTTTAGTCAGCCACCATGAAAAAACATCAATGCTGATAAAAAAGAAGGGTGCGCTGACTATGAAAATTTTAAAGCTTTGCTTTAGACCGGTAGTCAAACTGAAAATAATGCCATTAAAGAAAAAAATGAATGAAATGGCAAAAATATGTATATGTGAAACGCGTGCTAATGATGCCGCAGAGGCACCTTTATCGGATTTTGCGACACGTTTAACTTCTTCAAACTGAGTGAAGTCCGGCAAACCCGGAATAGTGCTGTGACATGAAATACAATTTTGATAAAAAACATCCTTGATCTGTTCATTCCACTGTTCTTCCGGAGCGCCATTTCTGACCCATTTAATAATTTTCATTTGGTCTGCAGCAGATGCCTTGTCCTTCATTGAGCCATTGAGTTTAATTTCAATTTTGCTATGCGCCGGGTCACCATGATAACTATAAACGATGTCATCCACAGACAAGCCTACCTTGCCATCGGCCATCCCATGAGTCATTAATATTTGCACGGTGGCGAGTACCGCGCCTAAGCCAATGACCAGTAAATAACTGGTAAGCAAGCTTTTTACTGTCAGATTAAGAGAAGGCAAGTTGAGCCATGTTGCGTCGGTAACCGAGTTGTTTTCTTCTTTTTTCATTGTTTAGCAATAGCCCAGGAGTGAATGAAGCGATGAATTGAAATTATACCCATCGTCCGACAGCCTGTTAGAGTTTAATAAAATAGAAAAATGCACAGTCACCATAAATATTAAGAACAAAAAGTATGACAATTAGGAGCTTTGAAACGAGTGCGGCAGGTTGAGAGTCTCCCAGCCTGCCGTCTTGAAGGAATTTAGATGATTAATGATCCAATTGTTTTATTTGGCAGTATTACCAACCCGCAAAACGAAATATCTCAAAAAACGGTTGTTTGAAAAAATATCGAAAAAATGAGAATCGTTTATTTTTGATGCGGATAGTTTTTTCAACTATTTTGCTGTTAGCCGTTCCGTCATTGACTTGCAGTTCCACGACCAGGTCGCTTGTCGATAATGGTAAAACCTTTGCTTTAGAGCGAGATCGTGGATGTAAAATGATGGCCTTACCTGACTTGATTTTCCATTGGTATTGCAAAGCATCGCCATCTGCATCAAATGAATGTTTGGCGTTCAATTTGATTAACTGCCCAACCCTTCCTCGTTTACGGCTTTTTATTTTAGCTACAGGCGCCTGATTCAGTTCTGCTTCTGTCAGCCGATAACTTAACCGTATATCGGCTATAGCCAGGTCAGGATCTACAGGGGTGAGCAACAAGCGGTTGATAATTTCAATACCTTGCGTAGAGATGAATTTTGCACCGGAACCAAAAGGCGGCAACTGAAAATTATCAACAAACAACAATTGATGGTATCTTGGGCCATCTACAGCTGACCTGCAATCTTCATCTTGAGCAAATGAAAAGTCACTAATTAAATCACCTTGTTCTAGCGGATTGAGTTTCGACTTTCCAATCAGTTCTCCCATATCCGTCACCACTTCACCTTCACATATATACTCTGCCAGGCGAATAGGGAAAGGATCTAAAGCTGACTCCAGAGCAAAGCCTTCTGATTGGCGACTTTGCGTCAGGTCATTGGCAGGTGATAAATTTTCAAGCACATGAGACGGTGTGGCAAGCATATCCAGTTTGAAATCCAAATCGCCAATCTTCACATCAGCCATCTGTGGATTCAGAATAGGACGCGAAAAAGCAGAGCTGATAGAAGCAAGGTTTTGGCTACTAAGTTCATTTAAAGAACCTTTAAATTCAACCCCTGAAACCAAACGAACCAGTTCCTCATAGGCTTGTGAAAAATCGTAGACAGCGTCAATTAATACGGATTGTTTCGTTTGCAAAGGGACTGCTTCGAAATGACCTGCTTTTAGAGCAAAAGCCTGAGATTCAGCGTCCTCACGCTTGATTATTTCGCCATGGGTGACCAAGTGGGCAGCCTTTCCAGCAGACAAAGCATCATCCAGCAATACATAGACCGCTCTTTTTAAACGATCCAACTGGAATGAAATCGGCTCACTCGGCAACAATGCGCCTGATTTTTTTACCCGGGAAGAGAGTGCTTCATTAGGCAAAAAAGGCGCGTTTGATAATGCTGTAATGTGTGGCAACAATGTGGCGGCAGTCAGTATTTTTGTTCCGGTTAACAAATTTTGCTGAGTATCGACATTATTCAATGCCTCACGAATACCACGGGTATTATCGGCTTCCGCCATATTGCGCAGATCTTCAACCAGTTGATAGGTGGTGAACAGATGGCCGTCTTTAAAGCTTCGTGAGCCGCTGCTAGGACCTGCAATGGTGTTAAATGGCGCGCTTAGCGGTGATAATCCTGACTGTTGCAAGGCCGTTTTGGTCAGAATTAAATTGTGCGACATCAAGCGTCTGTCTTGCAATGAAAAGCCTTTGCTCTCAAGTTCATCAACCACAACAGCAACGACCTCGTCACTATTTTTATCGCCATTATAATAAGCCTGCGTATTAACTCTATCAATGGTTTCTTCCACGCTAAACTCATGACCATTCAATGTAAAACGGTCAATATCACCCAGTAAATCCTCTGCCAGAACCAGCAAACCATCTTCAATTCTGATCACCCCGGCCTTACCATCGGCACCGTGGATGCTAAATGGAACCATTGAGGTTAAAGGTGTGCGATGAATGGTTCCATCGCTTAATTCCACTTCCAGCTGCGCCGACAAATCCTGCAATGCATCAACCGCAATCCCGCCGACCGATACTGATTTAAAAACTTCAGGATGGATCTGCAGGGTATAGACAGGCGAATTATTGAATGTGGTGTTGAAGCCATCTTTGGCGCGGTGAAATAATGAGACCGTACTGCCATCAAAAACCGGCCCATTTTCATTTTCACCTGACTGGAAAACGGTCGGTCCAAGTAATGGCCCTGGACTTGCAATAGCAGGATTATGGATGGGAATACCTTTATCGATTACATCCGCTTCACGGGCATGAGCGACCATGTAAGCCAAATCTTCGCGGGTGATGATGTCATGATCCTGATAGCCTTTTTTGGAAAGAAACCCCTCAAAAGACAATATGACATCAGGGTCAGTATTAATGAGATAGTGTGTAATAAGGTGCTTAGCTTCTGCGAAGCTGACGTCACCCGTACCTAAATCATTCAATGTCCCCAACAATTGTCTGGCAAATGTTTTGTTGGCTGGATATTGGGGGGAAAAGTACTTTTGGTCGGTAAATATACCCAGTAATTCCAAACGCACAACTGATTTTTTTGCGTAATCAGAAATCTGAGAAAAATCTTCAAACGAAGATGAGAGTGTCGATAGACCGGGAACATCATCAGGATTGGGTGCATCAGCATAAGCTAACGAATAACTGCTTAGTGATAGGTTAAGTGCCACTGCAGTGACCAATGCAGGCCTCATCAATTGCTTTAACATGGTAAACCTCTGTAATAAATGTGAAGTGATAATCATTGTTGATTGACGACTCATGAATTAGTCATCAATCAAGCTAACACGCTCACCACCCAGTTATTCCATTAAAAAAAAGATATTCAGGGAATTTTTTTAATATTCGGGTGTTAACGTAGACAAGCGTATTTATTGATTACTGAGGAGAAGAAAGTTATGAAAAAAACCTATTTATTGTGTCTTTGTAGCGTTGCTGTTATATGGAGTGAAATTAGCCTGTCTGAGCCTGTTACAAACATTGCGCCTGCTCCGAACGGAATCGAGTTTCCTGTAGGTTATAAAAAATGGCAGGTTATTAGCCTGTCTCACCGTACCGATAAAGACTCTGTGCGTGTTATTTTAGGCAACCCTATTGCGATTGAAGCCGCTCGTAGCGGAAAAACAAATCCCTGGCCGGATGGTGCCATACTTGCTAAAACAGCCTGGAATCAACGCATTGATGAAAACTGGCCAGCCGCAGTCGTGCCTGGTGAATTTTGGCAGGTTGAATTCATGATAAAAGACAGCAAAAAATACGCTGCAACCAAAGACTGGGGATTTGCTCGCTGGCGGGGGAAAGAGCTTAAACCATGGGGCGAAGATGCAAGCTTTGAGCAGGGGTGCGTCGCTTGCCATACACCGGTTGCCAATAGGGACTATGTTTTTACCTCGCCCGTTTTTTTTGATACCGAAAAAAAATAACCGATGCCAGATGACTGCAATAGATCAACGCATCGTAGCGTACATTCCAAGGTTGCGTCGCTACGCCCAGGCTTTGTTGAAAGGCCACAGTTCAATGGCAGAGGATCTGGTGCAGGATTCGCTTGAACGCGCTCTGGCGCGTTCCCATCAATTTCGTGAAGGAACTGACCTGCGCGCCTGGCTTTTTACGATTATGCATAATGTTTACGCCAATCAGATTCGTCGAATCAGTAATGGCCCAGATTTTGTGGAATTACCCGAAACAATTGATGAAATGACAAATGACGCATCAACGGCCAGATTGGAACTGAGAGATTTACAACAGGCGATTGCAAAACTCCCGCTTGAACAGCGTAAAATTTTGTTATTGGTTACATTGGAAGGCTTGCCCTATCAGCAAGTGGCCGATATGCTTGGCATGCCAGTTGGAACTGTCATGTCAAAACTATCCCGAACCCGCCAACATTTGCGCAAGTTGACCCACAGAGATGATGCCCCGCATCTGCGGAGGATAAAATGAACAACCGTACTGAAATTTCTGATTCAGAGATACAAGCCTATGTCGATAACCAGCTTGACCCTGATCGACGCCGTGAAATTGAAGCCTATATTCAAACCCATCCTGAAACGGCTGTTTTGATTGAAGATTACCAGTTTCTCAACAGATCAATTCAGGCACTTTATGACCCGGTTCTGGACGAGGAACCGCCGAAACAATACGCGCGTACACAATCTGATAGAAAGCCCAAGCAACGCAAATTACTAAAAGTTGCCGCCTCATTGGCTTGGCTTACGATAGGTGGCATTGTCGGCTGGGGTATCCACCCGGCTGGGCTGATGCTGGCAAAACCTACTGATGAGCATGAAACGCATTTAGTACTCCCTGCGTCCTTTGCACACGTTGTGTATTCAACCGAAACCCGTCATCCCGTGGAAGTTACAGCTAAAGAAGAACAACACTTGGTCGGCTGGCTGTCAAAACGATTACATACTGATATTAAAGCGGCCGATTTATCAAAAAATAATTTTGATTTGATTGGAGGACGTTTATTACCATCAACCAATCGAATGGCAGCACAATTCATGTACCAGAAGCATGATGGCCGTCGTATTACGCTCTATATCAGGCGAGGGGTATGGGATAGCAGTGAAACAACGTTTCATTATTCAAATCAGAATAATACGAGTGTGTTCTACTGGATTGATGGTGAAATGGGCTACGCATTAGTCGGTCAATTAGGCAAAAAAGAATTGCTACAGATTTCACAGGAGATTTATCAGCAAAATATGCTCAACTAAATTAATTTGAATCTGTGGTTTTAATACAGGCTCGGGTGGAAACTGGAGTTTGATGCACGCCTGTTTTTTGAGGTTGACCGCAGCCAGCCGTTTGCCTTTTTAAACCGTGATGATTTTATGCAGCTGCGATTATCTTACTTTTTCTAATTATCGTGAGTGAGTTTTAAGGGGTCGCGTTGTAGTCTGGTAATTGAGGGAACAAGTTGCGCATCTGTTTGTAGATTTTTTGCGTTATTTGGTTGAATCCCGACGGCGACGGGTGAATTTCGTCTGCCCAATCGGCTTCTTTGCCCGGGGTTAATGTGCCTTGTGTGTCAACAACATAAAAATCATCATAGTCCTGTTCGAGGGTTAACAGCGTGTTTTTGAAGGCTTCCAGCAGGATCTTAATAATGTCGAAATGAAGATGTTGCGGAATCTGCTTTTCTACCAGCGTCGGATAAATCCACGGATCTACAATCTCCACCCCCCACAAAAATTCAGCGCCCTGATCACGTGGCTGAATAAAATCGTAGGTATGGCAAAGGATTTTCATGTTGGGTGCATGCAGATTCCGCAAATCTAGCAGTTTGCGATAATTGCTGGCGATGTGCTCCATTTTGTTATCGACATGTGTTTTATTTATACATTGGCGGGCATCTAAACCATCGACATAGTCATGAATTAAAGGGGATAAGTCGTCTGGGCCGACCACATCATTGCCACCCGCAGAAAACAGGCATAAATCAATCAAATACCCACGCTTTTCAAGTAAACGGGTTAATTTATCTAACTGTTTACCAGATAACATCTGTTCACTGGTATCGCCATTACTTGCAAGGCTTAAGGTGTTGACGATTTTTTTGCCGATTAATTGGCGGAAAATATGGTCGACGATATTGGAGTGAGGGCCAAAAATTAACCATTCACTGGGGTAGGCAAACCAGGAGTCCCCTTCAATGATAATATTGATCCGTTCATATTTTTTGGCAACCCATTCAAATGCATCAACCGAATTGGTGACGCCCAACAATTTTGCATTTAAACGTTTTCGTTGTCTGGGAGAAGTTCTGGGCGGCATGGGATGGTCTCCAATAAATAAGGCATAAAGTTATCATCGCAAAGACAGTGCATGAGCCCAAGGTAAAATTACCAGTTTAAATGATTGACATTATTGATGTTTATAAAGTATTATTCCGCGTCTTTTTGATTCATTTTTGTAAATTAATAAACAGGCCGCAAGCAAATGAAAAGAACGTATCAACCCAGCAATATCAAGCGCGTAAGAACACACGGTTTTCGTGCAAGAATGGCAACAAAAAATGGCCGTCGTGTAATCAATGCACGTAGAGCTAAAGGTCGTAAGTCTTTAACCGTCTAATTGGACAGAGAAGATTTCAGTTTTCCTGTTGAACTGCGGTTACGTTTACCGGCCCAGTTCAAGCAAGTTTTTGCCGACCCGGTAAAGTCTACAGACAGATATTTTACCCTGCTGGCGATCAATAATGATTTGGATCACCCGCGACTGGGGCTGGCAATTGCCAAAAAAAATATCAAGAAGGCTGTGACTCGAAATCTGTTGAAGCGAACAATAAGAGAACAATTCAGATTACAACAACAATTATTAACCCATATCGATATTGTAGTATTGGCGCGAAGAGACGCGGGATCGGCATCCCCTGAAGAACTAAGAAAATCCTTGGAAAAACATTGGCTCAGGATTAGCAGGCGTAGTCAGGAAGTCATTGAAACGAACTACCAGCACGCTTGACCATCTAAATTTTCTGTTATTCCGCTCGCTAGCCAAATTTGTCATTGGCTAATGAATCCATACTGGTAAAATACCTCCTTTTTGCGCTCTTTAGCTGCAATATCCTTAAAATATCCGGAAATAACAATGGACAATCTCAGATTTTTACTCGTCATGGCATTCGTGATGGTTACCTATATGCTTTGGGAAGCCTGGCAGATAGATTATGGCCCCAAGCCACAGCAGATTGTTTCTGAAACACCAACCATTATTGAAAAGGACGATTCCCTGCCAAGTATTGGTGGAGAAACGACAGCGACTGGCGATTCAAATGTAGACAGTTCATCAGCGTTGCCTTTACAGGCTACTGCGATTGCGCCAAACAGACTGATTCGGGTGGAAACCGATGTGTTTGCAATGGAAATTGATACGCGTGGTGCGACAATTCAGAATCTGGATTTACTGAGCTATCCAAAAGAAAAGCCTAATGCTTATTATAACGAGATGCTGGCTTTCGTTGGATTGGAGCCAGATAGTATGGATGATTCCCCTATTCGTTTGCTGGACAGCAGTGACGAGAAGCTGTTTTTGGCGCAGAGTGGTTTGATTACAGGCAAACAGTCAGCAGCGGCACCTGATCATCATGCGATTTTTCAGTCTGCGCAAGACAGTTATGCCATGCAGGCAGGTGAAGAGACTTTGGTAGTTCCGTTCACTTGGGTAAACGAGCAAGGTCATCAAGTGATCAAGCGTTTTGTGTTTACGCGTGGCAAGTACGACATTGTTTTAGAGCAGGAAATTAAAAATAATAGCGCAATGCCATGGACAGTAAGGCAGTATGCTCAATTGTTGAGAAAGCCCTTCAAAAAAGAAAATTCCAACAACTTTATCCGTACGTTTACCGGTGGCGTGGTTTATACCCAGGAAGACAAATATCAGAAAATAGAATTTGATGATATGGCTGATGAAAACCTGAGTGTGGCAACGCTGGGTGGATGGAGTGCAATGATTCAGCACTATTTTGCAACAGCCTGGATTCCTCCACATGAAGAAGAGAATCATTTTTACACCAAAGAGCTGAAAGGCTGGCGATATGTCATCGGCTCATATTCGCCTGCTGTTGATGTGGCCGCTGGAGATTCGGCAGTGCTGAGTTCCACCTTGTTTGCCGGACCAAAGATCCAGCCTGAAATGGAAGCGCTCGCTGAAGGCCTTGAGTTGACGGTTGATTACAGCTGGCTGACAGTGGTAGCCAAGCCGATCTATTGGTTATTAAACAAAGTATATAACAAAGTCGAAAACTGGGGGCTGGCGATTTTATCGGTGACCTTGTGCATCAAATTGTTATTTTTTCCGTTATCTCAAACCAGTTACAAATCAATGGCCAAGATGCGGAAATTAACACCGCAACTGAAGGAATTACAGGAAAAATTCAAAGAAGACAAGCAACGCTTGAATTCTGAAATGATGGCAATGTACCGCCGCGAAAAAGTGAATCCGCTGGGCGGTTGTCTGCCTATGCTGGTGCAAATCCCGGTATTTATTTCCTTGTACTGGGTGTTGGTGGAAACAGTAGAATTAAGACAGGCCGAGTTTTATGGCTGGGTACTGGATTTATCTGCACAAGACCCTTTTTATATTCTACCGGTGCTGATGGGAATTACCATGAAAATTCAGCAGGGGTTAAATCCGCCGCCGGTTGATCCGATGCAAGCGAAAATCATGAAAATGTTCCCAATTATTTTCACTGTTTTCTTTTTGTATTTCCCTGCCGGGCTGGTGTTGTATTGGATTTGGAATAACACCTTGTCTATCATCCAGCAATGGTACATCACGCGTCAGATTGAAGCGGAAGGTACCAAAAAAGGCCGGTGACAAACGCTGTAGTACCAGATACCATTGCTGCAATTGCAACGCCGCCAGGTAATGGCGGCGTCGGTATCATCCGGATCTCCGGCCCAAATGCATTAAGCATTGCCCATCAAGTTACCCAAAAAAAACCTTCTCCCCGCCAGGCCGTTTATACAACATTCAAGGCGCATGACGGCTCGGTTATCGACGCTGGCCTGTTACTGTGTTTCCCCGCTCCTGCTTCATTTACCGGTGAAGACTGTATAGAACTGCAAGGACATGGCGGCAGTGTGGTTATGGACATGATATTGCAGTGTGTGCTTAAAGCGGGCGCCAGACTTGCGCGTCCCGGTGAATTCAGTGAGCGCGCTTTTCTCAATGACAAAATTGACCTGGCTCAGGCCGAAGCCATTGCAGATTTAATCAATAGCAGTACACAGCAAGCCGTTCGTTCGGCACAGCATTCCATGCAAGGTGTTTTTTCACAGCAGATTAATGAGCTGGTTGATGAGCTGATAGAGCTACGTGTGTATGTTGAAGCTGCAATTGATTTCGTGGATGAAGAAATTGATTTTCTCAGTGACGGAATTGTGGAAAACAGAATTCAGGTATTGCAGGACAAAATTCATCACATTCTTAGCCGTGCCCAGCAAGGACGATTACTGCGTGATGGAATGACAGTGGTTTTGGCAGGCAAACCGAATGCGGGCAAATCCAGTTTGTTAAATGCATTGGCCGGACATGATGCGGCGATTGTGACAGATATTGCAGGAACCACCCGGGATGTCCTGCGCGAATGCATTCAACTGGACGGTATGCCTTTGCATATTATTGATACTGCCGGTTTGCGGGAGAGTGGAGATAGTGTCGAAATGGAAGGTATTCGCCGCGCCCATGCAGAAATCAGACAGGCAGATATAGTGCTGTTGATCATCGACAGCACGTTTCCTGAATCCGAATCCATTTTAACAACGCTACCGGATGATGTGCGAATAACCAAAGTCTACAACAAGATTGATTTATTGGGTATTGATGCGGAACAGGTTGAGAACCAAGCGGGTAACAGCATTTATCTGTCGGTAAAAACCGGTCAGGGCATTGAGATGTTGAAAGCCCACTTAAAACAGACTGTCGGATTTGAAATGAAGGATGCAGACACAATTTTTATAGCGCGTCGCCGCCATATTGAGGCATTAACCAAGGCTAAACAGTTTATTGAATCCGCCATGATGCAGATTCAGCAAGCAACCGGCGACTTAGCCGCAGAAGACCTGCGTCAGGCACAAAATCATCTGTCAGAAATTACCGGTGAATTTACTTCAGATGATTTACTAGGTGAAATTTTTGGTACGTTCTGTATTGGAAAATAAGTTAAGTTGCAGACTTAAGTGCACGTTATTGACCGTTTATCCAGCACTAAAACGACAGGTTACCGGTTCAGCATATTGGCTGGCCAGCGCCTGTGCCCGGTCATTCGATAGGGCTGAACGTAGTGAATATTGATCACTGAAATCTGCGCTCATCATCGTGTCCGGAGACGCTGGCATGCCTTGTTTTTCACTGATGACAAAACTGCTGATCGTGTGTGTGCCGCTTCTTAACGTACAAGGCTCCTGGTTTAACTTGATGGCAGAGGCATAAGCATCGGGCAAACCCAGAGCCGTTTCAATAATTTCAACGACCGAATCAATATCCACCACACCATCCACGCCCAGCTCAGACGAAGCACTGATAATACTTTGAGAGCCAGAAAACAGCCCTTGAGAGGTGATCTGGATATTGCCGCCATTTCCCAGAAACGCCTGAGATGTAATCTGGCTGTTGCTCAACACAAGAAAGTCAGAGTCTATGCTGATATTTCCACCGGTGGTTGACGCTCCGCCACCGACCGAAGCCGTGATCGCACTGCCATTATCAAGGGATACCAGTTTGGCTGGCGAATTGCCTTCGATGGTAATGTCACCCCCATCAGATAGTGTTGATGCCAGAGCGATATCACTGGCATCCATCAGTAAATTTTCAGTTTTTATAGAAATAGTGCCCGCAGCTCCGGTACCTGTACTCTCTGCCGTTAATCGGCTGTTTCCGGACAAGGAAAGTGTTTTAGCTTGAATGGTCATGTCCCCCCCGTCACCCCCGCCACTGCCAGTGAATAATGTTGCGGCAGAAACCTGGCTTTCTTGTTGCAACAGGAGTTGATCAGCAGAGATAGCGATGTTTCCTCCATCACCTGAAAACTGAGTACGACTGTTTATTTGAGCATGTGATAAAGACACCAGAGAGGCGTTATCTTTTTGAAAGCCTTTAATCGTAATTGTTCCGCCTGTTCCTGAAGATAATGTAGACGCGAGAATGTTACTTGATCTAGTGTTATTGCCCTGAACAATGAGTGAATCTGTAGATATATTAATGTTGCCAGAGTCTCCTTTACCATTGGCAATGGTTTCAATTTTGGCTGAGTCCAGGATATAAACAGACGGTGATGCCATCTCGATTTTACCGCGTGAACCTCCGTCCACAAATTTGGACGTACGCGCAATAATACTGCTTGGCGTCAGTGAAGATCCGGTCGTTTTAGTCCCTGCAAGCGTAATGCTATCAGCGGCATTAATTGTTATTTCACCTGAATTTGCAAAGCCTAATGCGGCGACATCGATTAATGACCCATTTTTAATTTCAACAGTAGCGCCTTGAATATCTATTTTACCGGCATCAACATCTCCAAATACAAATTTAGTGGCTGACAATTCTGATTGATCCAGAATGATTTTTCCACCGCGAATAACCAGACTGCCGGACTGGTTTGAAGATGAAGAATCGATATTAATGCTGGAATTATTCGTGATTGAGATTTGGCCTGATGTTCTGATACTTTGAGTGTCGAATAACGTATTTACGGCTGGTGAGACAGGGGCTTCACCTGAGTCTGAAAAGGCTGTCAGCGAGATATGACTGTCAGGCGAAGATATCGTGGCATTATTGATATAAAGATGATCTGCAGATAACCCCAGCGTCTGGCCGGTGCCAACCGACAGGTTGCTTGTGTTATTCAGGGTCAGGCTGCCTTCCGGCGTACCATTAGCGTGAGAGATAAAGCCAAACGAACTAGGCTCAGCAATTAACAATGTGCCTGAAGAATCAGCGCTTGAATCGGCAAAAAACTTTTCCCCTTGAGCTGATGTTATGTAGTCTGCCGTTGTGGCATAAAAAGACCCATCAATATCGAGACTTGCATTGTCATGAAAGACGATGCCGTGAGGGTTCATAAAATATAGATTGGCCGAATGTTCAACGTGGATCTTTCCATCGATGTCAGAAGATTCGCCTCCAGTGACTCTGGCGAATACGTTTGCCAGAGCAGGTGTGGCCTTAAATAAAGCGGTGGACGACGGCCCCAGGTCAAATTGAGCAAAACTATGGAACAGGTTTGAACTGACTTGAGAGCCATCTTTTATTGTGAACGTATTACCGGTTTGTACAATCGTTGTCCCCAGGCTGTTGTCAGCAATGATAGTGGTATCTATGGCATAAGAATAATGTGGAAAAAATCCGGCTAACACTATTGCGATTTCAGAATATTTCATGATGTTGTCCATCGTAAACGAAAGACCGCTGTCAAAATGACCAGACCGGTCAGTAATAACAATGAATAAACAGGTAACGGAATTTTTTCAGCAGAGGGTTCCGGTTCTGATTCTTTAAAACAATTGGATCCAGTTTTATCATTTGCGGGAGACTCAGAAACGATTTGTGAAGTTTCATCACATAAAACAACGGAAGTATCAATAAAAACGTCCTGATCAGTTGCATTCTTACTGCTTGATATGACTGATGATGTTTTCAGCGAAGCAGCGGTATTATAGACAGTCAATCCAGTCGTGCCATTTTCATTGATAATCAGCTGGGAGTTTCTAATTTCCAGTTGACTGAAAAAATCAAATGACATTCCGTACTGTAAATTATGGGTCGAATCTGTAGCACAGGCGCTGTCTGAATTATTGTTGCATGACAGCACGTAGGAGCCAATTGAAAGCATACCGGCTTCATTTTTTATGAAGTCAGAATTACAAATGTTAACGACATTGTTATTACATTCAAGAATACCCCATTTATTGATGAAACAGGCGGATAAACTTTCAGGAGCAGGACAGCTGTCAGCAACGTTTGCGGCATTTACGCTTGTGAGTTGTTGAGTCTGCGTTGTTATAGATGCGGTTTTTAAAACAGCCTGATGGGGTAGGTCTATGTTACATAGGGTAAGTTGTCTTAAACCCTGTGGGCCTAATTCAGTGGCTTTTATTTCATTTGGATCATCCAGTACACACAGCCCTGTGCCTTTGTTCTCTAAAAAGCCGACGTTAAAAATATCGACTTGCGAACCTTTGCCTTCATTTCGAACGACAATAACACCGGGGTTTCCGTTGTGTATGGAGAAATTTTCCAGTTTAACGCCAGTAGAACGGAGAATATTGATGGCAGGAAAATCATTATTGGCTGCTTCAATTCGGCTAGTGTCCCGATTTTTGCCAATCAAGTGTGCAAAACTGGCGTTTACAATATGAATGGGTTGATCGATCAAACAAGTACCATCAAACGTGACAGGTTCATCTGGAAAGCCATCAGGCATGAGTTTGAAAATATAATTCATCTCCGTACCATTACAATCAACATCTAAAGCATGAGAGTTAGGCACTGGGTTGAAAAGCAGAATAGCTAGCATTACCCATAAACGTCGCTGGCTTGTTGTTGAAAATTTAATGAACAATAGATTGAAAGAGAAAAACATCAACACATACGTCGCCCAAGGTATTGGAATCAATTCGGAATCAACAGGAGGTTTGATTATCAGACATTGTTCTGCGGCAAGTGCTTGTTCTGCCGAACTGGTTTGAATATTTGCCTCAGTCGCGGAGTTTATTTGTGATGTTTCATCACATTGATAAAGCACTTCAGTTGAAATCAGATCTTGAGGGTCTGTATTTGACTGATCACCATTATCGCTGATTGAAATAATACTGTGATTCAATATGTTTGCTGCTGACGTTGTGATTGACAGCCCCATTGAATCATTATCCGAAATTGAGATATTAGAATTTAAGATGTCTAAAAAAGAGATGTTTTCAATTTTCATCCCAATTTGATTATTCGAAATAGTAGACTGGCAGACATTATCATCAATCGGGTTGCATGACCTTAATTGGGCGCCCAACGAATGAATACCATTTGCTGTTGAGCCAATAAAGTCAGCGTCGCAAATGTTGGCCACAGTATTGGTACATGTCAGTGCCTGGACGCCATCAACCATGCTTTCTTCACACAATCCAAATCCGCTTGCGCACATGTCAGAGCTTAACAATTGAGTCGGTTGTGATGTGGAAAATGTGGTGTTGTTTCCATCAAGCACAAGTCCGGAGCCTTGACTATTTAGTACCGTTACATTTGTAACATTGACTAAGGGAAAAACAGTCTCAGTGCCAGAGATAAATGGAGCTAGCGAAATTCCAGGGTTTCCATTTTCAATAGTTAAATTTGTTATTGTAATTCCCGTTGCGCCCTCGATTTTAAAAGCTGAAGAATACACGCCGTCAATATCGACGACAACAATTTTACTTTCTTCTTTGTTATCACCCTGGATAGTAAGATTGTTTACCCCATGGCCTATTATAATGGGTTGATTGATTTCACACGTTCCATGAATAGTGGTTGCAATGGATGGATGAAAAAAAATTTCGCCCTGCCCAATTTCGTTAATTAAGTAGTTAACACCTTGTCCGTCACAATATATATCTGTGGCATAGGTTTGTGGTACATATAAGAGTATCCACATAGCAAATAGAGTAAAAAAAGCGTTGAGTTTCATAATTGTTAACCTTGATTGGAAATACCTGTTGGTAAATTAGTCACCAAACTATGTCGTCTGTTGATGTTACAAGTTGCTTTCTGTTGAGTCAGTGAATAATTCACTGTTTGAACCTTAATACAATCAACGCGTGTTATTTTACGATAAAAGTATTCAAGAAAGATTAAATCATTATTGACAGTAAGAGGCGAATAGGGGTTGCATTGGCACTAATATTCCTTACTGATTGAAAACAAAGAACATGTTTCAAGTCAGTTAAAAAACGATCAATTTCAATCAAGATGTTCACTTTTTATGTCGGTAATTTTCACATTGAAACTGTGATTTGTATCGCATATATTGGGTACACAGCTTATTGCGGCGTAGTTACACATGTAGTTTTCAATGGCGCAATGGCTTGATGAAGTCAGACCTATCAAGGAAATCAAAATGTCAAAGCTTAGCCATTCTCGTCCTCTGTTATTTATCGTTTTGTTGTTGCTTGCGGGCTTAACCATGGCTGGAAACGACGTCGTGTATCGCTCGAGGATTGATGCGCCGGGTACGGCTGTTGGCGTTAAGTTTTACGGATTTCAAACGCCCGTGCTCAATAATAATGGCCAGATCGGTTTTTTGGCTACTCTGCTACCCACTCGTGGTGGCGTCAACGCTGCTAACAACTCAGGCATATGGCTGGATGATGTTTTGATTGCCCGCGAAGGTGAAAAAGCGCATTCAACTTTTGATGGGTCAGTGTTCTCTTCATTTTACTCTCCCACACTGAATAATAATGGTCAGTTGGTGTATCAAGGAAAGTTATTGAGCACCACGGGAAGCCTTATTTCTCAAACCGATACAGGGATTTGGAAGGATCAGAGCTTGATTGCCCGTGAAGGTTTTCAGGCACCTGATGCACTAACCGGTGTACATTTTTCCAGTTTTAATGCGCCACAGATGAGTATCAATGGAAGTGTGGCCTATCGTGGCATATTACGTACAGGTACTGCAGATACGACCCCTGAAAATAACCAGGGCATCTGGTTAAATAACACCTTACAGGCACGTGAAGGCAATCAGGCCCCGAATACCGCCCCAGATACATTGTTTGCTTTTTTTTCCGATCCGGTGATTAACAATCATGATCAAACCGCGTTTATCGGACATTTGAGAAGAGGATCAGGAGGTGTGAATATATTCAATGATCTGGGTGTCTGGAGTGCTGACCGCCTGCTGGCCAGAGAAGATAATATTGCTTTTGGCGTTGCAGATGGTGCCAGGTTCAGAACATTTACCTCTATTTCTATAAACAACCAGGGGCAAGTCGCTTATGGTGCGGAATTGAGTGGTGATCATGCGGCAAACAGTGGAATCTGGCGTGATACCACACTGATGGTACGCGAAGGTGACTCAGCCGAAGGCACGCTGGCTTCCGAATTTTCCCACTTTAATGCGCCGGTATTAAATGATGATGGCTTGGTGGCATATAAAGCGTCAATACGCGATGGAGGGAGTGACTCTAGTAATGACAGTGGTATCTGGCGCGATAATCAATTGATTGTACGAGAAGGTTACCAGGCCCCGCAGACGGGGGCTGGGAATGTTTTTGATTACATTTCCGATCCTGTCATGAATAATCACGGTCAACTGGCTTATCAGGGGTTTTTGCGTATCGATTCAGGCAACGTAACGAGCGCAAATGACAATGGCTTATGGATAAGCGGATTATTTGGTGATCACGTACTGGTTGCACGTGAAGGCGATAAACTCGAAGGTAACAAGATCAAATCCCTTGCCATTCGCTATGGTAAAAGCAGCGATGGTCATGGTTACGCCATTAATGACTACGGCCAACTCGCCTACGAAGCTCGATTTTATGGGGGCGATGAAGCTATTGTCCTGTTTACACCTGACTTGCATTGGCGCCCTGCGCTCAATGGGGATTGGGGTAATAAGGCCAACTGGACATTAGGCTTGAACCCAGAACATGTGCATCAGGTGTTTATTGACCCGGCCGCCAGCCTGACTGTCGATGGCCCGACAGGCATCAGCACCATCAAATCACTGGAACTGGGTGGAGGACTCGGGATTGCAACCTTGCAATTGCAAGCGGGGGGACAATTAACCGTCAATGAATCGGTCATTATCAAGCAACAAGGTATCCTCACCGGTCAGGGCGCTCTGGAGAGCGCGGGTGGCATTGAAAATGAGGGTGAAATCGAAGCAGACAACCTGACCCTGAACGCCACGGTGTTTAATCGTGGTTTGATCGGGGGACAGGGGGTCATCAACATGCGCCTGATTAATGAAAGCAACGGGGTGATAAAAGCAGGCCCGTTGCAATCACTGGAGATAAAGGGAAATAATCACACGAATGCCGGTCGAATTGATGTCATCAAGGGACGTCTTAACCTTAGCGGGTTTGTTAACAACCTCAACCATGGTCGTATATTGCTGGATGATGGCGAAATCGAATTTACACATCATCTCAACAACTTTGGCCAACTCCTCAATACCTTTGGAGAAAGCAATGTCTTTGGTACCATCAAAAATCACAAGGACATTATCATCAGCGGCAACAGCACCGCCCATTTCTTTGGCCGGATGGAAAACCAGGGCAACATTCGCGTATCCAATCATGCTCACGCCCTCTTTTATGAGACCGTGACCGGCAGTGGCGATTTTACCGGCAGTGGTCACAAAACAATCCTCGGTGTATTTGACCCCGGTAACTCGACCGCCCTTGTATCAGACGAAGGTGATACCACCTTAGGCGTTGGCGCAGAGCTGATTATAGAAATTGCCGGGGAAACCATTGGCACACAGCACGACCACTTTGCCGTACAAGGCCATCTGCAGCTGGGCGGTACATTAACCCTTGCCCTGCTGGACGGTTACACGCCAGAAGTGGGCGACAGTTTCGACATTCTGGACTGGGGCACCTCCAGTGGCGTGTTTGACCAGCTTGACACCACCCAGGCCAGTGGCATTTTATGGGATGTTAGCAACCTGTATAACACCGGCATTATCCGCGTGGCTTCTTTAACTGGCTTCAGCACCCCATCTGAAGCCGCTGTCCAACCGGTTCCACTGCCTGCGTCAATCTGGATGCTAATCAGTGCCCTGGGGACATTATCACTGTGGCGTAAGCAACAACACAAACGGTAAGGATCACCCAAACACTTAACTTCAACATTAACAGGTAAGTATTATGTTTAAACTTAAACCAATCAGTGCATTACTGGCCCTCTCCTGCCTGGGTCTGGCACAACCAGCGCAGGCCAATAATACGATTATCTATAAAACCGGTGATCAGGCACCGGGGACGGCAAGCGGTGCCCAATTTTCTACATTTTCAGCGCCATTACTCAATAACAACAGTAATGTCGCCTTTCAAGCGAATTTAAGACAAGGTTTTGGCAGTGTCACCAGCTCAAATGATGCGGGTATCTGGCGTGATAATTCAATGATCGCGCGTGAATCAGGTTTTGCACCTGGAACCAGTTATTTTAGTGGGTCATTTTTAATATCCAGACAATATGCCGGGTTTGGCAACCTGACCATGAACAGCAGTGGACAACTGGCGTATATAGGGGTTTTATCTGGCTCAACAACCAATAATAGTGGCATCTGGCAAGAAAATACATTGATCGCACGGACAGGCTCACAAGCAGGCGGGCTTGCATCAGGCAGCCTGTTTGACAGCCTGCATTCCCCTGTCATTAATAATCAGGGGCAGGTGGCTTATGAAGGTTTTTTACGCCCAGGCGGCAGTGTTAACCTCAGCAATGATAACGGCCTGTGGCGCAACAGTAGTTTAATTGCCCGTGAAGACAACTCTGCACCCGTTTCAGGGGGTAAATTCTCCTACTTTAATGCTCCAACGCTTAATAACCACGGACAAACTCTCTTTGAAGGTCATTTAAAAGTAACCGGCCCTGTTACCTCAACGAATGAAGAAGGGTTATGGCGTGATGGGGCATTAATTGCCCGGGAAGATCAGCAAGCGCCTGGCACGCCATCTGGCGCCAAGTTTTCATCGTTTGCAACTGACACGCTGAATAACAAGGGTCAGGTCGCCTATGGAGCCAGGCTAAGGACAGGCAGTGGTGGTGTGACAAGTGACAATGATAATGGCCTCTGGCGCGATAATACGCTCATTGCGCGCGAAGGTAATCGCCCCGGAGGGACGCCAACCAGCACGCAGTTTTCTTCTTTTGGCGCCCCCAGACTGAATGATGCTGGAGATGTCGCCTATTCAGCATTCCTGAAAACTACTACCGGTGATGTCACCGCAGACAATAATTCCGGCCTCTGGCGAGGCAGCACGTTAATCGCCCGTGAAGGTTTTCAGGCACCCGGAACGACTGACGGCACCGTATTTTCATCTTTTTTTTCTCCTGCCATGAACAATGGCGGCCAGTTGGCCTATGAAGCTTTTTTAAGAACCGGTAGCGGCGATGCAACGTCCACTAACAATAATGGCTTATGGCTGGCCGGTCGCTATGGCGACCATCTGCTGGTGGTGCGAGAAGGTGACATACTGAACGGAAAAACAGTCAGCGTTATGTCATTTAATGCTTCACCCACCAGTGACAGCCACGGCGCAGGCTTTAATGATTATGGCCAATTGGCCTATTCGGCCGGATTTACTGACGGCACTACTGCGGTGGTCGTGTATACCCCGGACGTGCATTGGGGAAGTTCATTTAGCAGCAGTTGGAGCTCTCGTTCAAACTGGACGCTGGGGCTTGACCCCGCGCAAGTGCATGATGTCATGATTGACCCGACAGCCAGTGTGACTGTCTACGGCCCGACAACCGACACCACCGTAAAATCGTTGCAAATTGGCGGCAACAACGGTGTTGCGACGCTACAACTACAATATGGCGCAACGCTGACGGCTAGCAACGGCACTCTGATCAAGGATACGGGTATCCTTAGTGGCGATGGCAGCGTGACCGGTGCGGGCGCGGTGCAAAATAATGGCGAGGTACATGTTAATAATCTAACCTTACCCAATGGTTTAAGTAACCACGGCCTGGTCACGGGGGGCGGTCGCTTGAATGCCCGTCTAACCAATCACAGTGACGGCATTGTGGAGTTGGAAAACGGCGGCACATTGAAATTAACCGGTACCCAGCATACGAATCAGGGACGTTTTCAGGTAGAAAATGCGCAAACGGTGATCAAAGGTTCATTTAACAATGATGCCGGTGGCCGTTTGATCTTAAACGATGGTGGCGCGGATTTCAGAAATGGTTTGACCAATAACGGTCAGGTACTGGTCACCTTTGGTGAATCTTTTGTATTCGGTAACATCGTCAATAACGACAAAATGATTTTTTCCGGCAATAGTAACACGACTATCTATGACGACCTGGACAATGAAGGAACAGCACAAATCTGTGCGACCTGTAGGGTCGTTTTCTTCGGAGATGTCACAGGTTCCGGCAGTTTTACCGGCGCAGGCATCAAATATTTTGAAGGCTCATTTACGCCGGGCAGCTCCCCGGGTGTCGTCACAGACGATGGTAATGCTGTGTTTGGTGCAGGAAATACACTGCAAATAGAAATAGCCGGTGAAACATTAGGATCAGAATATGACCACTATGATGTGAAAGGCAAACTGACTTTAGGCGGCATCCTTGATCTGGTACTGCTGGATGATTACTTACCGGAAGCCGGAGACAGCTTCGATATTTTGGACTGGGGCGAACTTGATGGCATCTTCAGCGGTATCGACACCTCTGCCGCGATACTCAACGCGGGTTTAAAATGGAACTTCGGCAGCCTTTATAAAACCGGTACTATCAGCGTACAAGCCGTTCCTGTGCCAGCGGCCTTCTGGTTTATGCTGAGCGGACTCGGCCTTTTGGCAGGTAGAGGGCGTCGGCACTAGGGGGCTGTCGGGTTATGGGGTTCGTCGCGAGGTGAGTGAGACATCGAGCGGATTATTTTGATCTTTTGAGGCGCATAGTGAGGCTACGTAAAGAAAAAGACCGGAAAAATCAGCCGATGTCCCATCGCTGCAGGAGAATCATCGATAAGCCGACAGCCTCCTAGGCTGAAAGTCCTCTTATGATGCAGGAGACGTATCAATTACTGAAGCATAGGCCTGCTTAAAGTAGAGCATAGCCGCCACTCAGAGCTATTGCTACAATTGAGGAGAGTGTAATCTGTCAAGGGTGGCTGTGATGCGGGTAGGGTTTCGTTTGTGGGTGGTGTTGTATTTATTCAGTGGGATGAATCCACTGCAGGCCGGGACGGATGTAAATGTGCCGGAGCCCTTACGGCCGTGGGTGGACTGGGTGCTGCATGCTGAGCAGCAGCACGGCTGTCCGTTTGTTTATCATGACTTTAAGCAAAAATTCTGTCATTGGCCGGGCAGGTTGGCTTTAACAGTGCAAAACAAGAGCGCAGAATTTAGCAGTTTATGGCATTTAAGCACAGCTGGTTGGGTGGCGTTGCCGGGGGATAAAAAGCATTGGCCGCATAAGGTTAGCGTTAATCAGAAGGCGGTGCCAGTATTGTTAAAGAATAATCAGCCTGTGGTGTATTTAGGGGCGGGTAAGCAACACATTGAAGGGCAGTTTATGTGGAACCGTATCCCAGAAAATTTGGCGATCCCGCAACAAACGGGTGTGTTTGATTTGCAGGTGCAAGGTCGTCAAGTCCCGTTTCCAATGATTAAGCAAGGGCGTGTATGGTTGCGCAAAACCAGTCAGTCTCAAAAGCCGGAGGCGCGCGTCGAAAATAGCATGGATGTGCAAGTGTTCAGAAAAGTGATTGATGATGTGCCGCTGCAGGTTGTCAGTGTGTTCCAGTTGCAGGTGTCGGGCCAACAACGGGAAATCATGTTGCCACATGCACTATTGCAGGGTTTTGTTGCGGTTTCAATTAACAGCCCGTTGCCAGCACGACTGGATAGTGAGGGGCGGTTGTTGCTGAAAATTAAACCGGGGCGATGGCTGGTGGAGTTGAAAGCACGTCATCCCACGATGTTGAATCAACTGACGTTGGCGATTGACAATGCAGACTGGCCAAGGTCGGAAATCTGGTCGTTCCAGTCCATGCCTTATCAACGTGTAGTGGAAGTGCATAATGTGGCGTCACTCGACCCCAGTCAAACCAATCTACCGAAAGCATGGCACAATTTGCCTGCCTATCAGATGCCGCAGGGCGGGGTGATGAAGTTTAAGTTGATCCGCCGTGGCGATCCCGAACCGGAGCCCAACCAACTGCAGTTATCCAGAAAACTATGGCTGGATTTTGATGGTGCAGGGTATACCGTGGAGGATCGCATCAACGGCAAAATGACGGCAGGTTGGCGCTTGAACGCATTGCCGCAAACCCGCGTGGGTCAGGTGCAGCTGAATGGTCGCAGTCAATTGATTACGCGCTTGCCAGGCATGCAGCCGTATGGTGTGGAAGTGCGCAAGGGACAGATTCAGTTGAAAGCGGATAGCCGTCTGGAGGGTGTGGCCACTGAGATCAGCGCCGTGGGCTGGCAACAGGCGTTTCAGAAGGTCTCAGCAGAATTGAATTTACCCCCCGGTTGGCGCTTGCTGGCGACCGCCGGGGTGGATAATGTGCCGAACAGCTGGATTTCGCGCTGGACATTGCTGGACTTGTTCATGGTGCTGATTGCGGCGCTGGCGACGGCGAGATTGTGGTCGATTGGCTGGGGGGTGTTTGCCTTGTGTTTTCTCGCGTTAATCTGGCATGAGGCCGAAGCACCGCGCTACATCTGGCTTAATTTACTGGCTGCCATCGCATTGCTCAGAGTGTTGCCAGAGGGACGTTTTTCACAGTGGATACGCGGGTATCGCAATCTATGCTGGGGCGTGATGGTGCTGATCATTCTGCCGTTTATGGTGACCCAGGTGCGGCTTGCGTTGTATCCGCAGTTGCAGCATTGGCGTAGTATCAGTCATGAACAGGAGGTTGCGGATATGGGGGCTGAGGCGCCGCAAATGATGGATGAAGCCGCTTCTGTCATGCCGCAATCCAGAGTCATGTCTTTAAACAAGACGTCAAGTTACTCACAGGTGAAAAAACGCGATATCTATAAACGCATCGATCCCGATGCCAATATTCAGACCGGGCCGGGGTTGCCACAGTGGCAGTGGCATACCGTCAGGCTGTCGTGGAACGGACAGGTGGATCAATCGCAGCAGCTAAAATTGTGGTTGTTGTCGCCGCCGGTCAATATGGCGCTGAATATTCTGCGTGCCGCGTTAGTGGTCGTGTTTGCTTTTTTAATGCTGGGCATGTGGAAAAAAACCGGCAAACTGCAAATGCCGACCTGGTGCTGGCTGATAGTGCCAATGTTGGGGATGTTGCCAACGACGCCGGTACAGGCGGCGTTTCCAGATGACAAAATGCTTAAGGAATTAAAATCCCGTTTGCTGCAAGCGCCGGATTGCCTGCCAGCCTGTGCACAGATTGCGAAAATGGCTATCCGCATTGAAGGCAATCGCATGCATATTGAATTACTGGCCGATGCGCATCAGACCACAGCGATACCGTTACCGGCACAGGACGGGCAGTGGTTTCCACAACGCGTGAAGATAAATGGTGAGCAGGCGAGTGCGCTGTTACGCCATCAGTCCAAATTGTGGCTGTTATTGCCAGCCGGGCAACAGCAGGTGTCCTTAAGCGGTGTGTTACATGCCGCGCATCAATTTACTCTGCCGCTGCCGTTGCTGCCGCATCGGGTAACATTGTCGCAGCAGGGTTGGCAAGTGAGTGGGCTGCATGAAGATGGACGCAGTGCCAGCCAGCTGCAGTTTACCCGCAAACAGCGGCAGGCGCGTGCGCACGAGGAAGAAAGCTTTCAACCCAGTGTGTTGCCACCCTTTGTTCGTGTCGAGCGCACCTTGGCGCTGGATCTGGACTGGACGATACACACCCGCATTACCCGTCTTGGCAGTGGTAAGGCCCCCATAGTATTTGCCTTTCCGTTAATGGCGGGCGAGTCTGTGACCAGCAGTCATGTACGGGTGAAAGAGCGCCAGGTATTGGTGAATATGCCGGTTGGTCAAAACGCTTTGCAATGGCAGTCGGCATTGAAAAAGTCCGAAGAAATCGTGTTGCAGGCCAGTGCGCAAGGCCAATGGATGGACGTGTGGCGGGCAGATGTCTCGCCGGTGTGGCATCTACAAACCGAGGGCATTGCCGTGGTGCACCATCAGGATAATCGTGGTCGCTGGTTACCGGAATGGCGACCGTGGCCGGGCGAGCAGGTACGCTTGCAGATGAGTCGTCCGCAGGCAGTCGCAGGTGCGACGCTGACGATGGATAAATCTACCGTCAAAATTACCCAGGGCAAGCGATCGCAGGATGGTGAATTGAGCTTTCGCATGCGCAGTTCCAAGGGGGGGCAACATAGTGTGCAACTGCCGTCCCAGGCGCAGCTGAAGTCGGTCGTCATCAATAGCGTGACCCAGCCGATTCGTCAACAAGGTAACCAGGTGACACTGCCGGTTAAACCGGGTGAGCAGCATGTTCAGCTGTTGTGGCATGAGTCGTTGCCGCATGCCTTTTGGTTGACGACGCCGGAGATCAATCTTGGCTATGCCAGTGTTAACAGCCATACCCATGTGATATTGGGTAAAGATCGCTGGGTGCTGTTTGCCTTTGGCCCCAAATTTGGCCCGGCGGTATTGTTCTGGAGCGTGTTGATCGTTCTGTGCGCGGTCGCCGTCGGTTTGGCAAAAATCAAACTGACGCCGCTGGGCTTTGGGTCATGGTTCCTGTTATTGATCGGATTAAGCCAGATTCCATTGATCGCCGCTGCCGTGGTGGTGGCCTGGCTGATGCTGCTGGGTATGCGGCAGAAATATCACTGGCAAACATCAGCACACTTTAATTTACTGCAAGTGATACTCGCCCTATTCAGTCTGGTGTCATTATTGTTGCTGTTTTTCGCCATACAACAGGGCTTGCTGGGCTCACCGGATATGCAGATCAGTGGTAATCAATCGGGGGCTTTTAATCTGCAGTGGTATCAGGACAGAGCGGCTGAAATATTGCCAACAGCGACGGTAGTGTCTGTGCCATTAATGGTGTATCGGGTGTTAATGTTGCTGTGGTCGTTGTGGTTGGCGATGTCATTACTCAACTGGTTGAAGTGGGGCTGGCGTTGTTTTTCAGAAGGTGGGTTGTGGCACAAGACAGAGAAGAAAAAAGATGAGTCTGTATCGGAGGGCAAGTAAGCGTTGAGTGAATAAACGGATGGAAGAGAACAGTCTCCATCCGTTTTCATTTTGCAAATAGACGCGTTAGTTTCAGGCGGCATGAAATGCAGCATTACACTCCGGGCAGCCATTGGCAGATTTAAAGTAATCAGTTGCTCTTTTGATTGCGGCACCGCAGTTGCTTAGCGAACCGAGATACTGGGTTGCTTCTTTGTCTTTGGGAAGCAAACTGCAATCTGATTTGTGAATAAGCTGGTTGGTTTTTTCGATATAAAATTCGGCCATGATTAAATCCTCTCTAAATATTATTCAAGATCTATTTGAAGACGATAAGAATGCGGGTATTTATCAATGTATGCTGTAGACGCTGTACTATCCCTGACATTGAGAGAAAGGGATTGTACAAAAACCTACAGGAACAGTCGGTAAAAACCTGATTCTAAGGTGTTTCAAATAACTCGATTAGAGAAGAGCAAAACATATACCAACAAGAAAACTAGGGAATTTTGCTTTATTTAATTTGTTTTTGATTGAATAAGCGCAGTGATTTTCTCGCAAAATGTTGACCAGTCTTTTTCCGCCTGAAGTAAGGTGTCAGAGATATAGTCCTGGCTGGGCGTGTGTTCGTCCGGGAAATTGGAAAATGCACAGGAGGTGCGGTGTTTTTGTAGGGCATATTGCACCAGTTCATCCGTCACACCCGTAAACGGGGCAAGAATATCGTCCTTGTTGTTGGTTTCCAATACAGCTTGCTGAATGACAGGCAACGCGTCTTCATATAACGTGTTCAAGGCAAGAGTGACATTTCTGCCAAACAGCCCTTGCCATTGTTGTTGAGACAAGTCTTTCTTGGCGCTTCTGTCATAGTGACGTTGGGCTGCTTTTTTCAGCGATGTGACGTGTTGGGTATAGTGTTTAAGGTCAGATTCTGTCATGAGCTTTGTGTTTCGCTAATTGGCAAACATGGCGCCATAGCCTTCCTCGCTGAGTACCTGGCGCACTGAAAGGCGATTTAACATGCGTTGATAATGGCGCTGGCAGTTGGCAGGCAAGTCAATATCAATGCGGTCGGCCCAGAATTCAACATAAAACAGGGCAGCATCGGCAACGGAAAAATGGTCTGTCACATAGTCTTTAGAATGCAGCTGTTTGTCGATGTATTCAAAACCCTGTTTGACGATATAGTTGCCACGCGCTTTGACATTCTCTTGTTCGTTTTCATCAGAGCTGTATTTATCGGTGGTAAAAATGCGGGTAAAGCCTTGGCCGTGAATGGTATTGATCGCATAGTTCATTGTTTCTAATACCTGCAGTTCATCTTCCAGGCTTGCGGGCAATAGGCGCTGTTTAGGGTAAGTTTTACCCAGCCACCAGGCAATACTGATGAAATCAGTGAGAGCAAAACCATCTTTACGTATCAATGTGGGAATGGTGCCTTTGGGGTTGATTTGGCGGTAATCCTCTTTATTTTGATCTCCGGCTAACAGGTTGACCAGATGGGCTTCAAAGATTTCACCGACTTCTTCCAGCAGGATGTGAATGCCGGTGCTGCATGAACCGGGCGTCATGTAAAATTTCATGTTCATACGTGTTCTTCAGTGTGTAGTGGGACAAACAGACCCTGTTGCCGAATCATGGCTTTAAAGGCTTTCATTACCGGGCGCGAAATGCGCGTTTCAGCAAGCACTCTTTTTTCGTAAATATGATCACGCATGGCATCATCAAGGGGGTGTTTGGCGGATGAGATCAAGGCGTGAATGTCATCGCCCAGCAGCTTGCCAGGCCTATCTTTCACCTGTTCATACAACAGAGACATGACGATTTTTTCGTCACTTTTCATTTTGCATTTACCATCCAGAATTTTGAGCATGACCGCGGTTGCACAATCAACGTGTTCAGCAGACAGTGGGTGTATATTGACCCAGTCAGCCACATGTTGTGGAGTCATGACGTTGTCCCGCATGATTGTTTTTCCACATAATCCTGTAGCGAGGGCTCAATGGCTTCGTAAGCATAGTCGGCAACAGATTGCACGCCGATAGTGGCCAATTTATCGGCTGGCCCTTCCCCGATCTTGGCAATGAATACCGCATGGCAATCCTTGATAGTTTCAAGAATTCTGGCCATAGCCGAATCACTGCCATGATGACCTTTGCAATAATGCTCTACATCCCGCTTCTCGATCAGTTCGCAGGATGCATCAGAGACCTGATAAATCCAGAACAGTTTGGCATGTCCAAAGTGTTCGCTGATCGAGATGCCTTCTTTACTGGCTACGGCCAGTTTGAATGTTGTCATTTATCTTATTAGGTTCCGGGTGGGGTGCTAAGAAGGATGTCAGGAGGCAAATGCAGACAGTTTCTTGTTCACTTCTGCAGCAACCTGGGCATCGTAGTGACGCTTTAACATGGAATCAGAAGGTTGAAAGGCATAAGCTGACTTGACTTCAGCCTCTAATGAAGACAGAAAATGACGTTTTAAGGTGGAGTCTTCAGGCATCGGGCGGTGCGCCGTAGCGCTGGCTGGACGACTAAGATCGAATGCCGGTGGGTTTACATTATTGGGCGCAGTGTATAGCGAATAGCCAAACGGTAAAAAGGCGAGAATGGCGATTAATGTCATGATGATAAAAAGGGTGACGACTTCTAACACGGGTTTCTCCTCTGAAAATTTAAGTTACATCAGCCCTCCAGCAGGATTCGGGCCAGTGAATTAATGTTGAATTTTCAAAGGGTTGATCGTTTTTCAGCAGGATTCAGCTGTGTTTGATTTAACAAGTGAGGCTGGAATGTGGAGGGCTTGTGGTAAAACCAACAAAAAGGTAAGGTTATTGTGGGGAATGAAGGGGGATTGCAGAAGGCCTGCAATCCCGGGGGGGTTAGCGGGGACGGATGCTGATTTCCACACGGCGATTTTGTGAGCGTCCCATTTCCGAATCATTTGAAGCAACCGGGTAGCGTTCGCCAAAACCGCGTGCCTGAATGCGACCATGATGAACCCGTGCCCTGACCAGATAACTGGCAACGCTGTTGGCGCGTTTTTCGGACAGTTCCTGGTTGTAAATCTCGCTCCCTGTCGAATCGGTAAAACCGGAGATATTGATACTGGTATCGCCAAATTCATTTAATACCAAAGCAACGGAATCCAGCACAGAAAAGAATGAAGGGCTGATGTCTGATGAGTCAGTTGCAAAGGTGACGTTGCCCGGCATGATCAGCTTAAGGTTATCACCCTGACGCTGAACCCTGACGCCGGTGCCTTCAAGTCGTGCGCGTAACTGGTCTTCCTGTCTGTCCATATAATAGCCGATACCTCCGCCCAGTGCGGCACCGGCAGCAGCACCTATCAGCGCTCCTTCGCCATCACCAAGCAGGGCTCCGGTGGCTGCGCCTATGGCAGCCCCCGTGCCTGCGCCAATTCCAGCATTGGACACTTTTTCCTCACGCGTGTAGGGGTCCGTTGCACAGGCACTGATAAGGGTTGATGTCATGACAACAAGCATTATTTTTTTCATCTGATTTCCTCCAATGGATGAATTATTGAGACAGATCATACTCAACTTGGTTTAATTTTAGATGAACAAGTGTGAATGCAAGCCGCTTTAAGGAATTCAGTTCAGTTATGTGGAAGGTGTCTGAAAAATAGCCGGTGTTAATCGGATAAGTAGTATTCAATTGTCGATACTACGCGAATTTTCTTGATATGTGGATTATTGCTGTCGCGTGGAGAAATGGAAAAACGCCCCTGCGAGGCCCGCTTGATTTTTCCAAGCTGACTGTTTGAATCTTCTGCAAATTTCAAAGCAACTTCACGTGCTTTTTTGGTCGCTTCCTGAATCATTTCCGGTTTGACTTCGTTAAGCCGGGTAAACAGGTATTGCACCTGGTTTTGATAATCCTGCGCACTGAAAACAATGCCTTGCTTGCCCAGTTCTCCCATGCGTTTCATCAGACTTCGCATTTGCTTGATTTGACTTGAATACACTGTCACCGTTTGTGATGCAGAATAACGAAACTCAGCACGTGGTCCTCCATAATGATGGGCCATCTTATCGGTTATCGCAGGCGCGGTCAGGGAAATTTCTTCTGTCGGGATACCGGCAGCAGTTAAGAACTGTTGAATCAAGCGATTGTTTTTTTCCAACAGAGTGTATAGTTCAGAGAGTTGATTACCCGTGGCGGAAAACTGAATCGGCCAGATCACTGTCCCGGCAGGCAGTTCACGTTCAGACAAGCCTTTAACGGTCACTGTGCGTTCTGCCGCTTTGAATTTTAAAACGGCATCGCTCAGCAAAAAGCCTAATGTTGTCAGCCCGATTATCAGGCTGACGCCCAGAATTAATGCTGATTTGTTGTTAAGCATGTGAAGTTAGAGTTTATTAACTTCATCCAGTTGTGCGTAATCAACCCCCACACTGACGATAAAACTGGTGGCTTGCTCAATGTCCATTGCAGATTTAACAATTTTGGACTCATGTGCAATGACGGTAAAGCCGGACGTCGGGTTGGGTGATGTGGGAACGAACAAGACATAGTGATCGCCCGATGTATTGGTGACATAGGCAGGAACCCATAACCCCTCCTTTGGGTATTCAACATAAACGACTTCACGTTTAGTCTGGCCTTCATGGCCGGTAAACATATTGACGATTTTTTTGCACACTCGGTAAACCGTGTTCAAGAAAGGCAGGCGGTGAATGATGGCGTCAATCGCCGCGATAATGGATGAACGGCCCATGCTGACACGCAGGCCAATATAAGTAAAGATGGCAAAGCTGAGAAGGAATAATGTGAAGGTGACCAAGTAGTTTTCAGAATACCCGTAAACCAGATGAAACATATCAGTAAGCCGGGCTTTTACAAACCAGACAATTTGTAAAATCACGACGACCGGCAGGAAGGCAAGAACACCGATCAGAAAGTAATTAAAGAACTTTTTCATTATTATTCTCCTCTTTAAAAGGCTTTTGTTATTAGTAAAACACCAGATGCTAACAAGAATGCGGCGAAAAATGTGTTGTATTTGTCATTGTCGAGCTCACTGTACACGAGTTCTTCAGTAAACAGAAAAACTATCACGCCTGTTTGCAGAAAAAAGACATTTTCTGAATAACTGAATTCAAACTCACGCCCCATAAAAAACAGGATGATCAGTTGAAAAAAAGCGAAGCCGGCATAACAGACAGCAATTGTCACCCTTGTTGTGTGTTTATCATAATGTTTATGATGCACAATCGCAGTCAACAAAGCACCGCCCAAATTGGTCAAGCCATGCACTAGACCCATGCAAGCTAAATAAAGTTTCTCCTGTCGCATTAATGGAGTGAGCAGGTTGGCAACGGGTGTCAGTGTGTTTTTTAATGCAACAAAGACCAGAAACAGGCCGACGATCAGGTTGATATTGATTTTGCCGTTGATTGCAATAAATAAAAATGCGACGACTAACGGTATGGTGTAGAGCAAGACCTTGCGGCAGAAATCTAAATCAAGATAGCGATAGTGCTTAAGAATCTGGAAAGCATTAATAGTCAGAGAGATGGGGAGTAACACACTGAGCGCATCGACAAAATCATATCCAAGCAAAAGCAGAATCGGTGTGCCGAACAATAAAACGCCAACACCAAATACTGATTGAATTATCGCAGTTGCAATCACTGTCAGTAAAATATCGACAGGCATGTGTTTCCTCCATGTTTAGTGAGGCGGATTATAAGCGAATATCTGTAATGTGGGTATTGATCTTGATCGGTTACTTGAAAAGCAGTATTCCTCGCCCCATCTTGCTAATAACTACAAAATATCTGAGGTATAAAATGCGATTGGATAAATTAACCAGTAAATTCCAGCAGGCATTAAGCGATGCGCAAAGCCTGGCGTTGGGAAAAGATCATCAATTTATCGAACCGGTTCATGTCATGTCTGCCTTACTGGAACAGGAGGGTGGTAGCATTAAACCGTTGCTGACCCAAGCCGGAGCAAACGTAAATGCGATGGTTTCTGAGGTCAACCAGGAGGTCGCCCGTCTGCCGACCGTGAGTGGCTCGGGTGGCGATGTGCAGTTGTCGAATGAGCTTTCGCGCATGCTTAACGTGACCGATAAGCTGGCGCAAAAACGAAACGATGCGTATATCTCCAGTGAATTGTTTTTGCTGGCGGCTATTGAAAACAGCGGCGTATTACAAAAGCTTTTTAAACAGCACGGACTGAACAAAGAGGCGCTGGAAAAAGCGATTGATAACGTGCGCGGCGGCCAGAAAGTCGATGATGCAAATGCGGAAGATCAGCGTCAGGCACTGCAAAAATATACCATCAACCTGACCGAGCGTGCCGAGCAGGGCAAGTTGGATCCGGTGATTGGTCGTGATGATGAGATTCGTCGTACGATTCAGGTATTGCAACGTCGAACCAAAAACAATCCGGTGTTGATTGGTGAGCCCGGCGTGGGTAAAACTGCGATCGTGGAAGGTCTGGCGCAACGTATCGTCAATGGCGAAGTGCCGGAAGGGATTAAAGGTAAACAGCTATTATCGCTGGATATGGCGGCGCTGATTGCCGGCGCAAAATTCCGCGGCGAATTTGAAGAGCGTTTAAAGGCGGTGTTGAATGATGTTGCTAAACAGGAAGGCCATATCATCCTGTTTATTGATGAATTGCATACCATGGTCGGCGCCGGTAAAGCCGAAGGGGCGATGGATGCCGGAAATATGTTGAAGCCGGCTTTGGCACGCGGCGAGTTACATTGTGTAGGGGCGACCACATTGGATGAATACCGCCAATATATTGAAAAAGATGCCGCGTTGGAACGTCGCTTCCAGAAAGTGTTAGTGGACGAGCCAACGGTGGAAGACTCGGTCGCCATTCTTCGTGGATTGAAAGAGCGATACGAAGTGCATCATGGTGTGGATATTACTGATCCGGCGATTGTCGCGGCAGCCACGTTATCGCACCGTTATATTTCTGATCGTCAGTTACCGGATAAAGCGATTGATCTGGTGGATGAAGCGGCCAGCCGTATTCGTATGGAAATTGACTCCAAGCCGGAATCAATGGATAAGTTGGATAGGCGCTTGATTCAGTTGAAAATCGAGCGTGAAGCGTTAAAGAATGAATCCGATGCGGCATCTAAAAAACGCCTGCAAACATTGCAAGAGGATATTGCTGATCTTGAAAAAGAATTTTCTGATCTGGAAGAAATATGGAAAGCAGAAAAAGCGGCGGTGCAGGGCTCGGCGACAATCAAGGAAAAGCTGGAACATGCCCGTCAGGAGCTGGAAATAGCCAGTCGTAGTAATGACCTGGGTAAAATGTCAGAGCTGAAATATTCCACGATTCCAGCCTTGGAAAAGCAGCTGGACCTGGCATCGCAGGCAGAAATGCAGGATATGAGACTGTTGCGCAATAAAGTCACCGATGAAGAAATTGCCGAAGTCGTCTCCAAATGGACGGGTATTCCCGTATCTAAAATGATGGAAGGCGAGCGGGATAAATTATTGCGCATGGAAGAGGAATTATCAAAACGCGTGATTGGACAGGGTGAGGCGCTGAAAGCGGTGAGTAATGCCATTCGCCGTTCGCGTGCCGGGTTGGCTGACCCCAATCGACCCAATGGCTCGTTCATGTTTCTTGGCCCGACCGGGGTCGGTAAAACCGAGTTGTGCAAGGCGCTGGCAGAGTTTTTGTTCGACAGCGAAGAGGCCATGGTGCGCATAGATATGTCGGAATTTATGGAAAAGCATTCCGTCGCCCGTTTAATCGGAGCGCCTCCGGGTTATGTCGGTTATGAAGAAGGCGGTTACTTGACCGAAGCGGTCAGGCGTAAACCATATTCTGTTATCTTGCTGGATGAAATCGAAAAAGCCCATATCGATGTGTTTAATGTGTTGCTGCAAGTGCTGGACGATGGGCGGTTGACCGATGGTCAGGGCCGTACGGTAGATTTCCGTAATGCCGTGATCGTGATGACGTCTAACCTTGGCTCGGCGCAGATTCAGGAACTGGCCGGTGAAGAAAATTATGATGCAATGAAAGATGCGGTGATGGACATCGTAGCAATGCAGTTCCGCCCCGAGTTCATCAACCGCATTGATGAGGCGGTGGTGTTTCATCCGCTGAGTAGTGAGCAGATCCGGGCGATTGCCAGTGTGCAAATTGATTATTTGCGTAAACGTTTGTATGAGCACGAAATTAGTTTCAGTATTTCCGAGCAGGCGCTGGATTTGTTGGGTGAGGCAGGGTTTGATCCGGTATATGGTGCACGTCCGCTAAAACGAGCAATTCAGACTCAGTTGGAAAATCCATTGGCCAATGAAATTTTGTCTGGTCGCTTTAAGGCAGGTGACCAGGTTAAGGTGGATATTGCAGAAGGAAAGTTGGTGTTTGCGTATTAAAAAGTGCTTTTGGCCAGGGAGTGGCCAAATCTTACCGCGTATAAGGTATGATAAAAATTATGACATCTATAGCTTTTTGTCATAAAGAAGTAATACTCTATTGTTACTTTGCTTTTTTCTAGCGCATCGGGATATATATGTCTAAATTGAGTATTCTTGTGGTTGAGGATGAAGATGCCATCAGGGACATGCTGGTAATGGTTCTTGAGCAGGCGGGTTTTGAGGTGACTGAAGTTGCCAGTGCTGAAAAGGCACAAATGGGATTGTCCCATAATACGCCAGATTTGATATTACTGGACTGGATGTTGCCTGGCATTAGTGGTATCGAGTTTGCCCGTCGTTTAAAGAAAGATGACGCTTTCAGGGATATCCCCATTATTTTACTGACGGCTCGTGGGGAAGAAGAGGACAAGGTGAGAGGGTTGGAAATAGGTGCCGATGATTATGTCACCAAGCCTTTTTCGCCAAAAGAACTGGTGGCTCGCATCAATGCAGTGATGCGTAGAAGTGGCAAAACCAGTGATGCACGCCAGATTAAACTGGGAGATTTATTGCTGGACACTGAGCAACACCGCTTGACCATAGAGGGCAAAGGGCTGGATGTTAGTCCGACTGAGTTTCGTCTGGTGCATTTCTTTATGATGAATCCCGATAAAGTCTATAGTCGTACCCAACTGCTGGATCAGGTGTGGGGGCGTAGTGTTTATATCGAAGAACGCACGGTAGATGTTCATATTCGGAGGCTTAGAAAAATTCTTTCTGAATACGGGCGTGAGGAAATGGTGCAGACGGTGAGAGGTTTTGGCTACCGTTTTTCTGTAAGCAGTTAAGCTATAAATGATCAGAAAATGGCAATGGGAACTGAGCGTTCTGATTTGGCTGGTTTTATTCGTAGTTTGTATAAGTCTTATTTTTGGTCATCTTTCTATTTTGCTTTTGATTCTGGTCATTGCGTTGTTTGCTTATCAAATCAGGGAAATTCATCAATTTGAACGGTCGCTAAGAATGGGGGTTATCAAGCATAACCGAAAAGCCAGAGGTATTTGGGATGAAATTTATTATCAACTCTACAAGATAAAAAAATCTGAAAAGCGGCGTAAAAAGAAATTGAGTAAAATGATCGACCGCTTTCGCAAGGCAACCGATGCATTGCCTGATGCAGCGGTAGTGTTGGGTAAGAACACTGAACTTGAATGGATTAATAAGGCTGCCAAGGACGTTCTTGGGCTAAAAAAATCTGACAAAGGTCAGCGGGTAGCAAATTTAATTCGCTCGCCGAGTTTTGTGAATTTCCTGGCACAAAGTGATTTTTCCAAAAATATCAGTATCATCTCTCCTGTTAACGAAAATATTATTCTCCAAATTACTGTCGTACCTTATGGGGTGGACCAAAGATTGCTCATTGCTCAGGATATAACCCAGTTAAAAAATATGGAGCGGATGCGCAAGGATTTTGTGGCGAATGTGTCACATGAATTAAGAACGCCGCTAACCGTTCTTAAAGGTTATCTTGAAACCCTGCAAGTGATGGATGAAGGCAGTGCTCCTTTGTACATGAAGTCGATTGACCAAATGTGTGAGCAGACTGAACGTATGCAGTTTTTAGTCAATGATTTACTGTTGCTCGCACGTCTCGAAACGCAGGAAAAAAATGTAGACTGTGTTAATGTGCCGGAATTACTTCATCAAATCTATCATGAAGGCGATGTTATGGAAAAATCAAAAGGACGGATTGAATTGGTGTGTGAGTCAATGGCCAATTTGATGGGGGATGAACAGGAGTTGCGCAGTGCTTTCACAAATCTGGTGGTGAATGCACTGAATTATTCACCTGAGGATACTATAGTCAAAGTCAGGTGGAAGAAAGTTGCCGATAAAGCCTGTATCTTTGAAGTCATTGATCAGGGGGAAGGTATTGCCAGTAGCGATATTCCCCGTATTACTGAGCGATTTTACCGGGTAGATGTGGCGCGAAGTAAGAAAAAAAGCGGGACGGGCTTAGGTTTAGCGATCGTGAAGCACGTATTAGTTCGACATGATGCGCAATTGCTCATTGATAGTGAACTTGGCAAGGGAAGCTGTTTTTCATGCGTATTCCCTCAGCAGAGAATTTGCTGACCCATTTAAATTCATCTTTTGCCAAGTTATTATCTGGGCAAGTCTATCTATAATAACCAGGTAGAAATTTTGTAAGTTATGGGATGAATTGCTTAAATAAGTTGGGAAGGCGCCAGTGACTATTGAATTAGAAATATTAAGAATCATATGGTGGGGGCTTTTGATTCTTTTCTTGTCAGGGGTGTACTTATTAATAAGTGCAGATGTTGGCACCGCTTTGATGTTGTTGCCCTTTAGCAGGGACTGGGTAAAGGTTAGCCCTGATCAGCGATATTCTCCCTATATCTTCCAAAAACGCCTGTTTTTCTTAATAATGCTCATACTGGGTATTAGCGTCAGTTATTCATGGCGTCCGTATTTCAATGCCGTAAATTTAAATCTGCCCTTGCTTAAATGGGCATTGGGTTCGGCGCTTGTTATCTTGCCAGCGGGCTTGTTCCTGCAGAATATTGTTCAAAAAGGAATGTGGCAAAAGTTTTTGCAGCTAGTTCTTGCAATCCTGGCGTTATGTATTTGCCTTAGTGCAGGATACTTTTGGGGGGTGTTGTTTCATGGTCTGGCTTTCGAATTTGATTCAAACAAGGCTTTGTTAGCCAATTGGGGTTTCAAAACAGAGGTGAATGATATTCATGTTTTGTTTACGCTGTTGTTCTTGTCACTGGCAATCTTAAGAAGCGCAACGTTATTGCAACGACAAAGTAAAGAAACGTCTAGGAATAGAATTATCTATTACGCAGGCGCAATCACCTTTGTGTTGATCTTGTTTATTGTATGGTATGTGCCACTGATTGAAGGTTTTCATATTAAAAGCCAGGTTGATACCTCCGCAATACATCCAGCAGTCAAGCAGGTGAAAGTCTTCGAAGGGTTGTGGCTGGATAATTATCAACATATGCCATGGCTGCATATTATGCCGATGATTATTAGCATCAGCGCGCTATTGGTGATCATGGCTGTGGTATTTAATCAATTTTATATCGCACATAAACTAACAAATTTGATTTTTATGGGAGTGAATGCCACTGTTTTTTTTACAACGTATCCTTTTTTATTGATTTCACGAACAACTCCAGGTCATTCCTTGACTGTTTGGGATGCAAGTGCAAATCAAATGGTCATGTCGAACGTTTTGTGGAAAGTCATCATAGCGTCAATGTTGGTGTTGTCCATGATGTATCTGTTTAAAAACTCCTTTTCAAAAGCCGTAAAATAGTGCTTGACGAAAAGAGCAGAGGCTGTAGAATAGTCGAGCTCAACAGGGCGTAATGCCTTGGGCTAGCAGCGGTAGTGTTAGTCAGCTCTTTAACAAACTAGTCGAAATAATTTGTGTGGGTACTGTGTTGGATGGTTTAACTCGGTAAGAGAAAAACATCGACATAGATTCACGTCAATTTAAGGTTTTAACGAATTACGTAATTGAAGTCGATCAGAGATTGGATGCTAATCTTACTTAGCATCACCCATATTAAACTG
>SPJL01011582.1_pt1 | contig 46911 bp, 46 predicted proteins | sample 3741751 | NCBI WGS metagenome assembly SPJL01 (sample SAMN10925998, study PRJNA522277) | cold seep metagenome | isolation source: Elba SIP-enriched marine methane seep metagenome, extraction at timepoint T3 | place: Italy: coast of Elba, Mediterranean Sea | reverse complement strand
TGTGGAAGCAGGTAAGCAATTAGGTGCCACGGTGGTCAATATGCGGTTTATCAAACCGATAGACGAAACATTAATTCTGGAGATGGCAAAAAGCCATGATGTACTGGTCAGCGTGGAAGAGAATGTCATTGCCGGCGGTGCGGGCAGTGCGGTGAATGAGTTCTTGCAACAACAGCAGATTTTGATGCCCGTACTCAACCTCGGCCTGCCGGATGAGTATGTCGAGCAAGGCAGCCGTGAACAGCTCCTGGCCTTGTGTAAACTGGATAAAAACGGATTGATCGGTTCGATTGAGGCGTTTTGTGCCTGAAAAAAAGGATTTGCGTAGCTTGATTAGTTTACAATCAGGCCATAATATTTTGACGCCCCCAAACCATGCTTGAAATCACTCAGTTACCGGTTCTTAACGATAATTATATTTATCTGCTTCATGAGCCTGATGCTGCAATTACCGGCGTGGTTGACCCGGCTGTTGCTACTCCAGTTATAAAAGCACTTGAATCTCAACACCATTCATTAGATTTTATTTTGAACACCCATCATCATAGCGATCATGTGGGTGCTAATCTGGAATTAAAAGCCCTGACAGGCTGCACGATCATTGGGGCGGAAAAGGATCAGAAGAGAATCCCGGGGATTGATCAGAAGCTATCCCACGGCCAGTGCTTTTCATTTGGCATCGAAAACTGCGAGATATTTGAAACACCGGGGCATACGTCCGGTCACATCTGCTTTTATTTTGCCAATTCAGATGCATTATTCTGCGGTGACACAGTGTTTTCTATGGGCTGTGGACGACTTTTTGAAGGTTCAGCAGAACAAATGTGGACATCTCTGCAACTGATAAAATCATTGCCGGAAACAACAAAAATCTATTGCGCCCATGAATATACTCAGGCCAATGGTGTCTTTGCCGCCTCGATAGAAAGAGATAACCCGGCATTGGAACAAAGAATTATCGAAGTCAATAATCTTAGAAAAGATAACCTGCCGACCGTCCCCAGTACCCTCTCTCAGGAACTGTCTACCAATCCGTTTTTAAGAGAACAATGCCTTTCGATACAACAAGCGCTGAATATGGAAAACTATCCCGCGGTAGAAGTATTTGCTGAATTGAGAAAACGAAAAGACCATTTTTAAAAAAGGGCATAAATTTTATGCCCTTTTCTGTAGGATCATTTTGATACAACCCAGACTTACTTGCCTAGTACATCATTTCGCGTACTTTCAGCAATTGCTGCTGCTTCGCCAATCAACTCTTCGGGAACATTCAGCTCGACCAATGTGGCTCCCAGGTTTTCCATAACTGCATCAAAATGGGAATCATCCAGGCCCATTTGTACTAACTTGGCATGGGCGGCACGCATATCTTTGCCATCGTAATCGCTAGGCCCGCCAAAAGCCAGAGTTAAAAAGGCTTTTTGTTTGGCAATTTGTTTTGTCATATCGATATTTTCAAAAAAACGATTGATACGGTGATCATCAAGCACTTTTTTATAGAAAATATCGACGGCTGCATTTACCGCAGCTTCACCGCCAAGCTTTTCATATAGACTTTCACTCATGTTCTTTCCTCATTTAGCATTGTTATAAAAAGAAATTTCTTCCTTGCAAACATTTTGCGTTTAAAGACTAACAATCCAACGAAAGAAACACAAGCATCAGCAAACAGTTATCTTGATTTTGCCTGAAACCACAGCTCCAACATCATTAATATCCAGACTAACTCCCCATAATAAGCCGCATGTATGGATTGATGCATTTCAATCGCGTGATCAATAAAACCAGGACGGATATATTCACGCTTTTTTAATGCTTTTAAGCTGTCATAAGCCAGTTCACGTAGAGGCTGATGGTCTTTTAACCACACTCCAAACGGCAACCCAAAACCATGTTTGGGTTTATTAATAATTTTATCTGGCAGAAAGCCAGACATCGCTTGCTTATAAAACCCGCGTAATTTGCCGTTCTTGAGTTTTAAACTGGAGGGGATTGTGCAGGAAAACTCAACCATTTCAGGCGTCAACATAGGATATTGAACTTCTACCCCCGCCATTTCACACATTTTGTTTACTTTGATCAGATCATTGTCATGCAACGTAGACTTCCAGTCCATGTACAACATTCGGTTCAATGGCTCAGCCTGTTTGGGCTTGTGATAACAATTCTGCAGCCCTTTCAATGGTACAGAAACATCGATTTGTTCGATAAAGTCTGCATTAAAAATATCTTCAATCGCATGTCTATGTAAAAAATTATAATCCTGTAGACGATCAGGCAGCGGAATTTCGGCCTGTTCTATATAACGCTTACCCTTAAACAGAATTTTATTATTCAGCATCACGTCAGGTAAATTATACAAGCCACCTTTCAGAATGCTCCGCATCGGAGAAGGCATCTGGTAATAACGTTCAAATACCAATTGCTTAACATAACGCTCATTACCCGCAAAGAGTTCATCGCCACCATCGCCAGCGAGCAATACCTTGATTCCCTTCTCTTTCGCCATTCGTGCGCAGTACAATGCGGCTAATGCCGATGAATTGCCAAAGGGTTCATCATAATAAGCGGCGATATCCGGGATTGCCGCGACCGTATCATCTGCCGATAAATAAAACTCGTGTTGGATAGTGTTGAAATGCTCGACAGCCGTTCGCGCATATTCAATTTCATCATAGCCATCGACAGGAAAACCCATAGAAAAGGTCTTGGCCTGATCAGGAAATACTTTAGCCAAGGCTCCAGCAACGCTGGAACTGTCCAGTCCTCCACTCAAAAAGGCGCCAGTATACTCAGCTGTATCCACTTGACGGGTAACGGACTGAACCAGGCACTCTTTTAATTTATCGCCTGCTTCCTGCTCTGAACATGACAAGGATTCATGAAATTCCGGCTGCCAGTAGGTGTCCAGGTTAATTTTGCCATTTTGGTAAACCAACACCTGGCCAGGTTCCAATTTTTTTACTTTAGTAAAGATAGTGTCCGGGCTGGGACAGTGATGAAAATAAACGTAATTGAATATCATCTGGGATGATATTTCATCACCTATTTCTGGATGGTTTGCAACCTTATCCGCCGCATCACCGAACACCAGCCCGTTTTTACAGTGCGCATAGTAAACATGTGCCATACCGATAGGGTCCGTGGCCAGCAACACCAGCTTATTCTTGTCATCCACCAGAACAAAGGGTGCATGAGGCGTTATATTTTTCAGAAAACCCGCCTCATTTTCTTGATAGGCCGCCAGCATTCCTGCTTTGTTTAAATTCTTTGCCCCCTGGCTGACATCCATCAATATCAAGTCGTCTTGCTGATGAAACCTGTCCGCTTCAGTCGCAAAACCATGAAAATCTGTTGTTGAATAGTACAGTGAAGATGAGGCATTGAATAAACTTGACTGCTCCCGCAATAAAGCATCTGCCGCCTGATCACGAATGGACGTTTCCACCCAACCCGATAGATAACTCATATGTGAACCCTTATGCTGGTACGTGACTTACAACGTACCTGAATTTTCCGGACTTTTCCTTGGCAATGTCTGTAACAAATTCGATCTCTATATCGACATCATTACCCAGGCGCTGTTTGAATGTTGAGCGAATGCTGTCTAAATCTTTATCAGAAAACTGCTCATTTTTTACCATCTGAATCGTCGTTTTCTCAAGGCTATGTTGTATAATTTTGAAAGAATCCACGCCCTCAAGATCACGTAATACATAAATCAAAGCCAGTCCGTGCAACACCGTGCCATCTGCTGCCACCACAAAATCAGTAGTACGTCCCTGAATTTCTTTAAGCAATGGCAGGCCACGTCCACAAGCACAGACTTCATCAGATAACATCCCGACATCACCCGTTCGATAACGAATAAATGGAAAGTCACGGGTTGCAAGGTGGGTGACGACAATTTCACCACTTTGACCACGGGGTAACACATTGCCATCTTTATCTATAATTTCGACAATAATATCTTCAGCTGTGATGTGCATATTCCCAGCAGGACACTGATGCGCAATGAATCCTGCGTCACGCCCGCCATAGCCATTGGCCACTGGACAGGCAAAGACCTTTTCAATCATCTCACGCTGATAATCATACAAACGTTCCGAAGTTACAAACGCAACTTTAATGCCCAGGTCATCCAATCGACTTCCCTTTTGCTCGGCCTGTTTGGCAATATGCGCCAATGCCGATGGATAGCCAAACAGCATTTTTGGCCGGATCGTCTGAATCTGGGCAATGAAACCATCCACATTTTGTTCAGACATTTCAAACGCAGGAATCAGATGTGTACGTATTAATCCATCACGAATCATGCGCACTTTATCCTGCGCACCTAACTCGATAGGTGAACCCCATATCACAATTTCCGGATCGCCAATATCAACATCCCACCAGCGTGTCGCCCGCCATTTTGCAGCCACATCGTGGCTGACGCGTTTTTTGCCGATATAAAATACTAATGGCTCACCGCTCGAACCTCCGGTATTAAAACGGGATAGAGCAAAAGCATCTTGTGCTTTGAGTTGTTCAAGATGTTCTCGGATAACTGGTTTATCAGTAAGAGGCAGCTGTTGCAGGTCTTTCAGAGAGGCGATAGAGGATGGTTTGAAACCAATGTCAGAAAATAGTTTTTGATAGTAAGGAACACTGGCCTCAACATCTGTCAAAAAAACTTTTAACCGATCCAGTTGAAGCTGCCGAATGTCATTAGCCTTCAGCCATTGTGTTTTTTCCATATCCTTACGGACAGCAACGGTTGAGTGTTTCTTTAGTTTTTCATGAAGAGGAAACAGAAATTTAGAAACAAGTAGAGTATACAACGTCATTTGTTATCACTTAAAGACTTATATAAACCCATCCATTGAGGTTTAATTTTTTGCCAGGTATATTTTTGTACTTCTTGTATGCCGTTGTCTTTCAATTGATTTCTCAAACTCGGGTTTTCAATTAATTCAATAATTTTTTTTGCCATTTGTTCATGATCATTTACATCAACGAATAGCGCAGTTTCATAATCTTTAATAATATAGGGGATCCCGCCAACATTGGTTGTCACAACAGGCAAACCGCAGGCTAATGCTTCTAATACTGAGTTTGGCATATTATCAACAGTCGTCGGATTTAACATGATGTCAGCTTCTTGATAAAGTTGTGCGATTTGTTCAGGTGTTAACCTTCCAGTGAAAACAACGTGATTGTTTAATTCCAATGCTTTGACCAAAGCTTCCAAATTAGACTTTTGGTCACCACTGCCAGCAATCGTCAGCTTAATGTTTGGATAGTTCCTTTTTACGGTAGATAAAGACTTTATCGCAGTTTCTATTCCGTAAATGGTCTCAAGATTGCGAGTGATTATTAAATGAAAATTAAACTTATGGGATGTAATTTTAAACCTTTCGGTGTTAATTATATTAGGGATAATTTCAGCATCAGAAAACCCGTATTTATTAAAAACCGCCTGCAAAAAGCCTGAAGGGACAATAATAGAAGAGGCTAATTTGAGTGTGGGGCGAACTCGTTCAATATTCTGCGCAAAATATGTGTCGGCTTCGCCTCCCCGATAGTTAATGATAACAGGTGTTTTTTTTAAGTTTGCGATGAGTAAAACCGGAGCAGAAAACAGTTGCCAAGACCACCCGGAATTTGAAAAGACATGGATTACATCAACTCGATGACATAATTTCCAAATTTGAAATACGAAATAAAGTAAACGAAAAACAGCTCGAACCCCCTTTAGATTTGCAATATACCGATTAGGGTAAGGTGGATTATTTTGTAGTAATTCCACTTGAACACCTTCATCAGTTAATAATTGACTTAATTGCTTTAACTGATTCGCCATCCCCCCATAAGGAGGAGGCAAAGGTCCTACGAGTCCGATTTTCAACATTTATTTATAATTAATTCCTACCTCTTCCTATAGCGTAGTATTTCAAGCCAAATCGTTCAACTATTGCTGGTTGATATAGATTACGACCATCAAAAATAACTTTATCCTTAAGCTTTGCATTAAGCATGTCAAAATCTGGACTCATAAAATTTTTCCATTCAGTCACTATTATTAATGCATCGACATTTTCTACCGCAGCTTCCGGAGAATTCATTAAATTTAGGCCTGAATTGTCACCATAAATCCGTTGAGCTTCTTCCATAGCTTCTGGGTCAAAGGCATTAATCGTAGCCCCTGCATCAATTAAAGCTTCTAGAACAACACGGCTAGGTGCTTCCCGCATATCATCCGTTCTTGGCTTGAAGGATAGCCCCCATAAAGCAAAGGTTTTACCTTCTACATTATTGTTGTAATGCCTGTTAACTTTTTCAACCAAAACTTGTTTTTGCCGATCATTTACATTTTCTACAGCACTCAATAGCTCTGCCGAGTACCCTACCTGATGAGCTGTTCGTTCAAGCGCTTTGACATCTTTGGGAAAACACGATCCTCCATATCCACATCCAGGATAAATAAATGAGTATCCAATACGACTATCAGAGCCAATACCGTTTCTTACATGCTCGATATCTGCGCCCAATAATTCAGCCAGATTTGAAAGCTCATTCATAAAACTGATCTTGGTAGCCAGCATAGCATTGGCAGCATATTTGGTTAATTCTGCCGAGCGAATATCCATGGTAATAACGCGCTCATGACTGCGATTAAATGGCGCATAAAGCACTTTTAATAACTCCGCCGTTCTCGGGTTGTCGGTTCCGACAATAATCCTGTCAGGCTTCATAAAATCATCGATAGCGGCTCCTTCTTTCAAAAACTCCGGATTAGACACTACATCAAAATCAACCTGGGTACCAAGTTTGCTTTGAGTCGCTATAATGGTTTCTTTTACTTTATCTGCAGTACCAACCGGTACGGTTGACTTATCAACGACGACCTTATATTCAGTCATATGTTCTGCGATTGATTTAGCAACAGCCAGAACATATTGTAAGTCCGCCGAACCATCTTCATCAGGTGGCGTACCCACTGCTATAAACTGAAAGACTCCATGATCAACACCTTCCTTGATATCAGTGGTAAATCTTAGCCTCCCTGCTTGCATGTTTGCTTTGACTATCTCATCAAGACCAGGCTCATAAATAGGGATTATTCCATTATTTAACTTGTCTATTTTGGACTCGTCAATATCAACACAAACAACATCATTTCCAACTTCTGCCAAGCACACTCCCGTAACCAATCCTACGTAACCTGAACCAAATACTGTAACTTTCATAAAAGAGTTTTCCTACACATCAGATAAATTAATAAACTATTTTAAGCAAGCGCACCGTAAACTTCTTTATACCTGTCTACACTAACTTTCCAATTACGCTCATGTTCGACAAATTGTCGCCCATTGTATTGTAGCGTTTCAAAAACACTGGAATCTGATAATAATTGAATAACAGACTCAGCTAATGCCTGTGGGTTATTAGCTTCAAAAAGGGATCCATTGTAGCCCTCTTTTATTAACTCTTTATGACCACCCACATCAGAAGCCACTACAATTCGGCCTTGTGCCATTGCCTCAAGCGGCTTTAACGGGGTCACAAGATCTGTCAGGCGCATTGAAAGCCTGGGATAGACAAATATATCAACAAGATTATAATATTCCTGCACTTCTTCATGTGGTACACGACCAGTAAACACGACAATATCCTGAAAACCAAGCTGCTCGACCTTCTCTTTTATCAGTTGCTCCTGAGGTCCACCACCGACTAAGAGGAGTTTTACATTTTCATTAGATTGTAAAATTCCCTGCATTGCATCAAGTAAAAGAGGTAAGCCCTCATACGCATAAAATGAACCAATAAAACCAAGAACCACCTTATCTGCAAGACCCAAGCTATTTTTTAATTCAATATCACACGATTTCTTGAACTCAAATTTTTCAATATTAACCGCATTGGGAATTACAGTAATTTTATCTTCGTGTACGCCTCGTTTAATAATGTCCGAACGAAGCCCTTCACAAATTGTGGTTACTTTATCAGCGTTTTTGAACACATACGTTTCAAGAGATCGCGTAATTTTATACCTCAAACTATTTTCGTGCGTTGTTCCATGATCAACCGCAGCATCCTCCCAGAAAGCTCTACATTCATAGACCACAGGTATAGAAAGTTTTTTTCCAACTCTAATGGCTGCCAATCCATTTAATGCAGGTGAATGCGCATGAAGAATATCAGGTTTTACTTCATTTACAATCGTCTCTAATCTTTTAACTAAAGTCTCAACGACCCCCCATTGATTTATTACAGGTAAGCTGTATAGAAAGTTTGAAGACTGAGGTGTTCTATAAAAGGTAAACCCATCAATAGTTTCAATCAACGATTTAGTTTTACCCTGTTTGGTTGAAGTGACATGGAATGTCATCCATCCCAATTTTTGTTGATGCTCTAATATGGAACGTGAGCGAAATGTGTAGCCACTATGCAAAGGGATAGAATGATCAAGAATATGTAAAATTTTCATTTTTTTAAGTAATCGCTAAAAAAAGTCATCAATTCTTTTTTTACTCTTTTTAAACAGATGGGGTAACAGCAACGTCATAGGCATTCTCAAATAATGCGATCTTACATATAGTAGCCACCTTGAAAATCTTACCACTGTCGTTTCTTGACCTACCGGATTCGGTAGAATCGAGACGGAAACCAATAAGCTCATAATAGCTAGTAGTATAGCATTCGGCCTACCTTGATTGTGTTCAATATATTGATCCGGTATAGATGTACCTAGGATTTTCTTTGTAAAAAATAACGCATAAAACACGGGTCTTTGTAAATTCAAAAATTCAGCTCGATCAACCAGTTCAGTAAAAAAACCAGGGTTGTCACGGTGAAACCAAATAATCAGTTCATGTAAGTCGACCAAATCCCTAAAATCAGAAGCCTTTATTTCAGCATCGTAAAATAGATGTACGCTGCTATGAATTATCAAATCTAACGGGGAAAATGTAGCAATCCCTTTTTCTTTAATAACCGTAGCGTCGCCAATCATCAAATCGACAGGAGGGCATAAACGACTGGTCAGAGGTAAGATGGTATGGTGTAGGTCCACCTCAACATATCGTTCTTCATGCCTCATGGGCGGAACTTCATGCATCCATTTTCGATAATATTGTTGATCATACTCATCAAGTTCTACGCCTTGCCAACCGTGTTTTTTTAATTTGTTTTCAAACCTTGCAAGATCAAACCTATCTACCAAAATATCAAGATCAGATAAAATGCGTGTATGAGCAAAAGGCAAATCTAAAATTAAATAGCCCGCCCCTTTCAATACAATTGTTTTTATTTTCAAATCAAAGGTAGTTTGTTTTATGCGATTTAATTCCCATAAAATCATTCGATTCCGATTAGCGACCATTTTCATAGCCGCGTCAAAATGAAGTAGCACTGCTGGCGGAATTAAGTGCTTGAGATCAGACTGAGCGAACAGCCAGTCTAAATACGCAAGAAGCTTACTTTGTCTGGCTAAATGTAATAGATTTTCCCATTCAATTGGTTTAAGTGCTAAAGCAATTTCAGGGTCATTAATTATGTTTATTAGCAGGTTTTTTTGTGAATGGGCGCTCATGCAGGGGCTGCGATTAGTTCCTCTAATTTCGGTATAGCTTGATCAAAATGACTGTAAACTAAATTATAGCAATCACAGGAAGAAATAATATGATCAATAAGAGAAAATCCTCGCTCACCCATTAATTCATAATTAAATGAATTACTGGCAATTTTAAAAAATGCATATGCCTTGTTTAATTTGTTCACTTTGAGATCAACATCATCCTGAAATTGAGGAAACACGACAATTCTTGGCATCACGCCTTCATGAAGTGCTTCTACACTTGGGCCAGGCGCTTTAAAATGGGCGACAGTCCCTTTTCGCGTTTTGGGAAAAAGGGGGCCAATTTCAGCTGCAGGAAATTCATTTTTGATTACATCTATTGATGCATTTTTTAAAGGGGCTGGCCTTGGAATAGGAAAAATAAAGCCATCATCCTTTGGACCTAAAATGGCAAATTCATCGGATAAAAAACGCCAGCCTTGCATCGCCAAGGCAGCACATAAGGTTGTCTTACCCGAGCCAGGGGTCGCCGGCAAAATAACTGCTCGACCATTCTTTTCCAATACACCTGAATGTAACATGAGGTATTGGTGAGAACGCCTGGCAATACACCAGTTCAACCCCCATTCAAAAAGGGGAAATGCATGGCTGAGAGGAAAAGGCTGAAAGGGCTGGATACCGTCCGAAATAAAAACGACTTGAGGTCTCAAAAAACGGCTTAAGGGGTGATGTTGTTTAATTTCAATCTGAAAATCAGTAAATGATTCAACAGGAAGGACATTGAATGATCCATAAAAAAAATGAATCAACTTGACAAAAGACTTAACATTGCTCTTTAGGCGTATATAAAACGGGCCAATATCAATGACAACTCCGTTTGCCCGGCAAGCTTCAGAATAAAAATCATCGAACGCAAGTTCAACAATCTTCGCCATAGACTCTCTCAATCAATCCAGAAGATCCCAAATACAAAAAACCATCATTAATCTGTTTTTCAACAAATTTGGTTGATTCAATTTGGTTTATGTGACAAAACTTTTTTGTTACATCCAATGTGGAAACTAAATCCCCATCATTGAAAGAATAATAGACATGTAATAATGAAGACAGGAAATCATTAATTTGGCAAGTCATCCCTGAAAGAGGACTAAATACAACATAGTCCTCTTGCAGAGAGCTTAAAATAAAACGGTTTGAATAATCAACTTTCCAAAGAGTGCTCAACTGTTTAGGCAACTGAAAATGAAGTCCAGCAAGAACCCGTCATATGGTTTTGACCGTCTTTAATTCCATCAACAAATCGGCCAATTCTGGGAGAGAGAGTAGGACTAAACATTAAACTCTCATCCACTGAAAAACCGTCTTCCAAAGGAAGGCCGTCATCTCCAACCACAACTAATCCGAAGCGCGTTTGGTCGACATCTAACACATATACAGTGCCATTTTCATGATCAAATCTTTCAGCATTAACAAGAGCTCCGCTACTATCCGTGTAATTAATAGATGTTCCAGTCGCAACAACTTCACGTTGATTATTACCCGTTGACAAAAACTTATCAGTTTCTGAAGCTGCAGGACTTAAAGGTTGATAAACATTAATTCTTTTATGATTTCCTCCACTATTGATTTGTGCAAGCCAATCTCCTGCACCTGGAGAAGATTCTTCAACCTCAATCAATCTCACACGTCTAACTTCTCTGCGCAGAAAGTTATCTACATTATTTACGAATTTATTAGGAATATTAGTAATTGCAGCTGCGCCATCAATACATTGTTCTGAGCTTGTTATCGCATTGGCTGCGCCACTGCGAAAACTTAACAAAACGGGTAAAGAAGCTGCCGATCCTTTCAATAAGGCACGGCGGGTATTCGAGTTTACTTGTCCCTGGCTGTGATTACCGCCAGAGTTTTGGTTAATATTAGTCATGTCGTTCACCTGAACATAAATGTGGCTAAATTGTAATAATAAAACCTTACAGTTTTATGAATATTTACATTCTATCAAATAATATAGTGGCTTTTGATAGTACTTTGGTACAAATTATAATGTTAGCTTATACCTTAATTCATTTTTAATATCAATTCATTCACTTTGTAAAAATGCATCAAACATAAGTAATGACCATATAGTTGTACTGTAATCACGCAGACCTGCCTGATGTTGTTCAACCACTTTATTAAGAAAACTTTTTTCAAAATATCCGCAGTCCAACATAGCATGTCCTAACAGAGAATTTTTTACTTTTTCTTTTAACGGCCCTTTAAACCAACTTGCTAATGGAACAGCAAATCCCATTTTTGGTCGATAGAGAATATCTTCTGGTAAATGCGGTTCCAACCCCTTCTTGAATATATATTTGCCTTCTCGATTTTTAAGTTTCATTCCTGGTGGCATCCCCGCCATCCATTCCACTAATTGATGATCCAGTAATGGCACTCTGACTTCCAGCGCATGGGCCATACTGGCCCGGTCAACTTTGGTCAAAATATCACCGACCAGATAGGTCTTTAAATCAAGATACTGCACTAATGACTGCGGGTTTTCTACAGGTGCATTTGATTGGTAACGCCTGAATACATCAACCGCCTGATACCCTTGCAGTTGTTGTTTTAATGAATCACTAAATAATGCAGAACGTGTTTCATTGGAATTAAAAGAAACACTATGAAAATAACCTTCAAGCGAATCACGACCAATCGATTCAAATGTTGATTTTGCCCTGAATATTTTAGGTGCCCAATCCGCTTTGGGATATACACGGCCCATTGTCCCGAATAAAGGTTTACGCAGAGCATCAGGCATAAACGAACGCATTCTGTCTTCGTAGGTGTGCCACCGATACCTGCGATAGCCAGCCAGATTTTCATCTCCGCCATCACCTGATAGCACCACAGTCACCTGTTTTTTAGCTAGTTGACACACACGGTATGTGGGAAGTGCAGAACTATCTGCATAAGGTTCATCATATATGCCCGATAAATGACTGATCAAATCAAAAGCATCAGGGTCAACTTGTTCAACCCTATGGTCAGTCGCATACCGATCTGCCACTTTCTGAGCAAACTTTGACTCATTAAACTTAGGATCCCCGAATGAGATTGAACAGGTATTGACAGGATCATCGGAATTGTTTGACATCATTGCGACGACACCACTGGAGTCAACCCCTCCTGATAAAAATGCACCTAACGGCACATCAGCCATCATTCTGATTTTCACTGCTTCTTCAAATCGTGCGATCAACTCTTCAGCAACCTGACCTTCAGAACCATAATCATTTTCTGAAAAGGTCACATCCCAATATTGCCTGGGTTTATAAGCGCTTTGTCCTCTTTTCAGGGTAAGACAATAACCGGGCTCAAGTTTATAAACATTTTTAAAAATGGTTTTTGGTTCAGGAACATAACCAAAACCGAAATATTCTTCGATCGCCGTAGGTTCCAATTCTCTTGGTAATTGCGGATGCTCTTTCAGTGCTTTTAATTCAGAGGCAAATATCAATTGACCATTGCCTAGTTCTGCATAAAACAGCGGCTTGATTCCTAACCTGTCACGGGCAATAAACAACGTTTGCTTGTGCTTATCCCATACAGCAAAAGCAAACATGCCTCTAAATCGATCTACGCACTTTTCACCCCAGGCAATCCAGGCGTTTAAAACGACTTCCGTGTCGCAATGCGTTTTAAAACTGAATCCAAGTTGTTCCAGTTCAGTTCGCAATTGCATAAAATTGTAGATCTCGCCATTGTAGGTTAATACAACACTGGCATCATCATTAAGCATGGGTTGTTGCCCACTGCTTAAATCAATAATAGATAATCGACGATGCGCAAGCCCCAGCCCCGGTTCAATATGAATCCCTCCTTCATCAGGCCCCCTGTGGAGTTGGCTTTGATTCATCTTATTCAATAATTCGCGATTTATTTCCCGTTTATCCTGTAAATCAAAAATCCCGACAATGCCGCACATAATTTTCCTTCTATTTAAATGTTAGGTAAGGATTGATATAAATTGAGATAATTTTTAACCATGACGTCTATTGAAAACCTGTCCTTCACTCTTTGCAAAGCATTCATGCCATGTTCTTTTCTTAACTGGTCATTATGAGCATAGGTCACAATCGCCCCGGCTAACTGATGATAGTTTTCTTTTTCTACTAAAACTCCACTTTCCCCATCCGCGACCAATTCTGGATTACCACCAACCCGGGTTGCGATTACCGGCAAGCCACTGGACATCGCCTCCAGAATCGTATTAGAAATTCCTTCAGATTTGGAAGGTAAAACAAACGCATCAAGACAACGCATGATTTGAGGAATGTCGTTTCGCTTTCCAGGAAGCCACGAAATATCATAGCAATCTTTCGCTTTCAGGTACTCAATCGCTTCTTCTCGTAACGGTCCGTCACCTATAACGACCAAACAAATTTTTTCTTTTAACGCAGGATCAAGCTGAATAGCCTCAACAAATGCTTTAACCAGATTCATTTGATCTTTAACGCCATGCATACGCCCTACAGTGCCAAAATAAACATGTTGGTCATTAAATTCAAAAGGTGCATCAGTAATTGCTTCTGTCTGATTGGAGAAAGAAAACTTATGTGTATCTACACCATTACAAATACGTACAATTTTAGAATCACTTATACCTACTTTTGTTAACAGGTATTCATGTAAATGTTTAGATAATGGTACAAACCGATGGATCAAAAAGCCCATTAAATATCTGAGTTTCTGATATTTCTTATTGCTCCCATCCGGATCAAAAACGTCCCAACCATGTTCACCGTGAATACGGGATTTAACTCCGGCCAGAAAAACAGGTATTTGATACTCTATTGCAGCCAAATTACGGGTATGTACAATATCAGGTCTGATCTTTTTCAGCAGTTTGTACATCTTAAAAAAAGAACTTATATCATGCCCTTCATTTTTATTTAATTCGAAAATTTCAACATCATCTCGTTTGATACGCTGTTTAAAGTCAGTGGCATTTTTTAAACAGATAATACAATGACGGAATTCTGCTTGAGGCATATGATTAATCAGATTAACCAAACCATTTTCAAGCCCCCCGACCCCTAAACTGAATATCACATGTGCGATTAGTGGGCGAGAGTGGCTCGATTGAGTCATAAAAAGAGATTGTTGGAAAGAAATAAGTTACCAAAAAGCCACCTGAATAGGCCGCATTAAAAGCAACTATAGCACAAATTATAGAAAATTATGCTGAAGGGTCAGAGAGTAGCGCTGGGGGTAAATTGATACCAGACGCCTACTCTCCAAAATATTATTTGATCAGGCAACTTGCTCCAAACCAATGTAATTTTCATGTTCTATTTCAGAAAACAATTTATAGCCAACTTTGTAATCATTATCCCACAAAGAATTTGCGAGAAAATCACTGACTTCAAACTTGAATGGGAAGCGTTCTCCTCGGTGATTACAAACGCCACCAATTTGATCTACTTTAAACCCTTCTCTACTGACAATACGAGCAAAAGCTTTTGTGCATAGGGTATATGAGTCCTCATAGTCATATTGTTCACAATATAAACTTGCAGCGCGAAACAATCCCCAAACTAGGCTTCGAGTTAAATGTCCACGGTTCAACAACGGTGAAGGCGCACCTGAACTGGTTTTATTGGAATCAATTACTCGTCTTCTAATATCCTGAACCAAACAAACTCTTGATATTTCCACACCGGGTCTGGAACCAACAATACTGCGATCAACCTCGCTAAGTTCACTAAAGGGGAGCTTTCCGTCTTGTTGTATCACCAAGCGCATTGCTCCAACCCATTGCCCACTATCTTTGTGCCTTATAATAAAATGAACAGAATGGTCATCCCAATGATCCTTTTCTTGTTCATTCGGAAACTTTTCCTTGTCTTCAAACCCCATTTCTTCACAATAAACTTTGTAGCGCAATTTAAAGTGTTCTTCTTTTCCTTCTTCAGTGTCTGCTAAAAAAACATCGAAATATTGATCAAACATTGCGGATTACCTTCGATATAGAGAAATATTAATTACCAACCTGAAATCATTCTTTTCAGGAACTTTGCTAATGTAACAGCTTGGATATGAATTAAAGCAATCAAAAATTAACTCTCTATTAAGTCATCAGCCCATTTACCCGTAAGCAAACACCTACTTTCAATAAAATTGATACAGCTCTCATTTTTATTAAAAAAACAATCAAGACAAGGAAAATTTAAGGTTTATTTGTTCTCATTTCGCGCCTTGCCATTGTTTTCGCAAAGCTTTGCGTTCTTCTGCAGGTAAATTTTTAAACCATTTCCTGATCTGTTTTATATTTTGACGTTGATCTGGCGACATGGATTTAAAGTCCTGCATCTTTTTGCGGAATGCTTTCCGCTGACCTGGATCCATTTGCAAAAACTTTTGAATGCGCTGTTTGACTTTGTCACGTTTTTGCTCAGGCAGATTCTGCCAGCGTTGGGCGCGTTGCAAAATTTTGTTGCGACGTTGAGGGCGCATACTCTCCCATTTTTCGCGTAGAGGCGCTAACAAATCCTGTTGTTGTTCATTTAGCTGATCCCAATTAATTGCTTCTTCAGCCAATGTCTCCGTGGAAAAGAACATAACTACTATCAAAACCAAAACTTTCATCACACCTTCTCCGGCTCTGCATAGGTCTCAGCCAGCCATTGATAAAATTCTATGTCTTCCACCAGCTCCGGATTTTCATCCAACTGAAAAACCTCTTCGACTATATATAATTCATCCTCAACTTCATTACTATTGATTGGCCCAAACCAGACCAGCAATCCTATGACACAAAAGGATGCCAACGCAGCGCCAGCCAACATTGGATTAACCCCCGGAGAAGATGCTTGCAATGCTGATCGTCGATCAGCCTGCAAGCGATAGCTAATGGCCTGATCCAGTTGATCAGATGAAGACTGAAGACTTCGACGCACTAAACCTTCAATCACTTGATCAGAAATTTTATGCTTCATAGCCCCACTCCGTTAAATTCAAACGCAAACGTTCTAACGCCCGCGAATAGTGTGTCTTTACGCTGCCCGGTGTACACTGCATAACTTGGGCTGTTTGTTTTACATCCAGGCCTTCCCATACTCTGAGTAAAAAAGCCTGCTGCTGCCGCATGGGCAAGGCCCTGATGGCCTTATGCATTTGCTCATTGATAACCTCTGCATCACATAATTGCTCAGGGTTAACCGCAACGGAGTGGTCAGGCAACACCTCGACCTGATCATCATTCATCCCTAACCAGCCACGTACCCAGGCTTTGCGTTTCCAGTCCTTGATTTCATTGTGGAGTATCCGGTAGAACAACAAGATCCACTGCTCAGGGTCTCTGTCAGAGTACTTTTGTACCAGTTTGATCATGCTGTTCTGAACCAGATCCAACGCTTCATCTTTATCTGCAACAGCAAACTCCGCCAGTTGAAAAGCCTTTTTTTCTACGCTGGCCAGAAAACTGTCCAGAGTTTGCTGATTGTCCATCACCAAAAGTAATGAGATAGAATTAATCGCGATTTTCCCACCGCCTTACAATGCGATCACCTTTTGTATCCAATCGACGTTCAATTCGATCGCCTTTTTTATCCAATCGATGTTCAACGCGGTCTGCCTTACGCGATAATTTATGTGCCGCCTTATAATGCCCGTTATCCGCCAGTCGCGCTGCCTTACGGTCCATTTTATGACTCATTCTGTCGCCTTTGCGATCCAAACGCATATTGATTCGATCTCCCTTATTGTCCAGGCGACGATCAATTTTATACGCACGATCAACGGCGAAAGCCTGTCCGGAAACCATAATGGCCACTAACCCAAAAACTACAGAAAATTTTTTCATTTTTTTATCCCATCAGTTAAGCAAAAACCGGTTTGAACCGGGTTCATAGTAATTAACGGCTGGGTTTTAAAATGGTTGACAGACTTTTTAAAAAAATTTTATCGCCTAATACCAAAAGGCAAGGTGTCAGCACCAACGTCAATACGGTAGCAAAAGACAAGCCGCCGGCAATGGCGCTGGCCAGCTGTGTCCACCATTGCGTAGAGGGCGCGCCAAAGGTAATCTCGCGATGAATCAAATCAATATTCATCGCCATGACCATAGGAATCAACCCCAGGATAGTTGTCACAGCCGTTAGCAAAACCGGCCGTAAACGCTGACGTCCGGTTTCGACGGCAGCCTCCAGGCTTTCCAGCCCTGCTTGTCGATGCTGATTATATGTATCTATCAACACAATATTGTTATTCACCACAATTCCGGACAGTGCGATAATCCCCAGCCCTACCATTACGATGCCAAACGCCTGATCTGTAATCAGCAAACCCAGCAGTACTCCGGCGGTGGACAAAACAATCGCCGATAACACTAGAACCGCTTGATATAGACTATTAAATTGGGTCACCAAAATCAGCCCCATTAAAAAGATAGCCCCGGCAAACGCTTTGGATAAAAAGTCCGCCGCTTCACGTTGTTCTTCGTCTTCGCCTTTGACCTGGAAACTAACCATCGGATCAATCTGCTTATCCTGTAACGCCTGTTGCAATGCTTTAAGCTGATTATCCGGCAATAAACCTTCCGCTACATCTGACTGCAAGGTGATAGCGCGCTTGCTATTGACACGCTGCAAGGTTCCGGATTTAGCTTCCGGCTGCAAACTGACGAAATGACTGATCGGTACCATGCCTACTTCAGTCGGCACTTTGAGCATGGCAAGTTGATCAAGGTTGCGATAACTGGCTGGATACCTTAACTGGATATCCACTTCATCATCGGTATCATCCGGTCGATAATCGGTCACTTTTATCCCTGAGGTTACCAATTGTACCGTTTGCCCTAGCGATGCCACATCGGCACCAAATTGTGCGGCACGCTGGCGGTTGATAGTAAACGACCAATCGATGCCTGGCAAAGGCAGGTTATCTTCTATATCAGTAAATCCGCCGACCTCCTGCATAACCAGTCTCACTGCTTTAATGACCGGCGGGATACGCTCTGGCTGCTGTGAGCTGAATTCAAGCTGGATCGGCTTACCGCCGCCCGGCCCTTCTTCCTGCTTGCGGATTTCGATTATCACGCCGGCGATATTGCGGGTCGCATGCCTAATCTCTTCAATAATCTCTGCTGCTTTTCGTCGCTGCGACCATGGAATCAATTCCAGTTGAATTGTCCCGATGACATCCTCAGCCACATCCTGTCCTTCCGGTTGATTAAAGGAGCGGGCATAAACCGACTTTAATTCTGGCATAGCCAGCAACGTCTGTTCGACCTCGCTGACAATGGCATCCTTCTCATAAATGGACAAATCGCCACGTGCATGAATATGCACCAATGCAAATTCCGGCTCCACATCTGGAAAAAACTCTACCCCTTTACTGAAATTAAAAAAGGCAATGTAGCTTAAAACGATCAAGAACAGTGCAACACCCAGCACTTTGAGCGGATGCAATAAAATCTTCTGCAACAAGGCTGCATAGCCTCGGGTAAAGGCGTTTTCTTCCTCAGCATCATAATGCGTATTTTTTCCGGCAATCGTCGCTCCCAATACAGGCAAAAATACCAATGCCATCGCCAGCGATGCCGTCATGGCAATAATCACCGTAATCGGCATGAATTTCATAAATTCACCCACCAGTCCAGGCCAGTTCAATAACGGCAAAAATACCGCCAGGGTGGTTAATGTTGATGCAATCACCGGCCCCGCCATTCTTTTGGCCGCACCAGCATAGGCCACTGTGGCCGGTTGCCCAAGATGCTGATTGCGATCCGCCAGTTCGATGACCACAATAGCGCCATCAACCAGCATGCCTACTACCAGAATCAGGCTGAACAGTACGACAATATTCAGGGTGTACCCCATGTTGTCAAGAAATAGTATGGCCGCCAGAAATGATCCTGGTATGGCTAAACCGACCAACAGGGATGAGCGCAAGCCCATAGCCGCCAATATCACGATCATCACCAAAATGATTGCTGATAAAATGTTATTTTGCAGATCAGTCAGCATATCAATAATTTGCTGCGACTTATCCTGCATAAAGGTCACTTGCAGATGCTCAGGCCAAAAGGTCTGCAATTCGGCGACCAGCTGACGTATCTGCTGATTGGTTTCAATAATATTGGCGCCCACCCGCTTTTTTACTTCCAGCGTAATCGCTTTATGGCCGTCTACACGGGCAAAACCTTCTGCATCCTTAAACGTTTTTTTCACAGTCGCAACATCAGCAACCGTCACTACTGTATCGCCCACCACCTTGATCGGCATGCCCAATATGTCTGCGGGTTCTTCCACCAGACCCGGCACTTTAACCGTCAATCGGCCACTACCCTGGTCTATCGCACCGGCAGCCACCAGCAGGTTATTGTTAGTAATCATTTCAAACAACTGACGAAAACTGATATCGTAAGTTTCCAGAATGGTCGGTTCTACGATGACTTCCAGCAAATGCTCGCGATCCCCGCCAATATCAACTTCCAGCACGCCAGGCAGGGCCTCAACCTTGTCTTTGAGTTCCTTGGCCAGATAAATCAAGGTGCGCTCCGGCAGTTGTCCGGCCAGAGAAATGGTCAATACTGGAAACAGCGCGACATTCACTTCATTAACTTCAGGCTCTTCGGTATCATCCGGTAATTCGGTTTTGGCGACATCCACCTTTTCCCGCACATCAAGCAGCGCCTTGTCACTGTCAAAACCGGCAATAAACTCTATCTGCACAGAGGCAAAGCCCTCCCGTGCATTGCTGATAATTTCTTTGACTCCTTCAATGCCTTGCAGCTCTTTTTCCATCGGGCGCACCAGTAAGCGCTCGGCATCTTCCGGTGAAATCCCTTCATGATTCATGGTCACATAGATAATAGGTATCGGAATATCCGGCTCCGATTCCTTGGGAATGCTGAAATAGCTGAGTGCACCGCTGATGATAATAAACAGAAGCACTAATAATACCGTTCGGGTATGCGAAAATACTGACGTATACAGCGACATCATGATGGTTCCTCGGGCTGCAAAATACGTACTTTTTCTCCAGCCACGACAAAGTTCTGGCCTTGCTGAATCAGATTCACCACTGCAGGCAAACCGGACACCCAGACTCCCTTTTCGCTCATCCGGATTCGTTTAACTGGGTAAAAAACCACCTCACCCTGGTCAGATACGGCTTTAACCCCAAGCCCGCCCTGTTCATTCAAAGTCAGCAAAGACAAAGGGATTTCATGCCCCTGCAAAGTGTCTCCGTATACTTTAATTTCCAGACTGCCTCCCGCCTTAATGTGTAGCTCAGAATTATCAAACTCGGCCTCCACTCTAAAGCTGCGGGTATCGACATCAGCCTGATGACTGATAAAACTGACTTTAGCCTCAACCGAACGACCATCCAGCAATTGAAGACTGACGGACTGCCCCATATGAATCTTGCCGATCAATTGCTGGCTGACATGCGTCTCTGCAGCCAGGCGAGAAATATCGACCAGCTCCAACATGGAGTCACCCATGTCAACATAACTGCCTTGTGCAATTTGACGAACATTGACTACACCGGGAAACGGCGCTTCCACACGGGTATACGATAAATCCTGCAACAAAGCGGATTTCTCCGCCTGCACCTGCATTAATTCCGCTTTCGCCAGGGCGACATTATTTTCCGACTGCAGATTATTACCCTTCAGTCGGCGCATTGCTTTCAGATTCAGTTTTTTGTGTGCGATCTGGGCCTCAATACTGGCCAAGCGTGCACGACGATCACGTTCATCAATCTGCAGCAACAACTGACCTTGTGCTACCACATCCCCCTCTTCCACCAACAAACGTTCAACCGTACCTGCCGTCTGCGCACGCATTGTCAGATTCTCGTTAGCCAATAGTTGGCCTTGCAACATAAGCTGCTGCCGAATCTGTTGTGCATTAGATATCATCACTGACACACTCATTAATGGCGACGCTTTTTCCTGCGGCTCGTCCTGTTTTTTCTCACTGTTTACAAACTGACCACTTAGTAGCCAGACAGCCACGATGATGACGGCAATCCCCGCCAAACGCATTGATTGCGTCATAGAACCCTCATATTTAGGTGTTTAATACACCAGCCGGAATGGTCTTCAGGCCAATGTTTCTCTAGATTAACTGTTGATGGTGCTGAAAAAGAAAACAACGCATGCAATATGGATAAATTCAACTCATACTGCAAAAAACTTCAATTCAGCCTTTTATATACCTGTTGAAGGTAAATAAGTTCAACGGGATAAGGTAAGACGTTTATAGATGTTGTTCAAGCGCTAAAATCCGCCGAGTTGTTTGGATGACGGTATCCGGGTTCAAACTGATAGAATCAATCCCAAGCTCGACCAGAAACTCGGCAAATGCCGGGTTATCAGATGGCGCCTGTCCACACAATCCGGAATGACACTGATTCCGCTTGGCACCATCAACCGCCAAGCGTATCATCTGTTTGACACCCGCATCACTCTCATCAAAGGCATCGGCAATGATTTCTGAATCCCGATCTACGCCCAGGGTTAACTGAGTCAGATCATTGGAGCCAATGGAAAACCCGTCAAACAACTGCGCAAAGGCATCAATCTGAATAACGTTATTGGGAATTTCGCACATCACATAAATCTTTAACCCCTGCTCGCCACGCTTTAAACCACAGATGCCCATTTTAATCAGCACCTTTTCTGCTTCGGCAATCCGGCGGCAAAAAGGGATCATCAGGATCACATTATCCAGCCCCATGTCTTCACGTACCCGCCTCATTGCAGCACATTCCATTGAAAAGGCCTCGGCATAATCCGGATGAGTATACCGTGCCGCTCCGCGAAAACCGATCATCGGATTGGCTTCGTCGTGTTCAAACACCTGGCCGCCCAGCAAAGAGGCGTATTCATTGGTCTTGAAGTCTGACATGCGTACCACGACCGGCTTGGGATAAAACGCAGCTGCGATGGTACCCACGCCTTCTGATAATCGCTGCACGAAGTAATCCTTGCCACTGGCATAATGCCTGGTCAAATGCACGATGGCAGATTTTTCCTGTTTGCTGGACAAACGGTCAGGGTACAACAATGCCATCGGATGCGCCTTGATATATTCATTGATAATGAATTCCATACGCGCCAGACCCACACCATCGTTGGGTAAAAAGCTGGTTTTAAACGCCAGCTCCGGATTGCCCAGATTCAACATGATTCTGGTTCTGGGTCGCGGCAATTCCGCCAGATCAGTCTTTTGAATTTCAAACGATAGCTTACCGGGATATATCTTGCCGACACTGCCTTCAGCACAGGATACCGAAACTTCTTCACCGTCTTTAATCTGTGTCGTCGCTTCACTGCATCCCACCACTGCAGGAATGCCCAGCTCTCGCGCAATAATCGCGGCATGACAGGTACGTCCACCATGATTGGTAACAATAGCGGCAGCAATCTTCATCACCGGTTCCCAATCCGGTGTGGTGGTATCTGCAACCAGTACTTCGCCTGGTTGAAATTCACTCAAGCGGGTCGTGCTAGCAAAAATTCTCGCCTTGCCGCTGGCTATTTTGGTGCCGACGGCATAGCCCGTTACCCGCGCCTGTGCCGATTGGAGTAGATGATATTCCTCAAGCACCACCCCCTGTTGTTGCGAGGCGACTGTTTCCGGCCGCGCCTGCACCATATACAGTTGCCCGTCATCCGCATCCTTAGCCCATTCCATATCCATTGGCCTGTCTTTGCCTGCCAGTTGACTGTAGAGTTTTTCTATCTTGATCGCATAATCGGCCAAGGTCAGCACTTCATCATCGCTCAGACAGAATTGCTCCCGCTCGACTTTTGGTGTCGGAATATTACGTGTGGCCTGTCGAGTGTGACCTTGCGAATACACCATTTTAAGCGCCTTGGCCCCCTTTACCCGGCGCAACACACAACGATGACCCTGCTCAAACGTCGGCTTGTGTACATAAAACTCATCCGGCTCCACCGCACCCTGCACCACATTTTCTCCCAGCCCATACGCCCCGGTGATAAACACCACATCGCGAAAGCCGGTTTCCGTATCCAGTGAAAACATCACTCCGCTGCTCGCCCGGTCTGCCCTGACCATCTTCATCACACCGATGGATAAGGCAACATCAAAATGATCAAAACCCTGGTCTATGCGATAGTGGATGGCACGGTCAGTAAACAGACTGGCAAAACAACGCATGCAGGCATCCAGCAAGGTTTCATCACCATGTATATTCAGGTAAGTATCCTGTTGCCCGGCAAAACTAGCCGTTGGCAGATCTTCAGCGGTCGCCGAACTACGCACCGCCAGACTCATATTTTCTCCATACTCTTTACGCAATCGGGCATAGGCCTGCACAATTTCAGTTTTCAAATCCTGCGGCATGGTCGCGGCAAAAACAAGTTCCCGCGCCTTTTTTCCGCAACGCACCAATTGCTGCACATCCCGTGGATCAAGATCAGCCAGTGTGGCTTTTAACGGCGACCACAACTGGTTTTCATCCAGCAAATAACGATAAGCCTCGGCAGTAATGGCAAAGCCGTCCGGCACCTTGACCCCGGCTGGCTCAAGCTGCTGCACCATCTCCCCCAGCGACGCATTCTTCCCTCCGACCAGAGGAATATCATCAATACCGATTTCATTGAAAAAGCGGATGTATTGAAAAGTAAACATACAAATTCCTTAGCAGTGAATACAGATCTTTCATCAAGGTAGACCTGTAAAACAGGTAAACAATTTCAGGAATTTTGCGGGGAATTTTTGATATGAATCAATAACTCTAAAAATTGATCTTTAAACTGATTCTGACACCTTAACATTACGATAAACCATCAGATTTTCGTCATCCTTTTGTCGTAGGAGGCTGTCGGGTTATGAGGCCCAAACAATATTATGCAGAATACTACGGGCATAAAAAAACCCGCCAAGTCTTAACACTTGCGGGTTTCTTGATGTTTTCGGTTTTATCCGAAATATCTCTTGGTACCGAGGGCCGGAATCGAACCGGCACTCCCGAAGGAACAGGATTTTGAATCCAGCGCGTCTACCAGTTTCGCCACCTCGGCAGAGTACGGGGATTATAGCGAACTCGGCCTATCTTTCCAAGCTTTTTATCATGCTTCCAGCACGACAGCAGACTTGAGTTTTTTCATGGCGTTTTTCTCCAGCTGCCTGATACGTTCAGCTGAAACACCATAACGATCTGCCAGATCATGCAGGGTTGCTTTTTCTTCGTTTAGCCAGCGACTGGTTAAAATATCCAGACTACGCTCGTCCAGATTGGCCATGGCGTTTTGCAACATACCTTCTTCATGGTTTTTCCAGTCAGCATTTTCCAACAATACGGCAGGATCAACACCTTGTTTTTCCAGGTAGTTAACCGGAGCAGTGTTGTTATCATCGGCGTCATCATTGGACATGTCAAAGGCCATATCTCGCCCATCCAGACGCTCTTCCATTTCATAAACGATTTTGACATCAACATCCAGATTTTCAGCAAGGGCATCTGCATCGTCTTTAGATAACCAGCCCAGATCCGTTTTGGATTTTCTCAGATTAAAGAAGAGTTTACGCTGCGCCTTGGTTGTGGCTACTTTAACGATGCGCCAGTTTTTAATCACGAACTCGTGGATTTCAGCACGTATCCAATGAATGGCGAAGGACACCAGACGCACGCCCATGTCAGGATCAAAACGTTTAACCGCCTTCATCAATCCGACATTGCCTTCCTGTATGATGTCGGCCATAGCCAGGCCATAACCGTTATAGCCCCGCGCCACGTGGGCAACAAACCGCAGATTTGACATAATCAGCTCGCGCGCGGCTTCCAGGTCATCCTTATCACGATAACGAATAGCCAGCTCGCGCTCCTGCTCGGCCGATAATTTCGGCATGTGAGCAATTGCACTCATATATGAGTCCAGAGAGCCTACGGATAAATTTACTGGCAAGGTTAAAGCGTTGTTCATTATTACCTCTTTATTTGTCAGCGACACAATGCCGCTACACGTTATAGTCAGATTAATTTTAGCACTCAATCTGTAGGAGTGCTAACAAATTAATAAGTTCCCAACCTGGGCCTGTTCTTTCAATGTGGATAACCGTATGTAAGTTATGGTTTCGCAGCGACTTTAAAAAAAAATCTTAGCCTCGCTTACACGGATGGGTACGAGGGGCATTAGCAGGACACGTTAGCTTCACCCAAGGGTTAAGCGGGTATTTTTTCACCAAATGGAGTGATATATGCTGATTACAGGAGCGTTCATCAGTGACCACGGTGGAATCAAAAGCTTGCGTCCTGTGCCAAAGTGGAGTCACAGGTTGAGGTCATTATTGAGGTTTGATTTGTTGCAGTTGATGGTAAAGCACCATTAATGCGCCGATGGCACCAAGAGTCGCGGTACCTGCAATTATCGCCAGTGCTTCTGTAAATGAAAACCCGAGTATGTTGAATTGATTATTATAAAGTCGGGAAATATTAGTCACCGGTGTTTGTAATGACAAGGCCACGCCGGTCACAACCAGCCAGGCGACAAAACCTGCCGCCATACCCAGCCACAATCCTGTATACACAAACGGGCGCTGAATAAAAGCATGGGTCGCGCCGACCAGTTTGGCGATCAGCACTTCTTCCCGACGATTCTGCAATTCCAGCCTGATCGTGTTACCGGTAATGAAGATGACTGCAAAGGCCAGCAAGGTATTCAATATAGCCACTGCACGCCCGGCCAGTTCCAGCATGCTGTGTAAACGCTTGACCCATTGCATGTCCAGCTGCACAAAATCCACTTGAGCCATCGAATGTATATCATCAGCCAGGGATTCCAACGCCTGCTCTTCTCCCAGGCGAGCGGCTGGCAGTACCTGAATCACCGCTGGCAATGGATTTTGATCGAGTGCATTCAATGCATCTCCAAATCCACTGTGTAATTTGAATTCTGTCAGCGCAGCTTCCCGACTGATGAATTTGACTTCTGCTATAGTCGAACGCTGTTCCAGTTGTTGTGCCAGTCTGCGTGCGGCCTGATCAGATACGCTCTGCTTTAAAAACACCGACATCTGGTTACTGGCCTCCAGCCCGGCCGACAACTGGGCTGTATTTTTCACCAAAAGATAAAAACTGGCGGCGATGGCAATCGTTATTGCCAACACCAGCACTGTTATTATCGTAGTGAATGGCGTGGTTAATAAGCGGCCGAGACTGGAAAAAAATGCGCGTGCATGATTTTGAAAATAGCGGGCTAGCCGGTTCATTGTTTACCTTCAGTTATCAGGCTGCCCTGGTTCAAGGTGATAATGCGATAGCCCATTTGGCTGATCAGGCTCAAGTCATGGCTGGCAATCAATACCGTGGTACCCGACTGTTGAAATTGTTCAAACAAATGCATAACTTCTGCGGACAGTTCCGGGTCAAGATTACCCGTCGGCTCATCGGCCAGGATCAATTTTGGCTTGTTGACAACGGCTCTGGCAATGCCCACGCGTTGCTGTTCTCCGCCGGACAATGCCAGCGGGTATTTCTTTTCATGGCCAAGCAAGCCTACCTTATGCAGGGCGGCCCTGACCCGACGGGAAATCTGATCAAAATCATAACCCGACACTACCAACGGAAATGCAACATTGTCGAAAACAGTACGATCCATTAGTAATTTGTAATCCTGAAAAATCAACCCCATGTTGCGCCGTATGTAGGGAATCTGTCTGTCCTTGATGCGGTTCAAGTTTTGCCCATCCAGTAAAACCTGTCCACGGGTGCATATTTCCATCATCGCTATCAGTTTAAGCAGCGTACTTTTTCCGGCACCGGAATGGCCGGTCAAAAATGCCATTTCTCCTTTGTCCAGATGAAAACTGACATTAGACAGCGCATCGCCTTGCGGATAATGTTTACTGACTTGATCGAAGGTTATCATTCTTCTTCGGTGAATAAGGCGTCAATAAATTGCTGGGATTCAAAATCCTGTAGATCATCAATCCCCTCGCCCACACCGATAAAGCGGATCGGTATGCTGAATGTGTTGGCCAGTGCAAAAATCACCCCGCCTTTGGCAGTCCCATCAAGCTTGGTCAATGCCAGTCCGGTTAAACCGACGGCTTCATTAAATATCTGCGCCTGGGACAAGGCGTTCTGACCGGTACCGGCATCCAGTACCAGAAGTACTTCATGCGGAGCGGTATCATCCAGCTTGGCCATAATGCGTTTAATCTTGCTTAATTCTTCCATTAAATTGGATTTGGTATGCAGACGGCCTGCGGTATCGGCAATCAACACGTCAACCCCTTTCGCCTGAGCGGACTGGACACCATCATAAATCACCGACGCCGAATCCGCCCCGGTATGCTGTGCCACCACATGAATAGTGTTACGGTCACCCCAGGCTTGTAATTGCTCGACTGCCGCCGCTCTAAAGGTGTCCCCGGCCGCCAGCATGACACTATGCCCCTGAGCCTGTAATCGTTTGGCCAGTTTACCGATGGATGTGGTTTTACCTGCGCCATTCACACCGACCACCAGAATGACAAACGGCCCCTCTTTTTGCGGAATCCTCAGCGGCTGACTGCATGGTGCGAGAATTTCATTCAATTCCTGTTTCAGTACATCAATCAATGATTCATTCTCGCCAATCTGGTTTTGATCAACCCGTTGTTTCAGTCGCTCAAGAATGTCGTTCGTGGCTTCCACACCGACATCGGCCATGATTAGACTGGTTTCAATCTGCTCCAGTGCATCTTCATCTATTTGCTGACCAAACGGTAATGCAGACAAAACCCCGCTTAACCCCGTCCGCGTCTTGTTAAGCTGTGATTTTAATCTGCGGAAAAGAGATTCCGACGCCGGCTCAACGTAGGCTTCAATCTCCTCTACTTGCGGTGCTTGCTCGATGACATCTTCTGCTTCGGCAATAAGCTGAGAAGCAGGAGCGGACTCTACAACCGGTTGTTTTTGTATATCTTTTAATTCGGCCGGAGCAAAGCGGGCATAGATCCCGATATAAACCACCGGCAACATCAACAACGCGGCAAATGCGTTATGCACCAAGGCCACAGCCATTGGTAACGACAATAAGATGCTGAGCGCACCTAACGCTGATTGAGCAATGACCAATGCCAACAAACATGCGGCGGCCATCTTGATGGGTTTTGAATAAGGTGCAAGCAGACAGAAAATCGTAAACAGCAATACCGTAGCCAGACTTGTCAGCGCACCTGCACGATGCAGCCAATGCGCTGCCACCTGTCCTTCATGCGTTAACGCACCAGTATGTCCTGTTTCCAAACCATGTAGCAAATGAATTGCGCTATTGAAATCTGCAGATTCTGGCAGCCAGCTGCCAAGACAGGTAGGAAAATCAGCACAGGCCAATGCGGCAAAATTACTGCTGACCCAGCCCCCCAACAGGCTTTGGGTAAACAGCAGTAAGGCAACAATGGATGCCACCCCATACAATACAAAATGCGGCCTGGGTTTAACGCTGATGTCCGTTCGACTGCGCCAAAATATCCACATCAGGCTCCAGAATGTTAACAAGCCGAGCAGCAAATGGCTGGTCACGATAATCGGCATCGTTTTTAATGCCACCGTGTACATACCCAACGCCGCCTGACAGCCAATCAGGATTAGCATGTACACACTGGACAACACCGCAAACCATCGGTGCTTTTTGACACACCAGGACGTACAAAACATCAATACAATAAATAAGGAAAGAATTCCCGCAGCGTATCTATGCCCCATCTCTTTCCACGCCTTACTCAGATCCAGCGGATGTTGCGGATATAGCGCTTCGGCATTCATTCTGAATTCTTCGCTATCACTGAGTACAGACTGTCCATAGCAACCCGGCCAGTCAGGACAGCCCAGACCGGCATCTGACAACCGCACATAGGCCCCCATGACAATGACTACGAGGGTTATAACGGCACTGATTAAACTTAAACTTCTAAACATTTCAAACCTGTCTTTATTATTTTTTTGCCCGTAGAAAAACCTGATATCTGATCAGGAATCGACTAATCTAGGAGGCCGTCGGATTATGGATAATTCTACTGCGGCGATGGGATATCGCCTCGTTACTAACCCCATAACCCGTCAGTCTCCTAGCCTACTTGCGAGAATTTCAACAATTTTGCCAAATCTGCTTTTACATCATAAGGATTAAATTCAGGACCATACCACATCATAATGTTTCCCAACGGATCCATTAACAGCAAGCCTCCCTCAAGAGGTCCATTAATTGCCGCTGAAATTTTTGATTTTAGTGCTGTGCTGGGCAATGTTCTTAACAATCTAATATCATCTTCCCACCACGTTGACGCCTCCGTGCTGACATTCGGGTGCATCAACAACGCCATTCGTCTGATGCGGGTTAAATCTTTACTCATCATCAAACGCAACTGCTTACTTTTATGCAATGCATCTAGACAGCGTTCAGTACACTCTTGCTGCTCAATAAGATTCAACAAAACCCAGCGCCCTTTTCTTTCAGTCAGATTATCAATCGAGAATTGATCAAGTCCAGTAAAGTCGGCATGGTCTGCAGTAATCACCGGGTCAATCAGCTGACCTTTATTTGTGCCTTCAGCCACCCACTCCGTATTAACTGACATATACCATGCGATGCTGAACGGAATAATCGTCATGGCAAACAACAGAATAATTATGATTCTGTTTTTTATTAATGTATTACTCATTTTCTTTTTACTGAATACCAAACATACAAGATGATTAATGTTAACGCTAATGCAAACCATTGCACGGCATAAGCGATATGTTTTTCCGGGGGGATTATACGTAATTCTGTCCAGTTACGCAGATAGCCTTGTGACTGGTTTGCACTCAGCTCTATCTGGAAGTCCAGAATCCGGTAATCCAGTTTCGCGGACATTTTATCGACATTAATAACCTGAACTTCCGTTGGCCAACCTTGTGTGGGCTCATCCGCGCCTTCCAGAATCAGGCCAACGGATGGAAAGTGATTGACTCTGCCTTTCAGAGTGACTGTTTTTTCCACCAGGCTCACGTCAGGATAAGTGGAGCGTTTTAAATCTTTTGCCACCCAGCCCCTGTTGACCAAAACCGTATTATTTTGTTGCGAGATAAACAATGGCGTCAACACAAAATAACCAACCTTACCCTGCTTGATTTGATTATTGATCAATATCTGCCTTGAATCATCATAGTGGCCTGTCACCGTGACTGTTTTGTATTCAAGGTCAGCCAATGAAGCAGACTGCAGTGCATTCAAATTCACCGCCTCCTGATCAGCCTGCTGTTGTCTGGCCAGAAAGAGTTTTTTTTCTTCAGCCCGACCTAATTGCCAAAAACCCAGAGCACATAACACAGTTACCATCAATACTATAACCATCAAACCACAGATGCTGAAGTGAATTTTGGCGATAACAATGGGCTGACATATTTTTTTCATTTGGCTATTGGCATTCGTGGGCTGATCATTGAAAATACAATTTTGTAATGGCCATACCTAATGAAAATTCTGTTTGTAATTCTTTTTCTCATCATTGTTGCCAGTCTTGGTTCTGCATTATTTCACTTCGTTCATAATAAAAACAAAGACCCTGACGTCTCGAAGAAAATATTAAATGCATTAACTATGCGAATCGGTCTGTCTTTGGTTTTATTTATTTTAGTTGTCATTGCCATAGCTACCGGATTAATTAAACCTACGGGGATTGGCAGTAGAATTCATCCCACTCAAATACCAGTAACCAAAGACTCTTCTACTACTCTAGAGACACCCGCTCTTCCTGAGTAATACGCAAAAAAAAAGCGCGGCTAATCAGCCACGCTTTTTTCCAGGTTTAAATGTGTTTATAAGATATAAACAAAGATAAACAATCCCAGCCAGACCACATCAACAAAGTGCCAATACCAGGCCGCACCTTCAAACGCAAAATGATTCTCTGGCGTGAAGTGACCTTTCATACTTCTGAACAAGACAACGGTCAGAATGATCGCCCCCACACAGACGTGAAATCCATGAAAACCTGTCAACATAAAGAATGTTGAACCATAAATACCAGACCCCAGGGTCAACCCCATTTCTGTATAAGCTTCATGGTACTCAGTCGCTTGACAAATAACAAACAGGAAACCCAGGCCAACTGTCGCAGCCAATCCTTTAATTAATTGATCTCGGTGTCCTGCTAACAAACCATGATGTGCCCAGGTACAGGTTACACCACTGCTTAACAGTAATAGCGTATTTAACAAAGGCAATCCAAACGCCCCCATTGTTTCAAACTCGCCGCCGATTTCACCCGGCCCATTGGTTGGCCAATGCGCTTCAAAGTCTGGCCATAACATATTGGTTGATCGCCCGGGGCCGTCACCGAAGCCACCTAACCAGTCAACTGAAAGGTTTCTGGTGTACCATAATGCCCCAAAAAATACGGCAAAGAACATCACTTCCGAGAAAATGAACCACATCATTCCCATACGGTAGGAAATTTCCACACCATGATTATGCATGCCTGATTCACTTTCTGCCGCTTGCAATGCAAACCATCCGGTTAGCATCAGTACAAACAGCATCAGGCCGAATACCATCATGGTTGACCCATAACCAAATCCATTTAGATAATTGGCAAACCCCGCCAATGTAGTCATTAATCCTATGGTACCAATAAACGGCCAGACTGCCTTGCTTGGTATGTAATACGCTTTATCTGTAGACATTACCTTCCCCTATTTTTGTTTGTTTAATTTTCTGTCAGTATTATCAAAAAAAGTATAAGCCAGTGTCATGGTTTTGTATTTATCAGGCAGATCCGGTGCGATGACAAATCTGACCGGCATCAATTTTCGCTCACGCGGTTCAAATTTTTGCTCCTGAAAACAAAAACATTGTGTCTTTTCAAGATACTCAGCCGTTAAACCTGGCGTTACACTGGGAATCGCCCGTGCAATTAACGCCTTATCAGTTTTATTTTCAGCAATGAAATTAACGGTATAGTATTTACCCGGATGAACTTCAAGCTTGTTTACTTCACTTTTAAACTCAATCGGCGCGGCCTTGTTTAAAGAGGTGACAAATTCAAGCCTGATATTTCGCGACAAATCAATTTCATAATCCCCTGATACTTGAACAGCGGTTTCACTAGTTTTGCCATTTAACCCGGTAATCTCACAAAATACGTCGTAAATTGGCACTAATGCATAGCCAAATCCGAACATGCCAATGGCTATCAGCAATAACTGTTTGACTAACTTGCCATTTTTTTGTGCGACCAGCTCATTCATCGAGTCATCGCTTGCCAGGCTGCATAAATATAAATCGCAAATGCCACGATAAAAAGTAATACTGCACTTAATAAATTTTTCTTTTTCAGATCCATAACATTGGTTGATGTAACCCGTAAATGGGCTACATCAAGATTACTCCCAATTAAAAGTGTTCAGTTGGAATTTTTTCCGGTGGCTTTTCAAACGTATGGTAAGGCGTGGGTGAGGGTAACGTCCACTCCAGACTATGCTTCCTGGCATCTTCCCATACTTCATCAGTCGCTTTACCTGAACCGCCTTTAATCGTATCAAACACAATCCAGACAAAAATAAGCTGACTGAAACCATAAATAAACGCTCCGATACTGGAAATCATATTCCAGTCAGCAAATTGCACAGCATAATCAGGAATACGACGCGGCATACCCGCCAACCCCAGGAAATGCTGCGGGAAAAACAGTATATTTACAGAGATTGCAGACAACCAGAAATGTAAACGTCCAATTCTTTCGTTATACATGTTCCCGGTCCATTTAGGTAACCAGAAATATCCTGCTGCCATCAGAATAAAAACAGAAGCAGGCACCAATGTATAGTGGAAGTGAGCCACAATAAAATAGGTGTCATGGTATTGAAAGTCTGATGGTGCAACTGACATCATCAAACCGGTAAATCCACCCATGGTAAACAACACCACGAAGGCTATAGAAAACAGCATAGGCGTTTCAAACGTCATCGCACCTTTCCACATCGTGGCCGTCCAGTTGAAGACTTTTACCCCTGTCGGCACAGCAATTAACATGGTGGCGTACATAAAGTACAGTTCACCGGCAATCGGCATACCTACAGTAAACATATGATGCGCCCATACGATGAAGGATAAAAATGCAATTGCAGAGGTCGCATATACCATCGAGGTATAACCAAACAGCGGCTTACGCGCAAAGACAGGAATAATTGTGGATGCCACGCCAAACGTTGGCAAAATCATCACATAAACTTCTGGATGGCCAAAGAACCAGAAAATATGTTGATACAGAACCGGATCACCACCACCAGCTGCATCAAAGAAACTGGTTTCAAAAAAACGATCCGTTAACAGCATGGTCACGGCCCCGGCAAAGACCGGCATAATCGCGATCAACAGGAATGCAGTAATCAACCAGGTCCAAACGAACAATGGCATTTTCATCAATGTCATACCTGGGGCACGCATATTGAAGACCGTCACGATGACATTGATCGCCCCCATGATGGATGAAATACCCAGCATGTGAACTGAAAAAATTGCAAACGGCAGAGCATCACCGGTTTGCAGCACCAACGGTGGGTATAAAGTCCAGCCTGATGCAGGCGCTCCACCTTCCATAAACAATGTACTGGCTAGCAACAGCACACCCGCAACGAGCATCCAGAAGCTCATGTTATTCATTCTTGGCAACGCCATATCCGGCGCACCAATCATTAATGGAATCATCCAGTTCGCAAGACCAACAAAGGCTGGCATTACCGCCCCAAAAACCATCACAAGTGCGTGCATGGTCGTCATGGAATTAAAAAATTGCGGCTCTACAAACTGCATTCCGGGCTCAAATAATTCTGAACGAATAATCAAAGCCATCGTTCCGCCAACAAAAAACATGGCTAGCGCAAAAAACAGATACAAGGTACCAATATCTTTATGATTGGTTGTAAAAATCCATCTCAGAATGCCCTTTTCCGGGCCGTGATCATGATGATCGTCATGTTCAGCAACAACAGATGACATAACTTTTCCTCTTAGAATTTTGAATTAAATATTAATAAAAACTATTCTTCGTCTTCTTCATCTGAAGCGACTTCTGCCTGCAGAGACTGAATAACTTTTGGTTGAATTGAGTCCCCTACGCTGTTACCCAGATCGTTACGAATATAGGTAGCAACGGCAGCAAAATCGACAGCGCCCAACATTGATCCAAATGCCGGCATCATCCCTTTGCCTTTCATCATGAGGTCGATCTGAGCATCCATTTCTCCGGTGACAACTGAACTGTCTGTAATTGCTGGAAACGTTCCCGGCATACCCGAACCGTCAGGCATATGGCACGATGAACAATTGGAATCATATACAGCCTTGCCTTCTGCCATTAACTCTTCAGCAGTCCATTCTTTTTCAGCCGCACCTGCTTCGGCTGCGATATCAGCCTGTTTTTCTGCAACCCATTGTGCATACTCTTCCTTTTCCATAGCGATAACCACAATCGGCATAAAGCCATGGTCTTTACCACACAATTCCGCACATTGACCTCGGTAGACACCCGGTCTTTCTACATAGGTCCAGCTTTCATTAATAAAGCCAGGGTTGGTGTCTTTTTTCCATCCCAATGCAGGTACCCACCAAGAGTGAATCACATCTGCCGCAGTAAAGAGAAATCTGATTTTAGTATTAATCGGAACAACCAGTGGATGATCAACATTCAATAGATAGTTTGGGACTGAATTAGGGTCTATGCCTGAGCCCACCTGACGGGCAGCATTACTGGCTGCATCCAGAGTACTGAAAAAACGGATCCCATTATCCAGATATTCATATTCCCATTTCCATTGCCACCCCGTAACCTTGATTGACATTTCAGCTTCTTGCACATCATCAAGCTCAACCAGCGCTTTCGTCGCAGGAATAGCCATACCAATCAAAATTAAACTGGGAATAATTGTCCAGACAATTTCCACTGTTGTATTTTCATGGAATTGGGCAGCTTTATGACCTTTCGATTTCCTGTGATGAAAAATCGAATAAAACATAGTGCCGAATACTGCAATACCGATAAACACGCAAATCCACAGAATCAACATATGCAGATCGTAGACATCGCGGCTTATTTCAGTGACCCCCTTGGTCATATTCAATGTATAAGCAGCTTGCGCACTGTTTAACCCCAGCATCAATAAAGCAAAGCCTGAGTACAGTTGCTTTCTCATTTTCACGGAGCGGCCTCCTCTTTTTGTAGTTTTAAAACCTGTATGCATTTATTTATGTTCAGTCTTAATTCTTTAAAATTATTTGTTATAGCCTAATGCTGAACAATATGATGAGCATCATCACAATGAGTTTGCGCTAATTCGAGCTATCACACCGAATGGTAACTCGGTACCTGGGATTTGAACTCTGTCAGTTTTTTACTGACACGGAATTTTCACAAATATTTTGTGTAATTCTACCCTATCAAATTTGTCTAATCTAGCTGGCTTATGAAGAAACAATGAATTTGCACAAAAAAAGACCCGGGTAAATTCTTGCCCAGGTCTTTTTTTGTAAAAATATTAATCGCGTATTAACTCAAAACTGCCGCGTAACCCTTATCAAAAGTCGGAATATGTTGGTCCAGCCATCCTTTAACCATCTGCCCGACTTCATCCGTCACATCAGCCTCACCTGCGTGGAATTTTTTTTGTAAATCAGCACAGATACCAATCAACGCTTCATGTTCGGCTTTGTGACTCGCGTATCCGTCGTATCCGGCCGCCTGCATTTCTTTCTCTTCATGGGCAAAATGATCAACCACGAAAGCGATCAACGCATCCAGAGACGCGCCAATTTGCGAACGATCAGCACCGCCCGTCGCTTCATCATAAAGCGTGTTCAACAAGCCAAACAACTCTTGATGTTCGCTGTCAGCAAATCCGACATTAGTGCCATATTGTTCTTCAATCCAGGTTATTAATGCCATATTTTTTTCCTATGTTTTTATTTTTGGAACGTTCGATTATGGCGATAATCTGAAAACGACTTTTGACCTATATCAAAAAACATCCACTATATGACAAGAATATTTACTCACAGCCTCCACATTTATATTTGGCAAATAAGGAATCTCTGCCAATAAAGGGAAAGGAATTGCGTGTTGAAGATAACTGACATTTTCCTTTTTGAACACCATTTCATCATCAATCGTCACTGCGACCCAACCCAGACAGCGGCAGGAAGACTGCTTTAGCGCAGCCACTGTCAATAACGCCTGATTAATACATCCTAATCGTAGCCCGACCACTAAAACCACTGGCAAAGACAAAAATTCAGCAAGCTCCTGATTTTTGATATTTTCATCCAATGGAGAAAACCACCCCCCAGCGCCCTCAACCAAAACTATATCTGTCGAAGAACTCACTTTATCTACAGACTTCTGAATTACCTGCAGATCAACATTCTGTCCGCCACAGGCCACATGAGGTGATGCCGGATCCCTGAAAGCATAAGGATTAAGCACGCCATAGGGCATCACGAGGGATGAGTGCTTTTGTAACAACAAGGCATCTTCATTTTTCCATTGCCCTTCCAGCCACTTGCATCCTGCCGCTACCGGTTTTAACCCGGCGACATCAAGCCCTGTCTGGCGCAGATGGTAAAGCAATGAAGCTGTTACCCAGGTTTTACCTACCCCGGTATCCGTCCCCGTGATAAAAAAGCCCTCTTTATTCATTATTTGCACGCCGTAATATAATATATCTGATAGCTTGCCCTAAGCGTTGGATTTGACTGTTCTGCATAAGCATTCATCATTGCCCGCAATTGCCTGCGGGTCGTCAACCCCCGTTTTCTTGAACGGGTAACATTATGTGCTCCCAGCCCCTTCAACTCCTGCATCAAGTTCATTACATCGGGATATACGGTCTCAATCATTTGCTCTTTAACCTTGATTGACGAAAACCCAGCTTGCCTTATTTCGCTTTGCAATTCATCGGCTGATAAAAAATCGTTCACATGACTAAAATCATCCACTTTTCTCCAGGCCGATTTCAACTCCTGTAACGTGGCGGGGCCAAATGTGCTGAAACATAGCCGCCCATGTTCTCTCAACAGCTGATAACAATCTCCAAACACATGCCTGATATTTGGACACCACTGCAGAGCAAGACTGGAATAGGCCGCGTCAAACGCGCCCGCCTGAAAAGGTAATGCCTCTGCATCAGCACATACATAACTGCAAGATGACTGATGTTGGCGACGGGCTTCAACGACCATTGGTTGTGCTATATCCAGAACGGTCAGAGAACGAGCCCCCTCCAGACCCAACAACAAACCACTAAAAAACCCGGTACCACAACCGATCTCCAGGATTCGTTCGGGTTGAAAAACATCTTCAGCAATGACATTCATCACTCTTCTGGCAACATCACGCTGTAACCCTGCCACCTGGTCGTAATACTGGCTGGAGGCTGAAAATGATTTTTTAACCTGAGATTTTTCGACCGTGTTATTCATTACTCACCCTGTCCCTGATGATGCCTATGATTTTTTCCTTATGCGTCAAAAAAGGATAATGCCCGGCACCTCCCAGTTGCTGAATATTCAGCTGCGGATTCAATGCATTCACATATGCACTACATTGCACTGGCACCAGCTGATCTTTTGCAAAAAAAAGTAAACTTGCAGGTACGCTCAGTTTTTGTAATGTCGATCTCACATCGCTTTGGATCAGTAGCGCCAAATGCTGCTGCAATGTTTCTGCAGTGGGTATTGCTTCAAGGCACAACAATTGCCACAGCTGTCTGGCCATTTGCTTTTCATCCTGCCCACCCAGACACACTAATGCAGCAAACCGCTTCAGCGTGATCGCTACATTCTTCTCAAGACTTTTTTCAAATGCTCGCAAGGTCTTCAAATCAGCACCAGGCCAGTCAACCGTTTGCACAAAACAGGGATTGAAACCCAGCAGAAATAATGACGCACATTGCTCAGGATAGCGTTGCGCATATTCGACAGCGACCACCCCGCCGTATGACCAACCCAGCATATGAATCTTGCCTTTAGGTAAGTGACCAGCAATTGCATCCACTACATCGGCGAGAGTGGTCGCCTGAACATCTGCACTTTGCCCATGACCGGGCAAGTCAATACATAACACATGAAAATATTTTGCCAGTGCTTTGGCAAATGCCCCCCAGACAGCTGTATGCATACCCCAACCATGCAACAACACCAGGACAGGAAGCGTTGCCTCTCCCAATGGCTTTATTTTTAAGGGCATTACAATAATTTCGCAACAGTCGATAACAACGCATCAATGTGCGCTGTTTCATGATGTGCAGACAGCGTGAAACGCAACCGTGATTCGCCTTGCGGCACTGTAGGCGGACGAATTGCGCTGACAAAAAAGCCCTGTTCTTTTAACTTTTGACTGAGTCTCATCGCCAGCTGCGCATCCCCCACCAGTAAAGGCTGGATAGGCGTTATTGAATCCATCAGTGGCAATTCGAGTTCTGCAGCCGTATCTCTAAAATGATCGACCAGCATGTTCAGCTTGTCTCTGCGCCAGCTCTCCTGCTGGATAATCTTCAAGCTGGCCCGGGTTGCTTCGGCCATGGCCGGCGGCATTGCCGTGGTAAAAATGTAAGTGCGCGCCTTTTGAATCAACAATTCAATCAGTTCGTCCGAGCCTGCAACAAAAGCGCCAAATACCCCCAGCGCCTTGCCAAGCGTAGCCATATACACCGGCACGTCGTGCTGATCCAGTCCGAAGTGTTCCAGCGCACCTCTGCCATTCTCTCCCAACACCCCCAGCCCATGAGCATCATCAACCATCAATAAGGTATTGTACTGCCGGGTCTGCTCAACCAGTTGCGGTAATGGTGCGATATCCCCATCCATGCTGAAAACACTGTCTGTCACCACCATTCCTTTTGAGTCTGCTGTAGCCAGCAATTGGTGTAAATGAGAAGTATCCGCGTGCCGGTAGCGTTTAAAACGGGCTCGCGACAACAAGGCACCATCCAGCAGGGACGCGTGATTCAATCTGTCTTCATACAGACAATCAGCATGCGCCATTAACGCCGCTATCACCCCCATGTTGGCCATGTAGCCGGTGGAGAACAGCAAGGCCCTGCTAGCACCGACAAACTCGGCCAGCTCTTCCTCCAATTGATGATGCGGCTTGCTGTGGCCGCAAATCAAATGTGCCGAACCACTGCCTACACCATACTGATCACACCCCTGCTGACAAGCTTTGATAATGTCCGGATGTGCAGCCAGTCCCAGATAGTCATTGCTACAGAAATTTACCAGCTTTTTGCCATCGACGAGCAGCTCAACGCCCTCCCCAGACGACTCGATCCGTGTCCGTGAACGATACAATCCCTGCTGTTTCAGCTGCTCCAGCGTCGCCGAAAAACCAGAATCCACGCGTGCACTAATTGGTCAGTCGGCATACGGCGACCCGGTCATCGCCACACCCAGTTTGTCAAACAGTTGCCGATCCTTAACCGCAACCGGATTATCTGTCGTCAACAATTTTTCACCATAAAAAATCGAATTGGCACCAGCCAAAAAGCATAAGGCCTGCATCTCATCACTCATTGCATTTCTGCCAGCAGACAAACGTACTCTGGATGCCGGCATCATAATTCTGGCCACGGCAATGGTTCTGACAAACTGGAGAGGGTCCAGTTGCTCCGTCCCCATTAACGGAGTGCCTTCCACCTGCACCAGCATATTGATCGGCACACTTTCCGGATGCTTGGGCAGGTTAGCCAGTTCTAGCAACAATTTTGCTCGATCGGCTTGTGATTCACCCATGCCTACAATGCCACCACAACACACATTAATGCCGGCATCTCTGACTCTGGCCAGCGTATCCAGCCGATCCTGATACGTGCGCGTAGTGATGACTTCGGAATAAAATTCTTCCGAGGTATCGAGATTATGATTGTAATAATCCAGGCCACCGTCTTTCAGTTTGCGGGTTTGCTCATCGGTCAACATGCCCAGCGTGGCACAGGTTTCCATACCCATCGCTTTAACACCTTCAATCATGTCTACTACGCGTTGTATATCGCGGTCTTTAGGTTGGCGCCATGCCGCCCCCATGCAGAATCGACTGGCCCCCTGCTGCTTTGCTTTTTTTGCCGCATCCAACACTTCATCAATCGGCATCAATGCTTCAGGTTCCAGCTCGGTATTGTAGCGGGCGCTTTGCGGACAATAGCCACAATCTTCACTGCACGAGCCTGTTTTAATACTTAACAGACTGCTCACCTGAATTTCATTCGGGTCAAAATATTGCCGGTGAACTGTCTGTGCCTTGAATACCAGATCATTAAACGGCATTTGCAGCAATGCTTCCACTTCCTGCAATAACCAGTCATGACGCAGACTTAGGGGAGGGTTAAAATTCTCCTGAGATACCGACATTTGTTACTCCTCGAGCTGATTTTTCTGCCAAACTAACAGCAATGTAAATTGAAAATAAAACTTGTCAACCTTGAATAGTAAAAATGGTTAACAACTGGCTTAATATTATACAGCACTCTTTGTTTCCGCCTAGTTGTATCTTGTGCGATGGGAAAGGATGTAATGAAATGGACTTGTGCCAGCCCTGTTTTGATGAGTTATCACGCAATTTTTGGCATTGCGACGTTTGTCATGAAGCATTTGAAGATGAAGCTAATCATTTGCAACGCTGTGGCCGCTGCCTTCAGCGCCCGCCACAATTTGACCAGGTGATTGCCCCCTATCATTATGTGCAACCGATGGCACATCTAATCACGGCATTAAAATTTGGCAAGCAATATAAAAACTCTCGCCTGCTTGCCATGTTGCTGGCACCCTATGTGTGCAATATTGCTTCTCCACCGGAATGTCTGGTACCAGTACCGCTTCATCCTGCCAGATTAAGAGAACGCGGCTTTAATCAATCATTGGAAATTGCACGTGACCTGTCATCCCTCATCGGGATACCGTTGAATACGGGACTGTGCAGGCGACAAAAGAATACGCAACAGCAAAGCTCGCTGTCAGCCAGTGATCGCAGAAAAAATCTGCGTCAGGCATTCACCGTTAAACCGAGCGCATTACAGCATATCGTCTTGATTGATGACGTGATGACAACGGGTTCTACCGTTAATGAACTGGCCAGCGCTGTTAAGCAAAGTGGGGTAAAACGTGTTGATGTCTGGGTTTGCGCCCGCGCCTAACTTGGCCTGAGACGGATCTGATTTATACCGCTCGCCTGACCTTGTCAGCGACAAAGCGATCAAAATTATCCAGATAATCAAAAATCATTTCTGTCACGCCCTGGTTTTGTTGAATAAAGGCATGGCCATGCTGCACCATCTCCAGACGAGTGGCCTCCTGTTGGTACAAGTCTATAACCCGCTCAACAATTTGCGCGTTATCATTACATTGCACCGCAATATTCTCGGACAATGCCAAGTCAGATATTTCCTGAAAATTATGCATATGTGGGCCAAACATGACAGGCACTCCGATCGCCAATGGTTCCAGAATATTATGCCCGCCGACCGGTACCAGACTGCCTCCAACAAAAGCCAGATCAGCTGCCGCATAAAACATTTTCAATTCGCCCATGGTATCTGCAATATACACGTCTGTTTCATTCTTGCAGAAATCATCTCCCGTGCGGTTAACAACCTTGAGCTGGTTTTCCTTAGCCAGATCAATCACCGCGGCAAAACGCTCCGGATGACGCGGAACCAGTAATAGAATCAATTCCGGAATGTGTTGTTTTAATTGCGCATACAGGTTTAAAAAGATGTCTTCTTCCCCTTCATGGGTACTTGCCGCAATCAGCACAAACCGACCGGGAAACAATGTTCGTTTCAATAACATGCCTTCCTGCAGGCTGGCCTCATCAATATTTATATCAAATTTAATATTGCCGGTGACATGGGTTTCATTTTGCGGCGCACCCAACTCAACAAACCGCTGTGCATCCTCTTCTGTCTGCGCAAGCACCGCATTGACATTTTCCAGCACTGGCTTAATCAAAGGGGTAATCATTTTATAAAGTTTGCCAGACTTGACAGATAAACGCGCATTCACAATAAATACAGGGATATTTTGGGTCTTGCATGTTGCATATAGATTTGGCCAGATTTCCTTCTCCATAACCACCAGCATCGCCGGTTTGAATCGCTCTAGTGTGCGCGAAACGACCCAAGGCAGATCATACGGAAAATAGACATGTTGAACTTTATCACCCAACAACGCCTGCACTCTGGCTGAACCAGTAGGCGTGGTTGTGGTGACCAACACCGGCTGTTGCGGATATTGTTCAAGAAGATTGTTGATCAAGGGAATGGCCGCTTCAACTTCGCCGACGGATACCGCATGTACCCAGACTGCCCCCAATTCGGGCTTTTCAGAATACCATCCCAGTCGCTCAAGCCAGCGCTGGCGATAAGCCGGTGCTTTCACGCCCCGCCAATATAATCGAAGAATAACCAGTGGCAATAACAGCGTGAACAATGTTGTATAAAGCAGGCGCATTTTGGTTTCAACTCATATGGATAACACTACCGGTTAAGCCATTCCATATATAATTTGACGCCTTCTTCCACAGTTTTGAAGAGATGATCACAACCGACAGAACGCAATTTTTCCAGATTTGCTTCCGTATAACTCTGATAACAGCCTTGCAAATGATCCGGAAAGGGAATGTATTCTATCTTGCCTCTTTGATGATAGGCAACGACTGCATTCGCCACATCATTAAACGGCTGTGATTTGCCCGTGCCGGCATTGAATATTCCAGATACTTCAGGATGATCAAAAAACCATAAATTCAACGCAACCACATCATTCACATAAACGAAATCGCGTCGTTGTTCACCATTACCATATCCATCACAGCCTTCAAACAAGCGAACAGAATCCGATGCTTTTAACTGATTATTCAAATGAAAGGCGACACTGGCCATACTGCCCTTGTGCTCTTCACGTGGACCATACACATTAAAGTAGCGTAACCCCACGACCTGACCGCACAATTTGTCTTCGAAACGTCTTATGTATTGATCAAACTGGAATTTCGAATATCCGTACACATTCAAGGGGGCTTCAAATTCAAGACCTTCCTTGAATCTCTCTTTGCCACCATAGACGGCCGCACTGGATGCGTAGATGAAGGGAATTTTATGTTGCTGGCAATAATGAAAAAGCAATTTGCTGTATTCATAATTGTTTTCCATCATATAGCGACCATCCCATTCCGTCGTAGTGGAACAGGCACCCTGATGAAAAACGGCATGAATCTTTTCTGCCTTGAATTCATCATTGCGAATTTTTTGCAGAAAACTGTCCTTGTCCAGATAGTCCATAATCCGACAATCAACCAGGTTTTTATATTTCACCCCGTTGGTCAGATTATCGACCACCAGAATATCATCGTAACCGCGCTTGTTTAAGCCAACGACCAGATTGCTACCAATGAATCCGGCGCCGCCTGTTACGATGATCATGCCTTATTCCGCAATAACGGCCACAGGCACTTTTACAACCACATCCGAATGCAGATCGATATCGATCTCATAATCACCAATATGACGAATGACACCTTCAGGCAGGCGAACTTCATGTTTTTCAACCGGTACGCCAGCCGCAGTGATTGCTTCAGCAATTGTCTGAGTTCCAACTGAACCAAACAACTTGCCTTCCTCACCTGCTTTATTTACAATTTCGATTTCCAGCTTGCCAATCACTTCGGCACGTGCTTCTGCAGCGGCCAGTTTATCTCCAGCAATTTTTTCCAATTCGGCACGGCGCGCTTCAAATTCCTTGATTTTCTCTGCTGTTGCAGCAATCGCCTTGCCTTGTGGAATTAAAAAATTACGTCCAAAACCTGGCTTGATTGAAACCTTGTCACCCAGGTTTCCCAGATTAGCTATTTTCTCCAGAAGTATGACTTCCATCTTAATTCACCTCTTATTCAAATCTTTTCGTTAACTGATACTATCTATTTTCAATTCTGTCACGCAGGTTTATCCAGGTATCAGCAAAGCCGAATACCGCAATAGCAATCATCACTTGAGGAACCAATAGCAGAGTAATATATAAAAAAGGAATTGTAATTTTGCTGTTTTTCATACTTGAAAATACTACATGAGCCACTGCCGTCCCGACAATGCTATATAAAGCAAAAAACAACACCATTAAATTACCCGCTATTTCTCCAGCAGCCTGCTCTTTCATCAACACCGCAACTGATACCACCAACAAGGCTGCATATGACATCAGCGGACTGCTTTTAATCGCAAGAAATTCGCTGCGAAAGCCTCCTGGGTTATACAGTAATGCCTGCCACCAACGCCCTAGAAACAAACCAAACAACATGCTGAATACCATTGCACCCGCAACCACACCGGTCATTAGCCTGGCTCGCTGTGCCAAACTTTCAGCCTGCTGCTCAAATGGAACATTCATTGCCTCACTAATGTTTTGCATCAATTGGGTCATTAACTGTAACCACATTTGAGCCGGATCTGGATGAAGTAGGTAAAACCCAAGCACCCCCAGCATCCCTATAATCGCAGCCATCTGGATGGTCAATACCAGCTGTCTACCCTCCCGCAAAATGACGGAAAAAAACCAGACAGGTACCCACAGCACGATGCTATAGAGCAGGACAAACTGAAAATTGTCGAACTGAAAAGCGCCAACCGTTCCTGATGAAAGGCTGGCTATCCCCATCACATACAAACCTTCCAGCCATCCGCGTCGTAACGTAACCAACGCAATAGTGGCCGAACTAAAAATACTGAAGGGGGGAACTTTCAGCGATAACAATGCCAGCACAGACGCAAACAGAACGGCTGTGATGCGTCCTTTCATGATAAAGCCAGCCAGCATTTTCATCATTGTGCGTGACCAATCCTACTATTTATGTGCGTCACAATACGGCAACAATGCAATAAAACGCGCACGTTTGATTTCTGACGCCAGTTGCCTTTGATATTTAGCCGGTGTATTAGTAATACGGCTCGGCACAATTTTACCCGTCTCTGTAATAAATTCACTCAATAGATCAAGGTCTTTGTAATCAATATTGATTCCATTTTCACCACTAAATCGACAGTCATTTCTAGCCATAATATTTCTCCACTCTACCTATTCAGTTTCAGCCGGCGCTGCATCATCTGCTTTGTCATCGGCACTTTCATTTTTTGCTACTGTTTCTTCAGCCTTGTTAACAGGCACTTCTTCCTTTCTAGCCGGTTTGCTGTTTTCAGCCTGCTTGTTCTCGGCCAGCATAATTTTTGATGCTTCAGTCACCGCTTCTTTTTTGATCAGTGTCATACTGCGCAGAATGGCATCGTTAAAACGGAAACCGCTTTCCAATTCATCCAGTGTTGCCTGATCACACTCGATATTCATCAGAACATAATGAGCCTTATGGATTTTCTTGATAGGATAAGCAAGGTGACGACGTCCCCAGTCTTCCAGACGGTGAATTGTGCCTGAAGCACCGCTGATTAGCGCTTTGTAACGATCAATCATGGCAGGAACCTGCGCACTTTGATCAGGGTGAACCAAAAATACTATTTCGTAATGCCGCATTTTCTCTCCTTACGGTAATTGCCTCCCACCATCATAGAACAGCAGTGAAGCAAGGATTAATAAATCAAATGGAACCGCTCATCATAACGCAAACATACTTAATCTAGCAAACATAAGTCTGTTCTAACACGAAATAATGGCTGTAAACAGGTAATAGAAGTCTGTAACCACGCGGGCAATTGTTTTTTACTGCAATTGTGATCCTCGTGATCCTCGCATTCAGAAAGCAAGAGCATCGTTTAAAATCGGGGAGTCGCTATTTTTTGCCCAAGTTTGTTTTGGGCTCCCAGCCCCAGCAAGCGGCAAAAACTTTACGCGATGCCTCCAACACCCCCGCTCCGTCCTTGTCTCTCTCAATCTGATATATTTGATGAGCTATCAGTATATCGGGGAGCATGTAAACTTGAAGTGGTTATGTAATCCCCCCATTTATAAGCAAAATCAAAAGTAGACGGTTAAGCCACCTCCAGCAATCTCCTGGGAGGTATCCCACCAGATCATTTCCAGCCCTTGATTCATCCGGCCATGGCTTCACGCTACCATCAGGCGATTTAAAAGCATCTTTGAATGCAGAAGGCGCACGCGCCGAAGCATCACGCATTTAAGGGGCTTTATCGATAACGCCAGAAGCAGGCGAGAAAGGACTGCGAATTGATCTACACGGTGATTTAGCTGGAATCTTGAAATGTCTCTTTGGAGACGAAAGAGATGAAAAGCTTAGGCAAACTATGCTTGAATGCATCGAATGGGGCTTGCGCCGACATTGATAGTGTTGGTAGCGGGGGCTGGA
>SPJL01003956.1_pt1 | contig 47453 bp, 37 predicted proteins | sample 3741751 | NCBI WGS metagenome assembly SPJL01 (sample SAMN10925998, study PRJNA522277) | cold seep metagenome | isolation source: Elba SIP-enriched marine methane seep metagenome, extraction at timepoint T3 | place: Italy: coast of Elba, Mediterranean Sea | reverse complement strand
CTGCCAAAGCCTCCGGCAATCACACTTAAGAAATGACGATTCATGGCGCGGCACATGATGTAACTCAGGATGGCCCCGCTACTGCCGACCAGTGCACCGGTGACGATGAGTAAATCATTACTTAGCATGAACCCTGTCGCAGCAGCGGCCCAGCCCGAATAACTGTTAAGCATGGACACCACCACCGGCATGTCGGCACCGCCGATCGCCATGACCATATGGACGCCGAAAGCTAACGCGATGAGGGTCATCAGTATGAGAGGCCAGGTACCATTACCTGTTTCTGCAGCGACAAGGAATTGATCGCCAAGCCAGATGCAGCTGATTAAAATGCCCAGATTTAATACATGGCGGCCCGGGAGCAGGACGGGTTTGCCCGAAATTTTGCCACATAGTTTGCCGAAAGCGATGACAGAACCTGAAAAAGTCACGGCACCAATGAGTATGCCGACATAAATTTCAACTTCATGGATGGTTTTTTCTACTCCCGTCAATGTCGATGATTCATCCATGAAATTGGCATAACCAACCAGCATCGCAGCCAAACCAACCAGACTGTGCATTAAAGCTACCAGTTCCGGCATTTGTGTCATTTCAACCTTGAGTGCGGCCTTGACTCCAATGAAGCCACCGATTAACAAGGCAATGATAAGTACCACATAAGCATTGACCTGACTGCTCAACACTGTAGCGATAATGGCAATGGCCATCCCCGCCATGCCGTAATAATTACCTTTTCGTGCGGTGTCCTGATTACTTAATCCACCCAGACTTAAAATGAACAGAATGGAGGCGGCCACATAAGCCATATGAACTAAACCCTGTGTCATGATATTCCTCCTATTTTCTGAACATTTCTAACATGCGACGGGTGACCAGAAAGCCACCGGCAATATTAATGGAAGCCGCCAAAACTGCCAGCCCTGACAAGATGGTAATCATCACGCCCGGTGCAGATATCTGTACCAGGGCGCCAATAATGATGATGCCGCTGATGGCATTGGTCACACTCATCAGCGGGGTATGCAGGGATGGGGAGACATTCCAGATGACCTGATAGCCGATAAAGCACGACAATACAAAGACGGTGAAATGCGACATGAAAGAGGCGGGGGCATTGTTACCTACGCCAAATAACAGTAAACCCACCAGCACAATGGGGAACATTTTTTTCACCGGTTCGGGAATAACGCTCTGGACATCTTCCGGTTTGGCAGGCAGTTTGTCAGCCTCTACTTTGGCATTCCTGGGTGCAGCTGACAGTTTGGGTGGCGGTGGTGGCCAGGTGATTTCACCGGCATGGATCACAGTCGCACCGCGGATGGCTTCATCTTCCATGTCGATCACCAGGTTGCCGTCTTTTTCAGGGCAAAGATCGGTTAACAGATGACGCAGATTGGTTGCGTATAACTGACTGGACTGATTGGCCAGACGGCTGGGCAGGTTGGTGTAACCGATCAGGGTGACTCCTTCTTTCATCACAACGTTATCTTTTTCGGTTAATGCACAGTTACCGCCTTGTTCGGCAGCAAGGTCTACTACCACACTGCCACTTTTCATGGATTTAACCATGTCTTCAGTAATCAGCTTGGGTGCCGGTTTTCCGGGAATCAATGCCGTAGTGACAATAATATCGACTTCCTTGGCCTGTTCTGCAAACAGAGTCATTTCAGCCTCGATAAATTCCTTGGACATGGTTTTGGCATAACCGCCACTGCCGGAGCCTTCTTCTTCAAAATCCAGCATCAGAAATTCGGCATCCATACTTTCTACCTGCTCCTTGACTTCCGGACGGGTATCGAATGCGCGGACTATCGCGCCCATACTTTTGGCAGCGCCAATGGCGGCCAGTCCGGCAACCCCGGCACCAATAACCATGACTTTTGCGGGAGGTACTTTACCTGCAGCAGTAATCTGGCCGGTAAAAAAACGGCCAAAATGTTGTGCAGCTTCCACAATTGCACGGTAACCGGCAATATTGGCCATGGAGCTCAGTGCATCCATTTTTTGCGCACGGGAAATTCGCGGGATGCTATCCATCGCAAGTACGGTCGCTTTTTTAGCCGCCAGTTTGCTCATCAGTTCTTCATTCTGGGCCGGCCATATGAAGCAGATCAGGTGTTGTCCCCGTTTCATCAGTTCGATTTCATCCACTTCCTGTTCAGGATGGTACTCAGGGCCTCTGACTTTCAGGATGATATCGACGCCTTTCCATAAGGTTTTGGCACTTTTAACAATCCTGGCACCGGCTGTTCTGTAATCACTGTCAGACATATCAGCTCCGATACCGGCATTGCTTTCTACGCTAATTTCAAAACCCAGTTTGATCAGGCGGGATACAACTTCGGGGGTGGTCGCGACGCGCTTTTCACCCTCATGGACTTCTTTGGGGACTCCAATTTTCATTCGTTCTCCTTGCGGGGTTAATATTGTTATTTGAGAACAACACTGCTTAAGAAAAAAGCAGTATCCGCAAGGATATGTAATTAAAAAATTTATTTCAACGCTTTTTAAAATATTTGATTAGAATGCATCTGAGTAATGTTGACAGAAGATTAAGTCATTAAGTATGAAGATATTAACCGTAGACGATAGTAAGCTTATCAGGCAGATTGTCGCGGAATGTGTGAAAACAATGGGGCATGACATCATTTTCGCTGAAAATGGCCGCGAAGGTGTTGAGATGGTCAAAAATAATGATGTTGACCTGGTGCTCATGGATATAGAAATGCCTGATTTAAATGGTCTTGAAGCAACGACCTTGATTCGCCAAAATCAGGGGGATAACTGGTTTCCGATTATTTTTTTAACCACACATAATGATGATGAGTCTTTTAAGGAAGGGATTTTGGCCGGGGGCGATGCCTATTTACCCAAGCCGCTGAATCCAGTGCGTCTGCAAATGACGATTGTTGCGATGGAACGGATTTATTTGCTGCGGCAAAAATTACAATCCGTGCAAAATAAATTGCTCGATGCCAACAAAGCATTGGAAAGATTGTCATTATCTGATGCGTTGACTGGCCTTGCAAACCGCAGACATTTTGATCAAACTCTTGAACGTCATTTTCAATTGGCGTTAAAAAATAAAGTCCCTTTATCGTTAATTCTTGGCGATATCGATCATTTTAAAAAATACAATGATCATTATGGCCATCAGCAAGGCGATGACTGCTTGTACACGGTGGCAAATGCCTTGAATCAGACAGTGATACGTCCTCTGGATTTAGCCTGTCGCTATGGCGGTGAAGAATTTGCCATTATTATGCCGGAGACAAATCTTCTTGAAGCAAAGACGGTTGCTGAGGACGTTCGCCAGGCCATCCTCAGTGTCAAATTACCGCATGCAGCATCTTCCACACATTCCATCGTGACGATGAGTATGGGGGTGGCAACATTACAAGGACAATATAAAAGTGCAGTTGATTTGATCAAGGCGGCAGACGACGCACTTTATCAGGCGAAAGAAAGTGGACGAAATCGGGTGATTTCGCTTTGATACGATTTTATGCCAAGGATTTTATCACTACGCGAGAAGGGTTGATTTTTGCCGTTGTCAGCAATGGGGTGGAAGACGGAAAGGTCTTATGTTTTTTGCGCTATATCAAAACGGGTCAGCGTTGGAATAAAGCCGATACCGACCACGCGAATCAATTTTTGGCACAGAATTACCCACATTATTTGTACTTCTCGCAGCAACTGGACGCGCATCTTCATGCTGTTTCTATAGACAGTATTTACCGGCATCATCAACCTCGTCATCGCTTGTCAGAAATAATGAACAGTTCCCGCCACGCGATGGGGGCGGAATATGATTGTTTTCAATTATGCAATCAGTTGCAACAACATAATGTGCCGCTTGAACAGGTAGGCGTCACTGGGTCTGTACTGGTTTCATTGCAGAATGATTTATCGGATATTGATCTGGTAATCTATGACCGCAAGGTTTTTTTTCAATGCCAGCAAGCCTTTAAAAGTATGTTGCACGTTGGGCTGTTGTATCCGCTGAGAGAAAGCGACTGGGTCTTTTCATATCAACGGCGCGACTGTGAATTATCTCTGACAGAGTATGTTTGGCATGAGACAAGAAAGTTAAATAAAGTCGTATTTAACGGACGCAAAGTGGATATTTCATTAGCTCAATTGAATGAAAATTCAGCAACAACCCACTTTAGTAAACAGGGAGAAGCGGTTGTTCAGGCCACGGTTATGGGTGACTATTACAGTTATGATAGTCCCTCTGTCTATGACATTGATCACCCTGATATATCATCAATCATCAGTTTTACACCAACCTATACGGGGCAGGCAGTGCGTGGCGAATTGATTGAAGCCGCAGGCAAACTGGAGCAATCCAGTGATGGGCATGTGCGTCTGGTGGTGGGTAGCTCGCGTGAAGCAAGAGGGGAATATATCAAAGTGATTCAGCATGCTCGATATACATCAGATTAATACGATCATATTTGATCTGGATGGATTGATATTGGATACAGAATCCACTTTTCATTCTGCCTGGAAACAGGCTGGGGAGGCGTTAGGTGTACCCATTAATGATGGATTGTTGCAAGACTTTTGCGGTATGTCTGGCAACGATATTACGCGATTGTTGAAGCTGCATTATGGCGAGAGATTAGACATCGACCGTTTTTTTAATCGATGTGAAAAAATCTGGATTGAGCAAGTTAAGCAGCAGGGTATTGCAGTTAAGCCGGGGTTTTTCGCATTAATCGATGTTGTTCGGCATAATCAATGGGAATACACGATTGCAACCAATAGCCGCCGCACAAATGCGCAGTTTTGTCTGGAAACGGCCGGGATAGCGAACTATTTTACGGACATGGTGTGCCGCGAGGATGTAGTGAACCCTAAACCTTCATCAGAGGTGTTTGTAAAAGCGGCAGCCTTATTAAATAAAGAGTTGACTGAATGTATGGTGCTGGAAGATTCTCCACCGGGCGTACGGGCGGCTTATCAGACCCATGCTAAAACTGTGTATATCCCCTCAACCGTGCTGCCCGATCGTGACTGCCTGATGATGGCAGACATTTACTGTAAGGATATGAATCAACTGGCAAGCATACTCACGCACAAGGATCATGTATAATTGCGCGTTCATACAAGGAAGTCAGACGGATTAATCACCGCGATTTCTTTTCTGAAACAGGGTTTCAGGATGTTGGCCTGACAGTAGTTCTAACAATACCGTGTCTGATAAAAAACAAATTACAGTAATTGCACCCGCGCGTTTGCATATGGGATTTATGGATTTAAGCGGTGCATTGGGCAGGCATTTTGGCAGTGTTGGCATGGCATTGAATGAAATCAGTACCTCCTTGACATTATCTGCCGCAGATAGTTTGACAGTGACGGGGGCATCATCCGAACGCGCGCGCAGCTGTGTACAGGATTTATGTCGCCAGTTTAATGTGTCAGAGTCTTTATCTGTTACTCTCCATCAGGCTATACCTGAACATGTCGGGTTAGGCTCTGGAACCCAGCTTTCACTCGCCATCGGTGCCGCACTTAATGCGCATTATGATCTAGGTTTGAGTATAAGGGATATCGCCTGTTTAACTGCCCGGGGTCAACGCTCGGGGATTGGTATTGGCGTGTTTGAACAGGGCGGGCTGGTGGTTGATGGCGGGCGCGGAGAACACACACTGACCCCGCCGATGATTTCAAGAATGAATGTGCCGGAAAACTGGCGGTTTATTCTGGTATTTGATCAACGCGGACAGGGTTTGCATGGCAAACAGGAAATATCTGCCTTTAAACAACTGCCGGTTTTTCCGCAACCGGAAGCCGCGCGGTTGTGTTATCTGTTGTTGATGCAGGGCTTGCCCGCATTAGCGGAGCAGAATATTGTCCATTTCGGCGAGGTCATCAGTGAGATTCAATCATCTGTGGGACAACATTTCTCAGCAGTGCAGGGAGGGGTGTTTACCAGCCAGCCCGTTGCCGAAGCGATGGATTGGCTGATGCGACAAGGCGCTGTGGGAATAGGGCAGACATCCTGGGGGCCGACGGGTTTTTGTTGTGTGCAAAGTGCAACGCACGCGGAACGGCTGGTTGATGAAGTGACTAAAATGCAAGCCGATGATTCTCATCTGCTGTTCAAAATCGTCAGTGGACGCAATTCCCCGGCGACAATCCAATATCATTGAGTCACAATAAATCACCCCTTCTCGTCGTTGCAAAATCGACGCGCGCGATAGCAGAGCATTTGCATTATGCGGGATGTTCAACGCTGGCCATAGATTTATTTGCCGATGCCGATACCTGGCACTGGGTTACGGATGCGATCAAAGTTGACGATTTATCGCTTCCGTCAGTCAAGACGGCAGTTGCGGGCTTGACCAAAAAATATTCAATTCAATATTGTTTATTCGGTAGCGGTTTTGAAAATTATCCGGATAGCCTGATGTTTCTTCACAATACTTTTGATGTGTTGGGTATCAGCCTGGATGGATGGAGAACACTTGCCGATAAAAGGTCATTTTTTGAATGGCTCTTACTACAACAGATTCCTCACCCTGAAACCCGTTTTTCCCCTCCACTGGATAAACAGGGTTGGTTGCAAAAACCTTTGAATGGTGAAGGTGGAGTCAATATTTCGTTTGCTGATGAAGCGAAAGCTGACGGCATACATTGTTATTGGCAACGTCATCAAACAGGAGACAGTTTTTCGTTATTGTTTTTAGCATTAGAAGGAAAAACCCAGCCGCTGGGATTTCAGCAGCAATTTGTTTCTGATGCTCATCCTGACGCCCCATTCCTGTTTTCCGGTTTGTCGTGGACTGAGGCACAGGAAGGATTTGATCAGGTCATCGACTGGGCGGAACGACTGGCCACAGACTTTCCTTTAGCGGGTCTCTGCAGTGTTGATTTTATCTGGCATGAAAAACAATGTTTCTTTCTGGAAATTAATCCCAGGTTGTCTGCCAGTAGTCAACTTTATACAGAAGATATTATCACTGCACATATCCAGTGTTTTTTAGCAAAACAACTGCCAAAACAACGACCACGTCAACAAAAACGGGCCGTGAAAATTATTTATGCCAATAAAACGATCAGAATTGCACACCATTTTCCATGGCCGGAAGGGTGCAAAGATGTCCCTGAAACCCCGGCATTTATCAAGCAAGGAGAGCCGATTTGCAGTATCATTGCGCCATTTGATTCTGATCCATTCTTTTTGGCGAGCGTAGCAGGGCGAGAAAAGGAATTGATGCATTTATTAACTGAAGGTACAAAGTAATGCAGTATAAGGCGAGTGTAAGCAAACTGACCCAACCATTAGTCGATGAACTGATGAATAATCAGCAAAAGCTGAGAATATCAGCCAGTCAGCTGGACAATGGCAGCACGGTGATTGATGCCGGAATTAATGTGCTAGGCGGTATAGAAGCAGGGCGCATCATTACCGAAATCTGCCTGGGAGGCATGGGGTCAGTGACATTTACGCAAACCCCTTATACTGAGAACTGGCCGTTAACCATTAATGTGCATACCACGAACCCGGTACTGGCCTGTCTGGGCAGCCAATATGCAGGATGGAGTCTGTCGTATGAAAAATATTATGCCTTGGGATCAGGGCCTGCGCGTGCAATGGCGGTTAAAGAAAAAGATGGCCAGACGGTTTCGGTAGAAGACTTATACGGCGAACTGGATTATCGCGATACAGGAGACAAAACCGTACTGGTTATCGAGAATGATGCGATTCCGCCATTACCTATTGTTGAAAAAGTAGCGGCATCCTGTGGCGTTGCTGCGGAAAACCTGACTATCGTTGTGACCCCGACCAGCAGTCTTGCCGGGTGTGTTCAGGTGGTTGGACGTGTGCTGGAAGTTGCCATGCATAAGGCACATGAACTGCATTTTCCGCTGGAAAATATTGTTGACGGTATGGGCAGCGCGCCGTTATGTCCTCCTCATCCGGATTTTGTCAAAGCAATGGGCAGAACCAATGATGCCATCTTGTTTGCCGGGCAAGTTCACCTGTTTGTAACGGGGAGTGATGATGCTGCTGAAAAATTGGCGACCCAACTGCCGAGTTCCACATCAAAAGACTACGGCAAGCCTTTCGCGGACATTTTCAAAGCCTACGACTATGATTTCTTTAAAATTGATGGCATGTTGTTTAGTCCCGCCAGTGTGATCGTGACTGCTGTTGAATCCGGTAACAGTTTTCATGCCGGCAAACTGGACAATGCTTTATTAAATCAATCTTTTGGCGTTTAACTGACCGGCAGCAGGGAGAAGCTGGATTTGTCAACAGGACGCATTGCACTTATCACGGATGATCCCGGCTGGCATGGTAAACAATTACGCCTTGCCTTCGCAGCCCGGGGGTATCAGTGTGACTATGTTTCCATCACAGATTGCCGTTTGCAACCTGCAACTACCGGTCTTCCGGTTATCATTCCGGGCTTTGAGCATGCCTTGCCTGATGCGGTATTTGTACGTGGCATTCCTGGCGGGTCCCTGGCTGAAGTCGTGTTTTATCTCGATATTCTGCATGCGCTTAAAATTCTCGGCGTTCCGGTTTATAACAATGGCAGAGTGATTGAAGCCAGTGTTGATAAAGCCTTATGCAGTTTTTTATTGGCACAATGCCAGGTATCCACGCCCTTGACCTGGGTAACACCTGATCGAACACAAGCGTTACATATTGCCGAGCAGGAGCTGGCACAGGGGCATTGGCTGGTCAGTAAGCCCTTGTTCGGCTCTCAGGGAGAAGGTATTCGCCGCTTGCAAAAGATGACCGACTTGTTCTGGCTGACCAGCAGCGAGGGTATTTTTTATTTGCAGCGCTATGTGCATGGGATGAATAACGAACATGCCGACTATCGAGTATTTGTTATTCATAATAAGGTCATTGCCGCGATGTGCCGTCATGGGAAATCATGGCTTAACAATGTGGCCCGCGGGGCACAGTGTAACGCTGTGGTCGCTAATGAGAAAATGGCTGAACTGGCGACCACAGCGTGTCGGGCTCTTGATATGGATTATGCCGGAGTGGATATTATCGAGAATGCTGAAGGCCAGCTTCAGGTGATCGAAGTGAACAGTATTCCGGCCTGGAAGGGCTTGCAATCCTGTTGTAATATAAAAATTGCCGAATTGCTGGTTGATGATTTATTACACCGTTATGTGGTCTCAACAGAACAGGTAAAATCCGCAGTATGATTGAACAATCGGTGTTGATGGAATTGTATCAACAGTCCTGTGAAATCGATATCAAAGCATTCAAGCCGGGTAATGTCAGTATCTACAGTGCCGGTCACGATATGGACGTGTCTGATTTCAGAAAAAGTTATCAGGTCAGTGCCGAACCCATTTGCGACCCCTCGCTGTCATTGGGTGAAAAAATCTATTACGCCGTTGAGGCTACCCGAAATGCAGTGGGATGCAATACAAATCTTGGCATTGTGTTGTTATGTGCGCCATTATTCCATGCCGCACAACATGCCGATTGCAATAATTCTTTGCGTGACAGTTTGAAAAACCGGCTTTCCCTGACTACTCTTCAGGATGCCGACTGGATGTATCGTGCAATCAGTCTGGCTTCACCGGGCGGGCTAGGGTCATCTGAGCAGGAAGATGTCAGCCAAAAAGCCAGGGTTACTCTGACTGAAGCGATGCGGATCGCCATGTTGCATGACAAGATTGCCGAGTTGATGGCAACAAATTACAGAGATATTTTTGATTATTCAATTCTAATGTATAATTCCGGGTTCAAAAGGTTTGAAGCTTCTGACTGGGCAGCGTTGTCTGTGTTTTTGGGGCTTTTGTCGCGTTTTCCTGACAGTCATATTGAACGTAAATATGGTGAAAAATTTACCCCTTGGGTAAAAGCGGAAGCAGTTCGTTTACTGGCTTTTTTCAATTCATCAAACGATACTGATTCGCTAATTCCAATACTACATGAGGTAGACCAGGCATTCAAAGCCAAAGGTATTAATCCTGGAACGTCGGCTGATATAACTGTGGCCACAGTATTAACGGTTTTTATGGAACAAATATTAATGATGTAAATCATTAACCCGGCAGGGAAATGCTGGAAATTTAGGGCACTATTCAGTGTCTGTGTTTTTTTCTTATTTTTTGGAGAGATTGGTAAAATGGCAAAAATCAACAACGTACGCGTTGGCGAATCATTGGTAGGTGATGGTAACGAAGTTGCACACATCGATTTGATCCTGGGCCTTCGTGGCTCAGCTGCAGAATCAGCTTTCGCTAACTGCTTAACTAACAACAAAGACGGTTTCTCTAGTCTGTTGGCTGTTGTTGCTCCTAACCTGATGGTTAAACCAGCAACTGTTATGTTCAACAAAGTAACCATCAAAGGGTCTAAACAAGCTGTTCAAATGTTTGGTCCGGCTCAACGTGGTGTTGCGATGGCTGTTGCCGATGCAGTTGAAGAAGGCACAATCCCTGCTGACGAAGCTGATGATTTGTTCATTTGTGTTGGTGTATTCATTCACTGGATGGCTGAAGATGATGCTAAAATCCAGGAATACAACTACAAAGCAGTTAAAGAATCAATTGAGCGCGCTGTTGCAGGTACGCCAACTGCTTCTGAAGTTGTAGCGGCTAAATCAAGCGCAACTCACCCGTTCGCTGCAAACTAATTTCTCTTCGAGAAATGTTGAAAAATACCCCGTTTACGGGGTATTTTTTTGCCTGAAATTTATGTCAACTTGAATATATCTTCGCTGCTTAATTGACCATTATGCAAGGCTGAGGATACCAATACTTTCTGAATGCCCAGGGTATTGAGGGTAAACAAATCCTCACCATCTCTTACGCCACCAGAAGCAACAAAGGATTGTTGCGGATAAGTTAATGTAAAATGCTTGATCAATTCATAATCCGGTCCGGAATTACTGCCAACTTTCGCTAAGGTCATTAATATGACTTCTTCCGGCCATGTTTGATCAGACTGGAATAACTGATGAGGTCCCAGCTTTTCATCTCCCTTAAAATCCAGCGACAGTATAAAGTCTGTTCGTTTTTGTGGCTCCAGGAGTTGATCTTGTGATTCACTGCCCAGCACTGGGATCACATTTTCTGGGTATTCAAATGCCATAAGGTCTGTAAACAATGATGCATTATCCAGCCAGAAACAAACGTCAGGATAACGGCGCGCCATTATTTCAATCAATTGTAGATGATCACCATTGTGCATGATTGCATTCAGGTCAGCCAGGTAAACACAGGAAAATGGATATACATCAAACAGACGCTGTAAGATATCAAGGGGCTGGCTTGATCGGCATAATGCAGACTGAACAGGACGATATTGATGTCGATTACCTTGTTTTGCTGCAACGACTTGACCATTCAGTAAGTCAATGACCGGGATGATTTGCATTTGAAAATAGTTGTATTTGAGTATATTTGTGGCGGCGGCATTGTTAATGAAGAACTTCCTGAGAAATTGAAACGGGAAGGGCAGCTCATGTTGCAGGCATTATTAAATGATCTTTCCGAGGTTTCAGGGATTGAAGTGCAAGTCATACTGGACCATAGAATCAATACCATTAAATTGCCAAAAAATGCAACAGTTTACCCGGTTCATTCTACGGATCATTATCAAACGATTTTAAAAAACAGATTAGATCAAAGTACTGTTTTTTGGCCTGTTGCCCCGGAAACCGATGGAATATTGTATCAGTTGGTTGCATTGGGTAAACAGATGGACAACAAGGTTCTAGCCTCGTCGCCTGAGGTTATCAGCTTATGCAGCAGCAAGTATGACACTTTGAAACACCTTTATCATCAGCACATTTCAGTAGCTCAAACACATACGCTTTCTGCCTTTGCCGCAGTCAATGATCAGGATTATGTTATCAAGCCAGATGATGGCATCGGGGCAGAAAATATTCAGGTTGTTAAAGGCTCCAAACTGGTGGATGTGGATGCAGAAAATACGAATTTAATTGTTCAGCCACGTTTAGATGGAGATCATCTTAGTCTGAGTTGTTTATGTAAAGAGGGCCAGGCATGGCTGTTGAGTGTTAATCGTCAATTAATTACCCGCAGTGATAATTCGTTTGAATTCACAGGCTGTGAGGTGAATATTTCTACTGTTGATGATGAAAACATGCGCTGCCTGATAAATCAGGTGGCTATGAGCATGCCTGGATTGTGGGGATATATTGGTATTGATTTGATTATTACCCCGCAAGGTGAACTTGTGGTCATGGAAATCAACCCAAGATTAACTACATCATATGCCGGGATAAAGAAGGCAACGGGAATGAATGTCTCTGCACTGGTACTTGGCATGCTGGATAATGACCCCAGGCCTATGAATTCACAAAATAATACGATACGGATTGAAATTTAACACATGAATGTTGAAAGTGTCATTGGATGGGATATCGGTGGGGCTCATCTGAAAGCGGCCGCCATAAATAATAAGCATGCCGTCACTCAGTTAGCGCTTGAACCCATGCCGCTGTGGCAAGGGATGGATCAACTTGAAAAATCTCTGAAGACTGTATTACGAGGCTTTGCAAGTCAAAATGCGGTACATGTCATTACCATGACAGGCGAGCTGGTCGATGTATTCGCGACGCGTGATGAAGGTGTGCAAAGTATCTTGCAGATGGTTTCATCACTACTAGGACATGACATTCTGGTGTATGCCGGTCAGCATACACTGCTGAAACTTTCCGAGATTGATTCATCACACATTGACCGAATTGCGTCAATGAACTGGCTGGCAAGTGCCAGCCTGGCGGCTCAACATATCGAACAAGGCCTGTTTGTTGATTTCGGCAGTACGACGACGGATGTATTGGCGTTGAAAAATTCAAGGGTAGAGGCTGTTGGCTATACGGATTATCAGCGACTGATTGCGGGTGAATTGTTGTACACAGGGCTTACCAGAACATCGGTTATGGCCGTTGCTCATCAAGCACGCTTCAAAGGGCAAACAATGGAATTAATGACTGAACATTTTGCCACAATGGCAGATGTCTATCGTGTGACAGGTGAACTCACCGAGTCTCATGATTGCTACGCAGCGGCTGATGGAGGCGCAAAAACACGCGAGGCCAGTGCCATCAGGTTATCCCGTTTAACCGGTTATGATTTTTCAGAGAAAGACTGGACGTTATGGCATGATTTTGCCAGTGGACTTAAACAGATTCAATTACAAAAAATAAAGCAGAAATGCCTAACTTTGCTGGATAACTATGGAGACAGGCAAGCCGTCTCTGTTGTTGGTGCAGGCATTGGGCGGTTTTTGGTTAAACAAATTGCTGAACAATGCGATTACCCATATATCGATTTTGACGACATCATTGATTCTCAGTACGCCGGGAATGAATTAACCTCGGCAGACTGCGCACCTGCCGTGGCTGTGGCTTACTTAGGTGCAATAAAAGCCGCTTCAAAATGGTGCAATAATCGTTTATAAATTAATAACGTTCTGTTATTATTCAACCTCATTTCAAATATTTCAATATTGTTACAGGTCATCAAGGCCCGAGTAACAATCGCACCTTTCGTGCCCCCCTATTAATCTCTCATGCAACGCCGCATGACATAACAACAAAAAAAACATGACACCATCACGGCTTAATCTATTGTCGTTTTCCGGCAATATTAAAATTTTGCATATGACATGGATAGCATTTTTCATCAGCTTTGTTGTGTGGTTTAACCATGCTCCGTTAATGCTGTTGATTGCAGATTCTTTGCAAATGAGTAAGGCTCAAATCAAAACGGTTTTGATTCTTAACGTGGCGCTTACCATTCCTTCCCGCATAGCCATCGGCATTCTGGTGGATAAATTCGGCCCTAAAAAAACCTATTCCACCTTATTGGCGTTAGGCAGTATTCCGTGTTTTCTGTTTGCGTTTGCCAACAGTTTTGAGCAACTGGCACTGGCGCGTTTTTTTATGGGGTTTGTCGGTGCGGGTTTTGTTATCGGTATCCGTATGGTCGGCGAGTGGTTTCCGGCCAAGCAGGTGGGTGTTGCCGAAGGTATATATGGCGGCTGGGGTAATTTTGGTTCAGCAGCTGCCGCAATGAGTTTGCCCACTGTTGCGTTGTTGTTTGGTGGCGAAAATGGCTGGCGTTATGCGATTGCCTGTACGGGCGTATTGGCCCTGATTTATTCAGTGGTCTATTTTTTCAGTGTAACGGATACGCCAAAGGGGTCGACGTATTTCAAACCCAAAAAAGCAGGCGCGATGGAAGTGACCAGTATCTGGGATCTGTTTTTCTATATCCTGATGACCATGCCGCTGTACGCAACCTTGACGCTGCTGACATGGAAACTTTCTCCAGCCGGAGTGAGTTTATTGTCAGATGTTGCTGCCATGGCCATATACGCGGCAATCTGGATTCTGTTCTTTTATAACGTATACAAAATTGTCCACGTGAATGAAGAGCATTTATGCCAACCTATTGAAGACATTCATAAGTATAAATTCAAACAGGTTGCGATCCTTGATCTGGCCTATTTAATTACCTTCGGTTCAGAACTGGCTGTGGTGTCCATGCTGCCGATGTTTTACTTTGATACATTTAATCAATCGCAAGGCGTGACCCTGGTACAGGCAGGATTGTTGGCGTCAGGTTTTGCCTTTATGAACCTGATAGCACGTCCTGGTGGTGGCTGGATTAGTGATAAATTTGGGCGTAAATTATCATTGACCATTTTTATCTGCGGATTGTCTGTCGGTTACTTTATCATGTCGCAGATTACATCTGAATGGCCGGTTGCATTGGCTGTCGCCATGACCATGTTCTGTTCATTTTTTGTCCAGGCTGGGGAAGGCGCTGTGTTTGCCATGGTGCCGCTGATTAAACGACGTATGACAGGTCAGATTGCAGGTATGGTCGGCGCTTACGGAAATGTCGGTGCAGTATTGTTTCTGACCGTACTTTCATTTGTATCGCCCAGCGTGTTTTTTCTGGTGATTGCTTCTGGTGCCTTGATTGTATTGGTGGTCGTTCAGTTTATTGAAGAACCCAGCGGACACATGGCGGAAGTTCAGGAAGACGGTACTGTGGAAATGATTGAAGTCGACTAAGGCTGTTGATCGATGCAAAGGCAGCTATCAATCAGCATTTCGGCTGACACCGACAAGGGAATTAAAGAGGTCAATGAAGACTTTTTTGGTTCACATATTCCGGGAGAACCGCAGCTAACGCATAAAGGCATGAGTGTTGCCATTGCCGATGGCATGAGTGGTTGCGAAGATGGCAAACAAGCCAGCCACTGCTGTATTATCAGTTTTTTGAGTGATTACTACAGTACCCCTGATACCTGGTCGGTCAAACAGGCCGGCCAGAAAATTTTGTCCGCCACCAATTCCTGGTTGTATAGTCAGGGCCATCAAAAATTTCAATCCAACAAGGGGCTGGTTAGCACCTTAAGTATTCTGGTGTTTAAATCAACGACGGCTCATCTGTTTCATATCGGTGATACCCGGATTTATCGATTGCGCAAAGGCAATCTTGAGCAAATGAGCCGGGATCACAGGATTTCGCTGGCTGAAGACAAGGAATATCTAAGCCGCGCAATGGGCATCGAACCCCGTCTGGAAGTTGACTACAAATCCTTTCCGCTGGAGCAGGGTGATCTGTTTGTGATGACGTCTGACGGGGTGCATGACTTTATCAATGATAAAACAATAAAATTGATACTGACGAGGGAGTCAGATGTACAGCAATGTGCATCCAAAATTTTGCAGATTGCCCGTGACAATAAGAGTGATGATGACCTCACCTGTCAGGTGATGCGCATTGATGATTTACCCGATGCCAAGGAAGACGAGATTCTCAGGCGGCATGCTAATTTACCGTTTCCTCCGCCATTAAGTCCTGGCATGGTATTGGATGGTTATCGGATAGAAGAAGAATTACATGCCAGCAAACGCACCCAGATCTATCGTGCCTTTGATACGCAGACGGAAACAATGGTGATCATCAAAACACCGTCAATTCTGTATGACGACGATACCCATTATATTGAACATTTTCTACATGAAGAATGGGCGGGGAAACGTATTCAACACGACAATGTCCTGCAGATTCTGGGATCCGACCGAAAAAAAACCTGTATTTATTATGTGACCGAATTTGTCGAGGGCATGACGCTGCGAGCGTGGATAGATAACCATCCCAAGCCGTATATCAGGGAAGTGCGGAAGATCATTGAGCAGGTCGCCAAGGGCGTACGTGCATTTCACCGTATGGAAATGCTGCATCAGGATTTAAAACCTGAAAATATCATGATAAATGATGAAGGCGTGGTCAAGATCATTGATTTCGGTTCAGTCAAAATTGCCGGTATTGCCGAGATTCCAAGTGTGGAGGAAAATCAAAATATTCTTGGCACGTTAAATTACACTGCCCCGGAGTATCATCAAGGGCAAACAGGCACGATAAAGTCCGATCTGTATTCCATTGGGGTCATTTGCTATGAAATGATCAATCATTCCCTGCCTTTTGGAACACTGCCAGAAAAGCCAAATCGCATGAATCTTTCCCGGCTGGAATATGTGCCAAGTTTTACACACAATGCCATGGTGCCGCACTGGATTGATGGCGCCCTGAAAAAAGCAACGTCGCTGGTGCCGCAAACCCGTTATGAAGCCATTTCAGAATTTATTTATGATTTGTCGACACCCAACCCGCTATTTCAGGATAATCATAAATTACCGTTGATTGAACGCAGTCCGCTTCGCTTCTGGAAAAGTGTGTCCGGGCTATTATTGATCACCAATATCATTCTGTTATTTCTGCTAAACAGATAACCTTTGCTTGGATTGCAAGCCTGATATTGTTGTAAAACTTACAGCATAATGTTATTCAAATACTTATAAATCAATAAGATAAAAATGGCTTACGCTTTGCTTAATATTTTAAAAATGATTAAGGAGAAATAATTATGGCGGGTTTATTGTCTGAAATTGATCCTGAGGGTCTGCTGGAATATTCGGTCGTATTTACCGATAGATCGTTGAATCATATGTCACTCGAATTCCAACGGGTTATGCGTGATTTGTCTGTTAAATTAAAATCAATCTATGCCGCTGATGCCGCAGTAGTTATTCCTGGCGGAGGCACGTATGCAATGGAAGCGGTGGCGCGTCAGTTGGCTCAGGATAAACACACGCTGGTTATCAGAAACGGCTGGTTCAGTTATCGCTGGAGTCAGATACTTGAAAAAGGCAAGATCGCTGCAAGCAGTACAGTATTACAAGCCAGACCACACGATGATGAACGTGAGTATCCTGCCTATTCTCCTGTGCCTATAGAAGAAGCCATCAAAGTCATTCATCATGAAAAACCGCAGGTGGTGTTTGCGCCCCATGTGGAAACGTCGTCCGGTATGATCCTGCCAGATGACTATATTTCCCGCCTGGCCGCGGCCGTTCATGCAGGGGGAGGGATTTTGGTTCTGGACTGCATTGCCTCCGGGGCGATGTGGATTGATATGAAGAAGACGGGCGTGGATGTGCTGATCAGTGCTCCACAAAAAGGATGGAGTTCAACGCCGTGTTGCGGCCTGGTGATGATGAATGACACTGCGCTTGAATGGGTTGAGCAGTCTGAAAGTTCAAGCTTCGCCTGTGATTTGAAGCAATGGTTGAAGATTATGCAAGCCTATGAAAAGGGAGGGCATGCCTATCACGCCACGATGCCGACAGACTCTCTGGCTAAATTACTTAAAACCATACAGGAAACCGAGCTGACGGGGCTGGAACAGCTTAAACAAAAGCAAATTCAATTAGGTGCGAAAATCAGACAGATATTGGCTGAAAACGGTTTTTTCAGTGTTGCGGCTGCCGGATATGAAGCGCCTGGTGTCATTGTGTGTTACACCCGGGATAATCTCATTCATAATGGTAAAAAGTTTGCCGAGCAGGGATTGCAGATTGCTGCCGGTGTCCCTCTCAAATGCGATGAAGGGGAAGATTTTCAAACCTTCCGCATTGGCTTGTTTGGTCTGGAGAAGTTGAATAATGTGGAGCGGACAGTCGAATATTTTAAAAAAGCACTTGATGCCGTGTTGCCTTTGCCTGCATAAGTGATGTTGATGAAATGATGGAATGTGTCAGATCCACATTCCATCATGAGGCACATAAGCTCTATTCGTCTTCAACCAACGGTGGTAAGTTACACGTCGTGTCCCTGCCATCTGTTTCGCAATGGCCGCCCAGGGCAATAATGCTATCGATCATGTCATTACAAGCATCACCAAACGGGCAAATATAAGACGCGCGGTCAATACCGTCAAAGCCGGTTTCAAGGGTAAAGTTTCCTGGAGAACAACCGCCTGGTGCGCTAGAACGAACCCAGCCATCAGGACAGCTGTCAATGGCTTCCAGGCCCACCTGTTTTAGCGTCAGGTATTCAGGTGAACACCCCCCCGGCGCGCTTGATCTTACCCAGCCGTCGGGGCATGAACCGCGTGAATATACGGGTTTATTCAAGACGACGGTAAAAAACTCCGGCGAGCAACCGCCCGGTGCACTTGAAGGAATCCATCCGGAAGGACAGCCTTGAGTGGATTCCAGTCCTGCTCTTTTCAATGTAAAGAATTCTGGTGAGCACCCTCCGGGAGCACTTGAAGGAACCCAGCCTGCAGGGCAAGACGTTGATATTTTAACCATCTCAATGGTGCCACGTGCATGGGATGAGTCACTGATTGAAAACATCATGACGGCAAGAAGCATTGTCATGCCACTTATAATGATTGGATTATGCCCAGCGTATCGGGATGATGAAACCTTGTTTAATACACGAGTGATCATATTATTTCCTTTTGATAATTTAAAATGAATACTTAGTCATTGCTATCTGACCGTGACGTTAGTATTTCATTTGCAACGTTTATTCACCGCGTAAAAATTCATGCTGATTTGCTCAACTATTACCCATAACCAGGTGTGAACTGGTTCATAGGTTTCATGACGAGCATGCATTAAGTGACGTCATTTCAAACAATGGTGACCTCTGCTTTTTGCCCATACTGTCCTGCATAGTTGTATAATAGCGAGTCATTTTTTTGTTTATTGGACGAGAGTGTGCATGATTCAAGGTAGTATCGTTGCTTTAGTGACCCCGATGTTGCAGGATGGCAGTGTTGATAAGGAGAGTCTGAAGAAACTGGTCGAGTTTCATATAGAACAGGGGACGGATTCACTGGTTGCGGTTGGGACCACCGGGGAATCTGCAACATTATCTGAAGATGAGCATTGTGATGTCATTCGCAGCGTGGTCGAGTATGCCAACGGCAGAATTCCTGTCATTGCAGGTACCGGGGCAAATTCAACCCGCGAAGCCATTGAATTGACAAGCAGGGCAAAAACCGCCGGAGCAGACGCCTGTCTGTTGGTCACGCCTTATTACAATAAACCGACCCAGCAAGGCTTGTTTCTGCATTATAAAGCCATCGCTGATGCTGTCGATATTCCTCAAATCCTGTACAACGTGCCTGGCCGTACTGCATGCGATATGCTGCCTGAAACCATTGGAAAACTCTCTGCAATCACAAATATTGTCGGGGTAAAGGAAGCGACTGGAGATCTGTCCAGAATCCAGCAGATTAAAGCGGTGAGCGCTGATGATTTTGCCTTGTATACCGGCGATGATGCCACCAGTTGTGAATTCTGCCTGCAAGGAGGAGATGGGAGTATCACTGTCACCGGCAATGTTGCGCCCAGACGGGTGCATGAAATGATTGCGGCTGCCATCAACGGCGAACGTGAAAAAGCTGAAGCCCTGGACAAACAACTGGTCGCTTTACATGACACCCTGTTTATTCAGTCAAACCCGATCCCGGTGAAATGGGCGGTTTATAAAATGGGCTTGATGCAACAGGGTATCAGATTGCCATTGACCTGGTTAACTGAAGATTGTTATCCGGCTTTAACTGATGCGATGCAACAAGCAGACGTACTTTAATCTGAACATGACATTCCAATCAATGAACAAATCTGTCGTGCAATGCCTGAGTTTGCTGGCCCCTGTATTGCTGCTGTCCGGATGCAGCAGCATCGCACAATATTTTCCCGACAAGGAAAAAGAATATCAGTTCGCCCGCGAAATTCCGCATCTGAAAATTCCTGAAGATTTAAAACACAATGCGGTAAAAGACGAGCCGGTGTTCGTCGCGCAAAAATTACCGGCGTCATCCTCGCCGGTAAAAAAAGCCGCCATCAAATACCTGCAATTTGATGGCGGCGCCAGCCGGTTGCGTATTAATGCACCTGTGCAAAATGCCTGGCGATATGTCAATAAAGCCCTGGGAAGGCATTCCATCGAGATTCTTGAGCGTAACGAAGCTGAACAGTTTATCGCAGTCAATTATGATCCGGAAGCCAGGCAGGTTAAGGATGAATCCATCTGGGATGAGTTCATGTTTATTTTTGGTGATGACCCTAATCAGGAAACCGAACTGGTCATTCGTCTTGCGCAAAGTAGTGACCAGGCAACTGACATCATTGTGACCCATGAAGACGATGATGAGGACAGCGCTAAAAAGGCCGAACAACTTTTACATCTTCTGCGCACCAGTATCCATCAGGATTTATCGCGTTAACTCACCTGTTGTAAAAACATATGAAGATTATCTACGGTTTAACCGCACTTTCACCGTTCAGAGTGCAATGGCTATTGTCTCGCTTGCAAGCGATTTCTGCTGAAATTTCAGCTGTTTCCACCCGCTTTGTCTACTTTGCTGATGTCGAATCAGAATTGACTGAGCTGCATCAACAACGACTTAATCAATTGATAGAAGCAGATGCGGATCAGACAGCATGGGTATCATTAAATACATTATTTATCATTCCCCGCCCCGGGACGATTTCACCGTGGTCCAGCAAAGCCAGCGAAATTGCGGAAAGATGCGGTTTAAATACAGTTAAACGTGTGGAACGTGGCATTGAGTATCAATTAACTCTGCAAGGGACGTTAAGTGATGATCAACAATCTGCCATCAATGCCTTATTGCATGATCGCATGATGCAGGTGGTGGTTGATTCTCTACAGGCTGTTGAAATTACCCACATGTTTGATGAGCATGAACCGCAGGGTTTGCAGATCGTGCCAGTTGTCAAACAGGGTAAAGTCGCTTTGCAGGCGGCAAATACCGCGCTGGGTCTGGCATTGTCGGATGATGAAATCGATTATTTGTGTGACAGCTTTCTGGCATTACAGCGTGACCCGACCGATGTGGAACTCATGATGTTCGCCCAGGCGAACTCGGAACATTGTCGTCACAAAATATTTAATGCGGACTGGATTATAGATGATGTTAAACAGGCACAGTCGCTGTTTAAAATGATCAAAAACACGGCGGAGAAAAACTCAGCCGGCATATTATCCGCTTACAGTGACAACGCCTCGGTAATGAAAGGCCCGAAGGCGAATGTGTTTATCAGAGATGCACAAAGCGGTGAATATGGCTATATAAAGGAAGACGCGCATATTTTGATGAAGGTGGAAACGCATAACCACCCGACGGCGATTTCACCACATCCAGGCGCTGCTACAGGATCTGGTGGTGAAATTCGCGATGAAGGAGCGACCGGTCGCGGCTCCCAAACCAAGGCCGGGCTGACGGGGTTTTCCGTATCACATCTGAATATCCCCGGTTTTCAACAGCCGTGGGAAATCAACAGCGGCAAACCGGGTCGAATTTCTTCGGCGCTCGACATCATGCTGGAAGGCCCGATTGGCGGCGCGGCATTTAATAATGAATTCGGCAGGCCCAATCTTGCAGGCTATTTCAGAACCTTCGAGCAAACCTCTGAAACCGGAAAGGAAAACCATTTTCGCGGTTACCACAAACCGATCATGTTGGCCGGTGGCATGGGTAATATTCGCCCGATGCTGGTCGATAAAAAACCGATTCCTGCAGGTTCACTCATTATTATTCTGGGGGGGCCCGCAATGTTGATCGGCCTGGGTGGCGGGGCGGCATCCTCGCAAACCTCGGGTGAAAGCGCCGAGTCTCTTGATTTTGCCTCCGTGCAACGTGAAAACCCGGAAATGGAACGCCGTTGTCAGGAGGTCATCAATCACTGTAATGCGATGGGTGAACATACGCCGGTTATCTCGATTCATGATATCGGTGCTGGTGGCCTGTCCAATGCCGTGCCAGAAATTATTCACGACTGTGCGCGTGGCGGTCGGTTTGAAGTGCGCGATGTCAACAATGCCGACAAAGGGATGTCGCCAATGCAGATTTGGTGTAATGAAGCCCAGGAACGCTATGTGGTGGCAATCAAACCGGAATCGCTGACCTTGTTTGAATCTTTTTGTCAGCGCGAGCACTGTTTGTATGCAGTGATTGGCAAGGCGACATCAGAAGAACATTTAACCCTGACTGATGAATGGCTGGGCGGCAAACCCGTCGATTTGCCGATGTCAGTGCTGTTTGGCAAGCCGCCGAAAATGCTGCGTGATGTCAAGACGCTACACAAAAACCTGCCTGCCCTGGCAATGGACGGTATTGACCTTGAACAGGCGGTATCCAGAGTGTTGGCATTCCCTGCCGTGGCAGATAAATCGTTTCTGATTCATATTGGTGACCGTTCAGTGACCGGGCTGGTGGTGCGTGATCAACTGGTCGGGCCCTGGCAGGTGCCGGTAGCCGATGTGGCGGTGACAGCATCCGGCTTTCAGTCGTTGACAGGTGAAGCAATGGCGATGGGGGAGAGAGCGCCATTGGCCTTGATTAATGCGCCGGCTTCAGGACGTATGGCTATCGGTGAAGCCATTACCAATATTGCGGCAAGTTCAATCAAGTCCATTAAAAATATTAAACTGTCAGCCAACTGGATGGCGGCGGCAGGCAGTGAAGGTGAAGATGCTGACTTGTTTGCCACCGTCAAAGCGGTGGGTATGGCGCTGTGTCCACAATTGGGTATTGCAATTCCGGTGGGCAAAGATTCACTGTCGATGAAAACAGTCTGGAAGCAGGACCATATCGACAAAACCATGACAGCGCCGTTGTCGTTGATTATCACCGCGTTTGCACCGGTTAAAGATATTAGCAAAACCTTGACCCCGCAATTGCAGGATAAAGACAGCGTCGTTGTGCTAATTGATCTGGGCGAAGGTAAAAATCGTCTGGGAGGCTCGGTGCTGGCACAGGTCTATCAACAATTGGGCAATGAATGTCCCGATGTTGATAATGCCGGCTTGCTGAAGAAATTTTTTCTGGCCATTCAACGCCTCAACAGTGACGGCCATTTATTGGCTTATCATGATCGTTCAGACGGCGGCCTGTTTGCAACGTTGGCGGAAATGATCTTTGCTGGACGCAAAGGTATTGACGCTGACCTTTCAAGTTTATCCGGAACCTCTCTGGAAATCTTGTTCAATGAAGAGCTGGGTGCGGTGATTCAGGTGGCTGAAGAAGATCAGGCAGCGGTGATGGCTCATCTTGAAAACGCCGGGCTGGGGCATTGCAGTCATGTGCTGGGGCAGGTGACGCATCGTCCTCGCTTAAGCCTCAATGCAAATGGCCAGACCATTTATCAGGCGGAGCGTTCTGCAATGCAGCTCGTCTGGTCTGAATTGAGTTATAAAATGCAGGCGTTGCGAGATAACCCCGAATGCGCCCAACAGCAGTATGACCAGATCAAAGACAGTACCGATCCAGGATTAACCTCAGATTTGAGTTTTGATGTGAATGAAAACCCGGTCGCGCATATCCGCACGCGCAAGAAACCCAGGGTTGCCATATTGCGTGAGCAAGGCGTGAATGGCCATGTGGAAATGGCGGCAGCCTTCGACCGGGCCGGTTTTAAAGCGATTGACGTGCATATCACAGATATTCTGCAAGGCCGGGTCAGCCTGCAGGATTTTGTCGGGCTGGCTGCCTGTGGCGGTTTTTCCTATGGTGACGTGCTGGGTGCCGGGGGCGGCTGGGCCAAATCCATTTTATATCATGCTAAAGCACGGCAGGAATTCAGCGCATTCTTTGCGCGTTCCGATACCTTCGGCCTGGGTGTGTGCAATGGTTGCCAGATGATGTCCGGATTACGGGACATTATTCCCGGTGCTGATAACTGGCCGAAATTCAAACGTAATCTGTCCGAGCAGTTTGAAGCGCGGGTGGCTATGGTTAAAGTTGAACGCTCTCCATCGATCTTGTTCAAGGATATGGAAGGCTCCATGATGCCGGTTGTGATAGCACATGGGGAGGGGCGGGTTGAGTTTGATTCATTGCCAAAAGGTGTCAAAGTCACACTCAGCTACGTAAATAACTATGGTGTGATGACCAATGACTTTCCGGCCAATCCGAACGGTTCACCATTAGGAATGACCGGTCTGACTACACAGGATGGCCGATTTACCATTATGATGCCGCACCCTGAGCGTTGTTTCAGAACCCTGCAAAACTCCTGGCATCCGGAGGACTGGGGTGAAGATAGCCCGTGGATGCGCATGTTCAGAAATGCCCGTCTGTGGGTTGAAAATTCAAAATAAAATCCCATATCTTTTGTAGGGGGAAACCCCTTTAACCTGAGCGCTAATGACATCTGCATTTATTGTATTTTCATTGCGCTCAGGTGGTTTATCACTACGAATAGGAGGATATTATGGCTATCACACGTTATGAACCATGGAGTCTATTGAATCAATTGCAACGCGAATTGGGACAAATGCATGAGGGCGATAGGGATGGCGGCTCGGTTGCAACGGCTGAATGGGCTCCGGCAGTAGATATTAAAGAAGAGGACGCACGCTTTGTATTGCATGCGGACATCCCCGGCGTGAAACCCGAAGATATTGATGTCAGCATGGAAGATGGCGTGATTACCATCAAAGGCGAAAAGGAAAGCGAATCCAAAACCGAAAAGGAGGGGTTCAAACGGGTAGAACGTACATCCGGCAGTTTTTATCGCCGCTTCAGTTTGCCCGATACGGCGGATGCCGAGGCGGTCACCGCGCAATCCATACATGGTGTGTTGGAAATCACGATCCCGAAACGGGAAGCAGTCAAGCCCAAGAAAATCAGTGTCGCGACCGTCGAGTAATATAAAAGGAGCCATCTGGCTCCTTTTTTTATGCGCATTATTTAACTACTATTACCCCATATTTTTTCAAACAGGAGACTGTGCATGAAATTCAATGTGATTACCCCGGGTGCATTTTCAACATTACAAATCGAACTGGAACAAGGCGAGTCGATAAAAGCCGAATCAGGTGCCATGATCACCATGAGTGCGACCATGGATGTGGAGTCGAAACTGGAAAAAGGTGTGCTGGGCGGCTTGACCCGTAAGTTGTTAACTGGCGAATCGCTGTTTTTTCAAACCCTGAAAGCCAGCCGCGGCGCAGGCGATGCTCTGATTGCTTCGTCCTATCCGGGCGAAATTGCCGTGTTAGAGCTGGATGACACCGAAGATTATATTCTGCAAAAAGACGGCTTTCTGGCCGCAGAAGAATCGGTCGAAGTCTCGACCAAAGCACAAAATCTGACCAAAGGCTTGTTTTCGGGCGAAGGCTTTTTTGTCATGCGCTTGAGTGGCAAAGGTAAAGTTGCCATCAGTACCTATGGCGGTATACATAAGCTCACCGTGGCACCGGGTGAAACACGCATCATCGACAACAGCCACATGGTCGCCTGGAGTGCCAATGCCACCTATAAAATAGAAAAAGCATCCAAAGGCTGGGTCTCCAGCTTCACCAGTGGCGAAGGTTTCATCTGCCGCTTTCAGGGACCGGGCGATATTTATATCCAGACCAGAAACGCACCGGGCTTTGGCTCGTGGATGCGCCAGTTTTTGCCTACCAGTTAAATGATGGGCGATTCGTTTTCATGCATAAATGTTGTCTATAGAGATGTAGATGGTTGATGTGAATAATGTTAAACGTCATTAGCCGATATAACACGGTATACCTCTCTACTTTGTACACAATATATGTCTATTGCATGGATTGCGGAGCAGGTATTAAATTTCAGATATAATAGTTGTCTATTAGCAATAATTAAATATAAAAATGTTGAAGCCTGCTTTGTTTTTCACACTAACGGTGCTGCTAGGATTAATCTCAATTCCCGCCTTGGCAGATTCCACCTCAATAGAACCATCAATAGAGGGCTATAGTCCGGTCTCATATTTTACTGTGGGTAAAGCTGAAAAAGGGCACCCGGATTTTGCTGTTCGTCATAAAGGCAAGGTGTATTTTTTGACGTCAGCAGAGCAAGTCGAAATTTATAATCAGAATCCGGATAAATACAGACCCAGACATGATATTTGCAGTTACAGTCTGGCTCTTGGTCAAAAATCACAATTAGATCCAACTAATTTTAAAATTGTCGCTGACACCTTGTTGCTATTTCATAAATCAGAGGGTGTTGATGGTTTGCAAAAATGGAATAACTCCGAATTATCAGAGCAAGAACTACTCGAACGAGCAGATAAACAGTTTATTCTATTGCAATTTTAATCAGTAAAGCATGTATCCATTCTGCTAAAAAACTGTAAAAAAAAATGCCTGTACTCTGAAGAAAGCTGAGGGCATGGGTTACGATTGACATTACACTCAAAAAGCTCTATTTTTGTCGGTTTGCCAATTATCTTTAAATATCAATGGAAGAGTTTCATCGTATCAGTCGTTTACCGCCTTATGTTTTTAATATCGTAAATGAATTAAAAGCAAAAGCGCGTGCTGAGGGTGAGGATATTATTGATTTCGGCATGGGCAACCCTGATCAGCCGACGCCTGAGCATATTGTGGCAAAAATGGTTGAGGCGGCGGAGCGTAACGATACTCATCGTTATTCAATTTCCAAAGGCATTCCGCGTTTAAGACGAGCAATTTGTCGCTGGTATAAAAGCCGTTTTGATGTCGATCTTGATCCAGAAACCGAAGCTATTGTCACCATTGGTTCCAAGGAAGGTCTGGCGCATCTGGCGCTGGCAACGTTGGGGCCGGGTGATGTTGTGCTGGTGCCGAATCCTGCTTATCCTATTCATCCGTATGGTGTGGTGATTGCAGGTGCAGATCTGCGTCATGTCAAAATGCTGCCGGATAATGATTTTTTTGCCGAGCTTGAGCAGGCGATTGATGATTGTTGGCCCAAGCCAAAAATGTTGATTCTGAATTTCCCCGGCAATCCGACGACACAATGCATCGAACTTGATTTTTTTGAAAAAATTGTCGCGATTGCAAAGCAGCATAATATCTGGGTGGTCCACGATATTGCGTATGCGGATATTGTGTTTGACGGTTACCAGGCGCCGTCCATTTTACAGGTGGAAGGGGCCAAAGATATTGCGGTCGAATTCTATTCTCTTTCAAAAAGCTACAACATGCCGGGGTGGCGGGTCGGATTTATGTGTGGTAACCCTGAACTGGTGGCGGCATTAACGCGCATCAAGTCGTATATGGATTACGGCACCTTTACCCCGATTCAGGTGGCGGCGATAACTGCGCTGGAAGGTCCGCAAGATTGCGTGCAGGATATCTGCGCGATGTATAAAAACCGACGTGATGTGCTGTGCGATGGTCTTGAATCTATCGGCTGGCAGGTTGAAAAGCCCAAGGCCACCATGTTTGTCTGGGCGCCGATTCCCGAGCCTTACCGGGAAATGGGCTCGGTCGAATTCAGCAAGAAAATGATTCTGGATGCCAAGGTTGCCGTGTCGCCGGGAATCGGCTTTGGTCAGTACGGAGATGACCACGTGCGTTTCAGCCTGATCGAGAATGAGCACCGCACCCGTCAGGCGATTCGTGGTATTCGGAATATGTTCAGGAAAGACAACCTTGTATAATAGTCGGCTGGCAGAATGAAGCTTGTAAGGGCAGCTCTGATGATTTTCTGAGATTCTGAAAAATCTTTATACACTGCATGTGTTGATAACCATCTGGTTTGAACTCGAACAAACATCATAATTATTAGAGACATCCATAAGGAGTAGCAATTGAAACCGGTAAGAATTGGCGTATTGGGACTGGGTACTGTCGGAGGCGGTAGCGTGAATGTTCTGAAACGAAACGCTGAAGAAATCGCGCGCCGGGCAGGACGGGATATCATCGTTACCCGTGCATCGGCGAGAAGCCTTGATCGTGAACGTATTTGTGACACCACAGGTATTGAATTAACCACTGACCCATTCAACGTAGTGAATGCTGATGATGTTGATGTGGTGCTGGAGCTGATTGGTGGCGAAACCATTGCCAAAGACCTGGTTTTGCAAGCTATTGCCAATGGCAAACATGTCGTCACGGCCAACAAGGCGTTGATTGCACTGCATGGCAATGAAATTTTCGCCAAAGCCAGTGAGCAGGGCGTGATGATATTATTTGAAGCGGCTGTTGCCGGCGGTATTCCAATCATCAAGGCTATTCGTGAAGGCTTAAGTGGCAACCAGATTGAATGGCTGGCCGGCATTATTAATGGAACCGGTAACTTTATTCTGACTGAAATGCGCGACAAAGGCCGTGATTTTGCCGATGTGCTGGCTGAGGCGCAGGCTCTGGGCTATGCTGAAGCCGATCCCACCTTCGATGTAGAAGGCATTGATGCTGCGCACAAACTGACCATTCTGGCGTCAATCGCATTTGGTATTCCGCTGCAATTTGAGAAAGCCTTTACTGAAGGTATCACGGCTATTACCCGCGAAGACGTTCAATATGCTGAAGAACTGGGCTATAGAATCAAGCATCTGGGCATTGCCCGTAAAACTGAACAGGGCATTGAATTAAGAGTGCATCCGACATTAATTCCAGAACGTCGCCTGCTGGCCAACGTTGATGGCGTGATGAATGCGGTCTTGGTTAATGCGGATGCTGTAGGGCCCACACTTTATTATGGAGCAGGCGCCGGGGCAGAAGCGACCGCCTCTGCCGTAGTTGCTGATGTGGTGGATGTGGTCAGGGCGATGACCAGTGATCCTGAAAACCGCGTACCACATCTGGCGTTCCAGGCTGATGCGATTAAGGATATTCCAGTACTGGAATCCGAGCAACTGACCACCGCGTATTATCTGCGCCTGACCGCAGAAGACAAACCGGGTGTGTTGGCCGATGTCTCACGCATTCTGGCCAATCACAATATCAGTATTGAAGCGCTGATCCAGAAAGAGCCTGAACAGGGGGAATCGTCTTTGTCAGTCATCATGTTGACTCAGTTGACCCAGGAAAAAGAAATGAATGCGGCAATTGCAGAAATTGAAGCATTATCCACTATTAGCGGCAATGTCAGCCGAATTCGACTAGAAACTTTAAAATAATCATGAGCACACGTTACACAGGGTTAATCGAAAAATACAAGGATCGCCTGCCGGTTTCTGAAAGCACGCGCTTTATCAGCCTGGGTGAAGGCAATACGCCTTTGATACAATTGCAGAACATTCCTCGTCTGATCGGGAAAGATGTTGATATTTACGTGAAATATGAAGGTCTGAATCCAACGGGATCTTTTAAAGATCGTGGCATGACCATGGCGGTCACCAAAGCGGTGGAAGAAGGCAGTCAGGCCATCATTTGTGCTTCTACCGGCAATACGTCTGCGGCTGCGGCTGCCTATGCGGTGCGTGCTGGCATCAAGGCATTTGTATTGATTCCTGAAGGCAAAATTGCCCTGGGCAAACTGGCGCAAACGTTGATGTATGGTGCGGAAATTATTCAGATCAACGGTAACTTTGATGCTGGTATGTCGCTGGTAAAAGAAGTGGCTGATCATGCGCCTGTCACTATCGTGAATTCCATTAACCCGTTCCGTATCGAAGGGCAAAAAACAGCTGCATTCGAGATTGTGGATGAATTGGGTGATGCGCCTGATTTTCACTGCCTGCCAGTGGGTAATGCAGGGAATATCACGGCGTACTGGAAAGGATACAGTGAATATGCTGAATCCGGTGTAGCAAACAAACGTCCGGTGATGTGTGGTTATCAGGCGGCAGGCGCGGCGCCATTTATTGCAGGCAAAATGGTCGATAACCCGGAAACTGTGGCAACTGCCATTCGTATTGGTCATCCACAATCCTGGGATAAAGCCTGGAATGCAGAAAAAGAATCAGGTGGCTGGTTTGATGCGAAAACTGATGCCCAAATTCTGGCCGCACAAAAAATGCTTTCACAGTTTGAAGGGGTCTTTTGTGAGCCCGCATCAGCCACGTCTTTGGCCGGCGCACTGGAAGACATTGGTTCCGGCAAGATTCCTGAAGGCAGTAAAATTGTCTGTACGTTAACGGGCAATGGCTTAAAAGACCCTGATACAGCGATCTCACAATGTAAGGATGCGCATCCAGTGACGATTGAAGCCACTCTGGATGCGGTTAAAAAAGTCATTCTGGATCAGATGTAAAAACATGCTGGCGACTGTTAAGAAACCGGCTTAGGCCGGTTTTTTTATTTCATTATGTATTCTCATCGCACTAGAAAGCATATCAAGGCACGTCCAATTGGGCATATTGCAAATTGTTTGCATAAATACGATCCTGTAATTCAGCGAATACTCAGTAGCCGGGGGGTCAGTAAGGAAACCGAGTTAGACACACATTTAAAGGCGTTACCTTCTCCGTGGGTATTGTCTGGTATGGATAATATGGTTGCTCAACTGGTTGCTGCTTTCAAGCAGCAACAAAAAATGACCATCGTGGCCGATTTTGATGCTGATGGCGCGACCAGTTGTGCAGTCGCCGTCAGGGGGCTGAAGATGATGGGGGCGCAGCATGTGGATTTTGTGGTACCGGACCGGTTTATCTACGGTTATGGATTAACGCCTGAAATTGTTGATCTGGTTAAGCAGCAGAATGCTGATGTCATTATTACTGTAGATAATGGAATTTCCAGTATTGAAGGTGTAAAAACAGCCAGCCAGGCAGGCATAAAAGTGTTGGTGACAGATCATCATTTACCCGGTGAAGTTTTGCCTGAGGCAGAAGCCATTGTTAACCCTAATTTACCTGAAGACGTGTTTCCAAGTAAGCATCTCGCGGGTGTTGGCGTGATTTTTTATGTCTTGATGGCGTTGCGCAGTCGTCTACGTGAAGAACATTGGTTTGCTGAGCAGAATATTTCTGAACCCAATCTTGCGCAACTACTGGATTTGGTGGCACTGGGCACAGTTGCTGATGTTGTGTCGCTTGACCACATAAACCGAATTTTGGTTCATCAAGGTTTGCAACGTATCCGTGCTGGGCAGTGTGTACCGGGAATACTTGCGCTGATTGATCGTGCTGGGCGTAATTATCAACACCTAGTGGCATCAGATCTTGGCTTTTCTGTTGCTCCGCGCCTTAACGCAGCAGGCCGCATGGATAATATGTCACTGGGTATTCAATGTTTACTGAGTGAGGATATGGATTTTTGTAAACGCTCTGCGCAAGACTTGGATGATTTGAATCAAGATCGAAAAGCTGTTGAAGCGCAGATGAAGCGCGAAGCACATCAAATATTGTCTGAAATGGCCGTTTTAAATGAAAAACAAGTGCCTGCCGGGGTATGCATTTATCACCAGGATTGGCATCAGGGGGTTATTGGCATACTTGCTTCACGTGTAAAAGATAAGATACATCGACCGGTAATTGCATTTGCAAAAACGGATGATGATGAAATAAAAGGGTCTGCCAGATCAATTCCCGGCGTTCATATCAGAGATGTGTTGAGCGAAATTGCAGCTATGCACCCCGAGTTGTTAACAAAATTTGGCGGCCATGCAATGGCCGCCGGTTTGTCTATCAAAATGCATGATTATCCTCATTTTGCATTATTGTTTGATGAGGTGGTGAGCAACAGACTTGATCAGGTTGATTTACAGCAAACTGCCTGGACAGATGGCGAGTTGCAACAATCTCATTTCAACTTACCCTTTGCTGAGCAGCTAAAACAGATTGCAGTGTGGGGGCAGTCCTTTCCAGAGCCTGTTTTTCATGCTGAGTTTGATGTTATTCAATGTCGAATCGTCGGGCAACAGCATTTGAAGTTTGTTTTGCGTTTGCCTTTTGATAACACGTTAGTTGACGCGATTGCCTTTTTTGTAGAAAAACCAGAGACCTTATTAGGGTGTAGGCGCTTAACTGCAGTATTCAAGCTTGACATTAATGAGTTCAGAGGGAACCGGGATTTGCAGTTATTAATTGACTACTTTGAGGTAAATGACGCGTCCTAATATTACTCGATCTGTGCGCTTTTCCTTTGCGCCATTCTTTTCAAGTAGGTCAAATAATCTGATTCATCAATAGTGATCAATTCTTCCAGGTAATGCCGGGCAGACTTTGATGTTTGTATTTCGCTTAACCGTAGCAAGGCAATTTCCTTGAGTTTCAAGTCATTGGATTGATATAGAAATTTAAGTTGAGGTAGAATTTCTTCATCAATTTCCTTTTCAGATAATTCTAATGAGCTTAGAGAAAAGGAATCATTCATTTCTTGTACGGGATTCAGGTTGATTGCATTATTATTTATTAGTATCGTGCTCATCGATTCAATATTTGGTCGGGGTATCCAAATAATAGAAAAAAAAAGCGTTTAGATTTCTTGGGATTAGAGCATTATTGTATATTTGGCATTATGTTCAAAAAATACAAGTTCATTTTGAGAACTAATTAACGTTTTCTTAAGGAACCTCTGATTAAGTTGGTTAGAATTTAGCGACAGCTTTAGCAAGCTAAAAATAATTGGACTTGATCAGAGGTTCCTTAAGATTAAGATGTAATTAGGCGGGGCACTCGTGAATATAGAGAAAATACGGTAGGCAAAGTGCTCGTTAAGGAAGGGGGTGCCCCTTGGCTAATTTGGGACGTTTACCTTCGAGCCCCATGGCTTCTTTCATGACTCTGATTTTAGCCGGTTTAATGTGTTCAGCCATTCCTAATCCAAGATTGCGCAAGATTTTTATAGGCAGAATGTCGTTACTGAACACGCGGTAAAACAAATCCATCACGGTCATCATTTTGAGGTTTTCCTGTTTTCTCATGGCTTCATAATTTTTCAACAGACTCAAGTCAGCAAAGTTTTGCTTGTTTTGTTGGGCATCCCATAATATTTCAGCTAATGCAGCCGCATCGAGTAAGCCAATATTAACCCCTTGTCCGGCTAGCGGGTTGATCATATGGGCGGCGTCTCCAATAACGGCTGCGCCTTGTTTAACATACTGTTGAGCATGTTGGCGTTTTAGAGGGAAGCTGGCTTTGCCTTCGATCTTTTCAATCGCCCCAAGACACTGTGGAAAAGTCTGTTCTATCGCTTCAATTAAAGCCTTGTCGGATAAACTTTTCAGTTTTTTTATATTGTCTGGAGCGTTATACCAGACCAGTGATGCGTGATGGCCGGATAAAGGTAAAAACGCTTGAGGGCCTTGTTTTACAAAACGTTGCCAGGTGATGTCTTGCTGCGGAAGGGCGGTTTCAACATTGATGACCAACGCATGTTGGTCATAGTCCCAACTATTGACCCCAATTCCCATCGCATGGCGAGTGCGAGATTGCCCTCCATCAGCTGCAATTAACAGTTTGCACTGTAATTGGTACTGATTGTCTAGCTGAATCGTAGAACAATCATGGTTGTAATCAATAAAATCGATATTGACATCGCTGATTAAGTGAAGGTTGGAGAAATGAGGGATATGTTCCAGCAGCGATAATTGAATGACCCGGTTTTCAACAATAAACCCCAGTTCTGATAATCCTGAATCTCGGCAATTGAATTCGGTGTCACCGACAGTTTCCCATACACGCATGCGGGCAAAAGGGCATGTGCGTTTGTTTACAATGTTGTCCCATGCCCCAATTGTTTGCAAAATTTTCTGTGAAGCTATGCTGAGAGCAGAAACTCTCAAATCATGAGGTTGTTGAGGATCAAACGCTGAGGGTATGTTTCTTTCGATGATAGCGACGGAATAGTTTGAATTTCCAAGCGCGCAGGCTAGTGTGGCCCCCACCATGCCACCACCGACAATGATAATATCGTATTTTTGTGTTGTTAATTCTGTATTCATTGAGGACAAACTTAATTGAATGACACCAGGTAGACTTCGTGGTAAAATTGAAAAATTTCACTGGTGCTAATTCAGTGACGGAGAATGGTGATGTAAATCAGTAGTATTTAAGCGGTATTGACTGTAACATGCTATTCGCTAAAAAACCACAACCTGTTGTTTGATCCAGGCATCAAACGATTTCAATAGATAGAAAAGGAACGGGACTCTATGACAGAAAACTCCCTGAAGACATCAAAATACATGCTGTATGACGTTGAACAATCTCGCGATAGTTGCGGAGTGGGGTTCATAACCAATAAACACAGCAAACAAACACATGACCTTTTAGCAAAATCGCATGAGGCGTTATGCACCATTCCGCATCGGGGTGGGATGAGTGCTGAAGGCATCGGTGACGGTGCGGGTGTCAATATTGATTTGTCTTTAAAGTTTTTCCGGAAAATAACGGGAATGCAGGCATTGCAACCAGGTGAATTTGGTGTTGCCAATTTCTTTTTCCCTGATGATCATACTCATTTCGACAAAGCGGCTAAAGATTTGGTGAACACATATCTGGCTGAATTCGATTTATCTGTTATCAAATGGCGTGACATTCCGGTTGATAATTCTGTACTTAGAGACGCAGCAATTAAAGCTCAACTGCCAATTAAACAGGTCATATTTAAACGTCCAGCCTCATTGTCAACGGCTTCCCAGGAAGAGTTTGAACAACATATTCAAAATGCATTGTTAGCGATTGAAGCTGACGGGTTTAGTCGGGAAGAACTTCTTGGATTTTACCCTCTGTCCATGAGTTCACGCACTCAAGTGTACAAGGGGCGTTTGAATTCTTTTGAAGTCATCCCCTATTTCACTGACCTGTATGATCAGGATCATGAAATCCATACCTTGTTTTTTCATACACGTTTTTCTACCAATACTGCTCCTGCGACCATGATGGCTCAGCCATTTCGCTACATGGCGCATAATGGTGAATTAAATACCGATAAGAAAAACAGGCTTAGCGAGAATGCCATTGCCCGGCAAAATAACAAACATGTTGTTTTTCCTTGCGGCCAGTCTGACTCGGGTCGCCTTGACCAAACCCTGACTCGTCGAATAAATGAAGACGAACTGGATATAGTTACCGCTATCCTGGCAATGATGCCACCTGCCTGGGAAAACGATCCTACCTTGTCGCCAGAAGTCAGAGCCATGCTCGAGTACTTTAGTTTGTATGAAGAAAAAAACGATGGGCCGGCGGCACTGATTTTTTCTGATGGTTTACGTGTCGGGGCACGTCTTGATCGATTGGGGTTGCGTCCATTACGTTCAGTTGAAACACACGAATATTTATGCGTGATGTCAGAAGCCGGGCAGATCGATTTTCCTGCTGAACAAGTGATTATGCGTGGACGCATTGAAGCCGGAGGGATGTTGTATTTTGATCATACCAGCGGCGAATCCTATGATAGTCACCAGGTAATGGAAAAACTGGCCAAGCAAAAGGATTACCAGGCGTTGCTGGATCAAAAAAGACTGCATATTTCAGGCTTGCCTGAGGTGGCCATAGATGAAATTTCCAGCGAACATGCTTTCAGTATTGAACAACGTCATACGGCCTATTCACTGAATCAGGAAAGTTTCAAATTTTTACTGGATCCTATGCTGGCTAATGGATTGGAAAAAGTAACTGCGATGGGCTATGGCATCACACCCAATGCATTGAGCTCCGCTGAAGGGGGCATGTCTCGTTATTTCAGTCAGCGATTTGCTCAGGTGACCAATCCGCCTTTGGATTCTTTGCGGGAAAGTGACGGTATGACTTTGCGCGTCTCCTTAGGTGCAAAACCCACCTTTGCAGACGTTGACAGCAAACAACTGGTTATCGATTCACCCGTATTGCAATGTACGCAATTGGAGAAAATCCGCAGGCAAAAAGAAGTCAAAGTCGTGTCGCTTGATATGGTGTTTACACCTGATTTTGAAAATGCACAGGCTAATGCGGACGCCCTTGAAATGGCTTTTCTTGCTGTTTGTGATCAAATTGAGCAGGCGGCCAAAGAAAATGCCGGAATCATTATTCTTTCTGATGCGAATATCTCAAAAGACAAAGCGGCAATTCCTGCCTTGTTGATGGTTGCAGCAGCTAATCAGCATATGGTTAAGCAAGGTGTACGGTTTAATTCATCATTAATTGTCGAAACCGGGCAGGCGGCCAGTCCCCATGATGTGGCGACTATTCTTGGTTTTGGTGCCTCTGCAATCTGCCCATTGAGTGTGCATAACCGGGTAACGACACTTTATCCTTAAAATGAATGGCAGGCTGGGTTGGATAATTTCCAGAAAGGGGTGGCTAAATCATTGATGAAAACGATGGGTAAATTTGGTTTATGTACTGCTGAGAGTTATATAGGTGGTGAGTTTTTTGAATCAAATTATCTTGACACAAATGAGCCCAAATTACAGCCGTATTTCCCGAATATCAATTCACCGGTAGGTGGCGTACGATATCTGGATATTGCAAACAGTGCTGTTGAATGGCACCACAAAGCGCTAGCGGTAAATTCCGAAAATGACATTCCATTCCTTGGTTTATTCAAAGAACGTCAGGATGGTGCGGGACATACTTTTGGTAATACCGCCGTCAAGGAATATATCAATATGACGGATGAGGATATTATGTATATTCCTCAGCAAAAATCCAATGAAGTCAGTGATACGGCATATCTTGATTTTGGGTTCACTAGACGCACACCGAAACAGATTGACGCGTTTGGGATTACACCGGCTTACCGCAGTTTTATTACCAATTTATATTATGAGCGTCAGCAGCGCCCTGCAGCACTGCGCGATATCATGGGGTTTCCTGTTGATGTGTCTAACGCGCAAGATCAAGAGGCGTTTGATCGAGTTCTAGGAAGCCAAAATCTGAACGGTAACAACAATTATTTGATTAAAGGGTTGACGGTTAAGACAGGCTCGGAAGACAAATTTGTCATTCAATTCGACCAGGATAACTCTGCAGCTCGGCTTCAGCAATTGGCAAATCATTTAATGGCCCGATTTGGACTTGCCCAGGATCAAATTAATCTGACAGACAAATTAAGTCTGTCTGTTGCAGTTGGTAGTGCATGTGCAAACTATTTGTCCAAAGTCAAAGAAGCACGTGCAAGCCTTGATTTGGCAGATGTTCAACCTGCGCATGAAATCACTGCAACATTAACATCCGGTGCAATGAGTCATGGTGCATTGCTGGCTGAAGCACATGAAGCGGTCGCCATGGGCACAAATATTGTCGGTGCGTTGAGCAATTCAGGTGAGGGTGGCGAGCATTCCAGCCGCTTTAACACGCTGAAGTCTTGTAAGATCAAACAGTTTGCCTCTGGCCGTTTTGGTGTTTGGGCGGGGTACCTTGCCGATCCAAATGTTGAAGAAATTGAAATTAAAATTGCCCAGGGCGCCAAGCCAGGTGAAGGCGGTCAGTTACCGGCGCCTAAAGTATCAGTTGAAATTGCATCATTACGCGGTGGAACGCCGAAAGTTGAACTGGTCAGTCCGCCGCCTCATCATGATACCTATTCAATCGAAGATTTAGGGCAGCTGATTCACGATGCCAAGGCAGCCCGGGTTAAAGTTATTGTTAAACTGGTATCTTCTGAAGGTATCGGCACAATTGCGGTAGGTGTTGCTAAAGCCGGTGCGGATGTCATCAATGTGGCTGGTAATACCGGGGGAACCGGTGCGGCCGCGGTTACCAGTCTTAAAAATACCGGGCGCTCACCAGAAATCGGCATTGCCGAAGTGCATCAGGCATTGTGTGTGAATGGCTTGCGTGAAAAAGTTGTATTACGCTGTAGTGCAGCACACCAAAGTGGTGTGGATGTGGTGAAGTCGGCAATTTTAGGTGCTGATTCTTTCGAATTCGGCACAACAGCCTTGATGATGCTGCGCTGTGTTATGGCTAAAAACTGTAATATCAAATGTCCGGCCGGGTTAACGACTGTGCATGAAGAGTTCAAAGGCGATGCGCGGGTTTTAGCCCAGTATTTTATGAATCTTGCTCATGAAGTACGTGAAATTCTGGCAGAACTGGGTTACAAAAGTTTACAGGAACTGCGTGGAAAAACTGAATTACTGCATTTGATTAATCACCCCAGCATGGTAGGTCAGCTTGATTTTTCCCAACTGCTGCATGAGTGTGAAGAAATTATTATCTCTGAGCCAGTTTATCTGGAAGCGGATTTCAAAAAAGACGATGTGTTTATTGAACAAATTAAATCGTTCTTGGTAAACAGTGATAAACCGCACATCGTTATTGAAGGTGAGCAATTTAAGTTAAATAACTGTAACAAGACGGTAGGTGGTCAAACAGCTATTGATATTGAACGGCTTTTGAATTACCAACTAACTGATGATCAAATTTCCAATTCATCAATTATTTATACCAATCAACATGGACGACGTTATCTGGCACCAGATTCAGTAATTATTAAAACATCTGGGGCAGCAGGGCAAAGTTATGCGGCATTTAATAATGATGGTATGCGTATGGAACACACGGGGACGTGTAATGACGGCGTAGGAAAAACTGCATGTGGTGGAACTATTGTTATTAAATCACCAGGGGGTGGATCAGATAATAATGGCGAGAATGTACTGATTGGTAATTTTGCTTTATTTGGCGCGAGTGGCAGTAAAGCATTTGTCAATGGTCAAGCCGGTGATCGCTTTGCTGTGCGAAATTCCGGTGCATTGGCAGTGGTTGAAGGCGTGGGCGATTTTGCTTGTGAGTATATGATTAACGGAACCGTGTTGAACTTGGGTGGTTTCGGTAAAGGCTTTTGTACTGGTATGTCTGGTGGTAATGCCTACCAATATGATCCTGATAATTTGTTACATGATTTGTTTGACAAGTCATCTGTAGAGATTCGTTCCTTGCAGGAAGAAACAGAGGTTTCCAAGGCACATGAACAATTCATTTTGAGCATGATGGAAGAACATGTCCGCTATACCGGTTCGGAAAAAGCACAATTTATTTTGCAGAACTGGAATGTAGAAAGACAGTATTTCAAATTTGCAGTCCCGCTTTGGCTTTATAAAACTCAGACATCTGAATTTCTGGCAAAGGCAATTGACCGCAAAGTAATAATTGAAGAGTTATCCGTGTCTCTTGCTCAGCAACATATTGAACAGATTCAACAAGCAGCCCAATCAGCGCAGCCTTTGTTTGCCGGACTCTCGCCAGGATATGGTGAGATTGACTCTGAATTAACTCACCAATTGTTGAATAGTTTTGCAGTCATTGATAAATCCCAGCAAATCGCCAGAGATCAGTTAAAGAAAGCCGGCAATGCTAATCCTACTCAAGGCGAGGTGGATGAGCGGGCGGATAAATTGTTACATCAGCGGCCACGTAAGTTGCAGGATGCTTTGGTGAAAAATGCGCGTGAAGCTTACAGCCAATATAATGATGATCAACTGGCATCTTTATTGGCTGATAAACGCTTGTATGATTACAAGGCAGCATTAATCAGGCGTGATGTGCAGAGTATTAATTCGCTGGGTTCGACAGCGTGGATTATTGAACAAAGTCGAGTTAACCGGGAAGCATTAAAAGATGTTCCGTCGGTTGCTGAAAGTCTTGCCGGGCTGGCCAGCCTTGCCATCATTCAGGAAATGCTGGAACAGTCAGAAGCAGCATAGGTTCTGCACTCAGTTTCAATGCAACAGGTTAACCCATTTATTCAGTTCTTTGCCGGAATCATTTTCCGGCTATACAGATTATTCAAACATGAAAGCGCCTTTTATTCCAAATAACGCCCCTTTTAGTGATACACAGAAAGCCTGGATCAGCGGTTTTTTTGCAGGTATGCATAGTCATATGCTGAAAAGTTCACAGGCAGTTGATTCTTCTCAAGCACGGATATTGCATATTTTATATGGCACGCAAACAGGCAACTCCGAATCCGTTGCTAATGATGCGGCTGAAATTGCCAAATCACATGGACTGGTGCCTTCCGTCAAAGGTTTGGACGAAATTGAAATAGCTCAATTTTTATCATTAGAATATGTGTTGATTATCACCAGTACTTACGGTGATGGAGAAATGCCGGATAATGCAGAGATGTTATGGGACGCGTTGTCTGGCAGTGATGTCCCAGCATTAGACAAGATGAAGTACTCAGTACTGGCTTTGGGTGATACCAGTTATGACAAGTTTTGTCAGGCCGGAATAGATTGGGATAATCGACTGTTGGCGTTGGGAGCGCAACGATTATTAGAGCGCGTAGACTGTGACATTGATTATGAAGAACCCGCGGAGACATGGATTGCTGAAGCCATTCCATTGATGGCTGATGGCGCTGAGGGGGCCGGGCTTGTTGTAAATGTTGATTCGCAAGCTCAAGTTGAAAAACCAGCATATCATCGCAAAAATCCTTTTCCGGCAAAAATGCTGGTTAACCGTTTGCTGACAGCAGAGAATTCCAGCAAAGAGACACGCCATTACGAAATCTCATTAGAAGGTTCAGGGCTGAGTTATGAAGCGGGGGATGCGCTTTGCGTAATACCAACGAACGATCCTGAATTGGTTGCAGATATTACTAAAGCTATCGGTTGTTCAGGTGAAGAACTTGAGCCCGTAAATGATCAGCACATGACCTTGACTCAAGCGCTGACTGAAGTTTTTGAAATCAAGTTGCCGGGCAAGGAGTTTCTACATGAAGTTGCCAATCGTTCAGGTGATGCAGAATTAAATGAGTTACTCGAGGCACAGAACAAAGAAAAGCTGGCTGATTATCTGTGGGGAAGAGATATTCTTGATTTGTTGTTACAATTTCCGAAAATGGAGTTTTCAGCAGCAGAATTTTTGGCGCTACTGAAACCACTCCAGCATAGGGCATATTCAATTTCTTCCAGTGGAAAAAAATATCCTGAAAGTGTTCATTTGACAGTGGCCAGCGTAAGATACGATAGTTTTAACCGTCAACATAAAGGGGTATGCTCCACATATCTTGCAGATCTGGTGGATGAAACTACCGATGTACGAATCTTTTTTACACCTAACAAAAGCTTCAGAGTACCCGAAGATAATACATTGCCGGTGATTATGGTTGGGCCGGGAACAGGGATTGCCCCGTTTAGAGCTTTTTTACAGGAACGTCAGATAAGAAATGCCACAGGTAAAAATTGGTTGTTTTTCGGGGATAGAAATGAAGCTACTGATTTTATATATCGTGAAGAACTGGAGGACATGAAAAACCAGGGAATTTTACACAAACTGGATTTGGCATTCTCCAGGGATCAGGAAGAAAAAATTTATGTTCAAGATCGAATGCAGGAGCATGGTGAGGAATTATTTGCCTGGTTGGAAGAGGGTGGCTACTTCTTCGTATGTGGGGATGCTTACCGTATGGCGAAGGATGTAGATAGAGCGTTATTTGATATTATTGCCAAGTATGGAAATAAATCTGCGATAGAAGCGGCGGACTACATGAATATGCTAAAGAAGGAAAAACGTTATGTCAGAGATGTTTACTAATGTATGTTCGTTCCTGAAATAGCACATACGGTCATCGTCGGATTGATGATCGTTATCCCCGTTGGTGTTATATATAAACGGGCAGGCTTTTCTCCGCTTTGGGCCGCTCTTGTTTTTTTACCTGGGTTTGGCCTGTTATTGATTTGCCTTCAGTTGGCTTTTATGAGATGGCCAAATAACCAAGCCAGTGAGGATAAGTAAATGGACGTATTTTTTATTCTGGCCGCATTTTTTGCATTATTCGTTTTGTGGTTATGTAGCAAAATTGTAGCAAAAGCGGGCCTGGATAGACGTTGGGTTCTGTGTCTATTAATTCCAGTCATTAATGTCATTATGGTTTGGGTGTTTGCATTTGTACATTGGCCTAAAGCCCGGAAACAATAATTTATAGCGCCTACCCGTTTGCAGATGCACGCTTGCTGCGCATCTGCTTCATGCAATTATCTTGCGCCTTTGCCCCATAAAATAACTTCGACCGTATGAATAATAATCGTTAAGTCAAGGAAAATGCTGTAGTTTTTCACATAATATAAATCATATTTTAGCTTCTGAATGGCGTCATACTCGTCTTCTCCATAGGGGTAACAGAGTTGCGCCCAGCCGGTAATCCCCGGTTTTACCCGGTGTCTTTTGCGATAAAAAGGTATCGTCTTAGCAAATTGATCTACAAATTGAGGACGTTCAGGCCTTGGACCTACAAAGCTCATATCGCCTCTTAGTACGTTCCATATCTGGGGCAGTTCGTCGAGTCTGAATTTTCGGATTACAGCTCCAACTTTAGTAATTCGGTCATCGTCTTTTTTTGCCATTTGGGCACCATGCATTTCGGCATCTGTGCGCATGCTTCTAAATTTTAGAACTTCAAAGTTATTGTCATATTCTCCTACTCTGATTTGCCTGTAAATAATTGGACCTTTAAATTTGCTTTCAAGCAGGATTGCGATCGCAACAGTCATCATAAAGGGCCAGCTAACCGCTAAAAGCATGATGCTGGATGCAATATCAATTAAACGTTTTTCGATTGACCTGAGATCACCCCCGGTAAAACCATCAGAAAAAATGAACCAGCTAGGGTAAATATTATCCAGGTCAATAAATGCCTGTTCACGTTCATAAAATGTCACCAGGTCAACCACGGTCACTCCATAGACTTTACATTCCAGCAGTTCATCCATGGGCAAACGGCTACGCCTGTCGTCAATCGCAATAACTATCTCATCAATTTCCAGTTCTTTTACTTTTACTAATAATTGATCATAATCCTTAATAACCGGGATACTGTTAATTAAGACGGGGGCTCCTTCTATTGCCAAACACGCACAGACTTTGTAGTTTTTATGTACATATTCGTCATTATGACTAATGATGTTTTCCGCCTTAACCCCGGTTCCTATGATCAGAATTTTTTTATGAAGATTGTTATGTTTGATATATCTATAAAACAAAAACCTGACCACGAGCATACCTACTAAACTGAAGCCTAGGGCATATAAGAGAACGCTTCGGGCAATGGTGAATTCGGGAATGGCATAATAAACAATCATCAGGCTGATGGTTGCAAAAGCGAAACTAACAGATACGCGTGAGAGGATATTGTAATCTTCCCAATTGATAATTCTGCGATAAAGACCAATACCGATGTTTACTAAGGTAATGACTGTAGCAAAAATGATGCTTGATAAAATAACATAATCATCTTCATACCAGGATGATGAATCTAGAAATCGTGCATCATGACCATATTTCATTGAAGCAAAATAAACGCCAAATTCTACCCAAAATAACGTGAAATAAGTGCCTGAAATATAATGTTTAAAAATTCTTATCATGGTAGAAACAATTTTCTTTCTGTAATTAATTTTTCAAGATAATTTATGGGAATGGCATAAGTTATGCCGCTGGGTTGTGACAAAATCTTTTCTTTGCTCTCTTTAATAAATACCTTGTTAATAATCCCTGCCACTTCACCGGTTTGGCTGTTATATAAAGGACTACCGCTATTGCCGGGATACGCGGTGGCATCTAATTGATAAACCATATAGGGGTTGCGCAGCCGTTTAATGATTTTTGAATTTAATTGTTTTGATTTGATCATGGGTATGGCGACAGGGCTGATGGCTGAAATGATGCCCTGATGAGTTACTGGGTATAAACCTAACACCATGCCGATGGGAAACCCTGTAAACGCATAATTATCGCCCTCTCTTACATTACCTTTATATAGTTTTAAGGCAGGTAATGTAGCACCTTCAATTTTCAGGATTGCTATGTCATGAATGATATCGCTGGCAATCTTGTCTGCATAGTATAGTGAATCTTTACCATTTTTTTTTAAAAAAATAGCAATGCGCTCATTTCTTGATTCATTAAGAGCATCGGAGACAACGTGTTCATTGGTTACGATATAACGCCCATTACCAATCACAAAGCCTGTGCCTTTAAATTGAGCTCTAGGGGCTCGTGAGGGTAAATATGTCCCTATTGCTACAATACTTGGGCGTACTTTATCAATTGTATCAGCCAATGACGCCGCATTAGTAGGATTAAGAAAAGAGAATGGAATGATAAAGAGATAGATGATAAAGCGCATACTCTGATGGACTTGGAAATGACTTACCTATAATAAATAAAAAATGACTGAAACAATAAATTTATTTCATGAATATACGGTAAGAATTCTAATTGTGTTCGGGTTGATTTAAAATTACATCTTTTGGCAGAAATATGCGTTGTCCTTTTTGTGGTATGCAGGAGACCCGCGTCATTGACTCACGTCTTGCAAGTGAAGGTGATCAGGTGAGAAGAAGGCGTGAATGTGGTGAATGTAAAGAACGGTTTACTACATACGAAATTGCCGAATTGGCTCTACCTAAAGTAATTAAGCGCGATGGGGTAAGAGAAGCATTTGATGAAACTAAATTACGCGCTGGCATGTTAAGAGCATTGGAAAAGCGCCCTGTGGTCAGTGATGATATTGAAGCGGCTGTGATCCGTATAAAAAAGTCTATTGCTTCCGTTGGTGAAAGAGAGATAGAAGCAAAGATATTAGGCGAACATGTGATGAAAGAATTAAGGGCTTTGGATCATGTTGCCTATATCCGTTTTGCTTCAGTTTACCGAAGCTTCCAGGATATCAGTGAATTTACGGATATGATCAATAAACTTCAGCAAACTGGAAATGAACATTAAACAAAACCAGCTCTATTTTTTTTAAATGCCTAGTCATAAAGATGAGATATTTATGGCTAGGGCGATTGCTTTAGCAAAAAAGGGTGTATTCACAACAGATCCCAATCCAAATGTAGGCTGTGTGGTCGCCAAAGATGATCGGATTATCGCTGAGGGCTGGCATCATAGAGCGGGTGAAGCACATGCAGAAATCAATGCGATAAATGCCATAGAAGATGCTGAGGGTTCAACTGTATATGTGACTTTGGAGCCATGCAGTCATACCGGTAAAACCGGACCCTGTAGCCAGGCACTGATTCAAGCAGGGGTAAAAAGAGTGGTTATAGGCATGCTTGATCCAAACCCCTTGGTCAGTGGGCGAGGAATAGCTCATTTGAAGGATGCCGGTATTAACGTCGAATGTGGGCTACTTCAACAGGCTGCAGAAAGTTTAAATTTGGGGTTCATCAAACGTATGCGAAAAGGTTTGCCTTATATTCGCAGCAAATTGGCAATGAGTCTGGATGGTCGAACAGCTATGGCTTCAGGTGAAAGTCAATGGATAACATCCCCATTTTCACGTGCTGATGTACAAAAACACAGAGCGTCAAGCAGTGTCGTGTTAACCGGAATTAATACCGTTATTGCTGATAACCCTTCATTATTAGCCCGAGTGGATTTTGAATTAAAACAACCTGTCAGAGTAATTCTGGATACTCAGCTGCGTATCCCTTTAGAGGCGAAAATATTAAATGATAATGGCGAAACCTGGGTTCTAACGTGCCATGATGATGAGCATAAAATTAAACAAATCAAACAAAAAGGCCATTCCGTTTTTATCCTGCCTGAAAAAAATAACCACGTAGATTTGTTTGAGGCATTTGAATTACTGGCTGACAAGCAAATCAATACCGTTTGGATAGAAGCCGGAGCAAAACTTAATGGAAGTCTGATCAAATCAGGGCTGGTGGACGAATGGGTGTTTTATCAAGCATCTTGCATATTAGGGGATCACGGCAAAGGGTTGTTTGAACTATCTGAACTGCACCGGCTGTCGGATAAATTTGATTTGCTAATGACATCGCATAGAATGATTGGCCACGATACCCGGATCACATTTCAACAGATTAAAAAATAGAGCACTACATATGTTTACAGGAATCATTCTGGCGATTGGAAAAGTAACTTCGCTGCATTCTAAAGGTGGCGATGTCCGTATCAAAATTGAAACGGGTAAATTAAACCTTGAAGATGCGGCTTTGGGTGACAGTATCGCTGTGAATGGCATTTGTTTGACGGCCATTGAGCTTGGAGGTCATTATTTTTGTGCTGATGTATCCAATGAAACTCTGGCCAGAACGAGCTTGAACCACGTGGTCGTCGGTACGCCTGTAAACCTTGAATTGGCTTTGACACCTACGACGCGATTAGGCGGACATATTGTCAGTGGTCATGTTGACGGGATAGGCCAGGTTGTTGAGAAAAAAAACGATGGCCGTTCCATAAGGTTTAAGTTTAAAGCGCCTAATGAACTGGCAAAATATATCGCAGAAAAAGGCTCGATTTGTATAAATGGCATCAGTCTTACCATTAACGAGGTCGATGGAGCAGTATTCGGCGTCAATATTGTGCCTCATACTTTGCAGGAAACCACGCTCGGTACGACAGAGGTTGATGATTCAGTCAATCTGGAAGTTGATATTTTAGCGAGATATATGGAGCGGTTAATGCAAGGTGAGTCAGCAGCGCAAACCACTGGAAATATCACCCAACAGTTATTACAGGAAAGCGGATTTATAAATCAATGAATACAATCGAAGAGATTATTGAAGATCTCAAACAAGGAAAAATGGTCGTTATCATGGATGATGAAGACCGCGAAAATGAAGGCGACCTGATTATGGCGGCCAGCTTTGCTCGACCTGAAGACATCAATTTTATGGCGCGTTATGGACGTGGATTGATCTGTCTGACCTTAACCAGGGAGCGTTGCCAGCAATTACGCTTGCCTTTGATGGTGAATGACAACCGCACGGCGCATTCAACCAATTTTACCGTTTCGATTGAAGCAGCAGAAGGCGTGACGACAGGGATTTCAGCTGCAGATAGAGCATTAACCATTCAGGCGGCTGTTGCAGTAGATGCTCACCCTGAAGATCTGGTTCAACCAGGGCATATCTTTCCGCTCATGGCGCAACCCGGAGGTGTGCTTAATCGCGCGGGGCATACCGAGGCTGGCTGCGACCTGGCACGATTGGCCGAAGTGGAACCCGCTGCAGTCATTGTTGAAATCCTGAATGATGATGGCAGTATGGCAAGGCGTTCAGACCTGGAAATTTTTGCCGAAACCCATCAATTAAAGATCGGAACCATCGCTGATTTAATCCATTACCGTATTCAAAACGAGAATACCCTGGAACGAATCAGTCAATGCTTATATCCGACAGAATTTGGTGATTTTCGGCTATACGCATATCAGGACAGAAATGACAATAATGTGCATCTAGCATTGGTCATGGGGGATGTTGCCGGTGATGAACCCGTCCTGGTAAGAGTGCATGCGCGGAACGTGCTTGATGATGTATTTTTCTCTCAACGGACTGGCTGCGGAATACCCATACGTGAAGCCATGAAAAAAATCGCTCAGGATGGGCGAGGCGTTTTGGTGGTGATTCGTCAGGACGAAACAAACAAGGCTTTGGTTGAGCTCATCCATCAATACCAGATGGAAGATAACGGAATAGTAAATAGCCATGATAAGCATCAGGAATCAGATTGGCGCACGACGGGCACGGGTTCAAGAATCTTAGCTGACCT
>SPJL01036151.1_pt1 | contig 47508 bp, 45 predicted proteins | sample 3741751 | NCBI WGS metagenome assembly SPJL01 (sample SAMN10925998, study PRJNA522277) | cold seep metagenome | isolation source: Elba SIP-enriched marine methane seep metagenome, extraction at timepoint T3 | place: Italy: coast of Elba, Mediterranean Sea | reverse complement strand
GTGGTAAATGATGGGCGTGGCACAGTTCAGCAAAACTGGCCACGATATTTTCGGCATATTCCGTCATCGTATAGTTAACTGAACATTCCCGACGCGACCCGCTACCATCATAATCGACACCCAAACCGCCCCCTGCATCGACCACCTTGATCTTCGCGCCCAATTGATCCAATTGCAGATACAACTGGCCGGCTTCTTTTAACGCACGTTTGATGTCGTGGATATTGGCCACCTGCGAGCCCATGTGAAAATGCAACAATTGCAGGCAGTCCAGCAACCCTGCCTGCTCCAGTTCAGCCAACAGTTTTAGCAGTTCATTGGCATGCAAGCCAAACTTGGACTTGTCACCCCCGCTGTTTTGCCATTTTCCGCTACTGATGGACGACAACCGCACACGCACGCCCAGCAAGGGGCGGACATTCAATCTGGCCGCTTCTTCCTTGATCAAACGCAATTCGGAAGGTTTTTCGATCACAATGTACACGCGCTGACGCATCACACTGCCGATCAACGCCATGCGAATATAGGCGCTGTCCTTATAACCATTGCAGACGATCACGCCGTTGTTGGCATACCCCAGAATGGCCAGCAGCTCCGGCTTGCTGCCGGCTTCCAGCCCGACACCCTGTTCTGCCACAATCGTCTCAACCACACTACCTTGCTGATTGACCTTGATGGGATACACCGGCGTGTAGCGACCTTGATAAACATGTTGCTGACAGCTGTTTGCAAAGGCCTGCTGTAGCTGCTGAACACGATCACGCAATATATCCGGAAATCGTAACAACACCGGAAATGAAACTTGCGTAGCGAGTGTTTGCGCCACGTCGTGCACATCAATCGAGCACTCGCCATCGCGTTGCGGCCTGACGCATACATGCCCTTGTGGGTTGATGGCAAAATAACCTTCGCTCCAATGGGGCACGGCATATAATTCGCTGGAGAGGTCAACTGACCAGGGTTTTGAAATCAATGGCATCTTTGTAACAACTATTTAGCGGGGCATCATTTTACAATAAAAATACATCGTTCCGGGCCCGCCGGATTGCAATGCGTTGTGGTATTCGCGGGTGAGTTGAAGCGGGTCTCTTTCACACTACTTTAACAGTGCGACTTTACACTGTCCTTTTTCCCATACTCACCATCATGTTATCTCCTGACGCATTATTTCGTCTGACCTTGGTATTTATGTGCTTATTCTCCCTATCAGCCAGGGCAGTGTGTAGCAAACCCGTGTTGCCTGCTTTTGATGAAAAGCAATATTATGCAAGCATTGCCAATCAACATGGAGACGCTTTAAAAGCGGCATTGAACCATCTTATCAAAGGCCATGTGCGTTACGACTATACCCCTTGTGTGTGGGATATCCTGCAGGAAACCGATGTCGATCCGGACACCCCGGATAATGTCATTGCCTTTTACACACGGCGTTCCATTCCCATCAGTCAACGTGATTTTGGCGGCAACACGCCCGATGCATGGAACCGCGAACATATCTGGGCCAAATCACATGGCTTTCCCAGTAAATTGCAGCATGGCTATACCGATGTGCATCATTTACGCCCTACCGACAAATCGGTCAATGCCGACCGGGGTAATTTTGATTTTGCCGAGGGCGGCTCGCCTCACACTGAATGCACGGATTGCTATATTAACCCTGGTGCAGGCACCTGGGAATCGCCTGATGAGGTCAAGGGCGATACCGCCCGTATGATGTTTTATATGGCGGTGCGTTATGAAGGCGGGGATAACAGTGAAACGCCTGATCTGGAGCTGGTCGATTCCACAACTTCTATCAACACCCCTCAATTCGGAAAGCTATGCGATTTAATGCGCTGGCATATTGACGACCCGGTCTCCGCTGCTGAACGCTTGAGAAACGATAAGGTATACAGCTGGCAGGGCAACCGCAACCCTTTTATCGATCATCCCGAGTATGCTGTTGCTATCTGGGGCGAGCAATGCGGTATCGAGTCGCCGGTACCTGCTGTTGCCATACCGGCTATGCCACTGTGGGTTCAACTGTTGTGGTCAGTTTTATTAGTATCGATGTTTTTTCGATTCAACACCAAACGTTAACCCCTGTTTCCGTAATTTTAATGCCGCTCCAGGCGGGGTTGCAATTGATCAGAGTGTGCGTTTATTACGCTGCTCATCAGTTCACTTCATTTAGTTTGCTTTCTTTCTAAACCCGGCCAAGCACAACAAGGCACTGGAAAACAACAGGACTGGCGCGGGAAGGGGAACTGGCGTACTGAGTTGAATTTCCAACCTGCCTTCTCCCCCCAAGGGAGTCAATTCAATCGTTCCACCTTTGATTGGTTTATTACCATTTATCAATACACCGCCGCTTTTCACTTTCACATCCTGAGCAATTTTTATCGCACCTGATGCCCCAGAAGTCAGTAAGGCACCTGAATTATAAGCATTAAGCAAGACGACCCCTTCTCCATCATCAGCTACCTTAATCACACCCCCGGCCAGTAATTGTATTTCATGACCGGAAATCGAAAGGGTGCTCGCACTTAGATGGCCACTGATTGCAATATTAGCGCTGGTTTTGAACGACAACGTTGTACCATTCAAAGACGAAAATATATCGCCGCCAATAAAAATATCCCCCTGGCTAACAATTTCAATCACGCTGTTTTCCGGCGCAAAATAATTCAGCGTCAAACCTTCGTTTAATGCGAATGAGTCATATTCAAACGTCGCACTTCCACCCAGATGAACATCCAGGTTTTCTGATGGATTAAACACCATTGCCGATGCAGTAAAAGGCAATCCCAGCAACACGCTGAGCACACTGAAAAAAGCCGTTTGTTTTATTTTTGTTAACATTGTTCTTCCTTCACTTTATCTTAACGATTAACATAACGCGCTATTCTATCAATAAATGATTTCAAGTGTGTTACACATCACTGAACAGTCTTCGTGATGCTTGAGCAGGTTGTCGAAAAACGCTATGAGCGCCATCAAGACAGGGAAAAATAATGAAAAAGCGCGATTTACATGACGTCACTGCGCATGTTGAATTATTTTTTCACGCCGTATTGGCAAGCGTCATAGTTTTTTCAACAGCCTGTAAGACAATGGCTTATTATGATGAGATTGAATTTACCTGTTAAACACCGTGAATGACGTTCAATCCGTTTATTTGATTTATTCCTCCAGCGTCGCCGAACAACTTGACTCCGTTTTGAGTCATCCCTTTCTGCACGATTTAAACATCATCTTGCAACCGGTAAAGGCAGAAGAATGTCGATCACTTCATGTTGATGAGGATCGATCTCATGCCCTGCTGTGGCTGTCGGCAGAAGATTATCCACTGGCTTTGCAAACGGCTTATGAAAAGGAGATGTCTGTAGGCTTTCTGCCTTTGCCCAAGGGCGAACGCTGCCAGTTTATCAACACCTTGTCTTTACCGGCTCAGTTTGATGATTGCCTGCGCATTGCCTTGTCCGGCCAGCCCAAAAAACTGGACTTGATATGCTGCAACGATGAAGTCGTGGTCAACGGCGTGAACCTGGTCAATCAAATGGCCATGGCCGAGTATGCCAACGACAGCGAAACGCGCATCGGCATGCATAGATTTGGCTTTCAGCTTAAACGCGTGTTCCATGCCTTTTCGCTGACACCGCACCCGGTCACACTGGAAACAGCCAAGGAAAAATCCATAACCACCGCCATTACCGGCATGGTGCTGCTCGACCTGCATCACAGCGGCGCGCTGTTCCGTCAGTTTAAGGATTCCGTGTCCCTGAACGATGGCAAATTATCGGTGGTGTTATTTGCCCCGCAATCCATTCTGTCATTTCTGAAATTATCCTTTCCGTCCTTACTCCCGACCAAAGAGAACCCGCTCACCCAGCAACTCGGCTATATCCGTAGCACGTCTCTGTATATCCATTCGCCTGTGGACACCCATTATATTGTTAATCAGCGCCCGCTCACCACGCAGTCACTCCATCTGGAATGCTTGCCGGAGGGACTCAACGCTAATGTGAGTGAAGCTTTCCTGAACCGCCAGCCAGCCACCGATGAACGTGAGAATGTCAGTTGTGACAGGCTGCCGCAACAGGAAGAGCGGGTTAAATATCTGAGCAAAACTCTGCCGTTTTTCTCGCATGCGCTGGAGTCGGACTTTAAAGACCTGTTTTTATCTTTAAAAGACAGCGCCCAGCTATCCAATACGTTTGTGTTGCTGATGACACTGAGCACCCTGCTGACTACGATTGGCCTGTTTTTGAACAGTGCTTCCGTCGTGATTGGCGCGATGGTGCTGGCACCGTTGATGTCACCGATTATCTCGCTGTCGATGGGGGTACTGCGTTCGGATTGGGAGTTGAGCCGCAAAGCGCTGGGAACGCTTGGCTGTGGTATTGGCCTGGTAGTTCTGTTGTCCGCAGGCATCGCAGCTCTTATGCCATTGTCTGAGATCACCTCGGAAATCGCCGGGCGGCTAAACCCGTCCACACTGGATATGCTGGTCGCGATTTTCTCCGGCATTGCCGGGGCATTGGCGAATGCGCGGGAAAATATCGCCAAAAGTCTGCCCGGCGTTTCCATCGCGGTTGCCTTGGTTCCACCCTTGTGTGTTTCGGGGATTGGCATCGGCTGGCAGGATATGACCGTGTTTTCCGGCGCATTACTGCTGTTTTTGACCAACCTTGCCGGTATCATACTCGCCGCCGGGGTGACGTTTATGGTGATGGGCTTTGCCCCCTTCAAACGCGCCCAAAAAGGCATTGTCCTGTCAATTATTCTGGTCGCGGCGGTTTCTGTGCCGTTGTATTTTTCCTTTAACCGCATCGTTAAAACTGCCGAAATGAAAGCTTCGCTGCGTGATCAAGCGTTTGTCATCAATCAACAACATTACCGTTTGCAAAACATCACCCTGCAACCCGGCGAAACGTTGGCGATCCACGCCGACCTGATCGGCACTCAACTACCGTCTGCACAAACGCTGGCGACATTAAAAAGTCAGCTAACCCGGCAACTGGGACAACCGGTCAGTGTCGATTTTGCTGTCAGGCTGGCTACGCAGAATTGATCGTTTTTCGTCGGATTACGACATCGTCTAACCCAATCCACCAGGAAAAAACACCCACCTTGGGATAGGCCGTAGTTAGCGCAGCGTAACCCGACAATTCCGCAAAAAATATGCTATAAAGCCCTGCCTGAACACGAAGGGGAATCCCATGCTTGAAAAAAATAAATGGTTTACCGAAGTCTATGCGCCTGATGGCTCGGCCTTCTCATTAAAAATCAAACGAAAATTGCACGAAGAACAAAGCCCGTTTCAGTTACTGGAAATTTATGAAACAGAACACTTCGGCTATTTAATGGTCATCGACGGCTATGTGATGCTGACCAGCCGCGATAACTTTTTTTATCATGAAATGATGAGCCATACGGCACTGTTCATTCATCCCGATCCGAAAACAGTGTGGATTATCGGCGGCGGTGATTGCGGCACGTTAAAGGAAGTCCTCAAGCATCCCGACGTGGAAAAAGTGGTGCAGATTGATATTGATGAACTCGTCACGCGTTTGTCCGAACACTACTTTCCCGAATTGTGTGCATCCAATGCTGATCCACGCGCTGAGCTGAAATTTATCGACGGCATTCAGTGGGTAAAAGATGCAACAGCTGATAGCGTGGACATCATTATTGTCGACAGCACCGACCCGATCGGCCCGGCAGAAGGCTTGTTTAGCGAAGACTTTTATCGCGACTGCTTCACCTGCCTGACAGATAACGGCATGATCATCCAGCAAAGTGAATCATCCCTGTTTCATTTGCAACTGCAAAGCGACATGCGTAATGCCATGCAAAATGCAGGATTCCCCCATTTGCAAACGCTGTTTTTCCCGCAATGTGTGTATCCTTCCGGCTGGTGGAGCGCAACCATTGCCGGCAAACAAGCGGTCTCGTCATTCCGCCGCAACGATGCTGCACAAAAACCATTTGAAACCCAGTATTACAATAGCGATATCCATCAAGCAAGCCTGGCGCAACCGGAGTTTTTTAACAAGGCGATGCAAGCAAACGGATGAATGATTGTCTAAAAATGCTACACTGATTCTTTACTAACTTTATCGAGAAAAAACCATGTTTGACCCAAAATCACTTGACGATATAGCCAAAACCCTGTCTGATGCCATCCCCCCCGGTTTGCATGGCATCAAGGAGGATATGGAGAAAAACTTTCATGCCATCCTGCAATCCACACTAAGCAAGTTAGATCTGGTCAGTCGCGAAGAATTTGAAGTGCAAAAAGCCGTATTGTCTAAAACCCGAGAAAAACTGGAAGAGCTAGAAAAACAGATTGCTGACATGGAACAGACTGAATCAGAAGAGACTCAAGCACCCGTAGAATAATCTGGTTTTACTTACAAGGAAACCCATGTCACTGGCTCTAGTTTACAGCCGCGGACGTGCCGGCATTGATGCGCCGCTGGTGACAGTGGAAGTCCATGTCAGTAATGGCCTGCCTGCATTAAGCATTGTCGGTCTGCCGGAAACGGCGGTCAAGGAAAGTAAAGACCGGGTGCGCGGTGCGATTATCAATTCGCATTTCGAATTCCCGATGCAGCGCATCACTATCAATCTGGCACCTGCCGACCTGCCCAAGGAAGGCGGTCGTTTCGACCTGGCCATTGCTCTCGGCATTCTGGCGGCCTCCGGCCAAATTCCCAAAGACAACCTGAACCAATACGAATGCATCGGTGAACTGTCGTTAGGCGGCGAGTTACGCGCCATAAACGGTGCGCTGCCGGTCACCCTTCATTGTCGTGATGCCGAACGGCAATTGATCTTACCCCAGCAAAACCTGCACGAAGCCGCACTGATAAAACAGGCTGATTTAATCCCTGCCAGCAGTCTGCTACAGGTCTGCGCGCACTTAAACGGGCAGCAAATGATTGAATTTGCTACACCGCAATTAACGATTGAATCTACCGACAGTGCGCTGAATTTTGCAGATGTTCATGGCCAATTCCATGTCAAACGCGCGTTTGAGATTGCCGCGACGGGCTCTCACAATCTGCTTATGCTGGGCCCGCCGGGCACCGGAAAATCCATGCTTGCCGCACGCATGCCCGGCATCTTGCCACAAATGAGTGAACAACAGGCACAGGAAACCGCCGCCATTGCCTCCATCAGCGATCACGGCTTGAACGTGGCACAATGGCGCCAACCGCCATTCCGCAGTCCGCATCACACGGCCTCTGCAGCCGCCCTGGTCGGCGGTGGCAGTAATCCCAAACCGGGTGAAATTTCCTTAGCGCACAACGGAACGTTGTTTCTTGACGAACTTCCTGAATTTGATCGCAAAGTGCTTGAAGTCCTACGTGAACCACTGGAAACCGGGCATATCAGCATCTCACGCGCCAACCGCCAGGCCGAGTTCCCGGCCAATTTCCAACTCATCGCCGCGATGAATCCCTGCCCGTGTGGCTATCTGGGCGACAGCTCGGGGCGTTGCCATTGCACTGCCGAACAAGTCACGCGCTATCGCAACAAGATCTCCGGCCCGTTGCTGGACAGAATAGACATGCACCTGGAAGTCCCCCGCGTATCGTTGGACGTGCTCCGCGAAGGCTCACCGGAAGGCGAAGAATGCAGCGCAACCATTCGCCAGCGCGTGGTCACAGCAAGAAACAAGGCATTGCAACGCTACGGCAAAGCCAACAGCAACCTCAGTGCCGCTGAAGTCAAGCAATATTGCGCGCTCAGCGAGCAAGGCCATCGCTTATTGGAACAAGCCCTGGAAAAATTCGGCCTGTCCCACCGCGCCTACCATCGCATATTGAAACTGGCACGCACCATCGCAGACCTGGCCGACAGCGAAACGATTGAAATTCCGCATTTAAGTGAGGCCATTGGCTATCGCAAGTTGGACAGGCAATAATAACCCTTACTTAATCAAACTATTCATAGCGGTCAACCGATTTATTTAGGATAACCCCGCCCCTGTTTTTCTTAATGCATTTATGAGTAAACTCAATCCTCAACAACAAGCGGCGGTAAAAACAGTGGACCGGCCTTTACTGGTGCTGGCCGGGGCGGGCAGTGGCAAGACGCGGGTGATTACCGAGAAAATTGCCTATTTGATTCGCCAGGGCACGCCAGCGCGCAATATCGCCGCAGTCACCTTTACCAACAAGGCGGCACGCGAAATGAAAGAACGCGTGGGCAAGTTGCTGGCCGGAGATGAGAACCGTGGGTTGCGGGTATCCACCTTTCACTCGCTGGGTCTGGATATTTTGCGCAAGGAACACCAGACCTTGGGGTACAAAGCTGCCATCACGCTGTTTGATGAGCAGGATAAAACCAGTCTGTTGCGTATGTTGATCGAACAAGGGGTGGCTAACTGCGAGCTGGATCAGGCGGATCACTACACCCGTCACATTGGGCAATGGAAAAACTGTTGCATCACTCCGGAACAAGCGCTTGCCACGGCAGATGCAGAAAGCCATGATGCTGCCTTGCTTTACCATGAATATCGACAAAGCCTGAAAGCCTATAATGCGGTGGATTTTGACGACCTGATTCTGCTGCCGGTACTGCTGTTTCAGCAACACGCCGAGGTGCTGGAAAAGTGGCAAAATCGCATCCGTTATCTGCTGGTGGATGAATACCAGGATACCAATGCCACCCAATATCAACTGGTGCGCTTGCTGGTGGGCAAGCTGGGTAAATTCACTGTCGTGGGCGATGATGACCAGTCTATTTACGCCTGGCGCGGGGCGCAGCCGGAGAATCTGCAACATTTGCAGCGTGACTTTCCGCGTCTTGAAGTGATCAAGCTGGAGCAGAATTACCGCTCTGCCGGACGCATCTTAAAAGTCGCCAACCATTTAATCGCCAATAACCCGCATGCCTTTGAGAAAAAGCTGTGGAGTAATCTTGGCTTTGGCGATCCGCTTAAAGTACTCAGCCATAAAAACGAACAGACCGAAGCGATGCAGATCGTCTCGGAAATTGTTCATCACAAGTTTCGCCATGGAAATTCCTACGCCGATTATGCGATTTTGTATCGCGGCAACCACCAATCGCGCCTGTTTGAACGCAGTCTGCGTGAAAACAATGTACCGTATTTCATCAGTGGCTCAACTTCGTTTTTTGCCTATGCGGAAATCAAGGATGTGCTGGCGTATCTGCGCTTGTTTGTGAATCATGATGATGATGCGGCCTTCTTGCGCATTGTAAATACACCACGTCGGGAAATCGGCCCCACCACCCTTGAAAAACTCGGTGCTTACGCCAATCAACGTCATATCAGCCTGTTTTCTGCTTGCAGTGAGTTTGGCCTGCAACAATCGCTGGGCGACAAGGCGATTCAACGTCTGCAAAAATTTTGTCGCTGGGTTGCAACGATGGTTGAAAAAATTGACCGCGAAGATACATTCAACAGCATCAAAATGGCGCTCAATGACATCAATTACGAACAATGGCTGCATGACAACAGCAAGACACCAAGTGCAGCGGAACGCAAAATCAAGAATGTCGACGATCTGATCGACTGGCTGCAACGCATGACAGACAAGGCCGACGAACCGCAAACACTGGCGGAAACAATCAGCAAAGCGTTGCTATTAGACATGCTGGATCGTAATCAGGAACAGGAGGCCAATGACCAGGTCAGTCTGATGACCTTGCATGCCGCCAAAGGGCTGGAATTTCCACATGTGTTCCTAATCGGCATGGAAGAAAACCTGTTGCCGCATCAAAACAGTATTGAAACCGACACTATTGAAGAAGAACGCCGTCTGGCCTATGTCGGCATCACCCGCGCCCAGCGCAGTTGCACATTCAGTTACTGCACCCACCGCAAACGCTATGGCGAAATGAGCGAATGTCTGCCCAGCCGTTTTCTGGAAGAACTGCCTGTGGATGACCTGGAATGGCAAAAAAAGAAAAAGCTAGAACCGGAAGTAAAAAAAGAACGCGGCAAGGCCAATTTGTCGCATTTGAAAACGTTGCTGGAATAATTGTCTGCAACTAAAGAACGTCGGATTGGGTATGGCTTTGATGATGTTTTTTATTTAGGGATTATTGAGATAGCTTCATTGAGGACAATGCCGCAAAACATCAAGAAGATAAGGTGTTTGCGATCCCGGGCAAACACCTCAGAGGAGGAGGAAATCTATTAACAACATATATTTATAACTCACGTCATACTGCCTTTTACCAGATAATCATCCCTGTCATTAAATCATCATCAAAATCATCTAGTTCATCAAAAGACAGGATTTCATCGTTTTCGAATTCATTTTCCAAATCTATCAGCTGGCTTTCTTGCAGTGAAATTTGTTCTTTCCATTCATCAATGTAAACTACGTTGCTCATGTGGGTTCTCCGGTTGGATAGAAGGTTTTGTTTAAGTTCGAGTCTATTTACTCACGCCTTGCCCGGATCTCTTATGAAGTACTTCACAGGTAAAATGTTTTTATTACCATTTTGAACAATGAGCGATTGCAACCAGGTTTTCAGTTTTCCTCCCATGTGCAGAAATGATGCGCGAATACTCATCCTTGGCTCGATGCCCGGTGTCGCATCGCTTAAACATCAGCAATATTATGCTCACCCGCGGAATGCATTGTGGCCGATCCTTCTCAGACTGTTTGATGAAAATATTGGCATGGACTATTCGGATCGCTGTAACGTTCTGATCGAACAGCGCATCGCCTTATGGGATGTGTTGCGCGGCTGCCAACGCGAAGGGAGTCTGGACAGCAATATAAAAAAAGACAGCATGATAATTAATAATTTTACCGGCTTTTTTAATTCGCATCCGCATATCAACCGGGTGTTTTTTAATGGGACGACCGCAGCATCGTTATTTACAAAATATGTTGAACCTGGTTTGCCAGAACACTTTAAGCGACTGACCTACACTCGTCTGCCATCTACCAGCCCTGCCAATGCCGCACTGAGCTTTGATGAAAAACTGACCTATTGGCAATGTCTGGTTAAACCACAAGATGACTGAACAAAACTTTTCTCGACTTGATCATGCGTTTGCCCGCTTTATGGCTAAACGGTGTGGCCTGCAAAAACCAGAGCAGGAACAATTTGAACATCTGATGAAAAAGCTGTCAGCCATGCAGCTTGGCGGTCATAGCTGTTTACCTGTTTCAGACGAAGAAGAGTATTTACTATCAAGCTCCTCGCTGGTCTCTGCAACAGATGCCACCGCTTTCATCGTCGATAATCATTGTCTGTACAGTCAAAAGTATTGGGTATATGAAACACGTCTGGCACATCAGCTTTTTTCACTTAGTCAACATCACTATGAAAATGCAGATATACACAACATTTGTGATCGCTATTTTGATGCTGCCGATAAGGGCAATAGCCAGCATCAAGCGGCACTGCAAGCGGTCAGTCATGCTTTGAGTATTATCACCGGTGGACCCGGCACAGGAAAAACAACTACCGTAGTCAAGATTTTGGCCATTTTGCAGGAACTGAATGAATGCAAACTTCACATCGCCCTGAGCGCACCAACGGGTAAAGCTGCAATGCGGCTGCAGGAATCAATCAATTTAAGTCAACAGAAATTACCTGCATCAGAGCACATATTGCAATCGATTCCCAATCAGGTTTTCACACTGCATCATATCCTTGGCGCTTTGCCACCCACGCCCCACTTTAAACACCATGCAGAGAACCCTTTGCCATTTGATGTGCTGGTTGTGGATGAAGCCTCAATGGTTGATTTACCTTTAATGAGCAAGCTGGTTGATGCCTTAAAACCAGGTGGTCGCTTAATTCTCCTGGGTGACCAGAATCAGTTGGCATCAGTAGAAACCGGAAAGGTACTGAATGATTTGACACAGGCCTTTGCTGAGCAAACACTACGTCTGAATCAGACATACCGCTTTTCAGGCCCGATAAAAGAACTTGCTGAATGGGTCAATGCCCAACAAGCAGAACCGGCCTGGCAATTATTGAAAAGTAATCAGGAAAATGTAGATGTGCTGTCTGGTTCTGCATTGGAATTTGCCACTGATCATTACCAGGCATACTGGCAATTATTGAATGACAATGCAGATCATAACGCGCTTTTTGAGGCATTCAATCAATTCCGTGTTTTGTGCGCCAATAAACACGGTGAAGGATCTGTCAACCAGATCAATTATCACATTGAATCAACCTTGACCCAACATCACTCAGCCCAGACCTGGTATCACGGTAAACCGGTGATGGTGACAGAAAATAATTATGCCTTACAATTGTTTAACGGTGATATTGGCTTATGTCTGCAAGATGGTCAACGGGAAAATCAATTGTCAGTTTTTTTTCAAATGCCCGACGGCCAAATCAAACGCATCCTTCCGGGCCGCATGCCAGCGCATGAAACAGCCTTTGCGATGACCATTCATAAAAGCCAGGGCTCTGAATTTAGCCGCCTGTTGATAGTGATGCCTGATGCATTTAATCCAGTGCTGAGTAAACAGCTGCTGTATACAGCAATTACTCGCGCCAAACAGCATGTCACATTAAGTTGTAGCGAAACGATTTTCAAACAAACGGTCAGTCAGAGTATTTATCGGCACAGTGGCCTTGCAGATAAAATCAACCGATTAACGACGTGATCAATATTCGCGTTGAACAGAAAAACGCGCCAGTTGTTCCAATGCATCTTTATAAGGCGAGTCAGCTAATTGATTGAGTGAATCAATCGCATTCTGCGCAGCGCGCTCGGCGCAGCGTTCGGTATATTCAATGGCCTCGGTGCACTGAACAATCTCAAACACATCTGCGAAAGATTCTCTTGACCCCTGTTTTATGGCATTGATAATTATTTCAGCCTGCTTCGCTGTTCCTTGCTGAATAGCATATATCAGAGGTAAGGTGGGTTTACCTTCCGCGAGATCATCGCCTAGATTCTTACCTAATTCTTCTGCACTGCCCGCCTTGTAATCCAACGCATCATCAATCAACTGGAAGGCCACACCCAGTTCTTGGCCATACATTGCCAGAGCATCTTCTATTTGTTTGTCTGTATCAGAAATGACCGCCGCCAAACGCGTCGCGGCACTAAACAATATCGCGGTTTTACGGGCGATCACCTGCAGGTACGCCTCTTCTGTAGTCTCAGGGTTATTACAATTAAGCAATTGCAACACCTCGCCTTCAGCGATGGCTGTCGTTGTTTTAGACAGAACGCCCATTACCCTCAGATTATTGGTACGCACCATCATTTCAAAGGCGCTTGAATATAAATAATCTCCAACCAGGACACTGGCCGCATTGCCCCACACTGCATTGGCTGATTCCTTGCCCCGTCGCATGTCAGATTCATCTACCACGTCATCGTGTAACAAAGTTGCAGTGTGGATAAATTCAATCACCGCAGCAAGAATCAAATGGCTTTTATGCGTCTCTCCCAATGCCTTGGAAGCCAGCAATAACAACATCGGACGTAAACGTTTTCCGCCACTGCCGATAATGTAATGTCCCATCTGATTGATTAAGACGACATCAGAGCTAAGTTCATCAAGAATCAACTGATCTACCGCTTTCGATTCTTCGGCAGTCAATATTTTGATCGCATCAAAATCTATTTGGGAGTCGGCTTTTTGAGTATCTGTTACGGCCATAAATAAAGGAGCAAACCAGAATAATTGGAATTAAAACAACCTGCCATTTTAGTTATAATGCTAATAATTTGTCAATTATTATGCCCTTTTCTTTCAACTTGCTTGCAATTTAAATTGACTCGTTAAAAAAATACAGTTATTATTCTCGGTTCACTTTTAACAGACTATGCTTGATGGAGCTTACGCAGATGTATGCGGTAATTCAAACTGGTGGAAAACAATACCGGGTAGAAGAAGGGGCAACCTTAAAAATTGAAAAGCTTGAACTGGGCGCTGGCGATAGCGTTGAGTTCGACAAGGTTTTGCTGGTTCAATCCGATAATGATATCAAAATTGGTCAGCCTTTTGTTGAGGGCGGCAAGGTAACTGCTGAAGTTGTATCTCAAGGCCGACACAAAAAAGTTAAAATCGTAAAGTTCAAAAGACGTAAACACCACATGAAACACATGGGGCATCGTCAATACTTTACTGAAGTTAAAATCACAGGCATTACAGCTTAAGGAGTAATCAGATGGCTCACAAGAAAGCGGGTGGTAGTACTAAAAACGGTCGCGATTCCAATGCCCAGCGACTTGGCGTTAAGCGATTTGGCGGCCAGGTTGTAAAAGCAGGCAATATACTGGTTCGCCAACGCGGCACCAAATTCCATGCTGGCACCAATGTTGGTATCGGTAAGGACCACACATTATTTGCAACAGCTGACGGCACGGTAATTTTTGAAACCAAAGGCCCCCAAAGCCGTAAATATATAAGTATTTCCACTGCAGAATAATCTTATTCTCGGTACGTACTTAGAAAGCCCCGTACTTCCGGGGCTTTTTTGTTTTTGGCCACATAAAAACACGCTTGACCATGAAATTTGTCGATGAAGCTGAAATCAGAGTAGAAGCCGGTGACGGTGGCAACGGCACAGCAACCTTTCGTCGAGAAAAATACATCCCCATGGGTGGGCCTGATGGGGGCGATGGTGGTGACGGCGGTAGCGTCTATCTGATTGCTCAAAACAACGTCAACACGCTGGCTGATTTTCGTTACCATTCAGTTCATCGCGCCGAACGAGGCCAAAACGGTATGGGGCGTAACTGTACCGGCAAGAAAGGTGAAGATTGTATTGTCCCAGTGCCTCCTGGCACGATTGTCTTCGAGGCCGACACTGATGAAAAAATCGGTGATTTGACGACACCCGGGCAACAACTGCTGGTCGCTAAAGGTGGTTTTCACGGCTTGGGAAACACCCGCTTTAAAAGCAGCGTTAACCGCGCACCGCAAAGATTTACCAAAGGCTCTCCTGGCGAACAGCGCATGTTGCGCCTCGAATTAAAAGTCATTGCCGATGTCGGTTTGCTGGGCATGCCTAATGCTGGCAAATCCAGTCTGATTCGCGCCGTTTCCTCCGCCAAACCCAAAGTAGCGGATTACCCTTTTACCACCTTGCACCCAAATCTTGGCGTGGTTCGCGTGGATGATTTACGCAGCTTTGTGATTGCCGACATTCCGGGTGTCATCGAAGGCGCAGCGGAAGGGGCTGGACTTGGTCTGCAGTTTCTAAAACATTTATCACGCACCGGGTTATTATTACATCTGGTCGACATAGAGCCCTACGAAAGCGATATTTCCCCGGTTGAAGCGGCACAAAAAATCATTCATGAAGTTGAAAAATGGAGCGATGATCTGGCGCAGAAACCTCGCTGGTTGGTGCTGAATAAACTCGATCGTCTTTCTGAAGACGTGGCCCAGCAACGCTGCCAGGAAATTTTAAACAAATTAAACTGGGATGGGCGTGTTTTTCAAATTTCCGCCATCAAAAAACAAGGTACCCAGGACTTAATGTACGCCATCATGAATCATCTAGATCAACTCAAGCAAAAAGATGAGCAGAGCTGATTTTGCCAATGCCAAACGTGTCGTCGTCAAAATAGGCAGCTCCCTGCTAACCAATGGTGGTCAAGGACTAAACGTTGCTGCCATTGGTCATTGGGTGGCACAAATAGCAGGATTAAAACAACACGGGGTTGATGTCATTCTTGTTTCATCCGGTTCTGTGGCAGAGGGCATGAGTCGCCTGAATCTTAAATCGCGCCCAAGCACCTTGCATGAATTGCAGGCGGCTGCCTCCGTTGGGCAAATGGGGTTGATCCGCAACTTTGAAAACAATTTTCGGCAACATAATCTGCTCACCGCACAAGTCCTGCTAACCCATGACGACCTTTCTGACCGCCAGCGCTATCTGAATGCGCGCAGCACGCTGCTAACCCTGCTTCAACTGGACGTTGTGCCTGTCATCAATGAAAATGACGCGGTAACCACCGACGAAATCCGCTTCGGGGATAATGATACGCTCGGCGCTTTGGTTGCCAACTTGCTGGAAGCCGAGCTGCTGATTATTTTAACCGATCAGACAGGTTTGTTTGATGCTGACCCCGGCATCAACCCGGAAGCCAAATTAATCTCCAGCACCCGCGTCACCGATCAGATTCTGGATAAGGTTGCGGGCGGCAGTCGCAGTGGACTAGGTCGCGGCGGCATGTTCACCAAAGTGCGTGCTGCGCGCCTTGCGGCACGATCTGGCGCGGCTACGGTCATTGTCTCCGGTAAAATTGATAACGTAATTTCAAGAGTCTTTGGCGGAGAAGCGCTAGGGACTTATCTTATTCCCGATGCAGAGCCTGATGTTGCGCGCAAGCGTTGGTTGGCCGGCCAATTACAACTTAAAGGCACCCTGACACTGGATGCTGGCGCTGTGAAACAACTGAAAACTGCGGGTAAAAGTCTGCTGGCCGTTGGGGTAACTGGTGCCGAGGGCGATTTTATTCGTGGTGACCTGGTCAGTTGCGTGAATAAAGAAGGTAAAGAAATTGCTCGCGGACTGGTGAATTACAGTGCGGAAGAGGTATTAAAAATAGCGGGCCAACCCAGCCAGGCGTTTGTAAGCCTGTTAGGCTATTGCGACGAAAAGGAATTAATCCATCGCGACAATCTGGTACTCATGTAAAAACAAAAAAAAGCCGTTAAAAAACGGCTTTTTTTTGGCAACAGACAACTATCCGGCGCGGATAGTTTACCCCATTGATTTAACTCTGGCATTTAAACGGCTTTTGTTACGCGCCGCTTTATTTTTGTGGATCAAGCCTTTGTTAACGGCTGAATCAATCACCGGCATTGCTGTTTTGAATGCATCCTGTGCTTGCTCTTTATCACCGGCTTTAACTGCAGCCAGAATTTTTTTGATATGAGTGCGCAGGTTGCTGCGCTGACCCGCGTTACGAACGCGGCTTTTTTCCGCTTGGCGAGCTCTTTTTCTTGCCTGGGGAGAATTTGCCATAGTAAATCTGTTCAAGTAAATGTTTTAGGAACCGCGCATTATCGTTATAAATGGTATGATTGTCAACCATTTAATCTTGACTTTAACAGAATAATCAGAGGGGAACCTGTTGAGCAGACAATTGTTCAAATCCACCGCTATCGTCAGCGGGATGACCATGATATCACGCATTCTCGGCTTTATTCGGGACATGTTGTTTGCACGTATTTTTGGTGTGGATGGAGCCACCGATGCCTTTTTTGTGGCTTTCAAAATCCCCAATTTCATGCGTCGCCTGTTTGCAGAAGGGGCCTTCGCTCAGGCCTTTGTTCCGGTATTGTCTGACTATAAGGAAAAAGGCAGTCAGGCCGCGCTCAAGGCATTTATTGATCGCACCGCCGGCACACTGGCGCTGGTGCTTATGGTTGTCACCATCATTGGTGTGATTGCATCACCCATCTTGATCATGATGTTTGCTCCCGGATTTATGAGTGAGGGCAAACAATATGACATGGCGGTGGAGATGCTGCGTATCACTTTTCCCTATCTGTTTTTCATCTCCTGCGTGGCATTGTCCGGCGGCATCCTGAATGCGCATGGCCAGTTTGCCGTCCCCGCATTTACCCCGGTATTTTTGAACATTTGCATGATCGCGGCAGCCATCTGGTTATCGCCTTTATTACCTAATCCCATCGTCGCCCTCGCCTGGGGCGTGTTTGCCGCCGGAGTGGTGCAATTGTTATTTCAATTTCCCGTACTGATGCGGCTGGGGCTACTGCCCCGCTTGCAACCTGGATTTAAAGACCCGGGCGTTAAACGCATCATGAAACTGATGTTGCCAGCCATCTTTGGTGTATCGATCACCCAGATCAATCTGTTACTGGATACCCTGATTGCATCATTTCTTGCCGCCGGCAGCGTCTCCTGGTTGTATTATTCCGACCGACTGGTTGAATTCCCGCTGGGCGTATTTGGTATTGCGCTCAGCACAGTCATTTTGCCCAGTTTGTCAAGGAATCACGCAGCGGATGACAGCGCGGCATTTTCCCGCTCTCTGGATTGGGGACTACGCCTGGTTATGCTCATCAGTATCCCGTCTGCCATAGGTCTGCTCATGCTTTCCGATGCGATGATCGCAACCTTGTTTCAATACAATCAATTCGGCTGGGATGATGTGGAAATGGCATCGAAAAGCTTGAAAGCTTATTCACTGGGCTTGTTGGGCTTTATTCTGGTCAAAATTCTGATTCCGGGCTTCACCTCGCGCCAGGACACCAAAACACCAGTGCGTTTTGGTATTTATGCCATGATCGCCAATATGGGGATGAATATCGCCTTTGTTTTCCCGCTTGCTCATGCAGGGCTGGCACTGGCGACGTCTTTAGGTGCCTTTTTTAATGCATCCTTATTATTTTTCGCCCTGAAAAAACAACACATCTATAAACCCGGTAAACAATGGAGACTGTTTTTTCTGCGTATCATTTTAGCCAATGAAATTATGGCGATTTTCATTCACCATTTTATCGACAATCAATGGTGGCAGAATTGGGGCGCACAAGACCGTGCATTAAACCTCGCGCTATGGATTGCGCTGGCCTTTGCCGTGTATGCTGTGGCTTTGCTTTCCTCCGGACTGCGCATGAGACATTTTTCTTCGCATCATGTGGAAAATTAATAGCCTTAGCCGTTTTTTTCTGTTTTATGAATGGAAAAGAAAACATATTACAGGCAGCTTGTTTTTTAGCCCTTATTATTTTTCTTGTATTATTCATCAACCTGAATGTTCCCATACAAAATGGAACCATATTACATGGAAAAGTGACTCATATTGGCCTTGATACATCAACCATTCACACATTGCCAAAGCAAATCCTAACCATTAAACTTGATAGCAATACTATAATCACGTTACCTCATTCGATTCATACCCCTGTTTCAATTGGGCAACGTGTCAACATCAAGCAATCTCAAACGTTGTTATCTCAGGGAATTCATTACACACGCCTTGAAATTATCGATTAGCCCCCTCAAATCCAATCGATATACTGACAACAGGCTTCTCTGGTTTTTAAGGTAAAATAATTTCTTCTGAATAGCTGAGATACTTATGAAAACAACAAACATCGGCTTTATTGGCGGCGGGAATATGGCTGCCAGCCTGATTACCGGGCTGACTCAAAGCGGTCATCCTCCTTCACGAATATGGGTATCTGATATTAATGCAGAGACCTTGAATTCACTTTCTGAGCGATTACTGGTCAACACCACGCAAGATAATGAGCAGGTAGTAAATACGTGTGATGTGATTGTATTGGCGGTTAAACCACAAGTGATGCAAGCCGTTGCTGGACCTTTGGCGACTTCGGTACAACACAAAAACTGTCTGGTGATTTCCATTGCCGCAGGCATTACCCAGGCCACGCTGTCAAAAATATTAGGACAGCAAACGGCCATTGTCCGGTGCATGCCGAATACGCCGGCACTGGTACTCACAGGTGCGACAGGCTTGCATGCCAATGCACTGGTTTCAGGCGTGCAAAAAGAACTCGCTGAAAATATTTTACGCGCGGTCGGGATCAGCCTGTGGGTGGAAAATGAAGCCGATATTGATGCTGTCACAGCGGTGTCCGGCAGCGGCCCGGCCTACTACTTTTTAATGATGGAAGCGATGGAACAGGCCGGTATCGAATTGGGGCTGAGTGCGCAAACCGCCCGATTGCTTGTGCAGCAAACGGCTTTGGGCGCAGCCAAAATCGCGCTAGAGGCAGAGGATTCACCTGCCACACTGCGTGAATGTGTGACCTCGCCCGGCGGAACTACACAACGGGCGATCAACACTTTTCAACAAGGCGGCTTTGAAGCTCTGGTGAACAAAGCCATGGTTGCCGCGCGCGACCGTTCAATCGAAATGTCACAACAACTGGGGGGCTAGTAATGGATTCATCTTATATGACCAATCCAATTATTTTTATTATTGATTCGTTATTTTCACTGTATATTCTTGCTGTACTGCTGCGCTTTTTGCTGCAATGGAGCAATGCTGATTTCTATAATCCGATTTCCCAGTTTCTGGTAAAAATCACTCATCCACCTTTGAAGTTATTGCGCCGCTTTATCCCTGCGATTGGCAAAATTGATACCTCATCGCTGGTACTTGCCTTGTTGTTACAAATAACAGCGGATTTCACCATTCTTGTCTTAAAAGGCGTGATGATCAGTTTTGCTGCACTATTGATTCTGTCTTTTACCCAGCTGGTCTCGTTGTTTTTCAATATTTTCATTTTCGCCATCTTTGCCCGCGCCATCCTCAGCTGGATCGACCCGGCAAGTTATAATTCCGCAACCTCCATACTGTACAGCCTGACAGAGCCGGTGCTCAATTTATGCAGACGCATCATTCCTGATTTAGGCGGCATTGATTTATCTCCCCTGGCCGCTTTGCTATTGTTGCAGGTCGCAAAAATGCTGGTCATTCCACCCTTGCAGCAATTTTCTAGTCTAATTGGATAATATTGCTATTATTACTAATGTAATTTCTTCTACGGTACAAGGGTGTACCAGAACTACGTTTCTTTTAATTAATTCCCTGTGTGTGGATGTTGAATTTTAGGTATTCATCTTTGTGTCTATTTTTGTTTGCCATATTTTCTATGGCATCGACACCCTGCCATGCAAAAAAAATGTATCGCTGGATAGATGACCAGGGCAACATCCAATTTTCGGATCAAATTCCACAAAACCAGATTCAATATAAGCGGGAAGCATTAAATGAAAATGCGCGAGTGGTTGAAATTGTTGATGAGGCTAAAACTCAAGAACAGATTGAACTGGAAAAACGGTTAAAAGTGCTCCGCTGGGAACAGGAAAAGATTATCACCAAACAAAAATCACACGACAAGGTTTTATTAAGTACCTTCCGTAATGTTGATGATATGAAAATGGCATTAAAAGGAAAACTGTCTGCATTGGATGCGCAACGTAAAGTAGCCGAAGGAAATAGAGTCAGACTGGAGAACCAGTTGGCCAAACAACAAAAACAGGCCGCAAGAATTGAACGGAATGGGCGCGAGGTTCCAGAGTCACTGATTAAGGAAATTGATTCAACCAAAGAGCAGATTGATTACGCCGATATTGAGGTTTTACGGCATAAAGAGAAAAAAGTTCTGGTCAAAAAAAATTTTGAAAAGGATATTGAGCGCTTCATTTTTCTCACTCAGGTGAGAGCGGATGCGACGAATCTGAGTAACGAAACTGCTGAAACCAAAGCGGCCAATGAACTGGGCTTATATATTTGCAGCACTTCCAGCGAGTGTAATCAGGCTTGGAACAGTGCGCGCAAATTTGTCACCAAATATTCTACGACTAAAGAAGACATTGATACTGACAAGCTGATTATGCGCGCATCACCGATGGGTGATGACGATTTAAGCCTTTCGGTGTCAAGACTGGGTTTAAATAATAACCGGCAACAAATATTTTTGGACATTCGTTGCCGGAAATCTACTTTAGGCATCGAGCTGTGTGCCAGTGATAAAGTGAAACAAATACGGCGGACGTTTAATAAATTTATTTCCTCAGATCTGCCGACGCAGCAATAGCGTTCCCACGCCCTGATCCGTGAACAATTCCAAAAGAACAGCATGGTTGACCCGACCATCAATGATATGCACGCTGCTGACCCCCCCTTTTAATGCATCCGTCGCACAACGTGTTTTAGGGATCATGCCACCGGCAATCGTGCCGTCTTCAATCAGATTATCAATATCACTAATGGTTAAACCGGTTAGCAGCTCGCCCTGTTTATCTAAAATGCCTGCAGTATTGGTCAATAACAACAACTTTTCAGCTTTTAACACTTCCGCCACTTTACCCGCCACCAGGTCAGCATTGATGTTATAGGAACGACCATCTTCGCCCACCCCAATGGGTGCAATCACCGGGATAAAGTCACTGTGTCCGAGCATATCGACCACCGAAGGATCAATACTGCTGACTTCTCCTACATGACCCAGGTCAATTATCTCTGACGCTTTAATATCCTCTCCCACTTTCTGAATATTGATTTTACGGGCATGAATAAAATTGCCATCTTTACCGGTTAGCCCGACGGCTTTGCCACCATGCTGGTTAATCAAATTGACAATATGTTTATTCACCAGACCGCCCAACACCATCTCAACCACATCCATGGTTTCACTGTCCGTCACCCGCATACCGTCGACAAACTCGGTGGACTTGCCTATTTTGTTCAGCACTTCGCCAATTTGAGGCCCGCCCCCATGCACAACAATGGGGTTGATGCCCACCAGCTTCATTAACACGATGTCGCGTGCAAAACTGTGTTGCAACGCGTCATCGACCATGGCGTTGCCACCAAACTTGATGACGACCGTCTTGTCTTTAAATTGCTGGATGTAGGGGAGCGCTTCAATTAATACATGAGCGATCTGGTGAGAGCTGCTTTGTTGCATATCGACTTTCAATTGTAAAACTATCCATTCTATATAAAGTTGAGAAATGAAGCCAAATCTTAGATCACGCGTTTCGTGCTAAAAAAATAATCACGTTTTTGAATTTGCGGACGGCTTAACTTAGGCATAAAATCTAACCCATTCTTCCTCCACCGAAAATAACGTTCCAAAAAAAGCTTCACGGATTTTTTATTTTCATATTCCAACAAGATACTTATGCAAACAACCTGGATATACGCCTTATCGATGGGCTTGTTTAGTGCGTGCTCATTACCGCTGGGTTCTCTGATCACGTTCTTCTGGACCCCCTCACAACGCGTGATTGCATTTTTTATGGCCTTTGGCGGGGGCGCTTTATTAGCGGCATTAACCATTGAACTGGTCGCCGGCACTCTGCAGGCAGGTCAATTCAATGCGCTGGCATTGGGCTGTACCTGTGGAGGATTATTGTTCATTGGCCTAAATGAAGTCGTCAATGATTTCGGCGCTTTTTTAAGAAAATCATCCACTCGTTTATATCATCTGCGCAAAAAAGAGCATAAGCAATTCAAACAAATTATTGCTGCCGTTCAACGAATCGATATTTTCGACGAATTATCAGACAAGGATTTGAAGGCACTTGCCGCCTCCATTCAGTTTCATGATGTTAAAAAAAACACCATGTTATACCGGCGCAATGACCCTGCAGAAGATGTGTTTATCATTGAGAAAGGGACGATAGAACTCATCGACCCAAGCGGGCAACTACCGTCCCGGAATTTCACCGAACATGGCGCATTTGGCTGGATGGCCTTCATGAGCGGCAGCCCGTATCGCTATAATGCTCAGGCAAAAAGTGATGCCACTATCTGGCAATTGCCGCGCTACGCATTCCTCAGTTTATTACCCAATTCGCCTACTTTACTGCAAGCCGTACATAAGGAAATGCGATCAACTGAAGTTTCTCAATATTTAGTTGAAGAGCAAGGGTTAAGCCCTCAACGGGTCAAACAATGGAATGACGATGCTGTTCATAGCCTGCTGAAACGCGGCATTTTTCATGATGCACTGCCAATCCAACGCAACTGCGACGTATTTTTACAGCACTTACCCTGTATCGAAAGAGCCTCTTTTTTCAAGAATTTGCCTGCAAATGAAATTAACATCCTCGCTTCGCGATTGATTTACAAAACGCACAAGGCGGGCGAAACATTCTTTGTTGCAGGTGAGTTGGCGGACCGCATGTACTTTATCAATCAGGGCACGGTTAACATGCTGGATGCCGCAAACAACACAGGCAGTTCAATCAACCTGTCTGCCCATTCGGCTTTTGGCTTTATGGCGTTTATCACCGGTATGCCGCATAGTATGTCGGCGCTGGCAACCAGTGACACAGAGGTTTGGGTATTGCGCAAACAGGATTTTAACGACCTCATCAAACTGCTACCGGAATTCCGCAAACATGTTGACCACTATATCCAGCACGCCGACATTGAAAATTATCTGACGCATCAAAGTGGCGTGGACGGCGTGAGTATCAATCGATGGAAGCGCATGGCCTGCGTTGCAATAACCAAAGGACTTGCAATTCCATCCTTGCATTCAATGTTGTTTAATGTACAGGAGCATAAAGCCAAACCCTTGGCCATCTGGCTTGGGTTGCTATTAGATGGTATCCCCGAAGCTTTGGTGATTGGGGCAAATATTTCCGTGTCACACATTGGTTTATCTTTGCTGGCAGGGCTGTTTTTATCAAATTTTCCAGAAGCGCTATCCAGTTCCGTCGATATGCGCCAGCATGGTATGAAAGGCAACATTATCATGCTCATGTGGTGTTCCCTGATGCTGATGACAGGGATAATTGCGGCAATGGGGTCACTGCTTTTTGTGGGTCTATCTCCTGCGACTCTGGCATTTACAGAAGGTGTTGCAGCCGGTTCCATGCTAACCATGATTGCTCAAACCATGCTGCCGGAAGCCTACCTGAAAGGTGGGGGAATCGTCGGGTTCTCAACGCTGTTAGGGTTTCTGTGTGCTATTTTTTTCAAAACCCTGGAATAACGAAGCAGATATCAACCTGTTTCCCATCTGCAGTGCCGAAACAGGTTGTCAGATTTACCTTGGCAAATCAGCCTAACTGGATGGCTTGAAGCTGGCAACACCAAAATATGCAGCAACAATAGAGGCAAGAAAGGTGACTATCCAGGACAACAGGGTTTCAACATGACTTAAACTCTTTAAAATGCCATGACAAGCCTTTTCAGCTACACATGAACTCGCGCCATCATAGACTGAAGCTAATGCCAAAAACCCTAAAAAGCTCATAATCGTGATCAATGACCAATAGGCCATTTTTCTACGATTGTTAAACCGGGATAGCGAATAATTAAAAAACCATTCTTTTTGCTCATCTGTTAGCTCATCATCCTTGGCAATATCCTTTAACGATTGCATCGGATCTTTTGTCGAGCCAGCAGGCTTGGATGATGTTAATGACGGTAAGTTAAAGCTCTTTTGATTAGCGGAAGCATCATCGCCGGTGTCGTTAGTCTCTGTAGCCATGGGTCTCAATAATTACTATGTACTTTACAATATACGATAGCCAACTTTTAACATAGCGTTCTACATTTATGCTAATAGTTTTTAATGATGGCGCTTATTGATTCTATCAAAAAGAACAATGACTTAGTCCCCCAGCATTCAGGCGGGTCATCAGGCCTGTATGCTGGGATATATGCATCATGTTATACATGCACTTCGATTTCCTGAAAACGGCCTAACAAATCAGCTTTGATGTCTTCCGGGAGTTTGTTTTTTTCAAGTACCAGTTTTTCCAGCATTGAATTCTGTGTCAAATCAATCTCTGTTAATTCATTGCTGCTGATACGAAAGTCCAGCAACGCTGTATTTTTTGATAAATCAATTTCAGACAATTCATTTTTGTCCAGGTACAATTCTTCAAGCTGGGTGTTTGAACTGACATCAATTTCTTCAATTTCATTGATAAACAGTTCCAAATGCTTTAATGCTTTATTCTGGCTTAAATCAAGCGTTACCAACTCATTATTGCCCACAAACAATTCTTCCAGATTGATGTTTTTTGTAACATCCAGTTCTGTTAATTTATTTCGCGTTAAATCGAGCAACTTTAGCGAGGTTAAATATTCCAGCCCTGTGGTGTTTTCAATTTTTTTTCTGCGACAACGTAATTCAACAATATCTTCAGCCTCTTCACATCCTGTTTCCAACACACAGGCTTTGAATGATTCATCAGTAAAAGGGATTTCAGCAACTTTCATATTCCGGTCTCCTTTGTAATTCCACAAATAACTGTTCGACAGCTTTATTTTTACGAATAAAAAATGCTTATAACAATAATTTCAAATGAAATTGTCACAAATGCAACAATGCAGTCGTTTAAAAAATTATTTTATAAACAGTTAGTTAGTAAAACAGCATTTAAAAATATATCGTTCAATGCATGGATCAGCAAACGATATGCCAGCTGTGTTATTTGCAGTTTAAAGCACAGACTGCCACAAGAAATATGCAAAAAATGAGGTGAGTAGAATAGCGGTAAAATTAAGTAGAACACCATAACGCGCCATGGTTTTAATTGAGACAATGCCACTGCTCATGGCGATTGCATTTGGCGCGGTGGCGATGGGCAGCATAAACGCATAACTGGAGCAAATCGTAGCCACCATCATAAACAAGCGTACATCAAGGTTATTGTTTTGGCACACCGCCAGAATGACCGGCAGTAACATGGACACCAGGGCCGTATTACTGGTCATTTCCGTCGCAAAAGTGACCAGGGCAGCGATTGAAATAATCAGCACAAATGCCGGCAAGTTAATAAATTCTTCAATCACCCCGGCCAGTTCTTTATCCAGACCTGTTTGGGAAAATGCCATTGCAATTGAAAATCCGGCACCAAACAGAAACATGATTTCATAGGGCACCTTCTTACTGTCACCCCATTGCAGAATATTAAAGGGAGGAAAAAACAGCAACAAGCCACTCGCCAGTAAAATGCCTTTTTCATTAAGCCCCAAACCCGAATAATAGGGCTTGATGGGTGCATTGATAAACAGCAAAACGATTAATCCACACAATACCAGTAAAACCTTTTGCTGATTCCGGTTTAACGGTTGTGCATTGATATCATGAGATATTTCCATATGCTGACACCCGCGTGACAAGATAAATGCCACGGCGACAAACATCATCAGCGCAAGCGGTAAGACCAGTGTCATCCATTGTAAAAATGGCATGGATTCGATCTGGTACTGATCAAGCAATCCAAACAAAATAAGATTAGGTGGCGTACCTATTGGCGTGATGACGCCTCCTATACTGGCACCATAGGCAATTGCCAATACAAAACGCATTTTTAACTGATTGTCATCGGTTAAAAATATCGCCATCGGAACCAGCAACAATGTCGTTGTCGTATTGGATAGAAATGAACTCAACAGCCCGGACGTGATGACCAGAGAAAAAATCATTCCGCTCGCCGTCGCCGGAAATAACTGTAATATTTTGGCCGAAATATATTTATGTAACGCGGTTTTCTCCACGGCTATCGCTAATAAAAATCCACCTAAAAATAAAAAGATAATGGATTTGGCATAATTGGGCGTGACTTGATTAGTTGAAAGAATATCAAAGGATGGAAACAGTACGATGGGCAGAAGGGAGACAACCCCAAGCGGTAATGCCTGGTTGCTCCATAAACAGACCAGAACAACCAGCAGCCCGGCCAGAATGGCCTGTTGTTGTTGAAGAAATAACATTGCAACCAGATAAAAAACAATGCCCACAGCGCTGGCAAAAACAATGCCTTTAAGATCTTTTGCCATCGGTCTGACAATTTGCAACTAAATCTTGTTTAATGAACCAATCCGGGTCGAAATTTTATTCACTACCTCAAGTTTTTTACCGCGCCTACGATCTTTTTTTCTCCGTTCATCAACTGAAGGCACGCCGACAGGGCTGATACGGCGATCATTTTTCCACAATCGATAAACAAATTCGCGAACAGCTATATGCTTGCCCAGAATAGGTTTGCGATTAAGCTGGGCAATCACCCGTCCAGCTACTGCATCCGGCTCAATGGTCACCTGAGCATGGTATTCCATCTTATTCGCGACCGAATCTTTAAGAATCACAATTTCTATTTTGGCAATTTGCCCGGATTTTTTAAACATTCCACCTTTCAACACGGGCTGAATAAAATCAATAATGTCTTCGATGCGGGCTTCTTGAGGAATGCGTTGTAGAAAAACTATCATACTAATTATTGTTGTGATGATTTACATTGGTCGCATCATTATAACCGGCATTTAAATTTTTCCCTGATTCAGGATCGGTGTAATCCAATATCTAATCCCGGAATTTGAATATGTATCACGTAATTTGTTGATCAATGCAGCTTCATCCTGTTTTGCAATTATCATCTGAAAACGGATTTTCTTTTGCCGACCACTGACTTGTTCAGCGACTGACAATCCTTCATTTAGATGATCATGCAGATACACGGTCGAACTGCTGAACCCATGTTCGCTTTCAAATGTGAGCAGGCAATCGACAATGGATTCTTCCAAAGCCGGCGGCACATGTAGGGTAATCAGCAGCATTTCTGCTTCACTCATGAGTGTTCTCCCGATGCTGCCAGCCAAAGATCTGATACAAAATCGGTAACAGAATCAGGGTTAAAAAAGTGGATGATATTAAGCCGCCGATCACCACAATGGCCAACGGGCGCTGAATTTCCGCACCTGGCCCCTGGGCGAACAACAAGGGGATCAAACCAAATGCCGTGGTACATGCCGTCATCAGTACCGGGCGCAAGCGACGACAGGCGCCGGTGACGATAGCATCCTGTAATGCCATGCCACGGGTGAGCAATTGATTGAAATAATTCACCATGACCACGCCGTTCAAAACCGCAATCCCCAGCAAGGTGATAAACCCGACCGAAGCAGGCACCGACAGATATTCATTAAAAATCCACAAGGCAAACACGCCGCCAAGCAACGCCAGCGGTACATTGGCTAACACCAGCAAGGCCTGGCGTACGGTGCCAAACGTCGAGAACAGCAACAAAAATATCATACCTAGCGCCAGTGGAACAACGAGCAATAAGCGCTCAGCAGCACGTTGCTGGTTTTCAAACTGGCCACCAAATTCCACATAATAACCCGTGGGCAAATCAACTTCCGCTGCAATTTTTTCTCGCGCCTCGTCGACAAAACCAACCAAATCACGGCCTTCCACATTGGAACGAATGACCGTAAATCGCTGACCGCGCTCGCGCTCAACCGCCACCATGCCTTCTACCCGCTTGATTTCGGCGATGGATACCAGCGGAATGCGCCCTCCCTGGGGCAGACTTATCTGGATATTCTCAAACTCGGCGGAACCGCCATTTCCCCGAATAATCAAAGGCGTACGAATCTGGCCTTCCTGAATGATGCCCGTGTTGACGCCTTCCAGTTGAGCCCGCAGCATATCCTGAACCTGATCACTGCTTAATCCCCAGCGACCTGCCGCAAGCTTGTCGATTTCCAGCTGCAAAAACTGCATGCCTTCATTTTCACGGGTATAGACATCAGTGGCTCCATCTATGCTCTCCAGCACCTTGACGATATCTTCAGCCTTGCGATTAAGCTGATGCATATCGCTACCAAAGAGCTTAACCGCAACATCACCGCGGCTGCCGGTCAGCATTTCCGAAACCCGCATTTCAATCGGCTGGGTAAAGCCAAACTCAATGCCCGGTGTTTGCGACATCACTTCGCGGATTTCATCACGCAACGCATCCTTGCTGTCAAAACGCCATTGCTCCCTGGGTTTCAAGATTAAAAATGCGTCGGTATCATTCAGGCTCATCGGGTCAAGCCCCAGCTCATCGGTGCCCACACGTGAGACTACATGGGTAATTTCCGGGATATTCCTCAGCAGGTTTTTCTGTACCTGCACATCCAGCGCGACGGATTCCTGTAAGGTAATCGACGGCAATTTTTCCAGCTGAACGATTAAATCACCTTCGTCCATGGTCGGCATAAAACTGCGTCCTGTCTGACTAAACACCAGCACTGACAAGCTACATAAAATAAATGTCGGACCGAACACCACCATGCGGCGCTGCAGACAAAATACCAGCACTGGACGATACAGCTGTTGCAGTCGGCGGGGCAACCACGGCTCCTGCTCGTTGCTGTAACGTAAAAAGATAGATGCCAGCACCGGTATCACCGTCAGCGACAATAGCAATGCCCCGCTTAATGCGAACACAATGGTCAAGGCGACCGGAGCAAACAGCTTGCCTTCCAGGCCCTGCAATGTCAGTAACGGCAAAAATACAACAACAATAATCAATGTGCCGGAGACCACCGGCAACGCAACATCGCGCGTTGAACGGTAAATCACATGCAGCAGCGGCAGACGTTTTGATTTTTCATGCTCGGTAAAATGCGACATGATATTTTCAACCACAACAACAGCACCATCAACCAGCATACCGATAGCAATCGCCAGCCCGCCAAGACTCATCAGATTGGCTGACATGCCACTGATCTGCATCAGGATAAATGTAAATAACGCTGCCAGCGGCAAGGACAGGGCAACAGTTAATGCCGCACGCAAATTACCCAGAAACAGAATCAATACAATCACCACCAGCACAATCGCCTGCACCAGCGCATTGGACACGGTAGCGATGGCCTTGTCTACCAGCGTGCCGCGATTGTAGAACACCTCAATCTTCACATCGGGAGGAAAACCGCTGCTGATCTCGTCCAGCTTGGCCTCGATATCATGCACCAGTTGACGGGCGTTTGCACCGCGCAGACTTAATACCAGTCCGGTCACAGCCTCGCCCTTGCCATCCTTGCTGACCGCGCCATAACGGGTCAGGCCTTCGATGCGGACGTCAGCAACATCGCCAACTTTTATCGGAATACCGCGATGGTTTTTTATCACCAGCCCTGCCACATCATCTTCTGTCTGCAAACGCCCCTGACTACGCACAATCAAGGCTTCTTCACCCTCCGTCAAACGCCCGGCACCATCATTGCGATTATTTTGCTCCAAGGTGTCCCGTAATTGCTGCATTGTGATATTTCGCGCCGATAAACGTGCATTGTCCGGCACCACCACGAAACTGCGCACCAGTCCACCTAATGAATTGACATCCGCCACCCCGGGCACGGTGCGTAGAGCAGGGCGGATCACCCAGTCGAGCAGGGTGCGCCGCTGCATTAAATCCAGATCGCCACCTTCAATGGCAAACATATACATTTCACCCAACGGGGTTGTCATGGGCGCGATACCGCCTTCAATATCGGCCGGCAACTCCGGCCAGATCGCGTTCAGGCGTTCAGCCACCTGCTGCCGCGCCCAGTAAATATCTGTACCCTCATCAAAATCAATAGTGATATCGGTGATCGCATATTTGGATAACGAACGCAGCATGGCCTGCTTGGGAATGCCCAGCATCTCCAGCTCAACCGGCGCGGTTATACGGGCTTCGACCTCCTCCGGCGTCATGCCATTGGCTTTAATGATGATTTTTACCTGCGTGGGCGAAACTTCCGGAAACGCATCAATCGGTAATTGGTTAAATGCTGACAGGCCACTGCCAATTAACAACACGACCAGCAGTAAAATCAGCAGGCGTTGTTGCAGGGCAAAGCGGATTAGAACCGCCATTATTCGTCACCCAGCCCCAGCCATTTGGCCTTAAGTGCCACCGCACCGCGCACGGCAATTTGTTGTTGTGGATCCAGCTTGCCACTGATGACGGTATAGTTGTTACGTTTGCCAAGCACGTTAACCGGCACCACCTTAAATCCCAGATCATTCAGCGCAAACAGATAGGATTGAGCGTTATGTTGCGCCAGTCCGGCATTAGGTACTCGGTACGTTGCCTCGCGGCTGCTTTGGGTAAGCTGCACACTGACCGTCTGACCGGCACGAATAGCCGGATGGCTTTTCTCAATCACTGCCCTGACCAGGATCGTCTGATCCTGCGGATTCACGCTTTGCCCGACCAGACTGATACGTGCACCCACATCGGTATTCTGCACCAACACCTGATCCCCTGCTTGCAACAAACCGATTTTTTCCTGCGGCACATAAATTTCCAGCCACAACTGCTGCAAATCGGCAATACGATAAATCGGCTCCATTTCGTCCAGTCGTTCGCCGGCGACCACTTTGCGCTCCAGTACTACGCCATCAATCGGTGTGCGTAAACTCAAACGGCTGCTGAGCTTACGGGTACGTCTCAAGGCGGTTATATCCTTGTCCGACATACCGGCAATGTGCAATAACTGCTTTGCTTCATTCACTTCGGCAATGCGGCTGTTATACCGGCTGCGACTTTCCTGCCAGCGGCGATCAGAAATCACCCCCTGCTGCTGCAGTTTTTTATCACGCTCATAAGCTAAACGCGCCAGATGGCTTTCATTAACCGATTTTAAATACTGCCGTTGCAAGGTTAATAGTGCCGGGCTGTCTATCAAAGCTAGGATTTCCCCTTTGCTGACTTGATCGCCCAGCGCGGCATTCATCTTGCTGACCAGACCGGTCAGTGACGAGCTGACGATATATTCATTGCCGGGAGGAATGCTGACTTGCGCAGGTACGGTTAATAATGGCACCGACTGTACCGATTTTAACGCACCGGTTTTGACCCCCAGATTAAAAAACTGCACCTGGGAAATTTCAATTTGGTCTTCCTGTGCCCAAAGCATGGGGGAAAACAGGAGAACGGCCACGCCTTGACAAAACGACTTGAACAATGGTTGCATACAACGTCCCTCTTGAACTCTAATGATCGAATGAAAGCGCCGCCTGACATCATGGCAACACGCCTACAGCCTGGTTATAAAAAGCAATATCCCGCTGATATTTGATTTCCTGCTCTTTGGCATAACGGATCGCATGCTCGGTACGCGCCTGAATTTTGAGTAAATCCATGAGATTAATTTCACCGGAAGCAAAACTCAGTTGTGACATTTCGTGATGTTTGACCGCAATGGTTTTTAATTGGTTGGCGACGTCCAGTTCGGCCCGATCAATCTGCAGACGATGTTCCGCTTCATGCAGGTTTTTCTGCAATGCCCGGTACAGTAGATCGCGTTGCGCAACTAGTTCCGTCAATTCGACATTTTTCTTTGCCACTTCTGGCGCGACAAAGTCGCCACCGCCGAACGGAATGGAAAAACCAATACCGGCACTTTCAATATCATCACCGTCGCGTGTATCCCGTTCGCTTTTCATACCCACGTGAATGCTGGGCTGGCCGGAACCTCGCCGGGATACCCAATCAACCTCCGCCTGTTTACGCTGAATCCGGGCATTCAAGGCCGACAAATAAGGATGCTGGGGATTTATCTCCACACGCTCACTTTGCTGTTCAAAAAAATCAGCCGGTAAACGATTGGCACCGGACAGACTAATGAAATTCTGCCGCGCATGCATGACTTCTGCTTCTGCCTGCATCAGCAAGGAGCGTTTTTGTAGATAATCCGATTCGGCCAGTAGTTGATCCGAACGCGGTAAATCACCCAGTTCAACACGCAGTTTGATTTTTTTTAACAGCTCGTCCGATACCGCCAGTGTTTGTTTGGCCTGCTGCCAATAACTGTCCGCCAGCCGCACATTCCACAACGCATGGCGCAGCAAGCCACTGATTTTCAGTTTTAAAGCCTGTTGCTGGCGTTCTATCGCCTGCTCAGCCTGTGTCGCCAGCGTTTGCCCCGCTTCACGCTGCCCCCAGCGCCACAGTGGAATTTCCACCTGGGCATCAAATTCACGATACCCTGTATCATCAGCCAGCCAGTCATCCAGGTAGGATGCTGATAACGTCACCGGCCCGGCCAACCAGGCCTCTCCACGCTGATGAATCGCGGCAGATTCCTGTTGTCTGGCCTGCTGAAGTTGAAATTCCGGATATTGTTTTAATGTCTGCTCAAGCAGCAACGGCAGCGTCAACTGTGCATCCACCTGAACCGGATCAATATGACTGACAATTAATCCGGGTTGAGCATGCCCGGTTGTCGCACAAACTGCATATACCGCCACCCATACCAGCGGCCGAAAACGAATCATGTCCTTTCTCCATTGCAGAACACGGGTGAATGTCGCAAAACCTCTAAAACAGTGCGGATTTAAATGCTGATTATATCTCAAAAACTGTCTATACGCTATTCTAAAAATGTTCAGTCTCCCTGGTCATTTATTATTCAATGTTTCTGTTATGTTTACTTTCTGCATGACAATTACATTTGATCTATGCTCGAATTATCTGCAGCATTTGATGAGCCCCTTTCTGGAATTCGTAATCTACATCGAGTACGCAGAGGGATGATGCTGCACATCGAGTAAAGGGAATATTCTGACGGTTGCCGCGACCCGACAGTCTCCTAGACATAGACCATCAGCATCTTGGCTCATTTTTCAACAGGTTGCGAGCGTTATGCGTCTGATTGTTTAGGAGGGACCGGGTCATACCCGTGGCTTCCCCAGGGATGGCAGCGTAAAATTCGCTTGATTGCCAACCCGCACCCCTTGCTTGGGCCATGAACTTCAATGGCTTCAATGGCATAACTCGAACAGCTGGGGGTGAATCGGCAGGCAGGTGGAAACAAAGGAGAAATCACCCCTTTATAAAATGAAACCAGAATGATTAACAGTTTTTGCATGGCAGTATTAAGGTTTAACAGCTGTAACCATAGCCCTGGTTAGCTGGTCGAGTTCGTTGTTATCCATGCTATAGGCTGGCATGGTATAAAGCAGTTTCCCAAAAGGTCTGCACCATACCCCTTGTGCAACCAACTTGGCTTGAATAGTCGGTACCTCTAGCGGTTGTTTCATCTCAATCACACCGATTGCACCTAATACTCTGACATCTTCCACCGTGGAAAATTCACGGCAAGTACCCAACTTTGATTTCAATTGAGCTTCTATTCTTGCGACATTCGTTCGCCAATCTGATTGCAGTAACTCATCAATACTTGCACAGGCAATCGCACAGGCCAGCGGGTTGGCCATAAACGTAGGGCCATGCATAAAGCAACCGGCTTCGCTGTTCGACATTGTCTCAGCAATATCTTTGCGGGTAATTGTGGCCGCTAAAGATAAATACCCCCCGGTTAAGGCTTTTCCAAGACAAAGCAGATCAGGTGTAATCCCGGCATACTCGCAGGCAAACATGTTTCCACACCGTCCAAACCCGGTTGCAATTTCATCTGCAATTAACAGGATATTGTATTTATTACATTGTTCACGTAATGTTTTCAAATATTGAGGATGGTAAAACCACATGCCGCCCGCGCCCTGGACGATGGGTTCGATGATGACTGCCGCGAGCGATGTGTGATGTTGTGCGATCATTTGTTTTATTGTTTCATCAGCATTGTCCTGCCATGGTTGATGAAATGAAATCGAAGGTCGCTCAATAAATAAATGCTGAGGCAGCACTTGTTGAAATAAATGGTGCATCCCATTAACAGGGTCACACACAGACATTGCACCAAACGTATCGCCATGATATCCACCGCGCAATGCCAGAAATCTGTTTTTCTCGGGTTGCTGTTTGGCTTGCCAGTACTGCATGGCCATTTTTAAGGCGACTTCAACACTGACTGAACCCGAATCTGACAGGAACACATGGTCTAGACGTTCTGGAGTTAAATTGATTAATCGCTGACTTAATTCAACTGCGGGTTGGTGAGTTAAGCCACCAAACATGACATGAGACAGTGTATCTATCTGATGATGGGCTGCCTGATTCAGGCGTGGGTGATTATAGCCGTGTATGGCAGACCACCAGGAAGCCATGCCATCTATGACCCGACGACCATCCATAAAATCCAGATAAACGCCGTCGGCAGAAACCACTGGATAAGGGGTATAGTCAGCAGGCATGGGCGCATAGGGGTGCCAGATGTGTGCCCGGTCAAAATCAAGTAATTCCTGTTGATTCATATTAATGACAAATATTGCCCGCAGTTGCTTTTAACAATCGATCATTGACTGCAACCCACTTTGGTTCATCAGGTAATTGCTCGATAAGAATCAAATCCAGTTGTAATTCATCCAGTTGTCTCAAGCAAGCATACATATCATGGCCAAACTTAACAGGGTCTTCAGGCATGATGATCGAGTGAAGATTGGGGTGAGAATCAAGCTGTGCATGTCGGACTAACACACCCATTTTTTTTCCCGCATTAATATATTGCTCGATGTATTGATCCAGTATTATGGTTGGACATAGTGCTGCCGGGGTTTCCGGAGCATAATGAAGTTCCAGCATGCCGGGGGCACGGCGTGTTGAATCAGTCGTGCCCTGATTCACTGTGTTGTGAAGAACATGTTCAATCTGTTGCTGTTGAATATGTCCGGGACGAAGCATTTTGATGTTATTGGATGATACATCAATAATGGTGGATTCAAGCCCGACCTGACAGGGACCGCCATCTATGATCATCTCTACAGAATCACCAAATTCACTTTGCACATGAGAAGCAAGGGTGGGACTGATGTGATTAAATCGATTGGCGGAAGGTGCAGCGATGCCGCCATTAAATTGAGTTAATAAATCAAGTGCGACTGGATTACCCGGCATGCGTATCGCGATGGTGTCTTGTCCTCCCGTGACAACATCTGAAACCCAGGGCTGTTTTTTTAAAATGATGGCTAAAGGCCCCGGCCAGAATGAATCTATCAGTTGATAGGCATTATCAGGAATAGATTCTGCCCATTGCTCCAGTTGATCTACATGACCAATATGAACAATTAGTGGGTGATTCGCGGGCCGGCCTTTGGTCGCAAAAATTTTGCTGACCGCCTGAGGATTAGCAGCATCGGCCCCCAAACCGTAAACTGTTTCCGTAGGAAATGCGACCAATCCGCCTGCTTTTAAAATACGCAGGGCTTCAGTAATATTCTGAGGTGTAAAGGGAACGGGATGTCGGGTCATGCAAGATCAAGCAATAAATGAATCTGAGTGCTCATAGACAATGTCTGATAAAGACGAACATCAATTCGTCACAATTTTGTCTTAAAACCAGCCTATGATGCGCGATAATATCCTAATCGAGTGAATTTCGCTGAAATATTTATAGAGATCATCATGAGTAAGAAGTCTTTGCAGGATCAATTGTTGAATGCGGGCCTGGTAAGTGAAAACAAGGCCAAGCAGATGCGTTCTGAAAAACGCAAGAAGAAAAAACAAAAAGGAAACGATGCTGTCGCGTCTGATGCCGCACTATCTGTGCAACAGAAAAAACAGGCACAGGCGGAAAAAGACAGGCAATTAAATGAAGAACAGAAAAAATCAGCTGAAACCCAGGCGTTGTTACATCAAATTAAACATTTGATTGAGCAAAATCATGAAGCGTTGCCCCCTCCTGATGAGGCCATTCCATATCATTTTTCTTATCAGGGAAAAGTTAAAACCTTGTATATTTCAAGTGAGCAGAAAAACAAACTGATTGCCGCTAAATTGGCCATTGCCATTGTAATGGATCAATTTTATCTGGTTTCGGTTCAAACGGCGGACAAGCTTAAGCAACGTAGCCCCCAATCTGTCGCCGTATTATTAAGTGAAGAACCTAAAACGCAGGAAAATGATGATTACAAAGGGTTTGAAGTACCGGATGATTTAATCTGGTGATGTCGCATCAAAAACAGTACAAAGATTGCGCCCATTTTTTTTGGATCGGTATAAGGCCTGGTCAGCACTTTCAAAAATATCCTCCTGGTTTTTATCCTCCACAAATTCACATATGCCACAAGATATAGTGAGATTTATTTTTTTTCCGTGGTAGTTGAAACCAGATTGCTCAATGATTTTGCGCATTTTTTCTGCGGCGATGAATGCTTGGGCTGCATTCACGTTTGGCAAAAGCATTACAAACTCTTCTCCGCCATAGCGGGCAATAAAATCAGTTTCACGACAGTTTTTGTGCAGTAATTGACCGACAAGTGTCAGGGTTTTATCGCCTGTTTTATGCCCAAACTGGTCATTGATCTGTTTAAAATTATCGATATCCCAAACGAGTAAAGATAAAGGTTTTTTATAACGCTTAAAGTATTTGTATTCAGAGGATACTTTTTCATTATAAGCCAAACGATTAGGCAAGCCGGTCAGTGGATCTTCATAAGCCTGGGCATGTGCCTGCTTTAGGTTATTGCGTAAATGTTGTGCTTCAGACTCCAGTTCCTTGAGCTTCAGCGACATATCATTCAATTGCTTTTGAGTGTCTCTGAGGTAATGGTCTTCAGTCAGTTTTTGTTTTTTTAATTGTTCGGTTAAATCCTGCACATGCAAGGTAATGTTTTTTTGTAAAACACTTAACTCCAGGGCGTTGGATGCACTGTGTTTAATGTTATCTATTTGTGAATAGATCGCATGATTGATGTTTTCCCTGTCAGCCAGAGTGGCTTCACTGGACTGGCTTACCACATTTGTCAATTGTCCAAGCTGGTTGAGTTGTGATGAAATGTCTTCAAGAAAACGCTCGGTTTCCTGTTGTTCATCCTGTACAAAACTGTTGATATTCAAGATCAGAGTCAGCGCCGAATGAATGACACTTTCAAACGCATTGTCATCCAGGTCTTCTTTAAGTTTTTGCTGGATGTACTGGCTTTGGCCAAGATATTTATCGGGTGTTGTTATGCTTTGCAGGATTTCATTTAAACGTACGATGTATTTTTCTTTTTGTATGCTGAATTTGATTGACAGACTAGGGGGGGTGTCTTTCGAAGCTTGCAATTTCAGCAGATGTTCAATCGTCGCTGACATATGTTGCAAATTCTGATTTAAGACGTCTGGATTGTCACTTTTTTTTAATTGTTGTCTGATGTTAATAATGTGCGTATCAAGGTTTCGATTGATTCCTTGAGAAAAAATCAATAACTGAACAAATAATTTGTATAGCAGTTTGCCATCGATATTCTTAATCGCAAAATTCATTTCAATTGATTCCTGAGGAACAATGCATTTTCATCGTCAGATTGCAGCGATAATGCATTGGTTGCGGCCATGCTGTTTAGCTAGATACAAAGCTCTGTCTGCTCTTTTGAATACAGTATCACCGCATTCATCATTTGTAAATTCACTGATTCCGCAGGATATGGTCATTTGAATTTTGTGGCCCTGATAATTAAATCCGGATGATTCAATCACAGTTCGAATTTTATCAGCAATAATTAATCCGGATTGTGCATGTGTTTCAGCTAACAGCATGACAAATTCTTCACCGCCAAAACGGGCGATAAAATCACTTTCCCGGCAATTATTTTTAAGTATTTTGGCGATTAACATCAGTGTTTTATCACCGGCTTTATGGCCGTAGGTATCATTGATTTTTTTAAAAAAGTCGATATCCCAGACCAGTAAACTTAAGGGTGTTTTATTACGCTTCATCTTGGCCTGTTCCGTCAACAAGCGTTCATCATAAGCCAGACGATTGGGTAATTGAGTTAATGGATCGCGTAAGGCTTTTAGTTGGGCATCCTGAAGTTTTTGTTGCAGACGTTCACTTTCATTTTCCAGATAGCGGATTTTATCCAGCAAGGTCTGGAAGGCATACAGATTTTGCTGGTGTTCGGTTAACTCTTGTTGCTGCTGTGCTTGTAACAATTCAGCGATGACCTTCATGCGATCACGCACGTTCAATTTCAATTTCTCTAATTCAACGGCATTGGCAGAGTCATCTTGCAACCCTGTCATGTGTGAATTGATGATTTGATCAGAGTGTTGTTTATTGTCAAAGTGGTGTTGGGCCTGGACACTTGAATGAGATGCCTGCCAACCAAGTTGAGTGAGTTCTTCAGACAGACTGGCCAGAAACGTGGTCGTTTCCTGTTGCGCTGATTGATAATATTTTTTTATTTCCAGCAACAGAGAAAATGTTTTATCCAGTAAGTCAGGCAGATTTTCCTGGTGATTTTCAATGGCACAGGTTAAGTGTGTGCATCGTTGTTTAAAAGACTCAGGTATTTCAGAGTCAGCCAACAATTCGCACAGTGCCCGACGGATGGCCTGGTCATCCTGATGAGCATTGTGAATTTCAGAAACGACATTGTGCTCCTCATCAACCAGTTCATGCAATGCTAATAATAGATCTTGCATGCCCGCTTTGCGATCTTGTTGATAAGCTTTCTCAAGGCGATGAAATTCAGCTTCACGTTTAGGGAAGTGGCGGACTAAAAATTCAAAAAGTAGTGCGGGGTCGCTGTTGTTTTTATTTGAATCGCCGTGTTCATCCAGAGTTAACAGCGCATTGGAAAACTCTTCAAGCTCCCTTTTCAGTTTCTCGCTTTTGAGTCCGTTTTGTAATTGTTTGCGTAAGCTTTTAAGGTGGGGATCAAGCGCTTTGTTAAAACCAGTACTGGCAAGCGCCAGACGTGTAATGGTTTTGCACAAAAGTGCTTCATTGTGCTGGTAGTTTTGTTCCAGCGCATCATGTTCATCAAGCAGGGAAAAATATTTTTTTTCCCACTTATCTGTGGTCGTGTTTTTTCCAGAAAGCCTCATTTAGCGTTTTAACAGCCTTTTCCTGTAGAAATGTAAAAGATACAGCCCTACAGGAAAGTCTAGCAGTAAAAATGCTATTTTTTAGACTCTTTGGCAATCAGCGTGTTCATGATTTTGATAATGTTTTCATTACTTTTTGCCAGCGGGCCGTTGGTTTTGTATTTACCATTGATAATTATGGCCGGGACGCCAGTGATACCGTAACGTGGCCCCATTGCCTGTGCCTGACGTAATTTGGCATCGACCAGAAATGAGTTATAGACTTTTCTGAATTCTTTCTCATCCACACCCCGCGCGGCGAAAAACTCGGCCAGATCATCTTCCTTGCGCAGTTTTTGTTTCTTGTTCTGAATGGCATCGAACAAATCATGATGCACTTTATCCAACACACCTAATGCTTCTGCAGCCAGATAAGCTTTGGCATGGTCGCCCCAGACTTTGCTGAATACTGCAGGTTGACGGATAAATTCTACGTTGTCTGGTTTCGTTTTTAGCCATTCTTCAATATGTGGTTCCAGACTGTAACAATGGGGACAGCCATACCAGAAGAATTCAATGACCTCGATCTTTTCCGGGGTTTGTGTGGGTTGTGCGGGTGAAATGGATTCGTAACCTGATTCTGCTCTCAGCAATGAAGAAAATAACAGTAAGGCTATAAAAGCGGATTTAAACATCATGAAAAATATCCTCGGTTTTCATTTGAACGTAAAAAAGAGAGACACTGTGAAGTGAAATAATAAAGGCATTTCATTAATTGGTGCTGAATTTGGGGTGGTGGCCCATTATTCACAAAGACAGGACTGGCAATAGCGTAATAAGTTCAGCCCACCGACAGGGATAACCACCGCCGCGGGCTGATCAAACACTATTTCATTATGGAAATATGATAGGCGACGGCCTTGATTTCGCGGTCAGTCATTTTTCTGGCAATCATGTGCATCATGTTGTCCGGGTTATCTGCACGTGAGCCGGTTTTGAAATCTGTTAAGGATTTAATCAGATAATCTGCATGTTGGGAACGTAATGCCGGAAATGCAGCGGGTCTGTTGCCTTCTCCATATGGCCCATGACAAGCGATACAGGCAGAGACTTCACGTTCCAAATCGCCGTTTCTGTATAAATCACTGCCCAGCGCCATCAAATCATCCAGTTCGGTTTGCTTTTTGGCAGCCAGTTCAGCTTTGCCCTCGTCATCAAGATCGTCTTCGTCTTCTTCATCTTCAAACTCGATGATGGGCATATCATTGGTATCAATTTTCTGTTTGCTGTAAAAATCAGCCACATCATCCATAGCTTGTTCAGATAAACCCATCGCCAAAGGTGCCATCATCGGCGCATTTCGAGCCCCCAGTTTAAAAGCAAGTAATTGCTGTTTAATATACGTGGCATGTTGCCCGGCCAGTTTTGGAAAGGCCGACATGACACTGTTTCCGGTTTCACCATGACAACCGGCACAGGATGCGGCGAGTTCTTTTCCTTTTTCAGCCTGCACAAATGCTGGTTGGCCAGCTAACAGAGCGACCATCGAAGCCATCACTATTTTTTTGTTCATTTACTTACCTTTAGTGTCGTGAGTTGTTGAGTCAACTTTTCTTATTAATTCTAAGCCTACAAAAAAACATAAAAACCAGAGTAGAGCCTTATATAATTGCAGGATTCTACTCTATTTAATGAAATGACGCGAGATTACCATGAATCCACTTTATCATCAGGCCGCATTTCTGATCAGCGCATCAAAACTCAGTGAATCGCCAGATGATGCGGGCAAAGAAGTCGCATTTGCCGGGCGATCCAACGCGGGTAAATCCAGTGCCATAAACACCCTTACCGGCCAGAATTCGCTGGCACGAACCAGTAAAACGCCCGGCAGAACCCAATTACTCAACTATTTCTCGATAAATGATGAATGCAAATTTGTTGATTTGCCTGGATATGGCTACGCGAAAGTATCAGAAGCGGTAAAAAAGGAGTGGCAGAAAACCATGCTCAATTACCTGCAGGAAAGAAAGTCCCTGTCCGGTATAGTACTGGTCATGGACATCCGCCACCCGTTGACTGAATTTGACTGGCAAATGATCGAATGGTGTGAACATGCCGGAACACCATTACATATCCTGCTCACCAAAGCAGATAAATTCAAATTTGGTGCCGCCAAAAACACCTTGCTGAAAGTACAGAAAGATCTGGGTGAAGCCCGTATAGAAATCACCCTGCAATTGTTTTCATCTCTTAAGAAAACCGGTATTGATGATATGCATGGGCTCCTGGATGAGTGGTTTGGGTTGGCATAGTAAAGTGCGGTTATCTATAAAGAACATGCAATTTGTTAATTCGAGGCTGGATAAACCATATCCCAATGGGATACACCCATATCAGAAAAAAAAGAGGAAGAAGGTTTTTTAATGTGGATTTTTGTCTGGTTTCGGTAATGATCAGGTTTTTTGCAATGAAAAACAGGCCATAAAACATAAAAAACATACCCATCAGGTGCAAAGGCATCAGTAATAAAATAAATGCCTTACCCAATTGTCCATTTTTGATGATGAATGCGTGAGGGCAATGACAAAATAAAGGACGATGTAAATGATAGACATTCTGAATAAGCGCAGACTGGGGCGTAAATCAGAAGGTGCATACGCATTAAGAGCGGTGCCCATCGCCCATAACCAGGCAAAAAACAGCCATACATTCATCAGTCCTAAGGGAAACAACAGAAGAATTAATACAAATGGACGCCCGACAAGCAGCATAAACATTTGCCATGCTTTTAATTTAAGAAAAACGTCCATAGGCAATCAGCCCCAGATGCTTAATAAACGGGATAGCATCATTGGTCTTGTGGATTATGCTGCCTTTTTTGCGTAGAACGCGAAAACAACTAATCCGCATTATCCAGTTCAAAAAACACCCATTGAATACGTTCATGCTGAGCTTTCAGCTGTTTTTCAATGCGGTTGATTTCTTTCACGGCATCGGATACCTGCAATTCAGGGTTCATTTCGGCTTTGATGGAGACCATCACGCTGTTGCCATGATTGATAGCAATGATATTAAACACCTGAACAATACTGTCCTCGTTCTCCAAAGCGGTTTGAATGTCCTGTTTGACAGGCTCAGCTGTTTCGCCAAGCAACAGTGAATGTACTTCCTTTCCAATTAGAAAGGCGACGATGACCAGTAACACACCAATAAAAACAGAACCGAGCGCGTCATAGCTGGCATCCCCTGTCATCGCAGACAACGCAAGCATGACAAAAGCAATCACCAACCCGAGCATGGCCGCGAAATCCTCACCTATTACCACCATTAACTCGCTGGAATGGGTTTCTTTAAACCATTGCCATAAAGAACGCTCGCCCTGCTCTTCCCGCATGGCTTGCATCGCGCCTTTCAGCGAAAAATATTCCATGCCGCAGGCCGCCAGTAAAATAAACAAGGCCAGCCCGGCGTATTCAAGTTCATGTGGGTTTGCATAACGTTGCCAGCCTTCGTGGATGGAAAATACACCCCCCACAGAAAACAGTGTAAAGGCGACCATCATCGACCAGATATAGGTTTCTCTGCCATATCCCAGCGGGTGTTTGCCGGTCGCTTGTTTATCTGAACGTTGCATGCCGATAAACAACAGCACTTGATTGCCGCAATCCGCATAAGAGTGAACCGCTTCCGCCAGCAGCGAGCCAGAACCTGTCCACAGCGCGGCAAACGTCTTGGTCAGCGCAATGCCCAGGTTAGCGGAAAATGCATAAAATATAGCTTTGGTGGTGCCTGAATGAGACATTGTGTTCTCCGTAAGTTAATTTGCAATTTAACCATAGGTGTTGATGAGTGGAAAACAACAGGAAAGAGGTGAAGCTAATATTTTTTTGAAGCACATGGGCGTGGTGTATGTCGATTATGCAGGCGCATTAATCTGTGAGGCCTTTGTGAAACCAATATCTTATACGCATTGAAGTCACGGATTCAGGTTTCAGAGAACGGTTATTTAATTTTGAACGTCTTTGATGGTGCTGCAATGCCTGTACACACACCAATCGTAATATCACGATATATCGTAAACATTTCCGATGTTAACGGGTGGCCTCACTTAAATATATATTTATAAGTCATTGTAATTACAATAGTTTTGTGTAATTAAAAAGACTGGCATGTCTTCTGCTCTAATTAAAGCGAAAGGACATAAAATTATCCTTTCTTACTACATTTTTCACAGGAGATTATCATGACTCAATTTACCGTTCACAACAAAAACACCGCAGCCGACCAAGCAAAAGCATCATTACAAGCGGCAGAAAAAGCATTTGGTTTTGTACCTAATTTAATGGGTGTATTAGCCGAATCATCCGTTGCCGGCAAAGCCTATCTTGAATTGAATGCGACTTTCAGCAGCTCGTCATTTACGCCGACGGAGCAACAAGTCGTCTTGCTTGCGATCAGTCGTTATCACGAATGTCATTATTGTATTGCCGCGCACAGCACCGTGGCGCAAATGCAGAAAGTACCGACTGACGTTGTAGAGGCGATTCGCAATGACAGGCCGATTGCTAACCCTCATCTGGAAGCACTGAGAGTCTTTGCCACAGACGTGGTCGATAAACGTGGCTGGGTGTCGCAACAGGATCTGGATGCATTCTTCGCTGCCGGTTATACCAAAGGCCATGTACTTGACATCATCGTTGGTGCTGCGCAAAAGACCATCAGCAATTACACCAACCATGTGTCGGAAACACCGGTGGATGAAGCCTTTTCAGCCCACCGCTGGACGCCGCCAACGCAAGTATTGAAGACAGCGATGAATGCGCACTAGGAGAGTGCCGTCGGGTTATGGGGTTCGTAGCGAGCCGATGTGCTATCGCCGCCGTAGAATTATCCATACTCCGACAGACTTCAAGCATTAAAGCAGGTCGTCGATAGGGGGATAGGGTGCTGATTGCACCCTAAAACCACCGCTAACGTCCTGTGGAATCAAAAACGTGCATTCTGTGCCGTAGTGAAGTCACGGATTCAGGGAAACGTAACAAACTTACAGGACAAGCTGACAATGAAAAATTTAATAAATTTACATAATGCTGCTTTTAATAAAAACCGGGAGACTCGTCATGGGCTTACTTGTTAATGGTCAATGGCTAGACCAGTGGTACGACACTGAAAGTAACAAAGGTGAGTTTGTTCGCCAGGAAAGCTACTTCAGAAAGACAATATCAACGGATGCGGAAAACAGCTATACACCTGAAGCAGATCGCTATCATCTTTATGTCTCTCTGGCCTGCCCCTGGGCGCACCGTACCTTGATCTTCAGAAAGCTGAAACAGTTGGAAAAGATCATATCGGTGAGTGTTGTCAGGGCACCCATGCTGGAAAATGGCTGGGAATTCAGTCATAGCGACAGCCGCTATAAAGATGATCTGCATGACTCAGACTATCTGTACCAGGTGTATCTAAAAGCAGATCCAAATTATCAGGGGCGCGTCACTGTGCCGGTACTGTGGGATAAAAAAACGCACAGCATCGTCAATAACGAATCCTCTGATATCATTCGCATATTTAACAACGCTTTTAATGCGTTGACGGGCAACCAGGATGATTATTACCCACAGGCTCTGCGTAGTGAAATCGATGCGATCAATCAACGTGTGTACGCGCAAATCAACAATGGTGTTTACCGTGTGGGATTTGCTACCGAGCAAGCCGCTTATGAACAAGCCTATCACGAACTTTTCGCCGCACTGGATTGGCTGGAAAATCATCTATCGAGCCACCGCTATTTAGTGGGCGACACCATTACAGAGGCGGATTGGCGGCTATTTACCACCTTACTGCGCTTTGATGATGTTTATCATGGTCACTTCAAATGCAACCGGCAAAGACTCATTGAATTTCATCATATTACCCATTATGTCCGCGAGCTTTATCAGGTCGATGGAGTAAAAGAAACCTGGGACAGTGAATATACGAAAACGCATTATTATGCCAGCCACAAAACTATTAACCCCACGGGCATAGTACCGTTAGGCGCACGCAATGATTTTGCCGCCCAACATGACAGAACGTCGCTTTAACTCGGGGTCAACGCGGGCATAAGTGTTGAGAATGACGCTGCGAATAGCATGCGGTTAAACCTTCATTGGTGTTGTAAGAGATGTATCAATGCATGCGTGTTTGTGGCAGTTTTTCAAAGGAGTAGACAATGATCATCAAGACAATAGAAATCAAGTTGGCTGACCCTAATGCCGCTACCAGTGGCAGCCTAAGTGCTTGAATAACAAATATTTTAGATAACTTAAAGTTAAGCTTTAACTCTATATTGGATATAATTGAATTTCCTACAAAACAATTAATCCAGAGAAAAAGCTTAACACATGAAAAATACTAATCGATTAAGCCTCCGTTTACAAATTCGATCCTTCAAAAATACCTTTTTTCAACTCCATGACCTTCCTTTTAAAGGAGTATTACCGGATGATTTAATTAAAGCCATTCATCAATCGGGAGATGTCCGCAGCACAGTTTTTACGCCTTTGATGACATTAAGAACGTTTATATTTCAAGTGCTTAGTTCTACAGGTGCCTGTAAGGAAGCGGTTGCACATGTTTTGATAGAACGAATCGGCCTGGGTGATACTGCAAACAGTATGAATACGGGGCCTTATTGTAAAGCCCGGTTAAGATTAAAACTGTCTCACTTAAAAGCGGCGGTTAACGCTTCAGGTCTCGCATTGCATAAGCAAGCATCAGACAATTGGCTATGGAATGGCTACCGAGTCATGCTCGTCGACGGCACGACGTTGTTGATGCCAGATACTGACAATAATCAGCAAACCTTCCCTCAACAGAAAACACAAAAACCAGGGCTTGGATTTCCCATTGTGCGGCTGGTGGGTCTGGTATCATTAGCCACAGGCGCTTGCGTTGATTATGCCATGGGGCCTTTCCAAGGCAAAGGGACAGGTGAAACATCCCTGTTTTCTCGCTTAATTCAAACGCTCGGAAAACAAGATTTACTGCTAGCAGATCGATATTACACGTCTTACGCTAATATTGTTCTTCTGGGAAAACAAGGAACACCTCTGGTCTTTAGACAGCGAAGCACGGTCAAAAGTGATTTTCGTCGGGGACGCCCTCTCGGCACAAAAGACCACCTTATTCTCATTAAAAAGCCAAAGAAAAAAACAGTGTGGCTATCAGATTCAGTGTGGGCAGAGCTCCCGGATGAACTCTGGATCCGTGAGTTTTCTGTCAAGGGAACCGTCTATGTCACGACGCTAATAGATGCCAAGGCTTACCCTAAAAAATCTTTAGCTACGCTCTACCAGCAACGCTGGCACATTGAAGTCGATTTGAGAGCCATAAAAACACAGATGGGGATGGACATGTTACGTTGTAAAACAGCACAGATGGTTGAAAAAGAAATTGCCGTCCACTTATTGGCCTATAACCTTATTCGCGCAAATATTGCCAGGGCAGCCAGTCTTAATGACAAGGAGCCACGCCACCTCAGCTTTATGGCCGCAGTCCAACTCATGCGTAACACCTTAAATTTGAGTCTCACTCTAACAGGAGCCGCATTAAGAAGATTAATAC
>SPJL01038363.1_pt1 | contig 48297 bp, 66 predicted proteins | sample 3741751 | NCBI WGS metagenome assembly SPJL01 (sample SAMN10925998, study PRJNA522277) | cold seep metagenome | isolation source: Elba SIP-enriched marine methane seep metagenome, extraction at timepoint T3 | place: Italy: coast of Elba, Mediterranean Sea | reverse complement strand
GTTGACGGGCAGCACACAGCGATCGCCGCGGCCACGCACGGTGAGATAGATGTGCTGCCTTGCCTGATTTCTGCGAGTCGAGATCTCTCTGCCCGGGCAGGCGATTTTGTCGGTCTCAACAAAGATCGAGTTTCCATCCATCCGACGCAACTCTATCGCGCTGAGCTCGCCGCTAAAGACGATTTAGCGATGAAGGTAGATGAGGGTGTCAAACGAGGTTTTGGGCGCGTTGTAACAAACGTTTCCAACGACACCGCCAAGCCTGGCGATACATGCGCGATCCAGGCGCTCAAAAAGCTCGCCAAGGCTGGAGGAGTGTCACACGTCGAAAAAATCATCTCGCTGGCCGTGAATGCACGGCTGGCGCCCGTTTCGGCTAACATGATATCGGCGCTCAGCGAATTGGTTTGGCAGGAAGAATTCGCGGACGTTACCGACATCATGATCATCGAGACTCTGCGGGTCTACGGAGAGAAAAAGATCATAGACCGTGCTCGAGACATGAGGTCTGACACGCCTGGTTTACCGCTTCGCCGCGCCATTGCTGTTGTCATTCGGAGGCTTGCCCAATGATCCATCCTCTCACGCGGGGAGTGGTTCATGTCTGATCTGTTTTCCGCCGGCCGCCCTTCAACAATTCGCAATGAGCGCGACAGATTAAAGTCGGCGCTCAAATTTGGTGAAGTTGCCACGGGATTGGGGCTTGCGGGCTCATCTCGAAGCGGCTGGGATTGCCCAGCCTGCGCCGCCGAATACTCGGTCCGCGAGACCAGCGACCACCAGGGCGGTCGCTGTAATTCCTGCGGTGAAGGCTTCGACATCATCAAGCTTGTCCAGGAAACCGAGACCATTGGGTTCGAAGCCACGCTCCAGCGACTGGCCGATATTCTCGATGAAAAGACTAATCCAAAATCAGGCATGCGGAGGCTGTTTTGACCAAACACGGCACCGGAATTGAGTGGACCCATATCCCCGGGTTCAAAGGCGAAACCTGGAACCCGATCGTCGGCTGCAGCGTGGTCAGTCCAGGGTGTACAAATTGCTACGCTATGAGCATGGCCGAGCGTTTGTCGAACATGGGTGTGTCCCGCTACGACAATCTCACCTTGTCCTCTAACGCGGGTCCGGTTTGGACTGGCGAGGTTCGTCTGGCGCCTTACCAAACGTTCTCGAAGCCACTCAATTTACGATCGCCTCGAGCGTTCTTCGTGAATTCCATGGGCGATCTGTTTCATGAGGACGTGCCGGAAGATTGGATAATCCAGGTGTTTGCGGTGATGGCGCTATGTCCGCAACATGTTTTCATCATTTTGACGAAACGCGCCGAGCGCATGCAGAAATTCTTGCGGCAACGCCACGACGGCAAGCTGCTTGGCGAATTCTCGCAGCCAAACACGATTCTGCACGCGATATCTGACGCTGGTTTCAAGCTGCAACGCGCTCACTATCCAAAACGTTCGGCGGGTGAAAGAGGCGCAGCACTTGATGTCGATTGGCCTCTGCCGAACGTGTGGTTGGGCGTCTCGGTCGAGGATCAAAAGCGTGCAAATGAGCGAATTCCGTATCTGATGCACACTCCGGCCGCCCAGCGGATTTTGAGCTGTGAGCCGCTGCTGGGGCCGTTGGATCTACGCAGCATCGATGTAAACGGGGATGCCGAAATAGACGCACTGCACGCAGATCCATGGCGGGCTGCTATCGAAGAATGGCGCGACACCGATCCGGAATGGAAAGACAGCTTTGAGGACTGGTACGGGCGCCATCCAGATGAAGTGGATCCAAACGCAATGATGTATCGGCCTGTTGATTGGGTCATAGCGGGTGGCGAGTCGGGGCCGAACGCTCGACCGATGCATCCGGATTGGATTCGGAGTGTTCGCGATCAGTGCGCAGAAACAAACACTCCATTTTTCTTCAAGCAGTGGGGTGAGTGGATCGAGCTTGACCACCACAAAGATGGTCCGAAAGTTCGTGTGTACGACGAAACAATGCCGGAAGCAGAGCAATTGATCGCTTCAGCTCGGCATCCTGGGTTCCTGCACGAGTCTGGCCGCTTTTTCGAAACTTGGGATGATGTGACCACGCCCCACGCTCGGTTGATGGATCGGGTGGGAAAGCGCGCTGCTGGTCACATCCTCGACGGAGAAACTCACCTGAATTGGCCGGAGATCGGATCATGAGCGGTGAGCCGGATTTCGACTATAGCCAGCCATTAATCGCATTCGTCGAAGACATGCGAGCCGCTCTCGCCAAAAACTCGCACAAGGGCAACTGGCGCCGAGACGGCATGCGAACATTTCTGCGTCGCTGCACTGAGGAGCTGGAAGAAGTCGGGGTCGCAATGGATCAACTCAGCAACCTGCCTGGCGGCTGGCGGGAATTCTTTGATTGGTATGATGAGCGGCCGCGCAAGGCGACCGTGCGGAGGAATCCAGAAACCGGCAAAATCGAAATGTCGTCACACAACGCAAGGCGTCTCGAGGGCGTCGACCGCATTGAACAGCTTGGAAAAGTGATCGCCGAGGCCGCCGACGTTGCCAATTTTGCAATGATGATGGCGGATAAAGCGCGGTGCGAAATCGCCGAGATTCAGAAGGATCTGTCAGGCGCTGAGGTGGTCAAATCATGAACCACCAACAGCTTTTCCGATGCCTGTACGTCCTAGCGGTCCTGAAGGACGAGGGCCGCATCAATCGATCTAAACTGGTCGATTGCTTTCGAATTGGCACGTGTCAGGCCTCACTCGACCTGACGCGTGTGACAGAGCTTTGGCCGAATGCCATGCGATATGATCCGAGCGAAAAGGCCTACATTGTCGATACGCTCCCGGTCGGCGCCCATTGGCCCGGACTGAACGAACAAATCCGCGCTGTCGCCGAACACACCGGTGAGTTGCTGGATTTGCTCGGACCCTGGCTTCCTGAAGCCGCGGAGGCCTCATGAACGTTGGGCCAATCATATTCTCGGACGCCATGGTTCTGGCCCTGCTTTCGGGTGTGAAGACGCAAACTCGACGCCTGATCACGTCTCCGTTGGCGAAATCTCAGCGTTATGATCGCTTGTACGTCCGCGAGGCATTTGGCGAAGTGAACCTTTATGGTGCGCCAGGCATATTGTACCGCGCCGATAAACATCGCTGGGATCTGATGGCTGACGGGACCTATCATAATGAGGATGGGTCGATGGATTATGATGATCCCCACGTCGCCAAATATTCTTGGGACCAGTGGGTCGATGATTTGGAGAGCGGCGCGGCAGGTAAATGGCGCCCGAGTATTCACATGCCTCGCTGGGTATCCCGGATGTGGCTTCATGTTCACGATGTGCGGTTCGAGTCGCTGCAGGATATCTCAGATGCAGATGCGGCGGCCGAGGGAATAATCTCGGCGAACTTTACGACCGATAATACGAAGATGTGGGCCCATGCCGGCGCCTGGCGTGTTGATGAGCATCGCCGACCGTACGCGGAGGTGAACATGCTGTCCAAAACTCCCGTGGGCGCGTTCGCCAAGCTCTGGGACAGTCTGCACGGATCAAAACCGGGTGAGGCCTGGGGTGACAATCCTGCGGTCGTGGCACTGAAGTTTAAGGCCCGATCGGGAAACATCGACGGCGGCGATCGATGACGGAGCGTTCCCGAATTGCCACCGATGCCCTACTCGCGCTTTTGGCCGTGCTTCTCATCTTATTGGCAATGGTGAGCGCTCCGGCCGCTCCGAGTGAGCCGCCAGACAGATTGCAATCTCAAGAGGTTACGGAGGCTGATGTGTTCAAGCCTCCATAGCTCGCTGCCGCGTACCCTTCGACGCGGGCAACAGGGGCTCCGTGTCCACAATCATTCGGCCAAATTTCAACATGGGGGTTTCCGTGAGCAGGAAACGTATATCCGAAAAAACGAACGGCGTTCGGTTGTTGCTGAACGCCCAAAACGCTGTTTTGGAGCCATCCGGTCGCGCCAGCTGGATTGGTGCCTTGGCGATGTTCACCGACGCGCAAACGGGCTATTCGGCGTGTTCGCTCGCTGGCTTGCGCATCGTTGCACGGCAAGACGGTCGATCGTTCCGTCGTGCATTGGAGGCCTGGTCCGGGTCGGACATGCAGCAGCTGGTTCTGGATCTTGATGCACGTCGCGGCGGTCCATTCGACGCGCGTTTGTTTCGTGTCCACTGGGAGCGCCTTCAATGGCTGGCTCGTGGATTGATGATCACCCGTCGCCGCATTGGTGCCGGTGCCGCCCGGGCACTCGAGCGCCGCAACCTTATCGGCGCTCCCGCGACAGCGGAGAATTGTGCGGCCGTAATCGCCGCCCTTCAAGGGGCGTTATTGGCCGAACAAGAGTTCCAGGCGGCACGCGAGATTGAGGCCTGCCAAAGCGGGCTGGTTGCCGCCTTCGATGGGTGGCCTTCGCGGATCCTCGATCATGCGAGTGAGCTGACCGCATTGCAGTTCGAAGATCGGGTCGGAATGCTCGATCCATCGGCTGTGGAAAAAGACGGCCCTCAGAACGGTTTTCTGGATGCTAACTCGGACATTTTGTCCGGCTACTCGGACATTTTGTCCACGGACCATTATAAGGAAGATTCACCCCAAGGGATTCAAAAGCGCACGCGCGAGGCGAGTCTGTGGACAAAATTGCAACCGATCCTGCCAGGCGGAAATGCCGGCATGGCGGTTCAGGGGGACCGAGGCGAGCCGGACCTGCCATTCTTCCGATCAATCAGTGCGCAGTACCTCGCCGCCCGTCTAGGCGGCAGTGGCAAATGGCGTGCCCATATCGGCGAGGCCTTGCTGGGCTGCAGGGTTTGGCAGATCGAACAATGCCTGGTGATCGCTGCGACGAATGGCGACCACGTCGGACGGCTTCACGAAATCATCGGCTCAAAGCTGGTCGACAATCTCGAAGACCTTGGCTTCGACGGGTATCAGATCACGGTTCGACGTGACGATATCGCTGATGGAGATATTCAAACACCGGAGGCTGATCATGCCGAAACGTAAGAAACTCAAGGCCGATGATCTGTATCCGGACCACGACATCACCATCGAACCGGAGGCAGTGGTAGACCCTGAGGTGCCAAAGCAACCCAGGCCACCAAAGCCTGATCAGTCCGGCGAACCATCGGCGCCGCGGCCGACATTCGTTAGCATCGGCGAGTTGTACGAGATGAAGGACGCCGCCGAGAAAAAAGGCTGGAATGACAAGGCCAGAGACATCGAAGGGACCATCGCTGATCGCCTGGTTGAGCAGCATCGCAAAGATAACACGATCAACGAGATCCTTGCCGAGGCACGGGCGCAGCGCCGGGCAGTTCATCCATTCATCATCACGGTTGGTGCATGCGAAGAGCTGACCTTGGTGCACCTCGATATCGGGCTTCGGCTCAACGGGTTGCTCGATGGTGTGCCGATGGTTGGTAGCAATTGGCGCGATCCAGGCGCTGCCATCGTTGCGACCCAATCAAAGGTTGCCAATCGTGCCGTCTATTCGAAGCACAAGCGCAAGCAGGATCCGATCAAGACGTTCGAGCCCAAGGTTTCCAAATCGGTTCGCCGCGGCGGCGATGGCGGTATGGCTGCCCGGGTTGATCAACTGCGCGAAACGGCAGGCGTCTGGCCTACGTTCATGGATATCACCGAATCGGAAGGCGAACGGCTGACCGGAAAGGCTGGGTTTTCTGAGGTCTGCGCCGCAGTGATTCGCGGTGATTCGGGTATCGAAACCGCCATTAAGGGTCGGGTTCGAGGAAAAATTTCAGTGCTTCGTGAGGCAGCGAGATCGTCGATGGTTGCAGGGCTCGACGCGGTTGCGCCAACGTTTGCACGCAAGCAGTGAGCGCAAGTATCGGTTGACGGGGACGCGGTATGGCAGCAAGAAACCTACATTCCAAAAACTATGTCGGATGGCGAAATCCCCTGTATTTATTGGGTTTTGGGTCCTTCCTGCGTCCCAAACGTATACGGGGGCGCGAAGCGCAAAAAATTTCTCCAGTGTCAGCAAGCTGAAACACCCGCAAGTATTGGAATATTTGGTACCAACTGCAAACTTTAGCCATCGGAGATCTTCGTCATGTCAGGCGTTCCCGAGGGCTGGCGCTCCGGGACGGAGACACAAAAGTATTTGGCCGACGAAGGCATTGACGTTCACCTCGCAACCATCACGCGCCAGCGCAAAAAATATCCGGATCTGTTCAAGAAAATCGGCCGTACGCTCTACATCGATGCGGAGGCCGTGCTGAAAAAGTACCGCGCCGATTACAAGGGCGCGGTTCACGCTGGCGAAACCAGCAACAAACGGCCGTCGCGGATGACCGCAAAACCAAAAATTCCGAAAGCTGTGCGCGATGCCGCGCCGGCGCCGCCTCCGTCGAAGCCTGACACGACGGAAGACGAACCGGAAAATGGTGATCGCAACGTCATTCCGATCGATCCGACCCGCCGAAAGGCGTATTTCCAAGCGCTCGAGCTGGAACGGAAAGAAGCGGCGTCCCAAGGGTTGCTGATCCCGGCGACCAGCGCCCACGCGGCGATCGCCTACGCGATTGCTGAAGGTCAAGGCGCACATATGCGAACGATGGGCCCAGCGGCCGAGCGGATCGCCGCGATGTTTGGATCCGAGGAACGTTCGTCCGAGATCCGCGCGATCCTGGATGACATCTATCGCGCCGGCTGGAACAGCTTTGCCGCCGCGGCCGGTCGCGAAATCACTGATTCAAACCCAGCCGCCCTGGAGCGGTTCAAGAAGCTGGAAACGTTCGCGCATGAGCTTTGGGAAGACGATCATCCTGGTGTCGAGGCACAATTCGCGTGACGCCGGACGATTTGCGCAAAACCTTCACCGGCCTCGCTAGCGCGCTCGCTGTTGTCAACGGCGCTGTTGCGGAAGAAGCGCCGGTCGAAGAGCCACTCTTGGTGCATGAATGGGCGGCGAAGTATCGGTTCGTGAGCGACGAATCGGGATCGCCGAAGCCTGGCAAATGGTCGAATGACCTGTTGCCGTATCTCGTCGTGCCGATGGATCGCATGGGTCCAGAAGATCCCGCCCAAACGGTCACCGTCCGAGGATCCGCGCAGACTGGAAAATCCGAGTGCGCCGTCAATGCCGCCTTTTCGCGAGTTGATCAGTCGCCATGCTCGATGTTGTTTTTGCTGCCTTCATCGGATGAGGCGCGCAAATACAATAAGGTTAAGTTTGACGCGACGGTTCAGGCCTCGCCTCAGATCACCCGAAAGATCGCCAGTCAAACCGGTCGATCTTCCGAAAAGTCCACGACGGGCTTCAAGCGTTTTCCAGGTGGTTTCGCGATCATCGATTCTGCTGGCACGTCAAAACCGCTGCAGATGGTTTCGATCGGCTTCGTGGTCACCGAGGAAGCGACCGAGTATGAACACGATGTCGACAATCGCGGTCACCCGATCGACCAGGCACGCAAGCGCGGGACCTTCTTTGGTCCAGATTTTAAACTGGTTATCCCGTCAACACCGGGCAAAAAGGCACTTGAGGGTGAAGATGGTGGCTGTCGTGTCACTGCTGAGTTTGAAGCCGGCGATCAGTCTCAATTTGTCGTACCCTGCCCGCATTGCGGTGACTTCAGCGCTCTGAAATTCGAGAACATGGCCGGGCCGACGCCCGAGGATCCCGATCAGACTGTCGGTTTCTTTTGTAAGGCTTCAGGCCCTGAACAGGAAAACCCGGGTTGCGGCGCTCTAGCTGAGAGCTTCCAGCGCTATGACATGATCCAGAATGGTCGCTGGGTGCCGTATTTCGGTAGCGACCGCGAAGACAATCCGCAGCCGCCTGAGATCATTCCGGCCGACGAGATCGATAAATGGGCATTTCGCCGCGAAGGTCGGCGCTGGGTAAGCCCTCGCAATTGCGAAGGCCGTCCTGCCAGCTTCCAAATCTGGCAAGCCATGAACCCGCAAATCGCCTGGAACGTCATTTGGACGGAATGGCGCGACGTCGTTGAAGGCCGGCTCGACGCGAAAGTGTTTTTTCAGCAAACGCTGGGATTGCCATTCGACGGAATGGTCGATCGACCGGAAGTCAAAGCGCTTGTGGAAGCGTCCGGCAACGTCTGGGAGCACGCCGGCAAGGTTCCGCCATTCTGCGCTGTTCTTACAATGGCTGTCGACGTCCAGGTGAACCGTCTCGAATGGGCGGTTTATGCTTGGGGCCGCGGGGGAGTCGGGTTCAGGGTGGCTAAAGGCATCCTGCCCGGCGATCCGACCAAACTGCAAGTTTGGAAAGATCTCGACGCACAGCGCAAGCAAACCTGGGCGGGGCCTGCATTTGAAGCCGCGGCGCCATCTCGATGTTTTGTCGATTCAGGAAACTGGACCCAAGAGGTGTATCGGTATTGCCGCGGGCGCGGTGCTGAAGGTGTGTTCGCCATTTTCGGTGCGAAGGGCAAGAAAGCTCACGAAGCGCCGGCGGTCACACAATCGACGCCGAAAAAGGTCAAGATCAACGGCCGAACCGTGTCTCGGATCGTGCCGCTCCAGGTCGGCGGGCACACTCTGAAGGGTCGTTTCTATGGCGGGCTAGGAGACGGACTGGAAGCTGAGAAAGGCAAACCGCTGCCATCGCGGGCCATCATGTTCCCGGATGATTTAACCGAGGAAGAAGCCAAGCAGCTCACAGCTGAACAGCTGAAGTTCGAGGATCCCAGGAAGCCTCATGGCGAATGGGTCAAAGTCAGCGGTCAACCAAACGAGGCGCTCGACCTCGGCGTGTACAATCTCGCCGCGGCTTGTTCGCTGCAGCTCGACACATGGGATCAGGAACGCTGGGACAATGCCTATGCCGAGGCGATGCCGAAAGAAGATCCGACGCTCGCCGATGCTGGTGGTCTTGAGAAAATGTGGGCCGATATCGCTGCGCCGGCTGATGCCGAAGAAGATGCAAAACCCGACGGCCTGTCGGAAGATGAACTCAAAGCACTGGCCGAGCTCGGCCGCAAACATGGTTATGGAGGAAATGCCTAATGGCTCGAGCATGTGACGTGATCCAGGCAGACATCGATGCGACTCGGGCGCGCCTTCAAGCACTGATGAACGGGACCGTTCTAGAAGAAGGCGGATATGCCGGACACAAGGCGCGTTTCAAAGTGGCTTCGCCTGAAGAGCTGCGTCGTCATCTGCGCGATCTCGAGCAAGAACAGCGCGACGCCGGCTGTCCTGGCGCGGTGCGAGGCGGTGGCATTCGCGTCGGATTATAAAACCGAACGCCGTTCGGATCCAAGTTTGTCAGTGCTGAATACCAGGAACATCGGCTTCGAGCTGGTTTCTGGCAGATGCTCGAAAACGGTCACAGGAGAGCATGGGACCTGTAAAAATCGGATCCGCGAGAATCCGAGGGTTGTGACCACAGCCAGCCCCGCTGACAATTTGTTATAGCCCGTAAGTCCGTCAATGGCGGTGAGGCACCCTGACCTGGCAGGATTGGCAAGCGTTCCAGGTATGGCGCTTGCCGCAGAATACCCGAGAGAGGGTCAGAGTTAGCTCGCAAGGCGCTCTGTATCTGGTTCGCGCGATTGCCCGGTTGGGACGGCGCCAAACCAGATTGAGGAGACCGGGTGACCGGGAAACCAAGACAAACGTGAAGCCGATCTGGCAACCGTCTCTTGCGCTGAGGCGGGTCAGTCACGCTGTGCAGTTGCCCTCGTATAAAACGGAGCCCGTCCGCCACGCGAAAAGCGGGCAGCGCAGGGCGGGCTCCAACCTTCTTACTGCGCCGTCATAGGATGCCATTTTCATCCGAAAGGCGGTTGTCGCAGGGAGCGATGATCCCCTTTGCGGAGACCCTCCGAGAAATTTTGGTCTTCGTGCCCATCCGGCTCCGCTGGATTGGGTGTCATCGCAGCGCTCAGATTCTGTCATGCGGAACTTCCGTTTCTCCTGGATCTGAGCGTGACCCATTTCAAAGATCACTCCGCAAGTTGCTGTCGCTGGCAACGGGTGATCACGGGCAGGCTTGGTGCCTTCTGGTCTGCCCGCTGAATTCGAACAGCCCGCGAATCCTCCCGGGCCCACTTCGCCCTGGTTCGTCATCTCGATGACGGATCGGGGCGCCTTTCATTCAAGTGTCCGGAGCTCCTATGCAATCAGCTCGCAGCAATGCCCTGCAGCGTGTCCGTCGGCGACTCGCAAATTCACTGCCCGTCCCCGCCCGCACGTCATCCGTGTCCGAAGCTGCCACACGCGGCGGGCCCAGCTTCCTGGGTTGGACGCCGAGCCTGACGCCGCCTGACCAGGAAAACCGAACGCTTGGCCGCGACATGGCCGTCGCTCGAGCCCGCGACCTTACCGCTAACGAGCCGCTGGCCCAGGCCGCACTCAATCGCCGGATTGATATGGCGGTGGGCATGCGCGGCCTCCGCTTTTCGTCGCTTCCGGATGGTGAAGCTTTGGGCCTCGATCCAGATCAAACCGCCGAACTCGCCGACGAAATCGAGCGGGTATTTACTGATTGGGCTGAAGACACGCTCTGGCGTTGCGATTGGGAGCAAGACGAAAATTGGGGCGGCCTGTGCAACCTGATTGCACGTCACTACTTCCGAGACAATGAGGCGTTCATTGTTCTGCGCTGGGACGAAGAAGGCGCCTTTGGCTGGCCGCTACGCACCAGCCTGCAGGTGATTGATCCGGACCGGGTCAGCAATCCCAACAATGCGCCAGACACGCCGGAGCTCCGGAGCGGAATTGAAACCGATGGCCGGCGCGTTGTCGCCTATCATATCCGCAATGCGCACCCGCAGGATTGGACGATCGGCGGAACAGTCGATGCGATGACTTGGTCGCGTGTCCCGAGGCAAACTGAATATGGCCGGCCGATCGTGCTGCACCTTCGCCGCAAAGAGCGCGCCGAAGAGCGCCGTGGTTGGGGCAGCCTGATGGCGACCCTGAAGAATTTCAAGGATCTGTCCCGTTATAGCGACGCTGAGATCCAATCTGCCGTCGTTCGCGCCGTGATGGCCATGGTGATCTATACAGATCGTTCGACCACTGGCGTTGAAGACGCGTTGAGCGTGGACGATATCGTCAAATTCCAGAATGCGTCCGACACCTATTATGGGTCGCAAGGCCCACGCCTGGCGGACGGCACGCGGATCCAAAAACTGTTTCCGACCGAAAAGGTCGAAATGCTGACTTCCAATGCGGAAGGTGGCGATTTTGAAGCGTTCTCCCGTGTCTTCTCGCGCCACATCGCGAGCGCGCTGGATCTCTCTTACGAGCAGCTGACCATGGATTGGTCGAACACCAATTACTCGAGTGCCCGAGCTGCATTGATTGAGGTGTGGCGATCGGTTGAGAGCTTCATTGACTTGCTGACCTCAAAAGTCGCTCGGCCGGTTCTGCTGGCGGTCATCGATGATGCTGAGGATTCAGGTGAGCTGAATGTGCCGCCCGGGGTTCCAGATCTCTATGCCAAGCCGCGCGCCTGGCTGGATGGGACCTGGCTCGGATCCGCTCGAGGTTGGGTCGATCCGACCAAAGAGCCGATGGGTGCCGGCATCGAAATGGAAATCGGCGTCAGCAGTCTGCAGCATGTCGCCGCTCGCCAGGGCCGTGATTGGCAGAAAGTCACACAGCAGCGTGCCCGCGAAGCGAAGTTCTTTGAAAAGCTTGGCGTCACCCCGCCCAAGCCAATGGCTGAAGTTGCTGCCCTCATTGAATCAAAACCTGAGCCCGTCCAGGAAGGAGCTGCCTGATGCCATCCCGTTCCGCGCAACACGCGCGCTTTGCATCACTGATCGGCCGTCCGCTATTGATGACACCCAAGGGTGCAGAGCAACTGGCGAACCTTTTCATGCAAGCTCCATCCGACGGGCTGGGCAACGCACTCAGCGTGGCAGCGCGCCCTGATCAGGGAGCATTCTTTGCGGACCCACCGCCCGCGCCACCACCCGGCGGTCATGCCTATGTTCCAATGTGGCTGGGTGAGCCCGATGACGAGCTCGAATGGGGTATGGCGCTCAAAGATGGCGTTGCCACGCTAAAGGTCGACACGCCTTTGTTCGCGGAAGGCGAGGCTTGGTGGGGCTGCTGGTACCATGGCTATGACAGCCTGCAGCGCGCGATATCGTATGCGCTCGAGGATCCACGCGTTGAAGGGATCTTCATCCATATCGATAGCCCGGGCGGCGTGGTTCATGACGGCCTCTATCAACTCAGTGAATTCATGCGCGAAGCCCGCGCCGGCAATGGCGGCAAGCCAATCCATGTCCATGGCGAACTGATTGCCAGCGCCGCCTATTGGATCGGCTCGCAGGCTGATCGCATCACTGCAAGTCGCACCGCGGCCGTCGGGTCGATCGGCGCCGTCATGCTGCACCATGATGTCAGCGGCGCCATGGAAAAGTGGGGCATCAAAGTTACCCCAATTCAAGGCGGCCGACGCAAAACCGAATTTGCGAGCTTCCATGGCTTGGACGAAGAAGCCATCACCAACCTGCAGGCGATGATCGACCAGGTGTATCGCGATTTTGTCGCCGACGTGAATGCTGGCCGTCCCTCGCTTGACGAAGATGCGCTTTTTGAAACTGAGGCGCGCCTTTTCGATGCCCGCAATGATCTCGCTGACCATTCAGCGCTCGCGCACGGATTGATCGACACGATCGAAACCGAAGAAGCCGCGTTCGATCATCTGCGCGCCCTGATTTCCCAAAATACCCCGGCGGCGGGGTCGAAAACGCCGACCACAGTCTCGCAATCCCGCGAGTCCAACAAGGAGACTAAAATGTCGTCAATCAAAGATGCCCTTGCCGCCCTGCTTGGTGATGGCAAAGCCACTGAGCGTGTCGCTTCTGCCATCGGGCTACTTCCTAAAGGCAATGCCGCTCGCGGCATTTTGCTGGGTTCAGGCGCGATCGAAACTCGGATTTCGCGCGCTAAAGTCAAACTCGCAGAGCAAATGGACGAAGAAGACGCGAGCGACGATCCGGATCCTGATGCTGAAGACGATCCGGACAAAGAGGGCAATGAAACGGATCCGGACGCTGAAGATGATCCAGATCCGGATGCCGAAGACGATCCGGATCCAGATGCCGAAGATGATCCAGATCCCGACGCGGAAGATGATCCAGATGCCGAGGAAGAGCCTGAAGATGACATGGCTCGCGCTCAGGCGATCCTGGATCTTCCCGAGGCGAAAGGCCGTTCCAAAATGGCCAAGAAACTCGCCTTCCAAAAGGGCATGACCGTCGCAAATGCGAAGGACCTGCTCGCGTCTGCGCCTCGCGGAGGCCGCAGCGTCCCCGATCCAAACCTCAACGCCAATGGCACTGGCGGTAACCAAGCGGGATCTCCTGATCAGCGCCTGGTCAACGCAAGCCTGAAGCGGCGCGAACAGCGCGGCCGATAACCCGTTCCGACTCCGGAAAATAGGCCTGCCGGGTTCGCCGGGCAGGCCTTTCTTTTAACCCCCAAATTGAGGGAGGCCTTTGATGGTCATTAAAGTCAATCAACCCCGGGCGGAAACACTCGTCCTAAAGTTCCTTCTGGCAGCTGAACTCTGCTACGAAGAAGTCGAAATTGCCGGTAATGGCACCGCACGCACGCTGGAAGTTGGCCAGGTCCTGGCTGAATTTACCGGCGGCGCTGATGTCGGCACTTATGTCGAGGCGGCCGTTGGCGGTCTGAACGGTTCAGCTACCGCGAAAGCGGTTCTTGTCACCAATGTCGACGTACCGGCAGCTGGCAATGTCAAGGTTCGTGTCGTCGAGCGTCTCGCCGTTCTCGATCGCGACAATCTGATCTTCATCGGAACGCCAACGGCGCCGGAGCAGCAGGCCTTCATCGACCAGCTGAAGCCGGCATTCTTGTTCGCGCGCTAAGCGCCCATTTTTGATCGGCGGGCCGCTTTAGGCCTGCCCGTCAAGCCCTTCCCTTTTCACTCTAATATGAAGGAGGCCGAACGTGGCTTTCAATTTCCTATATACCGGCACTGGCCTCACTCAGGCCGTCAACAACATTCCGAACGTTTACGGCATGCTCGGCGACATGAATGTGTCTCCAGGTCGAGGCTTGGCGCAAACATATGTCCGCATCGACGTGCAGGGCAGCATCGTTAAAGTCCTGCCCGCAAAGGTTCGCGGTGGTCCATCCACACTGCAACAGCGCGTCAGCGACAAGGCAGTTCTGATCGAGATCCCTCACTTTCCGAGCCTCGATCTGCTGACGCCCGATGACATCCAAAACCTCGAGCGGGTCCAAAACGGTCAACTGCAAGCGGTTACCGTTGAAGACGAGCTCGCGCGCCGGCTGGAAGAAACGCGTCAGCCTCACGATCAGACGCTCGAATACATGCGTGTTGGAGCCTTGAAAGGCCTGGTTGTTGATGGTCAGGGCAACACTTTGCTCGACATTTATGACACGTTCGATCTGACAGAGGTGACGTTCGATCTCGATCTGACAAACCCTGCGGCCGATATCATTGGGGTATGCACCGCGATCTACAATCATGTCACTGATAATCTGTTGGGTGAAAGCTTCACGGAGATTCAAATCCCATGTAGCTCCTCGGCGTTTAATCGCCTGATCCAGCATCCGAAAGTTGAGCAATACTGGCTCAATTCGGCGAATGCCGTGTCTTTGGCGAACATGATCCGCGAAGATAAGAGTGGCGGCCAAGCCGGCACACGCGGGCGCCGATTCACGTTCCAGAACCTGACCTTCGTCGAGTATCATGGCAGCGTTGTTCTGGACGATGGAACATCCTCACCTCTGATCGCAGCCAATACCGGTCACGCCTTCCCGGCAGGCATGCGCTCAGGCTGGGAGACGTTCTACGCGCCGCCTTACGATATCCGTGCAGCGAACACGATCGGTCAGCACATCTATGTGTCACCGAAAGAGCTGGATCACGGCGAAGGTATTGAGCTCAAAACTCAATCCAACGCCCTTTCTGTGCTCAAGAAAATCGGAGCGACTGCCCGCATCATCATGTAGGCCGCGCCGAATTGTGGAGGGCGGCTGCGACGCGGCCGCCCTTTCCAATCGTCATTTCCAAGAACAAAATTCAGGAGGCAGTCATGTCCAAACCCAAAACCCCCAATAGCAAAAACCTACATCTCTTCGCCACAACGGTGGCGATCAATCTCGCTGACCCAGAGGCGGATGGCGGCATTCGTGAGGTTCCAGCTGCGACCGATTGTAAGAAAGCCGGCTTCAAGCTCCCGCAGGTACAGAAGTATTTCGAGATGGGTCTTGTCAAAGAGCGTGCAGCGCTCGTCGAGTCGAAGCCCGCGAAAACCGATGGCGCTTCCGATGAAGAGCTGAAGGAGCTTCGCGACAAAGTCGACGCCGCCGAAAAACGTGCGACTGAAGCTGAAGAGAAGGCTGAAACCGCTGAGAAGCGTGCCACCGACGCTGAAAAGCTGGCGGCCAAAGCCGGCGCGGATCTGAAGAAGGCGCAGGACGAAATCGCAACGCTTAAGCCCAAGCCTGCTGAATAAGGCATACGCCAATGAATGCGTTCGCCCAGGCAATTCTCGATGCGTCGTTTGAAACGGTCATGACCGATCTGGTGCGTGTGACGCCGGCAGACAGTTCTGCTGTGTTCACCTGCCGCGCCTATCTGCTTGATCCAGACGAAGAGTTGAGCCTGGGCGGACTGAACGCCTCACCGCGCATGGGGATCCAGACCCTAGAAGTGCGCAAATCCGAGTGGCCAGAGCCCGCTGACCAGGACCGCGTCGAAGTGCTCGCCGAAGACGGAGCGACGGTGACGCGAATTCTCTATGTCGTCGGCGCGCCTATATCGACGGATGGGAAGCGGCTGACCTGGTCCATCGATTGTTCCGAAGAGGATTCATAGTCCATGCGCCTGCGCCTGGATGCGTCCGATTTTGAACTCGCGACATCCGGTAAACTCGGGATCTGGCGAGAGAAAGTTCAGAAAGCCGTTTTGCACACCAATCGCGGCGTGCTCGAGGAAGTCGAAGTTTTTGGCAAAGATACGCTGCGCGCTGACCTTCGCGCTGCCGGCCTGAACGGTCTCGAGAAAACCTGGCAGGGCGAATTGTATCCGCGCAAAGGCCTCGCTTGGGAGCCAGTCCTGTTGCTTCATTCCAAGGCGCCGGTGATCGTTTCGGCCTTCGACGAAGGTCCAACCATTACGCCGAACGGTGATGGCATGTTGGCGATCCCCATTCCTGGCGGGTTTGCCGAGGATTTTCCAAATCCCAAGGGCCCGGACACCAAAGTCGATTATGCCCGGCAGAAATTCGGCGATCGTCTGTTCGTCGTGCCAGCAACTTCCAATCGTCCCGCTATTCTGGCCGCGAGATTGGTCGGACAAACGAAAACTGGCCGGCTTACGGCCCGAAAGAAAACCAAAACCGGGAAATATGGCAAAGGCACCCAGACGGCCATGCTCTTCTTCCTGGTTCCGCAAGTCAGATTGCCCAAGCTGCTCGATATTCCCGGCCGGTTTGAGGAAATCGAGCGCAAATTGTTCGAGCTCTACCCGCGGGTATTGAAACGCGAACTACGAGCCCAGGGAGTGGATTGAGATGGCGACCGATATTGAAGTCCTCTACCGCGTTTTGCGGGGCTATCTGACCACAGCGGCCGCGAATTCCAGCGCCCTGCCCGATATCGTGAACCGTAATCGAAACCTGCGCGACATTTTCGGCGACGTCGACACCAACTCGAAGGCCTATCTTAATCTCGTGGACGATGATGCCACGCTTTTTGAGACAATCATCGGTCCTGGCGACGATTATCAGGACGAATTTGGTCAGCGGGCGGTGATTGAGTTCATAGTGCGTGAGCGTGATGACGATACGCGCGATCGCGTGTTTGCGCAGGGCCTCGCTGACATCGCAGTGGCGCTTCGCGCGTCCCGCGAGCATCCAATGCTCGGATCCTTGGACATTTTCCCGCCGGAACGCGCCAATCTGTCGACTGGCCCCCTTCCGGGCGTAAAAGCCGCGCGAATTACGGTCGAGGTCCTGTTCACCGCGCCTGACATGCTTGGCAATGTCCTAGCTGAACGGATCACGGCTGAGATTGAGCCATTCGTGATGACGGGTGAGCTCGATATCGAGCGCGGCAACGTCTTGGTTGGCGCGCTGGATCCATTCATCGCCGCGAGCCAACTTGCGATCCTCTTAGAGGCGCAATTGAGCCGCGGTGTGGATTCGATCTTAAGCGCGGGTGAGGTGCAGGTCCGCCTCACCGCAGATTCAGCGCCAGGCATTGCGGATATTATCGGAAGCGGTGACGCAGATCTGGATATCGCTGTGACGGGCGCAGGCTGGATTGGGGACATTCAGAGCTCAGGCACAGCCGACGTGCCGCAAGTCGGATTCGGTGCCAGCATGACTCTCGATCCTATCCTTGGATCCGGCGATGTCGATGTGGATCTGGTTGGCGTTGTGAGCGGGCTCGTCGAAGCAGTATCTAGCTCGAGCGCCGTCTTCACCAATCCAGGCGCCAACCTAATGGCAAGCCTTGACCCATTCCTCGGTGTTGGAGCTGCAGATCTATTGGTGGCAGGTGATGGCGTCGGTGCGTTGGACCCTTTCCTTTCGGTTGGTCAATCTGCTGTCACGATTGAGGCAACATCTGCCGGCGCCCTCGCGCCAATCTTGGCGAGCGCTCAAGCCGGCCAACCGCAAACCGTGTTGGATGGCGGCGGCGTGATCGCGCCAATCCTCTCAGGCGGAGATGCTTCCATCGTTATTGTGGGCTTAGCATCCGGGGCGCTGGATCCATTCTTGTCGACCTCCGCGGCGGTTGCGTCGGTTGCGGGAGATGCTGCGTTAGGTTTGGATCCGTTTATCAGTGCTGGCGCCGCCGCGGTCGATATCGCTGGCGACGCGGCGCCTTCGATCGACCCAATTCTATCTCAAGGCCAGGCCGTGTCTCTTATCGCTGGCGAGAGCTCAATGAGTGTCGAGCCCATCATCTCCGCGTCGGACGTTGATGTTCTGGCGGCAATTGCCGGCACACCGTCGCTTGATGACTTTCTCTCAGCTGGTGACGCTGGCGTGCTCATTGCCGGCAGTTCTGCAGGTCAGCTGGGTGCGTTCCTGGGCACGGGCAATGCTGCTGTCGGTGGTTCGTCGAACGAAGCTGAAACCGATGCACTGATCGCACGGATGACCGTTGCGCCAGTTGCAGCCCGGGAAACCCTGATCAACGATCTGATCGCGGGCTTGAAAGCGGATGGGTCGTGGGCCCTGCTGGACATTCTGAAAATCTACAAAGCGCATGATCAGCAAGCGTCACTGCTAGATTGGAAGGGATCCAATGCAGATTCGACGCCGGGCGGCGGGCATACGTTCACGGTCGATCAGGGTTGGTCCGTGCCAGGCGGGGGCTTCAATACCAACTACAATGCGGCTGTCGATGGCGTTCAGTTTACGAATTCGGTTGGCCATTATGGCGTATGGGCGAATGCCGTGCCCGATGGCAGCGTCATGCTTTCAGGTTCCGCCGCCATCGAACTGTATCGTCACGCGCCTGGGAACCATTTTTGGTTGATCGGAAACACGTTTGGGATCGACACAACTTCGAATGGCGCTGGGAACGGACATTATGTCGGCTCGGTCACCGGCGGAAACTTGGATTGCGCTTTTAACGGCGTGGATTTCTTCACGGGCACGACCTCCGCTGACAACCTGCACACCAATCAGGCCAATGCGCAGCTAGGTTTCTCTGGATACTCTCTCAATCCGCTGGTCTTCCATGCCGGCGCTGGTCTGAGTCAGGCCCAGATCACCAGCCTCTACAATCGACTGAACGCTTTCCTGAGCGCCTTCTAGCGCGCTCGCACCTGACCTTAGCGGTCACACTTCACAAAATCTGACCGCTTCAACGGCGGCCCGATCGCGGGCCCGGCGCACCGGGTCGTTTTGCCAAAAATTCAACTGAAAAGGAGGCCAATATGGCCCTTCAATTCTCTATCGCGCTGCGGAATGGGCTACTGTCGGACCTTGCGGCTCGTATTGGTGTAGCCTCGCAGCTGAAAATGTTCACGGGCCCCGTACCGGCGAACGCTGCGGCGCCGGATTCTGGAACCGTGCTCGCAACGGTTGAAGTTCCGGACACGCCATTTGCTGCACCTGTCAATGGTGCGATGGCCAAGGCGGGTGATTGGTCAGACGGGGCAGCCGATGCCGGTGGTACGCTTGGCCACTTTCGGATCTACGAAGACGCGGGTGTCACACCGTTGTTTCAAGGCACGATCACTGCGACTGGCGGCGGCGGTGACATGGAGGTCGACAACACAGTGGTTGCGCTCGGTCAGACCATCACGATCAACACGCTGACGCTGACTGCCGGGAACGCGTAATCAATCATGCCGACTAAAAAGAAACCCGAAGCGGCGGAAGAAAAGCCCGCCGCTCTCATCTTCCTGATCCTCAAAGAGACGGTGAGTGGCCTGGTGCCAGGGCGCGTCGTGACCGCGTCTGAAACCCGGGCCCAGTCTCTCCAGGATGATGGCCAAGCCGAGCTCGCCAATCCGGCCCAGCTCAAAATCTCAGGAACTTCAGTCCCCCACCTTCCGGACTGATCGGCGACTGCGCCCCTTCAACCATTTAGGAGATAGAACCTATGTCTTCACGTAAGGGGCGCTCGTCCCCAATGACCGCCGCATTTGCGGCTGATACCTCCCCGCTGCCAACGACGGGCCCAGTCCAGCTCGGCTATTACAATGAGACGTTCAACGCGACCGACGGTTTTGTGAACGATCAGGAAATCACGCACGACGCTGCCAATGGCCGCGACATGACGGATCCTGGTCCTGCACTCGAGCGCGCCGCTGGCGGTTTGACCGTGCCGATGGATCTCGCCTCGTTGACATTCTTCCTGGAAATGTTGTGTGGCCCGCCATCAAGCATCGTCGAAGACATCGGCGTCACGCCAGCTCGGCAAACCCGTACATTCGTGTCTGGAACCGATACGCAACGCTTGGCGGCATTTTCGCTTCCCGTCGCTGATGACAAGTTCAAAGTCATTCAAAATGCGTTCCTGAATACGATAGGATTCAGTGTGTCGAAACAAGATGGTTATCGAACCATGGATGTCGGTATGCTGGTACCAGGTGTCAGCCTCCTTGGCGCTGCGCCAACATTCGTAGGTGCTGGATCGCCAGTCTCGTACACCCAGCGTAAAGTCGCAGGGAATATTGGAACATTTTCGATTGGCGGTGTTGTCGTTGCAGATCTGATTGATGGAAACTTCAGCTTCTCAAATCAGGGCGAATTGCTCGATCTCGCCGATGGCTCCGACAAGTCTCTCGGCCAAGAATCGGGCGACACGCTTATTCGGTCCGATCTGACCATGCGTATCAAGCGCGGTATCGCCCAAAACGACATCCTGGATAACTTCCAGGGCGCCACAGGCGCGTTCTTTCCGGCGGAGTACAGTTTCCCGATCGACGCCAACGCGTCGCTATTGGTCACCATGCCGAACTGTAAGGGTGAACGCCGCATGCCGACGATTGGCAGTGCGCAGCGTCAGACCTTCTCTGCGCCGATCCAGGCTTTCCAGGATGGCGGCACGCCGGCGGCGACATTCACCCTGGTCAATCAGGTTCAACCATAATCTAGCGGCCGGGTCTTCGGGCCCGGCCGTTTAATTCCGAACGCCGTTCGGTTTGAAGGAGGCACCATGTTCCAACTCGGAGGAACGCCAGACTATAGCTGGGAAAATCTCAGTGAACCTGGAACGAAACCAAAGAAAAGTTCGATCTGCATCCAGATGCGCCGCGCAGATGGCAATGACGGATCCATGGCCGAGGGCAATGCCCGGGCCGCAATCGCCAAGATTGTGGGCGGCGCGTCGACCCAGGCTGACTATGGTTTGGAAAAAGTCGATTGGGCTGAAGCCGTTCATTCAGGTGATGTCGATTTGTTCCACGGTGTCGGGTACCGACTATACGCGGTCGAGCTCGCCATGATCTGCGGCAAGGCCATGCGCGGCGTCGCCGACGAAAACGGCAATCCGGCTGAGTGGAGCCGGCGCAATGTTGCGCTGCTGTTCAAGGAACGAATTCCCGGTGCGGTGGCGCTTCCCGATATGCGCTCCATTGGAACAACGTTTGGCGATGTGTTTATCACCATCGCCATGACGCCGCTTAGAAAGGCGCAAGCTGAGGGAAAGTCCTCGGCCGTCGCGCCGAGTGGCAATGGGGCGACGGCCTAGAAGAATGTCGTGGATGCCAGGAAGCTGAGGATCCGTGTTTTGAAGGCATTCCACGTGAGGATGGGTTTATCTGTCCGATGCGCGCCAATGCCCCGATTAGCCGGGAAGGCGGCATTGCCTGGCATCTTGCAAGTCAGCCGGCGCTTTGGGCCCAGACCGCGATCGCCGGCATGTCCAGCGCCGCGCTGATTACACAAGGTTTGAGGTACGAAGAAGCCCTGTCGCAGGCAGAGCGTTTCTATCCGGACGCTGATCTTATGCACATCAAAGTCTGCCTCGAGCATATCGAAAGCAATCGGCTTTCGGCTGAGGCGGAGGTTCGCCGTGTTCGCGCGGCTCATGGAGGCAATACATGACACAAAGACGTGGTGGTGATGTCGTCTTGCGCCTCGGGGTCGAGGAGCAAGAAGTTGTCCAAAAGGCTTTGCGCGCTGTCGGTCAGGACGGCGAGAAAATGGCCGATAAGATCGAAAAGGCATCGAAAGAGGCCAATCGCGGTCTGAAGGCCATTGATGGTGTCGTCGTTGATCTGAACAGAGGAATGGAGAACCTCGCCGATCGTGCTGGCTTTGCTGCTGGTCCGTTGAAGGCTCTGGGTCCTGCCGGCGTTGCTGCAGCCGCTGGTATCGCCGGCTTGGTGCTTGGCCTCGGCGCTGCTGTACGAATGGGCAAAGAGGCCGTCGATACATTTTCCGAAATCGGCAACGCCGCGGATCGTATGGATGTTGCCGTCGAGACTTATCAAGCGCTGACCGCGGAAGCGAACGCGCAAGGGCTCGCCGTTTCCGAGCTCGAGACGGGTCTTAAGGCGCTTGAGGAGCGGCAGAGCCAGATCATCCTGCAGCAGGGCGAACTGTTTTCGCGGCTGAAAGACACCAATCCAGAATTGCTCCGGCAGTTGGAAGGCTTGGACAACAACGAAGACCGTCTTCGAGCCGTCGCGAAGGCGCTGAAAGAAGCAGGCTCGGAAACCGAGCGAAACACGATTGCATATGCCGCGTTTGGTGAGGCCGGTGTGTCTGTTTCGCGCGTGTTGCTTGCTACTGGCGGTGACATGGACGCGCTGATCGAGAAGGGTCAAGAGCTGGGCCTGGTCATGGATGAAGATCTCATCCGGAATTCTCAAGAGCTGTCGACCGAATTGGAGGTTGCAGGGAAAGTCATGGACTTGCAGCTCAAGCAGGCATTTGTCGATTTCGCGCCGGTAGCCTTGGAGACCATTCAGTTTCTTGGCGATATCGCGACTGGGCTTTCAAATGTCTCCAATCGCATGCGGGAGGTTGCAGAGCGGTCAGCGAGATTCAATCGCGAGCGGCTTGACGCCATTCAAAATCGACTAACTGAGGGAGGTATACAGCGATCGATTTTTGACGGCGCGCGCGATGGCAGCGATCCACTGAGCGAAGCAGACCTACCTAGACGATTCAACAATGTCACCCGGCGAGAAATGCGCCGGCTGATCCGAGAGTTTAATGAAACAGCCGCAATCGAAACAGAACGTGCGGCAGCCGAATTTGTCCGGCAAGCACGACGTGAACTGGCGGGACTCACCTCAGATCAGCTGGGCGCTGAACTCGAAAAAACCAAACGCGATATCGCAGCCGTTAAAGATGGTGCGGTTGTCTCACAAGATGGTGACGTTTTGTTTGGAACCGACAATTCGGAACGCCAGCGCCGCGTTGAGGTAATCGAGGCGCTGATCGTAGAGACTGAAGCGCGCGAAACGAGTGCCGCGGCCACCCGCGAACAGCTTGCGGCTGAAAAGGCGCTGGAGGAAAGGCGAAAGCAGGAAATCAAAGACGCTCGCGAACTCGAGACGCTCCGCCGGCAGGCCGCACAGTTATTGGCGGAGCTTGGTGATGCCACGCTGGCGATGGCCCTTAAAGAAGAAGAGTTGGCGAAGTTCCGCGAAGCGGGCCTCCTTACACTCGAACAGTCCGATCAAATACTTCAATCTTATCGCGATCGCGTCACTGGTGTCACCGAGGCCACCGAACGTTGGCGCCAAGTGGTCGAAGGCGCCGACACCGAAGTCGAAAAGCTTCAGAACTCCGTGCAGCAGCTGAAGGAAGATTTTGCCACTGGCAAGCTTGGAGAGACGACGGAGGCGACCGAGCTATACACCGAAGCCGTAGAGGCATTGTCGGAGGCCCTGGGCAAAGCCCAAAAGGCGGAACTCGAAGCGACAGACGCCCACAAGGCCGCAACCGAAATCCGTGAAAAACTCGCGGATGTTCGCAAGGCGGCCATGTCCGATGAACAGCTCTTTGCCGCTGAACAGGCTCGCATCGAGCAGCTTGTCAAGAATGGAAACCTGACGCGCGACGAAGCGACCGAGCACCTCCGGAATTATCGCAACGAACTTCGCCAAACGCGAGGCGAAGTTAATCTGTTGGAGCAAGCTGAAACCGTGCTGGACGGGATTGAATCGGGCCGGATCAAAACTGTCGGCGATCTTCGCCGCGCGATCGGCGCGATGATTGTCGATATCGTCCGTCAATATGCCCTGGCCCAGGCCCAGATTGGTGGTCAGGGGTTTGGTGGCTTCCTGGGCGGAATTTTCGGAAACATTTTCGGTACCGGCGGGTTGAATCCGTCCGGAACGCCGCCGCCGATAAACCCGCATTCAATTCCGGTATCCCACAGTGGTAATCCGGTTTCTAACGCGCCGCGGGCGATCCGGAGCTTTGGGTCTCGCCTGGCATCCAATGAGCGGATGATGATCACGCAAACGGACGAAGAAGTGATCACGGGCGGTGATCGCCGCAAGCTGATCTCGTATCTGCGCGAAAGCAGTCGTGAACGGTTCCAGCCAAATGATATGATGATGGCTGGTACCATTCCTCTCGATATCAGCATCCGTGTGCGCCGGGATGGCGCCGGCGATGTCGACGCTGATGTGCAGGCCACGCAATCGGGGTCTAATGGCCTCGATCTGGACGTCTTGCTCCGCGATGCCGTGCGGTCTGAAGCCAGCAGCGGTGGCCTTAACGACGCTCTTGCCGGTCAAGGCTTCGTCAGACGGGATCTGCGCTAATGGGCGCGGCATGGCCGGCCGGTGTGCCGCACAAAATCATTCGCAGTACTTACGAGCGAACGCCTGAAGACACAGTTCAGCGCGACGAAGTCGAGGTTGGACCGCCATTGCGAGGCCTCACTGCACCAACCCGGGCGCAGATTGTAAAAGGCGAGATTTCCATGCGGCTGGACCAGCTGCAGGCCTTCGAGGCATGGCGAAAAGACACGCTCGATTATTCGGCGCTTCCGATCGACTTTCCGCTTTACGATCACCCTACCCCGCGTGTCGTGGAAGCACGGCTTCGCACTGCCGCTACGGTGAAAGCACGCTCGCGAACTGGTCGACGCCTGGCGGTTGAATTGCGTGTGGATCCGCCGGCGCCGACACCTGCCGCTCTTTCTGCATTGGCGGCGCTGCATAAGGCCGATGCAGTCGCCTGGCCCGCTGGCGTTCCAGGTGAGCCGCGTGTGTCCAGCTATCAGCAAACACGCGACTTTGTGCCAACCCGGTCCGATGACCGAAATTCTCCAGGACAGACCGTAAAGAGCCGACTCGAGGGCGCGACCGAACAGGTCACGCTCCCGATGACGTCGCAGCAGCTGCTGGATTTCGAGAATTGGTTCGAAGTCGATGCGGCGATGGGCGTGCGCGATATTCTGTTTCCGCTGGGTGCCGGCACGCATGTCGGGTGTTTTGCCAGCGGATACGCCATCCGAGGCGGCGGTGAGCGCGCTAATTGGGTGGTGAGCTTCCAGCGCTATCTGGAGGCCAAGCCATGACGACAGGACGCGGCGCCACCAAGCTCGATGTTTATCTTGCAACACTGACTCATCCGGATCTGGCCGCGCTCACCGGTTTCGTCGATGGCGTAACGCTGGACGGAAATTTGCGTATCGCCAATTGGCGGCACAATTTCGATTCCAGCGGGGACACGTTTGCGCCCGGCTTCTTCGGTGTCCAGGAGCCGCAGTCGGGTGATCGTCCTGGCACTGTTAAACTGGCGATCGATAATCTGGATCAACGCGTGAAGTCAGTTGTCAACGCTCTTACGGGCCGGGCCACTCTAACATTGCGACGGGTGTACGCTCACCAGCCCGACACTATCAGGAATACATGGGAAAACTTGGAATTGCAGGTTTTCCAGATTGATGGCGGCAAGCTGTTCGGCACGTTTGGGCCTCCGCGCACGGAGGGTCCGTTTATGGGTATTACTATCAATCCGCGAGACTATCCCGGAGCTGTCGCGTGAGCGATCTGAAGACCGTCCTTTGGGGATGGTGCAACGAAGTGATCGGTCGGCCGTATGAGCTCCAGACCTGGGATTGCTTTCAGCTCTTGCTCGAAGGTCAATCCGTCGCGGGCTGGCACCGCGCATTCGAGCCCGTCTATCGCGATGGCGAAGAAGTGGACCCCGGGCGGACCATGGTTCGCAATTTCGCGCGCGGTTTCAAACAATTCAAACAGGTCGAGACGCCGCAACTCGGTGCGGCCGTTCTGTTTCGCGAAGATCGCGTCCCCATTCATGTCGGTCTTTGGATGGGTCCGAACCTGATGGTTCACACCAATGTACACACAGCCACCACGCTCGCCGAGTTCGGGCCCGGTACCGACTATCACTTCTGTCTCGACGGTTTCTATGTCCCAATCTGATCTCACAATCGTTGTTAAGGACGATCCCTTCTCCGACCGACCGCCGCGCCTGATCCGGGCGCCGCATGGCACGCCCATTTCCGAGCTTGTCAGCCTGGCAGGTTTTGAAGAGCTCGAGATTGAGCACACCGAGGCCTCGATCGATGGCCAGGTGATCCCGATGGAGCTATGGGCGGAAACGCCGGCCACCGGACACACACACTTGGTTCAGCTGCCTCAAGGTGGCGACGATGGCAATAAGATCCTGCGCACCGTCCTGACGCTTGCGGTGATCGTGTCTGCCTTCTATCTGGGTGGCCCGATCGCCAGTGCGCTCGGTCTTACGTTCAATGGTGCGGCCGGCGTCGTGACCGCGGTCCTGACCACCATCGGTCAACTTGCGATCAATGCCATTCTTCCGCCGCCTCAGTTCGAGAGCGGCGATGCGCCGGAGCCGGTCTATTTTATCGAAGGGGCTCGCAACCGCCTGAACCCGCTGGCACCGCTCAACACCGTGCTCGGCTCGCATCGGATCGTGCCGCAGCTGGCGGCACGTCCATACCCGGAAATACGCGGTGATGACACCTATTACTATATTGTACTCGACCTCGGTCCGATCGGATTGGAGGTCGAAGACATCAAAGTCGGCGACACACCGATCGCAAACTTTGATGAAGTGGTGATTCAAAGTCGCCTGGTCGCTTCCGATCCTCAACCAAACATGTCGAGCCGTAGCGTCATCCCGCAAACGGTTGGCGCGACCTTACTAGACGGTGATCCTGAAGTGCGTCGGACCGCCTCTGGGTCGATCGATTGTGATCTGATCTTCGCATTTCCTCAGGGGCTGGGCCGAACAAGCGATCAGGGAAAACCGCAAAGCAACACGCTCACCGTCCAGGTCCGGTACCGAGAAGTGATCAATCCTGGCCCGAGCGAAACGTTTGGGGATTGGAGGTTTGCATCTAGCCGGACTAATGTGGCCTACCCTGACTTTCGCGGATTCGAAAACATCGACACACTGAGCGGTGGCGGCATCGGAGGGAACCCGAATTTCGGCACATCTGCAACGTTCACGTTCCGCGAGTCGAAGCCGGCGCAGCCCTTCTTCCGGCAGGTTGGTTTCTCATTCCCCTCTGAAGGCACCTACGAAGTCGAAGTCATGCGCACCAGCGCAGACTCGACCGAAGCCGGGGTGTTCGATGATGTCACCTGGCAGACCATCCTGTCCAAGCGCGATGAGCCAATCATTCTCCGCGATGACGTCGCGACCATGCATTTCCGGTTTAAGGGTACGGATGAAACCAGCGGTATCGTTGATGAAATCAACATGGTGGCGCACCGTCTAGTTCCAAGATTTCCGGATGCGGTGCTTGATCAACCAGACCTGAGCGGGGTGACTGAAGCGGACCTCACGCTAACGGATCGCAGTTCAAATCCGTGGGAGATTGAACTGTGGGCCATGCGCAACGGCTTTGAAGGTCGGGTTGCGACGCAGGACTCAGCGTTTGACTGGCCGGCTGCTGCCGCTGCAGTCAAGGATGCGCGCGATCGTGGATTGAAGTTTGATTATTTCGTGCAGCGCGATGTCAATATCGACACACTCGGTTCACTGATCGCGTCCACGGGCGGTGAGGGCCGGGTCTATAATTACAACGGAAAATGGACCTTTGGCCTCGATCGGCCGCAAGCGGCGCCGAGCCATGTATTCCGCGATGGTGTGGTTCGCAATGTGTCCTCGGTGAAAACTTTCGCTGAAGAAGTCCATGGTTACCGCGTCCAGTTCAATGATGCTGGCAATGGATGGCGGACGCGCGAAGAGATCATTTATGTCGATGGATTCACGTCGGCCACTGCCACAAAGATTCAGCCGCTGCCGGTGCCCGGTAAAACTGATTGGGATGATATTCATCGCCACGTGTTTCAGCTGCATCGCAATGCAGTACTGCAAAACACAACCATGACATTGGAAGTGCCAGCGCGGACGATCGACAACACGCTTCGCCCATTGAGCTGGGTCGCAGTCGCGACTAGCGTCATCACCCAGGTTCAGGGTTCCGGGGTTATTCGCGGCGTCACGGCTGCCGGCGGAAACGTAACCGAGATCGAAATTGATCAAGAAGTCGAGCTCGGGCCCAGCTTCCCAGGTCTCGCGATCAAATGGATCCTGGTCGACAGCGAAGGCAATCAAACCCAATCCTTGCCGGCACCAATCAGCCAACCTGTCGCCGATGAAAAGACTGATACGATCACGCTGACGTCGCCGGTACCGGAATTGGACGGACCGGCAGCGCGCCTCGATTACATCATCGGTCCGATCGGTACCGACGTCTTCGACGGCTTGCTGGAGAAGGCGGAGAAGGCCGGCAATGGATGGCTCCGCCTGACGCTGAAGGCCTACGCGGTTGCGCGGTTTGATGAGACCGGAAACTTTGTGCCGGCCTATGCCGTCCAGCCTGTTCTGCCGCTCGGATCTGGGCCGCCAGAACCTGTATTCCAGAGCGCGGAGGCCAGCAATTTCAAAGTGACGGTCAACTTCTCGATGCCCGATGGGTATGAGCAAGACCTGCGCGAGATCCGCGTTTGGCGCGCGAATGCGCCGCCTGACACCGATCCCAACCCGAACACGTATTCGGTGTTTGAACAATTACCGAGCTTAGCGGCAGACGTGCGCCAGCTGGTCGACGGCCCAGGCGATGTTGGCGATCGGCTCGTCTATCGCTTCCAGGTGGTGGCAACGTCAGGGCGCGTCAGCACGATCATGCAGACGCCAATCATCACTGTGGCGGACATTCTGCCGGCAGCAACCAACTTCGCTGCGGTTGGCGCAACCGAGCTTGGGTCCAACGGTGTCGTGAACCCGGTCATCCGGGTGACTTGGGATCCGGAAGTTGATGCATCCGTCCAGGAAGCGGTTATCGAGGCGCGAATAGTCGCCAAGGATGCCGGCGACGTACGGCTTCCTGAAGGGTCTCAGCCTGCCTATACGCCGGTCACGAATATCCCTGCAGTGAAGGGCACCTACACCATTCGCGGTGTCCCGCCAGGCGTCGATATGGACGTCATCATGTTTTATCGCGGCCGCCGCGGAGAGATCGGCACCACTTATGAAGTGCAGGACGTGGCGGTGCCTGATGGTAATCCAGGAACAACGGGCCCGGTTGATTGGGGAAACATTATCGGCCGGCCGCTCGAGCTCACAGATGGGCGCGTCGCAGCTGGGCTGGACGTTTTTGGCAACCTTGCTCAGCCAATTCCACAAGCCCTTGCCAACTCATCCAATCTTTTGCGCTACACCAATGGTGCGCTCTTCACTGGATCTCTCGATGCTGATCGAACCTTGCTCAACATCGCGGCTGGGGTTCAAAATCAAGGTGCGTTGGCGACAGAGGATTTCACGTCAGATCGCGTCTATGCCAATTTCATCACGCAAGTGAGCGGCATTGCCTATTCCAACTCAGAATTCGATGTGGAGGCGACCGATCTCGTCTGCGGCGTTGACAACATCTATCGTGAGAAAGCGTTCGCTACGATTACTTGCGACGGATCACCAGTCGAAATTCTCTTCACCGCATTCTTTGGTGAGGGCGCGCCGAACACCTCATCTGAGGGGCCAGAGCTTAGCGTGTCTGCGCTCATTCGGCGCGTCGAGGGAGCTGCCATCATCTCGCAAGGCAGCAAAATCGCTGTTCTCAGGGGAGACGGTGTCACGACGACCGGACGCGTCTTTGGTGGCACTTACCGCGTTCATGATCCGAATCCGGGTGGGACACCGGCGAGCCCGGTGAACCGCACATATCAGATCTTTCTCGCGACCACCGGAACCAGCCCGAAGCCGCCGGCGGATACGGTGGCATTCGTCAATCCCAATGTTTGGTCTGGAATGAGACTGACCGTGCATCGCGCGAACGCTAACAACATCACCTAACCATCGGAGAAATAGAATGTTACGTGCTGCCTTTGCCGGGCTGCTATTGATGCTGCCTGGCTGTCAAACCATCAAAGTTCAAGGCGTGGAAATCACGCAAAAGCAACAGATCTTCGCCGCCGCTGTCGCAGTCGCTGGCGCGATCGTCATTGCTCATCTTGCCGACGATGACGATGGCGCCGGCCCGGATAAGTGCGCGAAGTTCGTCCAGGTGCCGCCAGGCAAGAATGGACCAAACATCTGCGCCGAGGATTGGTAGGAGGTCGCCATGCAGCCATTAGAAATTGGCGAGGTGATGCGTCTCGCCGCTGCGCAAAAGCTTGGTGACGGGACCACGTCGCCGGTTCGAAAGGTCATACGCGCCTATGTGAGCCTCAAAGACAGATCGAAACTCCTAGCCGCTGAAAAGCGGCTTTTGTTTGAATGCTGTTTGCTGCTGGAGGCGCACAATTTCAGCCAGCTGTCGCAGCCGGCCCGCGAGACGCGCGACCGCCTCGAGGCGCGGAATAGAACGTTTAAGTTCCGGCCGCCAAAAAAGAAAGCGAAGGCCGCCAAATGACCACGCATCCAATAGATCGCGCTGAAAAAGGCGCGCATGGCCAGAGCTGGGATATTCTTGGCGCCGGCGATACGATCGGGCCGGAGCACCACACGCACGGCACATGGGATCAGCTTTGGCGGTGGCCGAATTTCAAGCCGGAAGAGCTCTCGAGCAAATCGGATGGTATTTTGATGCTGTACGCGCCCGCCATCGATGCGCTGCAGGCGATGCGAACCGAGCTCGGCCGGCCGCTAACGATCAACAGCGCCTATCGCTCCCCTGCCCACAATCAGAAAATTGGCGGTGCGAAGCGATCGCGCCACCTGGCTGGGGCGGCGTTTGATATCAGGTGCTGGAATGGTGAACACGCCACGATCGCTGCGGCGGCTCGGCGGCATGGCTTCAACGGCATCATTCAATATTCGACCTTTGTGCATGTCGATTTTCGTGCCCGGAAATACGAACGAAACCGCCGCAATGGGTGAACCGGTCGGCGAATATCTCTACAAACTGGACGGTAAGGAGGAAACGCACCTCCTTTTTTTGTGCCCAGGATGTGGTCACGATCACCCATTCACCATTCGAAGCACCAATCCTCAGCGACCGCGTTGGACCTTCAATGGCGACCCCGTGAAGCCAACCTTCAGTCCGTCGCTACTGGTCAACAAAGACTACCCAGATTTACGCTGTCATCTCTTCGTTGAGAACGGCAAGATTCGCTACTTGCAGGACTGCCACCACGACCTGCGGGGGCAAACGATAGATCTGCCGGCATATCCGTCAGACTAAACAGGCGCCGGAGGCCTGGACCAACGGCCGGATCCCCTAAAACTTGGAGAATTATTATGGAAGCAATCATTCCAATGGTTGTCGCTGCCCTCGCACCTATGGGCAAAGACTATGCAGCTAAAACCGGCTTCGATGCTGGCGAGGCGGTTCGCGATATGGTCGCGGATAGCGAAAACACGCTCGACGACACGGCCGTGGAAATCGCTGAGGTGTTCGTTGCTGAATTCCTCGAAGGTCTGCGCGCACCCGCCGACTAAATGGACAACCCCTTGATTTGGGGTGTCGTTCTGCTCGTCTTGCTCGGCGGTGGCGTCTTTTGGGCGCGCCGTTCGGGCAAGGCGGTTGAGCGCGCGTCCCGTCAAAAGGCGAAAGCCAAAGACGAAAAGAAGAAATCTGATGCCCTACAGGAAGCTAATGCCACTCCTCCTGATTCCGTTCGTGACCGGCTGCGTCGGAATGCGCGGAAGCGATCAGGTGTGTCCGATTAGACCCATTTATAGCGAAGCGGACATCGATGCGGTGTCGGATGAACTCGCTGAATACCTGCTAGCTGTCGAGCTGCAGGGCGAAAAGATGGGTTGCTGGGACCTGGAAGACTAAAACATCAAACACTACGGGGCTGGTGAATGTTTCTATCAACCAAACTAATGATGCACGGCACGTTCATGATCCTATACGCGATCGCCGGCGCCACCGCTACGATGGGCGCCGGGGCTGCGGAGGCCGAGGGGTTGTCCGCAATGGCAATCGCGGCGGCATGTGCGGGATCTGCGTCGACCATCTTGTTTCTAATCCTCAATCAAAAAGAACGGCCGCCGGAGCGCACGGCTCGCCGCGTCTTTTGGGTGTTGGCGGCCTTCGCATTGGGGGCAACGTTTGGGCTGTTTGTTGGCCCATCGATCGCCAACTCATCGCCGCTTGACCGCGTCGCCGGCATTTACTTTGGCGGGCTGGTCGGCTTCGGGGTTATAGGCGTGGTTGTCAGCCCGAAGACAATGAAAGCGCTGGGAGCCTGGGTGGTGTCAATCTTGACCCAGCGCGGAGGTGCATCATGACCTACCCAATCGCTGCCTTGTGCTTCTTGCAGGCCGCTCTCGCCGTCACCATCATGTATTTCTTGACCGAGGTGCCGTCACTGACGCCGCGATGGCCCTGGAAGCACCCTTTCAGTCATTGGATTGAAAAGCTCATGAGTACTGGCCTCGGCCTGGCCTGGCTGGGCTATATGATCTTGATGACGTATCTCGGATCCGCGCTATTGCTTGGTGAGCTCGATAACGAAGACCTGATCGATATGATCGCCATGGGTAATGCGGGCCTGTTTCTCGCGTTTTCTTTTGGGTCGATCATCCTGTGCCATATTGCCTGGCTCGCCTGGCGCGCAGATCACCAGAGATATTCGTCCTAAGTCTTCCAGGTTAGATATGTGTTCTGTTTTCCCCGCCCAAGTGGCGGGGTTTTTTCTTTGCCTTCTTTTGGGGCGAACGAGTTCATTATTCTCGGCTGAAAAACTGTTCACATGAACATTGACATGGTACTGCGTGGTGAATGGACCCGCTAACACAAATGGAACAGAACCAGTTTCCGATTATGGCGCTGGCGATTAGAAAGATCGCCGCGGCCGCAGACGGCGCGCAAGTCCTGAGCATCGCCAAGCACTTCCTTCGCGACTTCACCAAGGGCGAAGAACACAAAACACACGACCACGGCATGTTGGGTATTTTTATGCTGAAGTCCGATGGGCTCGAGGAAGCGCAGCGCATCTCGGTTTCGAACTGGACGCCGGCATTTGTGACCGAGCGTGCCATGCTCAACGGTTACACCCATGACCCATCCGTCATCATGGTGCAGCAGGCTGCCAAACCCTTCACTTGGGCGCAGGGCATGGACGGTGCAGATAAAGCGTCGCTCGCGATCGCGGATCTGTGTGAGGAGCATACCGGGCAGCGCAATGGTCTAACCTTCCCGATTGGCGACGTGAAAATGTTGAAGGGGGCCGCCACGGTCGGCTTAGACCTGTCGCCAGATCACTACAGCCCCATCCAGATCGGAATGATGCATCACGTCTTTATAGCCGCCTATGCGCGGCTCTATCGACTGCAGGGCCCATTTCCGGAGGATATCTCCCCGAGTTATTCACCACGCCAGCGCGAGATCATCCGGCTGCTTGCGCTTGGGAAGTCTGTTCCGGACGCCGCTCGGATCATGGGGTGCAGCGTTTCGACGGCGCAAGATCATATCGCCAAAGCCAAGGCCAAAGTCGGGGCGCGAACAAATCCAGAGCTAATCGCCAAGTCGATCGACAAGAATGTGGTGTTGAGCTGATACCCCGTTTTATTAGGGTACCCTCAGACTGAAGAAACCGGACACTCCAATCAAAGGAGCGTCCATGGCCGAATTGATCCTTCCCGAGAACCGCCACCGCTATTACGACGTGCTCGATGAGATGCATGTGACCCGTTTTGAGCTGTTTTTCGACGGTTTGGGTTGGTGTCCCGAAGAGTGCGGGATCGAGCGGCCGGGCGACAGATACGATAAAGACGAGTTTGACAAGGCGGACACGGTTTACATCATCGAGCGCTGGCCTGAGACCGGCCAAGTGGTCGGGTTTTGCCGGATCAATCCAACCACGACACCTCATATGATGGACCAGGTCTTCGCTGACTATTGCGAATATTCCGGAGTGCCGATCGGGTCAGACATATTCGAGGTGTCTCGGCTGGGATATGACCCTCGGATCGTGCGAGGGGACGATTGGAAAGAAGTTCGGTTCCGGATGACGAGTGCGATTTCGGAATATTGCCTGATGCGCGGCATCGCTCAGGTCACGTATTGCGTGCACGACTACATTTTCAATGCGATCCAGCAAGAGACGTGGGGTGCGGTGCCACTCGGCCGACCGAAACACGACGAACGATTGAACAAGGTCTACCAGGCTGGGATCTCCGATATCACCGAAGAGGGCCTGGCGCGCTGTCGATCGCAGCTTCGCCGGCCGGACGATGACGTGTTGATCTACTCCGGACCAGCAAAGGCCATGCGTTTGAAGGAGGCCGCTTAATGTCTGAACAGCAAACAAACACCAATCCGCTCGAGAAGATGGCCGATCTCATCGACTATCTGAAGGACTGCGCGACCAGTGAGGTCGGTGCCAGTGACAAACTGCGGGAACGTCTATCGGAGGCGAAGGAACAGGCGGAGCGCGATCTCGATGCGCAAAATCTAGCGAGACGTGCCTAGGTCCAGGACCGTCAAGACGGCGTCCAACGTCTCCAGGTCAGCCGTACGCAACATCGTATTGATCTTGTCGACTCTCAGCTGCTTTGATGCGGCCGCTCCGACCATGTCATTGGCGCGCGTTTCAGTTTCAGGAAAGAAATAGCTGCCCTTCACTCCGAGCTCTTTGCAGATCTGATCCAGGACATTCGCGGGAATTGGTCGATCACCGCGTTCATAATTGCTGAGGGTGGCGCGCTGGATATGCAGTTTGTTGGCGAGGCGCTGTTGGCTCCAACGTTTTTCATCACGCGCAGCTCGGACGGCCTGTCCAAGGCGCTGATCAACTTTCTTTTTCCGATCGGCGGGCATGGTTGATACTATAGGTATCTCGCGCGCAAGTGGAAAGTTTCCGGATTCGGACATTTTGATCGCCGTGCAACGGTGTGTTTCGAAAATCGGTCGAAAGTGCTCTTTCGTATGTTGACTCGTGTAACACCACTCATAGCTTTATTGCAGAAATATAATAACTAACAGTGTAAACTAGTTATCAGTTCTTTGCGGATGTGAACTCGATCATGAGCGCATCTATAATGCAGAATGTAGAATATGGTGGACGCAGAAGTGTCGAATACAATTGGTAATCAGAAAATTGCTGAACTCTTTTCAGGGCGGCTGATGCGGGCCCAGGACGTGTTGCACGCTGCCGGCATGATGGCGCGTGTGCTCGAGCAAAAGCCCGCACTCGCCAGCGGCGATCGCGACCTGGCGGCGTTGATCGGCATCGTGACCCTGGTGCAGGAAGAATTTGAAGGCTTGATGGATGACGTTTCGCGCTGCGCTTAGTCTTCCGAACGGCGTTCGGTTGCTGGCTTTTGCGACTCAAAGGTGTAGCGAGTACGCCTTCACTGTGCTGATCACATCTTGGCCGTCGCCAATCCAGGCCTCGCCAGGCGGGACATGGGATACCCCCTTCACGACGGTTCCAGCCAGGTCTTCCAGTGCGCTGGTTTCGAGCCAGCCCCGAAAGTCGACCTTCTCAAAATCGGGGATGTTGGCGCCGTCCCGTTTGAGGGCCTCGATCTCGTCGAGAGAAAACTGCAGGCTGAACTGTGATGCGTCCCTTTCGTCCTTTCGGTACTCTAGTTTGAGATCGACCAGTCTTGCGACGGCTTTTTGAATCAGGCTTTCAAAATCTGCTTGATGGGTCATTGAATTCTCCTAGTTGGTTGCGATGATATTCGTTGGTGGGCGTTTGATGAGAACAAACCGAGCCCATCCTTCCCATCCTTTCCCCCACATTTCCCCCACATTCTACGTTTGTTCACGACAATTCACGACAATTGGCGACAATAGCCGACAAAACCACTTGCCTAAGATTCCCATGTTTATTAGGGCTTTCCGCGGACCGGAGAGGTGGCCGAGTGGCTGAAGGCGCTCCCCTGCTAAAGTACAGATCGTTTCAGTTAGCACCCTGATTCTCTTGAGTCTTTTCCGAGTGCTGTTCGGTTTCCCCCGGCATTCCCCCACTTATTTTGCAACACGGCGTTGCGAATTGAGAATTTTGTCAATGATTTCAGACAGTTTGCCCGAACCGTCACGCCGGCGTAGATCGCTCTCGATCACCGCCCGACGTTCCTCTGTTGTTCGCTTTTCTGGATCGAAGGCGATCGCATCGCCGTCCTGGATATCGAGTACCCGGAGCTTGGCATGCATGCTGAGACGTTCGGCCGCCTCACGGCTGATATAAAGCCGCGGCGGATAAAAACAGCAATCGTCGCCCTCGAGCGTTGCGGTCATGAGGATCTCGGTTTCGCGCATCCCGCCAAAGGCCAATGCGAGGTTGATCAGAATGGGCAAAAGCGGTTCGGTCATCGTTAGCTTTCCCATTTTTCTAGATAAAGTAGAGCGTCCAGGTCATATTCGATCCCGTCGCCAGACGCGTTGAAAGACGCTGTCCTGCTAGATTCTATGCCGTCCTGAACCTCTATCGCATGATAAACGCCGTCGATCACAGAAGTGATTTTCCAGTGCATCGGTCCATAGTGCACCTCATCAAAGTAATCTTCATTCCAGGTTTGGGCCGAGATCGCGATCCGGCCGATATCGTCCGGGGTGATTTTGAAATCTGAGGTCATCCGTAAGCCTCATTGATCATGGCGAATGGTTCCTCCGGCATAGGGATCCAGCCAAGCAGTTCGCCAGTCTCATCTACTCGCTCGCGGGACACAGATCCGCGGACGTAAGACCACCACCCTTTCTCATCAGGATCTTCCTCGCCCGGGTAGGCCGGCTGACCCGATCTCCAAAACGCTATGTGGCAGACGGCCTGAGACGCCATGTTCTTAAACAATATGATGGATTCACCGTCGCATGGCGCGGTGTGCATTGAGCGCAATCTAGGAACTGCAGAGTGCTCGGCCTCGCTCAATCGAAAATGCAGGCCGCGACGGGCCAATACGGCTCGCAGTTCGGCGACAGATACCTTGCCGGACCCCGGCACATTTTTCCACTCAGCCTCGGTCATGTCTGCGGCTTGCGCCCAGGTCTCGACCCCGAAGTAATACGCGTTGTTGAATGTTCGCGTCGACAGTTCTGCGCGCATTTCATCAAGCTCAGTCATTGCGATAACTCCACGCGTTTGCGCATCTTGCCTTCATGATGGATCTCCACTCCTTCAGTCTGTGGTTCCTAAATATCGGTAGGATTGTCGGATCGTAATCGTATTGCCATCCCGGATCGTTTCAGGCGGCAGCGTCTGCAAAAACGGTCGGCCATCCAGTTCCCAGATTTCGCCGGCATCTGGATCATGGGCAGAATTGACGCGGTTCAGGCGCCCTTCCAGGTCGCTTAGCTCGAAGTCTCCAATCCGTTGACGGATACCTTCCGCGATAACATCGTCCAGGCCGGCAGCCATCTTGCCCGTCAATGCGTTTGTGAGCTGCCTTACAGTTTCAGTCACTTCAGGATCCTCAGTTTAGGTTGGTGCCGCGGTTGGCCGGCTTCCAGGTCCGGATTGGTGAAGGTCCAGCCATGGGCGCGGAGTTTCTTTGCGAGGTTTGCCGGCGCCAGTTTGGTGTAGCGCATCGCCATGTCGGCTTTGCGCCAGCCGCCATGTTGCATCAGCCAGGTCAGGTTGTGGCCGGTGGCGGCGTAATACCAGGTTGCCCAGGTGTGGCGCAGCACGTGCGGGGTGACCGCCCCCTCGCCTTCGCTGTCCAGGCCCGCCATCTCACGGGCCTTGTTGAACAGGCCCGCAAACTGGCCGCCGCGATTGTCTTTGATGATGTATTCCTTACCGCGGGGCGTGCGGAACATGCCGCCCTCTTCCGGACAATTGCTCATCAGTGCCGGAAAGGCGCGTGAGGCCTCGACCGGGATCCATCGCGCATCACCATTCTTAGATTTGGAGATCCAGGCCTGGCGCGTTTCCATCATGATATTGTCGCGCTGCAGACGAATGAGCTCGCTGGTCCGGCATCCGGTGCCGAGAAGCGACAGGACCAGGCGTTCGCAGCCATGGCCGATCGCCCGCTTGTCGGCGTCGCGGTCAACGATCTGCGCGCACTCGATCAGGTTCTCCGCCTCTTCCGGTGTCAACCAGCGCACGCGGGCATTGTCGATATGTGGTTCGCGGGGACCGCCGCGCTTGTCATGATTGAGTACGGCATTGGTTGGGGTGACCACCTGGCGCCGGCGAGTCTGTGGTTGGACGTGTGGGTAAAGCGCTCTTGCCATTGTATCGATGACCTGCGGGGTGATCTCAGCGCAAAGCGCGTCAGGACCGAGATGCATCAGGATTGGTTTGAGAAATCGCGCGCCGGCCGGCACGTCTTTCATGTATTTTATCGCGGCTTCAGCGAATGTGGTTTGCGGGCCATACATGGCCTCGCGGTCGAGCTTTTCGATCAGTTCGATCAGCCGGCGCGTCGCGAGCGAACGGTTGCTAGTTCCAGTGCTGATTTCCATACGTCTTCCGAGGGCCTCATGGACCCCGCGGATGAGATAGAATTTGTTGTTTTTGCGCGTGCCCGGCGCCTTGAGTTCAAGCGGCATGGTTCATCCTCCAGCGCCTCGAGCAGCTTCTTGATATGGTGTGGCTGCAGGTAACGAGAGCGCCCTTTTTTTAAGCATGATCGTGGAATCCGGTCCAGCACCTCTCGAAGATATCGAAGGCTGAAACCTTCAAACTCCGGCAGCTTCACAAGCTCGCTGTCATGGATGGATCGCGCGCGGGTCATTTTTCAGTTTCCCGAAACAATTTGCCTTGGGTTTTCATGCCGTCTGTTGCGTTCGGTCCGTCTGCGGAAAACAGGTCTCGCTGGCGGTACGCTTCGGCTATGCGACTAACCGCAATGTCAAAGTAAGACTCGTCAATCTCTATGCCGACGAATGGGCGTTGTAGTTTCACGCATGCCACCCCAGTGCTGCCAGACCCCATGAACGGGTCCAGAACTGATCCGGGCACTTTTTTCAAAAGTTGCACCATCAACGCGACGGGTTTTTGCGTGGGGTGCGCGCGTCCATTCCGAGTCGTGCTCTGGACTGGCGGGCATCGAACGACCGAGCCGCTGTCTCGTTTTCCAACAAACCCCTTGCCAAGGACATATATTTCCTCGTGATCCGGCTTCCATGGGATATCAAGAGCCCCCATTCCGAGCGCACCGCCTTTATCCCAGATCAACACCTGGCGTACATTGTTGGGTCGCTTTGCCCGCCAAGTTCCGAATACGAGTGCTGGTCCAGAGTGCAGCTCCAAAACGGCATCGCGCGCTTCGACGCTTTCGTCGTGCTGGATCGTACGTCCGCCGCGCCACAGCTTTTCTGTGGCGTAGCCGCTGGTATAGTTTATGCCATAGGGCGGATCCGTGACCAGTGTATCGCTTGGCTCAAGCTCCGGCATGAGATCTAGGCAATTGCCCAGATAGAGTACACAGTCGCCGACCACCACTCTTCTACGGAACAGATCACTCATTGGCGGCAGTCTCCGGTGGCTTGGCCTCGCCAAATGCGAATGTCGTCTGGATCCCGAGCGCCAGGCAGATGTGTCCGATTTGATCCAGGCTAAGCGATGATGGGAAGGTCAATGCCTCATCGAGCTTAGTGACGTCCCAATCCATCGACTCCGCGATCTCGGCGAGCGTGGTGCCATTCTGAATACGCGCCTCGGTCACGCCCATATTCAGGGCGACAATGAAATTCTGCTGGGTCAGTTCCAGGTGTTTTTCGCGATTGATCATTCTTCTACCTTCCAGGTCACGTCGACCTTGATGCTGACTTCCGGGACCATCTTCGCGATCGGCACACCGGTCATGGCTGAGATGATGGCCAGGGTCTCGACACGCGGCGATTGACGGCCGGTTTCGATATTGGCGAGAGACGGTCGGCTCATCGCCAGGCGAACCGCAAAGTCGCGCTGGCTCATGCCAGTGCGTTGACGCACCTCAGCGATGTTCTGCCCGAGCTTCTTTCGAAAGACTTTGACGTCATTGTTCATTGGGCCGGCCTCCTGATCTTAGGTAGCGATGGGACGATGTACGGCTGCCAAGCGATCGGTTCGTTCCCAATCTGTCGGAAGTATGAAAAGTCGGGGCGCGCTTGATTGAAGCAATACCAGCCGGGCTGCCCGTGAACGTCCGATCGCCAGCCGCTGAGTTTCACGGATTTTCCGTCGGTTAACCAAATCTTGTCGCCGTTCCACGGCGCGTCATCCATACTCCATCGCCACGCACCGCCAGGCTCTTGCGTCGCGGTATCGGGATCGTCGATCGCTTCGACAAAAGCACTAAAGTATTTGAGTAGATCCGAAGCATTGGCGAGTTGAAGCAGTCGCCACGTATAGATGTTCTCCCACACCATGTCCTGGCGTCGATATTCCCAATCGAAACCGGCCGTCGTCGACACGCCAAATTCTGATATCTTGCCGCGCCCCTTGAGTTTTCGAGGCGGGTTGGATTTGATGATCTGGTTCAGCTTTTCCAAGCTCATGAGCTCTCTCCAATCAGTGGGACATAGACGGAGCCAAAACCGTCTGACCGAAACTCGATCGAGTGTTCGCGTGTGATCGTTGTCACGTCGCCCAAGCGCTGCATGGCGCTGACCGCATTCAGTCCCAGGCCTGAGAACTTGAACCGTGGCTGTGCGACCTCGTCCTGGCTCTCCAGCGCGGAAATGGTTTTTTGAATATGATCAGCGCGTCCGGGATGCCCCGCGAGGAAGAAGCGCGAATAGTCCCAGGTCTTGTCATTTCCAAAAGATGACTGGTCGCAGGCAAGCAATGTCCAATCATCATCCTCGTCAAGCTCAGGCCACTTTTCTTCAGCAAGCAACATCGCTGCGAGCTTGTAGATTTGGACGCTACCTGGGCGCATCCATCCTGGCAGATCCATCGCGTATGTGTCGCCTTCAGATACTGCGGGTACCGGATCCCTGGGCGCGCACAAGTCCAGGAACTCGTCTGAAAAGTTCACTTCCACGCATTGGTGTTCAAACGCGGCGGCTGGTGTGGATGGATGCCACACATAGGTGATCTGCCCGGATAGATAGACAAAGGATCCATTGACGAAATAGGCGTTGCCGTCTCCGTGCGTTGCAAGGCTTAGCGGTCCGGAGATCAGTTTCCGGCGTGCGGCTGTGACCTGGTGATAAATCCAAAGCACGCGTGACGGCAGGTTGGCGATGCCTTTGACGTCGCGAATATAGATGTCTTTCTGCTTGCTCATGCTTCGCCCTTCCGGCGCCAATCGACACCATTTTCCTCGAGCGTTTCGATGGTGAGTTGTTTGACGTCGTCGTTGCAGTGCGCCATCGCGTCTTCCCAGGTCGGTGTGCGGCCGTGCTCGGCGTGAAACACCGTCTGATAGTAAAGCGACTGCCGATTGTGTGGGGCACCTTCCGGATGATCCGCCCCGCACGTCTGGCACAGATGCGCCGCAGGCGGCATGATGTGCCAGGACATAGCGAGAACCGTCTCTTCGCCGGTCTCCATGTCGACCTCGATCATTTTCCCAGGGATCTGTTTGAAGCTCATGCGGTTTCCTCGTCATCGTCGAATTCCAGGATCATGGCGCCTGGTTTGACTTGAATGATTGCCGGCGGCGTGAGCCATTCCGGAGTGATGTTTTCCATGAAATCGATTGCTGCCGCCTGGGCCCGCTTGCGCGCATCTCCGTCGCTGACATTCGCCGGCACGGTAAAGCTGCCGACCCAGAACGATCGGCGACCGGGATACTGGCATTCGGCAACCCAATTCTTCATCGGCTTGTCGGTCATGCGAACACCTCGCGGCGATAGTTGATGGTGATCAGATCAGCTTGCTGACCGGTCCATCCGCATTCACAAATCAGGTCGACAACCTGAGTGGGCTGCGGAGCGAAACGCCAACCGCCCTTCCCCCAACTCGCCGGGACCATGGCCGTTCCTTTGAGGAAGTAGGACCGGCGACATTTAGGACAGGCCTGTCGGGACAGTTTCTTGAACTTGGGTTTTGTGGTTGAGCTCACTTGTCTCACTCCGTCGACAATGGCGACTATGAAACCCAGGCAGATGACGGCTCCGAGAAATACCAGGATCGCATTCTGCCAGGTTACATAGTCGAGCAACATCAGTTGGTCTTTCCGAGTCCGATCTTCTTGGCGAAATCCGATCGGCGCTTGGCGTACTCGGGGGCGACCATGGGATAGTCCGGCGGCAGTCCCCAACGCATGCGGTATTCGTCAGGCGACATGTCGTAATGCGTGCGGAGATATCGTTTCAGCATTTTCAGCTTGGCGCCGTCTTCCAGGCAAATGATATGGTTATCGGTGATCGATTTTTTGATCGGCACGGCAGGTTCTGGCGGCTTTACCGGCGGCGCATTCAAGCCCGCCAAGCTGCCGTGGACCGTCGCGATCAATTCCGAAAGGCCGTCCTTCGCGATCGGATTGTGCGCGACATAGGCCGCCACGATTTTCGTGGTGTGATCGATCATCGTCATGTCCGAGATCGACTTTGATGGAACTGCACTCATAGTGGTTTTCCTTTCGGATGGTGAGGGTTGGGTGTGGCTCATGTCGGCTTCCCTTTGCGGAAGCGACGCTCGAGCGCGGCCATTGTATCACGGTCGACAAACCGAGCCTCGAGCGGCACCAACGTGCCGCCATCGAAAGCGGCAGCGAGTGCTCCGCTTGCTTCTGGCTTGGTCATTTTGGAAACGGTGACATTGTCCAGGAATAGTCCATAGGCGTCGATTGCTCGGTCGTGCTGAGCTCGCGTGTAATGGTCAAGCCAGTCCGCACTTACCGCTTTTGGGAACACGCGTGCGCCCTTACCCGTGGCGGGGTCAGTGATGCCAATATCGGCGAGCGCTCGCGCTTCAGGCAATGACCCCGGGCCGGCGATATCGCTTGTGTCGATTGTCAGGTCTGCCATTCGCGTGGCGAACAGTGCAGCAGTATATTCCGGATCACTGAGCAAGGTGGTGAGGGCTTCATAGGCATCAGTGACCCATCCCTTATCGTCAATGCCTTCAACGGGCTGTGCCTGCAGGCGTGCCAGGAACCGGTTGGAAACCCCAACTTGTCCTGCGTCACCATTGGGATGCCGATCAGTGATACGGCAGAGCCGCGGGCCCGCGCCGTGCCTAAGCAAAGTGGCAAGAAGCGCAATTGCCATCGCCGCATCGGGTCTTGCGCAGATTAAATCACGCAATGCCTCGGTGCGCGCCGCAGCCCCGGCGCGCCAAACGGATCGTGAGAACCCAGACGCGATATCGTCCGAAGGCGCAGGTTGACTATCGGCACCGGAGTTGGACGAAGCTTCTGTTTTATCCATCTCCTCGGCGCGAAGATCATCGAGCCATTCCTGATAGTTTTTGCGATTCACGACCGGGTGGTGAAATGATGTTTGAAGGTGCCGGCCGCCCTCGACGACCATGACCTGGAGAATGTCTTTTGGTGGCTTTGGATCGAGGTTTCGCGCGTGGTTAAACTTCACGAAGTTGGCGGAATCTTCGTATTCTGGATCCAGCCCATAACCGTGTTTCTTGGTCAATCGGTCCGCTTTCGCGATCGCAAAATCAGTTTCAAGGCGTTTCGCAAGCGCGACGTTTAGAAAATACTGTTGTTCTGCGCCGACTGCCTCCGTGAGCTCTCCGCCTTCGCTCAGATAGTCTTCAACCTTGAACGATTGATGGCCCGCGGGCACGGCTTTCCGGCGCAACCAGTCTTTGAGTTCCTTTTCATTTTGGATTGGATTCCAAATATCAGGATCCATATTTTCGATTGCTTCGTCCTGGATCGAGTGCGGCCAGCGCCCGAGTTCGTCCGCCCATTTCACGCTATTGAAAACGCCATTCATCATGGCCTGTTGCGCAGCTGGTGAAAGCCGCCGCACCATGTTCACGCGGATCTGAGCCCAGCGTTCGGACTTGCCTAGCTTTTCTCCGATCTCGCGGCATACAGCGCGAGCGTCGGATTTGGTGCCTTGCTCAAGTTTGGCATCCTGCAGCGCTGCGATCGCCTGCGCCTCTTCCAGTGGATGAACATCTATGCGCTGCCGGTTCTCCATCACGGCAATCTCGAGCATTTCAAGATCATCGAGGTTGCGCTGATGGATGCGGATCGGATGATCCCTCGGCAACTTGCCCTGCCCTATCAATTCCTTGAATGCTCGCCAGCGGCGCTCCCCGGCGACAATTTCCCACATCACATCGTCTGCACCCGTCGCCGGCGTGCGGCGCACGACCATTTCCTGGAGCTGGCCTTTCTCTAATAGGCTGGCAGCAAGCTCGGCGGTTTCGTCAGGGGCAAACGTTTTGCGGTAATTCAGTCCGCTCGGGCGGATCTGGTTCCACGGTGCAGTCAGGGGCGCAGGTGTATCGCTGGCGCCAGTCAGAGTGTCTGAAGCGGGGGAGTCCTCAGTTTCTCTTTCGGCCGACGGTATATTCGACAGCGATACACCTGCTAACCGAGCACCCTTATTGGTGAGCTGGAGCGTCTCGGTTTTTACGAGCCCGGCCTTGCGATGGTTTGAAAGGCTTCGGGCGATATTCGATTTGGACAATCCGGCAGCGTCAGCAAGCGCGCTAGACGCGATGTCCGGGCCATTCTCATGAATGGCTTTCAATAGATCTTCATCAAACGAAATGGTTGGCATTCAGGTCAGTTTCGGGGCCGAAATTCTTATCGACGGAATGCCGGCCCCGCCTCTGTGACAGCGTCTCTTGCGAGACAGAGTGTGTGACGTCCGCTCGGACACCACGGCGAAATCAGGCATGCATGTTCCGAACGGCGTTCGGTTTTGTGGTGTGCGTTGTCATGATGCCTCCTTGGTTCGGGAGGCATAAATGTCATCACCAATAACAATGTCAAGTAAAAATTGTTATTGACAATATCTTCTATTCAAAGTCGGTATGCTTCTTTAGACAATCTTTGAGGGACTGCGCGGTGGCTGTCGTTCCCGTTAGGTTGAAAGAAGCCTGGATCTCGCTACGCCCTTCACCGATAGTCGGATATTTGTAGCTAACGACCAACGCGTGAACCTCTAGGCCGTCCATTTTCAATAGGCTCGGCAGTTCGACATCGATCGGTCGGTAGAATTTTTCCTGTAAGTCGAGTTTTATTCCTCTCTCGTCGGCTGGCCAGTGCTTTCCTTCAAGTTGCCAAGCAATACGAGATCCGGTTCTCCAAGGCCTGCTGATTACGATCTGAAGGGCGCCCGTGTAGGTCGCCATAAAGACGTCAGTGTGGCGCACGTCACTCCCAAGAGACGGGATCGTCGCGAAACACTCGGTTTTATCGGGTTTCTCGGCCAACCAAACCCGCCAATCCCCGTGAGACGAGTACTCTGTCACATAATAGTTCGGTCCGATCTTGTGCGGCTCTGCTGCTCCCGCGTGTTGAGCCATCGGGCCAAATGCGGTCCAGCTAAGGGTGCTTATCGCTCCGATCATCACTCGCATTATCGACATCCTGTTTTTCGCTCAGACTTCTCGCTACCTGTAACACGGTCGCGCGGTCAAATTTGTTCTTGATCTGGGTGAATATCGCATTCAGTTCATGCGCGTCTGTGTCAATGACGTCTGGGTGAGAGAACAATGCGCCTACCGACGGCGCGCCAACGCCCTGAGCGTAAGCCACTAAAAATGCAAGAGTCGCGTTGTAATGTCGGGTTTCAGCGGCCGCGATTGTGGAGCGAGAATACCCGATCTCATGAGCCAACGCTTCCTGAGACAGGCCTTTTGAGCGGCGCCATTGAGTCAAGTATAGTTTGTCCGACACATCATTCATTTCGAGGAATATGACACTGACAGGAACGCACCGCTGCTCCCCTGAATAACAATGTTGTTGACGGTAACGGTTATTGTGAATAACACTCGGCGACATGAGATTCGTGGATTGGTTCAAGGCGTCAGGCCTCACAGAAGAGCAAGCTGCAGAAATGTGCGGCGTGTCTCGCAGTTACATCGCACGGCTTAAGCGCGGATCGCGTCCGTCCGATGACATCAAAATGAAGATCGAAAAGGGCACCGAAGGACTGGTGCGTTACGAGGATTGGAAGCCGGAAGTTCATGAAGGCGATTCTGACGCTGATGATCCTCCGGTGCAATCCCAACTCGATCTAACGAGTGGGGCGGCCGCATGATCAGTCTTTGGGGATTGTACACAGCGCCGATTGAATGGGCGTGGAGCAATGCTTTGTTCATTGCTGCTTGGTGTGGAGCCGCGGTCGCAACCGTCATGACATTCGTGACGTACCGACCGCGGTTATTCGCTGGACTGCCGGATCCCATCCTTTGGTTTGGGGTCTCGGTAGTCTGTTGGATCTGCCTATGCTTGGTCGCCGCGGCTTGGCCATTAATCCTACTGGTCTGCCTGGTCCATCGTATTGTTCACCATCTGTCAGCGTCTCCAACACGGAAAGGACGCGCTGCATGACAACACCGAAACCTCCCCTCTCTCTCGAGTCGGCGATCGGCTTGGCGTGCAAGCCTCTTGGCGGCGTCACCAATGCGTCTCTGCATCTCGGCAAGGATCGATACACCGTTGCGCACGCAGCCAATCCAAACCGTTCCGAGACGTTGCGAGTTGATGACGCAATGCAGCTCGATCAACTGTGCCTAGACGCTGGCGGTGGCACGCCGATCTTCGATTATTTCCGCGCGTTTCTGGCGCCCGAAGACGGGCCCCGTGTCAGCATGTTCGCTCACACGGCCGCGATGGTGAGGGAGAGTTCTGTGCTGACCGGCCGATTGGTCGGGGCGCTGGAGGATGGCGATATCTCGCCGACCGAGCGGCGAGACCTTCTCGAGTCGATCGAGCTGTTTCGAACGAGCCTCGGTGCTCTGGCTGCAGATCTGAGGGCAAGCGATGAGTGAGTCTGAGAAGTTCTGCAGCGATTGTGCCTGGCCGTATGAGTGCGCCGAACAAAAATCATGCAAGCGGCGCGATCGCGGAGATGTTCGGGCGCGGGTATGGCGAACTGATCCGGTTCCATTCCGCGAGTTTGACGCCAATCCGCCCGGATTAGTGATCCTCAAAGGATCCGCGGATACGAAATCGACCGAGCTAGTGGACGAGGTGAACAAGCAGCTGAGTCAAACGTCGACGATTCCAGCGGCGCTAGCGCGAGGTAGATCATGGCCAATCTGATTTACCTCGGAACTAACAATTACGGCGACGATGACGCCCAACTCTATGAGACGCCGCCGCAGGCTGTGTTCGCGCTGATGGCGGCTGATCCGTGGTTCCAGGCCCCGGGGCGTTTGATCCTGGAGCCTGCCTGCGGTCCAGGTGCAATCACCGCCTGTCTTCAAGCCGCCGGGCATACCGTCATCTCCAGCGATCTCAATCAGTACGAGATGCGCTGGAAAGGCGACTCTGGAAAAGGCCTGCAGCAGCCAACGTGGGGCATGAACTTCTTCGACTATAGTCCATCACTGATGTCCGATATCGTCGGTGATCGTCCCTTCGCGATTGTTACCAATCCGCCTTATGGCGGCGACAAGGCTCTGGGCAGCAAGGCAGCTCGATTTGCTGCGCATGCTCTGCAGCTGGCGCCGCGCGTCTACATGCTTTTGGAGCTTGGCTTCCAGGAAGGTGGCGAGCGCTGCGCCCATCGTGATGAGCTTATGGATGGGCCGCATTACACCGGCTATTTTCCGTTTCGCGAGCGGTTGGCGATGCATCGTGATGGCCATCCTCGCCAAACCGGAAGCCAAACGCGCATGCACGCCTGGTACCGTTGGGAGCGCGAGCCGAGTGGTCCATTCGTCAAGCAACGTCTGACATGCCGCCCGCCAGGGCCAAGCGGCATACGGAGGCTTGGGTGACCCAAAAGCGATTTCAGTACATGGGTACCGGCCAGCCGCGAGATCCGCGGTGGCATCAACATTCGTCTCCGGATGACGGCAAATGGTGCATCACCCGCCGCTCACCGGTCATGCAATTGCTCGCTGCTGGTGCGACATGGGGTTTCACCGCTTCGTACGCGCCACCTCGTGAATTGATCGGGCACAAACTTGGGCTCCACGTTGGCTCGAGCAAGGAGCCGCTTAAGACGTTCTCCGATGCGGCGAAAGCCGCGATATCGCGTCTGCACGGTTTGTCATTCGATGAGTGGCGAGAAGCCTTTCGGGTTTGGGAAGATAACGATGCTGGCAAGTTCGTTGGTTCTGCCACGCTTGTCGCAGCCTTTCAGACGGCTGGGTTGTTCCAAGAGTGTGTGCGCGTCTACCGACAGGATAAATTCGGACACCATTACCTGGGTGACTGGCAGCGCTTCTCCGGAAAACTGATCCGCCCGGTCGGAAATTGGGAAGCTCGCCGCTGGGTTTGGTGTTTCGATCGGCCGGCGCCCGCGCCCAAAGATGGTCCGGATCCGCGCTGCAATGGTTGGGGCTGGATCTGGAATGCCAGCAAGGGCCTGAAGATCAGACAAAATGAACAAAAAGGCCTGCTCGTATGAGCCAGGCCATGATCAATTGGAGGATACGACATGGCGGATACGGAACGCGATCAAGGGCTTAAGCTGAGTAAGTTG
>SPJL01006410.1_pt1 | contig 49445 bp, 42 predicted proteins | sample 3741751 | NCBI WGS metagenome assembly SPJL01 (sample SAMN10925998, study PRJNA522277) | cold seep metagenome | isolation source: Elba SIP-enriched marine methane seep metagenome, extraction at timepoint T3 | place: Italy: coast of Elba, Mediterranean Sea | reverse complement strand
CATGGCCAGTGATTCATACTCGCCCAGGTAATCGCCCAGGTCGACCGACAAATCCAGGGTACTGGCAAAGCTGTAATCCAGCTCAAGGTCAAACAGGAAGCTGGAATCAACATATTCCAATAGCACCGGGTCGGCGGCGCTGTCGCTGATACCCAGCAATGCTTTAAGCTTTTTGTTGATTTCAGTTTCAAAGCCGCTTAGATCAGTCACTGCTGCGCGCACTTCCTTAAAGCTATCACGCAACACAGTAATGAAATCCGTGCTCAGTTTTTTGTCATCTGTAGTCAGGCTGGGCAAGACTGCCGCACCGCTGAAAATAATTTGCCAGGGGTTGCTGCGGCTACCGTCGCCATCCAGTACCTGCGCGTTTGACCACACCTGTTGCAGGCTGGCTTCAAGCTGTGCAACGCTGTCATTAAAATTGATGCTGGCTTTGTTATTGCCTTCGATCAAATCAAAACTGCCACCGGAACCGTTGTGGAACAAGGCATACCCCTGTAAGGTCTGGCTGCTGTTATTCGGGTCGGCAAAGGATGTTTGAGTGAGATCAACAAGGGTATTAAAATCAGTGGCCAACACCTGCGCGACACTTTTCTCCAGCATCGGCATGTCTTTATAGATCATGCCCTGTTCATCAGCAGATGAGTTCGGGTCATCCAGCGGTTTGCCTGCCAGCTCATCCAGCGCGTAATCCATCAGGTTGAGAATATCATCCAGCGAGAAGCCATTGAATTTGATCATATTCTCGATATCCAGCGAGGATGGAATCAAATACGCCAGATTACCGAAAAAGCTCAACAAACTGGTCGCCGTGGGTAACCCCAGACTGCTGCTGGCTGCCAGCACGATGGGTTCTACACTTAACCCGCTTAATGGTGTCACCACCTCCAGCGGCAATAACACATCGTAACTACTATCCGGGCGCAAGCCTTTTTGTACGGACAGATCAGTTAATTCATGATCGCTTGAATCCAGTTGCGCTTTATTTAATGAGGTTTCCACGCCGACAAAAATACCGGCATCAAAACCTAATACGCCGTCATCCAGGGCGATAGCCAGCGGCCCCAGATTGATTTGCGCATCGAATGTCGGACGAAAATAGCCATCGACATCATCCTGGGTGATTTCCTCGTTGACAAACACCGTCGTCGTGCCATTGGCATTTTCGATCAGTTGTTTAATGGTAAAGACGCTGTTATTCCCTTCTGAACCAGACAGGATAAACGCCTCTTTTGTCGCATTGCCCAGGTAGTCCTGTGGCAACCGGCCATTAAAGGTAAAACTGTCGTTCGTCGCCATGTAAGACACGATGCTGATTCGGTCACCCTCCTGATTGACGACCTCCCCCAATACATCAGACGCACTGATAAACGGGTTGCTGAACAGCATCGTGGTGACCCCATTGGCGACACTCAGCTGCTGAATCAAATAGCCGCCGTCATTGTTTTCCGCACCTTCAATCACCAGGCGATCACCGGCCTTGAACAAGGCAGACTGATCGCCTGCCAGAGTCACGCCATGCCCGGCGATATTGACACCCACCACCGGCAAGGGTTTGTCTCCCAGGGTAATATCACCGCGTATGCCGGGATTGAAGACAAAGAATTCGCCGTTTTCATCAACGCCAAAATCAACCGTCAGGGTGATGCCACCCTGTAATTTAAATTCAGGAAATTCACCTGACAGGCCAAAACTGCTTAAATCCAGATCCAGCCCCATAAAATCGGAAGGCAGGGAAATCGCGCCGACATCTATTTTCAAGCGACTATCGACCGGATCAATCAGGTCAAGCCGTAACTGGAATTGTTTGTAATCATCCCGGTCTGCCACAATACTGACATCGTAGCCCTGATCGGCCAGATCCTGTTCACTGAATTCAGCGTTGCTCAGGGAGGAAAACGTCTGTTTAAAACTGTTTAACTGAGACTGAATGTCGATGCTGGTCAAACCAAATAGATCAGCCAGTGTTTTGCCGGTAAACGGAATCTCTGGCCCAAAAATATCATCCAGTTCAACTTTAAAGTCGTTCGCCCAGATTGCAAAACTACTCAAGCCCTGCTGCAACGTATCTGACGCTGTGGTGTCAAGACTGACTGGCTGCGCGCTGACCGATTCATGTGCATGCTGCGCCTGATGGGCTTCATCCTGAGAAGGGTTAATTCGCACGCCGGTTTTCAGCACGGCGCTTAATAACGACGCACTGTCACTACTATGCTCCAGCCCAAGTAAATGCCCGGCCTCATGCATGATAGTGGTCAACAAGTCCACGCCGCGAACCGCGGCGCCATCGGTTGCTTTTAAGCTGCCATCAGGCTGCAAACTGAATTCGCTGTCATCTTCGGGGGTTGTATCTATAAACCAGCCGGCCCCGGCCGCATCTGCATCAATAAAAATGGTGTTGTTACCAGCAAGGCCAAGCTGGTTATCTTCAAGATCGGTCACTTCAACCAATACCGCCGACAGACTGAACAGGTCGTGACTGCCCACGGCTTTATTCCAGCGGTTTACCGCTTCTGCTACCAATTTTTCAAGCTGGGCGGAAGACAATTCAGTATATTGTTTGCCAAATTCGCCATCAGCCACCGCCAGCTTCAAGCCCTGGAACAACTCGGCTTCAAAGGGTGACACATAACTGATCCAGCTTAGATCAGGTTTGGCTGGATCCAAATTATCCGTATCTTCAGTTTTTTCCGTATCATACTCGCCGACGACATAAACCTTGTTGTCACCGCTCTGATAAAATTTGCTTCCCGCTGCCAACGTAACACCGTTGACAGTGGTTTCAGCGTTGAGGGTTTTGGATTGCGTTTGACTGCTCACCTGACTGAAATCCAGGAAATCTTTCCCGCCCTTAGTCGTCACTACATCAACACCCCAGCCATCTTTAAAGATATAGGTGTTGTCGCCTGAATCCCCGATCAGAACATCATTGCCTTTGCCGCCCTGCAGGTTTTCTATATTGCTTAATGTTGAACGGTGAACGACGCCATCACCATCGGTAAACTCGACCCGGTTGCTCTCCAGATTCATCAGTGCATTATGGGTTAAACCTTCAACACTGACCGTGTTGCCATCTTCGCCCTTGCCTACGCCATTGACCTCATCTTCGCCACCCTGGGTCAGTACAAATTGATTATCAAAATGATCCCTGCCTGTTAAGTCATCATCCCCAACACTGCCAATCACTTTATGGGTATTGGCCACTGCCCAGTTATTCGTTGGCAAATTGAATCCGGTACCGGCAAACCATTCATCGAGCAGCGTGTCTGCCCCGGCCAATCGACTCCCCAATATGCCGCTGGCCGTACCATAACCAAACACCAGTTCAGAGGTTTTGATGAATCCCAGGTCGACAGCATCTATTTTGCCCACGCTGACCCCAAGATTGGTGGCCACGCCTTCACGACGGCCAACCTCTCTAAATTGGGCATAATCCAATACCACGCTGCCGCCGGTTGCGGTAGTCACAATCCCCTGAATTTGCGCACCATCGACAAAGGTAAAGGTGTTTTCCCCCTGCCCGCCAATCAGGTTTTCAATGTCGTTGGCGAATACATAATTGATGCCATTGAATGCCGAAGTCGGCGCCGCATCTGCGCCCAGATTGAAAAACTTGTCTGACACGATCACGACATTGGTACCGACATCCAGCGCATGATGCGAGCCTGAAGTATCGCCGGTGCTTTGTTGATAAGTTCCCAGAATACTGCTCAGCTCATCAATGTTTTTGGTATTGACTTCGTAAATAGTGAAATGCAGATCGGTGGTGACGTCCTGAAAATCCAGCGTATCGAAACCTTCCGGCAGCGCCGCGCCACCGATAATCAGATCAGGCGTCTCCAGAACAACAGCCGCTCCCCAAACGCCGCCAAACGTGTAGGTGTCACCGCCACCTTTACCGGATAACAAATGAATCCCCGGCGCCCAGTTTTGCATACGGTCTGCAATCAGTTTGTTGAACGCTGTTTTAGCGTGCTTTTTTGCACCGCTATCGCCTTCATTATCCAGCTCCAGGTCTATGCCGCCGACTGTAAAATAATTCTTGCCGCCAAACACACTGCCCACCAGGTTACCTACCCAGTTGCCTGGTTTGATAATATCTGCGGCACTCCCCACGCCAGAGCCCAGCAGAAGATTCAGTCCCGGCCCATAGGTAAAACTGGTAATACCTGCAACCGTACCAGTTAAGCCTTTTGTCCCCGTCAGCCCCTTGTATGAAGGCCCGGAACCAAAACCGCCAAGAAAGGAATCCCCCATATTGGCGTAATTGAACAAGTCTCCAAATTTGGCATCTTTAATCCCGCCCAGTGTTATCAGTCCGGTATAGTCGATTTCATTGGTCACGGTCGGCGATGGAAATAACAGATGCATGGAATCCTGTGGATTTGCAAATACATCCGCCAGAATTTCTTTGGGATTGCGCAGGCCATTGCTGCCAACGAAGTCGCCTTTAAATTCCATACCGGGTTTCATTTCCAGGACGTTATGATCGCCCCCGCCATAAATCACCGTATGCTCATTCACATGGGTAAATGTGATTTTGGCAAAATCGGTTTCCGGTGCCAGAAAATTGAGTGCAACCTCGCCGAAGGTTCCCCATTCCAGCGCATCACCCACGACGGGCAATTCTGCGCTGCGATAGGCAGTCAGACTGGTAATGCCATTTTCAGTTTCAAATTCAAAATGCAGCGCCTCACTGACATTCCTGAAATCAATCACCAGGTTATTGGGTTGAACATAAGCAGGCGCATAGGCAGCATCATTGCTCAAGGTCAGCACTTCATGGCCGACTGCCTTAGCAACATTGATTGAGCGCTGATGAGTATTGATCAGGTTTTGCACGGCGGTGCTGATATCCCCCTTTATTTTCAACACATCGTTTTTGTTGTTATTGGCCGTGATGTTTTTTAACTCTGCTGCGCGATAAATCACCCCATCAATGTCATCACCGGCAAAGCTATGTTTAACTCCGGCCGCCGCCGTATCAATGTTAATAAATGTGACGCCGGTAGTCGCATGATAACTGACGTCACTAACCTGATAAGTCCCATCATTATGGGCAGAGTTTGCAATGCTGAACTGGCTGTTGAGCGTAAAACGTGCCGCCACATCGCCTTTAATCGCAAGCATTGCATCGGCTTTTCTGAGCGCGAAAATATCAAATGCCTGCGCCAGCTGGCCTTGCGCATTGCCCTGCGTGACCTGCTCTTTGGTGGTCAACAGGGTATTCCCGCCCTGTTGTTGCAAGCTGTCGAGGGTAAACACCGTCGGCACTGTTTCCAGCCCCACGGCAATCACTTTTGCATTGACATCAAATAATGCGGTCTGGTTGCCTGCCAGGGTTAACTGGTCTTTACCTGCATCCACGCCGACTACCTCATAATCCTTGTCCAGGTTCTTGCCGGTAATATCGTCATCCAGCGCTTGCTCAACGATGATTTCAGACCTGTCGGTTACCTGGTCGTAACTGGCATTGCTTTGAATGTTATAGGTTTTGCTCTGGCCATTAACATCCAGCGAGAATGTCTGATCTTGCAGGAAGAAGTCCTTGGCATCCCCGGCAACAAACACTTTATCAGCGCCACGGTCAATGGTGTCCAGTCCCAGTTCTCTGATAAACGAGGTAGCGGCATTCACGCTGGCAATATCCGCTATATTGCCCTTGCTGGTCAGTACGATTTGCTGGTTACCTGTATCGTAGGCCGACAACTCGCCAATCGTCACTTCCACGCCGTTGAATATGGCTGTATGCCCGACCGGCAATAAATCTGTCGGATCCACAGCGACATCAATCGTCAAACGGTCATCCTGTGTCACCGAACTGACTTCAGCGTAAAAGGCAACACTGTCGATTGCGCTGTTGGTGATGTTCTTGTCTAGCGTTAATGTCCCACCTGTATAGGACACAACGCGATAAAAAACGGTTTTTCCATTGGCATCGACTGCGGCAATTTTATCGTTGGCATTAAACGTCCCGTCGGCAGGTGCGGCCGCATTAAACGTGATGGTTTTCGCCGCACTGTCAAACGTGCTCACCTGATAACGTTGACTGGACATTGCATAACGCGCGCCGGAGGCATGATTTTCTGCCACATTACCTGTGATGGTTAACTGTGTACTGCCATCAGTAAACACGCCATCACTGTCCAGCGCATAATCGCCCAGCGTGTTACCGCGTTTGTCCAGCAGGGTTATATCGCCATCGGCCTGCGCAAACAATGCAGCTTTGTTGTCTTTGACGCTGACGGTATCGTTAATATCGCTGGCTATCGCGGTAATATTCTGGGAAAGTTGCAGTTTAACGCCCAGGTCGTCACTTTTCAGCGCTTCCGTGACCACCAGTTCTGTCTGTTTTTTATCGACATCCCAGTTAATCGTCTCGACCGTATATGGGCCGACATTATCATTCTGTGTCCCGGTCTTGATAACGACCAGCTCAACCGTGGCCCCCACCTGAACAAAGTTGCGCAGATCATGGTTTAAAAATATCGAATCGTGACCGGCATCTATTCCGGTAATCGAGAAATCGAACTGCAGTTCTTTGTATGGATTGGCGCTATCCAGCGCCTTGTCTATGGCAATCAGCGATACATCCTGGTTGGCTTTGTCCAGCATGGTGCGGGTATCAATTTCCAGGCTGTTGTCCTTGTTCAGCCGTGCGCTAACATAATCTAGCTCATGGCTGAATTTTTTCTTCAGGCCCCAGTCATTTCCAAATACAAAGGTATTGTCGTTTTTTGATGCGGTAATCTTTTCTATATGCTCCAGACCAGACGCGGCCTGACCATCACGCACGGCCACTACGCTACCCACGACATCACTGCCACCCACTGCAGTAAATTGCGCCAGTTCAATATCGCTGTTTTTAGGTTTGTTGAAAATGATGCGGAATTTTTTGCTGTCAGTGACTTCGACCTGCACGTCGTAACTGCTGACATATTTCTGCAGCGCGTCGGGCAACGCATTGGTGATTTTGCTGTTCCCCAAATCCAGCAAGGCCTGCTGAATATTTTGTGCAGTTTGTACATCATCTGCCGCCAGCTCGATGTCTTTAGAACCGTCTTCACCAATGCTCAGTTTAAACCTGTTCCCTGCCGTTCCCGCACTGATGATTAACTGCTGTTCTTCATAAATCGCCTGGCCATTTTTTAGCGTGGAAATCGTCGGTGTCAGTGAATTATTCTGCGCATCTTTCAATGTACTTTGTACCGTGCCAAGCAATGCCACATTGGTTAATGCCGGTTGTTTAAATTCTATTTCAAAGGCATTGATCGCTGTTTTTGCCAGATTGACTTCAACGGCATCTGCACCCAGTTTTGCATTGAGGCGCTGTTGAATATCCGCCGCTAAAGCCAGTTGGTCGTCTTTGTACGTAATATTTTCAGTGGGGTCAAAATCTATTAATTGCAGGGTAAAAGTACCTGAAACGGCATTGCCTAAATCCAGTAACTGCACTTCATTCTGGCTTTTGTTTTGTTCTATAGTGACCGCATCAGTCACCGTGCCCGTCGTATACTTGACCGAGCCGGTGGCCCAGTTTTTAGATGTGGGGCGTATTTTTGAGCCTGGCGTTTGGTAATCGACCTGTGCGGTGGATGAAAATAATTTGGCATCCGACAAAACATGCGTCATGCTTTCGGTGATCTGGCTAAAGTCCAGGTTATCCTCTCCGCCTTCTGCGGATTCAAACACCTGATCCTGTCCCCAGCCGGGCTGAAACACATAATCATCATTATCTGCTCCACCCTTGAGTAAATCATCTCCTATGCCGCCGACTAACGTGTCATTGCCCTTGCCACCCAGCAACAGGTCACCTCCCTTTTCGCCATACAGCTTGTCATCGCCCGTGCCACCCAACAGGGTTTCCAGCTGCGTGTTATTACCGCCATATAAGCGGTCGTTCCCCGCGTTCCCTTCAATACGGTCATCACCGCCGCCACCCAACAGCACGTCACGATTGGCATCTCCGCCAATACTGTCGTTGCCGCTATTGCCAACGATCAGGTCAGCGCCTGCGCCGCCGCTGATATCGACTTTTGTGAGGACATTATTGTCAAACACCCAGAAGGTTTCGTCTGCCTTACTGCCTTTGAAATGGGTGACGCCTTTGAATCCACCGTCAGCGCCCTGAAAAATTCCGGTCGCGTTATTACCACCAAAATTATCTACATCGTGAATTTCAAAATCCGGCAACGCATCAAATTCAGAATAATCCAGCGTGTTGATTTTACCGGCCAGCTGATTACCCGGTGCGGCAGTCAGCCTCCCTTTTAAAGCGCCACCCGGCAGCAGTTTAAAAGTATTATTGCTTCGACCACCGGTTAATGCGTCGATGTTATTGGCCAGCAACACCAGTTTATTCACATGTTCGCCTGAGCCGGATGGCGGTACATCAGTCACCGTCAATTTACCATTGCCGATCTCGAAGATCAGGTCTTTGGTCACCGCACTGAAATCCAGTGTGATGAGATTGTTATCACCTAATGACACTAATCGAGCATTAACATCTTCAGTGGCAATCGTGATCAATTTGACCGCACTGTTACTCGAATCCAGCCCGTTAGCCCAGTTGTTTTCTATTGTAATGCTGTTGTTTCTGGCGAAATTGCCCAGGAGAAGATTTTCTGTATAAGCCGCATTATTAATGCTGTTTGCCCCGGACACTACGGTAATACCTGAACCGTTATTGCTGTCTGCCAGAGTGATCTGGGCATCAGCATCAATCCGGGTCAGGTTAAGTGTATCTATCCCGCCATTTTCATCTTCCATGACGGTATCTGTTCCCCAGGCTCCATCAAAGACATAGGTGTCTGCGCCTGTTCCGCCAGTGAGCGCATCATTGTCATCCCCGCCACTCAGAATATCCGATCCCGCGCCGCCGAACAGATTGTCGTCTCCGCCATTGCCGAACAGTTCATCGTTGCCCTCATCACCATACAGCTTGGTATCGGCATTAGTAGAACCCTGTATTGTGTCTTTGCCTTTGGCACCGTGCACTTCAATATCGTTAGCGGCCACCAGGGTATCATCGCCGGTACCGGCGATTATTTTTTGAATATTGCTGAAGCCGTTATCTGCCCCGCCATTGATCAATGGCGCCCTGTTCTTGCTAGCATCTAAACTAAGCGGATTACGATAACCCGAACTGCTATCTGGTTGTAACGGGTCATTGATATAACTCAGCGTATTGTTGTTGCCCCCCCCGCCGTTTATCGTGCCATCCAGACGGTTTTTGACAATGAATACATCATCACCATTGCCGCCTTTCAAATTGTGCACGCCAGTGACGGTAAAACTGATATTCTTATAGCTGAGTTGTACTTTATTCGCTTCCAGTACAGTAAATGTTGCCGCGTCTGCCAGGCCGGTTAAATCCAGTGTATTCGCCTTGGCCTGGTTAAGCAGAATATATTCAATCTTGATATTTTTGGAAATGGTGACTTTATTGGTTGATGTATCCGAAACGATAATTTGATCCGTCGCAGAAATCTTGACTGTCACCAGGCGCGTGACCTTGCTTAAATCCAGTTTATCTTTGCCACTGCTGTCCTCAGTCAGCGTGTCCTGTCCCCAGTCTCCTTCAAACTTGTAGGTATCGTTACCCCTGCCTCCTTGTAGAATATCGTTACCCCCGGCTCCCGTCAGTGCATCGTTGCCGCCTTTACCAATCAAGGTGTCCCGTCCGGCTTTGCCGGTAATCGTATCGGCACTGCTGGTACCCGTCAGGGTTTCGCCGTTGTCCGTTTCCGCAGTCACCACCGCAAGCAGTCCATGGTAATTGTCCACTGCTAATATATCGGCTTCAATCAACCCGGTGTGTTGCTCCAGTATCCAATCACCTTGCAGATCGGCATGCCCGGTCGCATCGTTTGATGCTGCTACATCGGCACGGGTTAAATAAGACAGATCTTTAATAAATTCAACACCGCTTTCTCCTTCAGCCAGGTTACAGCCGTATAACAGAATATCGGCAGACTGGGTCAATGCCTTGCGCCAGGTTTTTATTTTTTCCGCATGCTTGGGCAAGGTAGCGGTCGATAATTGCGAGCTGCCAATATGCAACACGCCGGTCGAAGCATGTGAAATCAGGTGAACAGCAGATAAATCATCGTATTGCTTTAATACATCTGTAATTTGGGTGACACCATCCGCTTCCGGTTGCAGCAGATACACGTCAATATCGCGGCGCAGGCTATTGCGTACCGCTTCTGCCCAGTCTGTCGTTAGCTCAGGCTGTTCTGGCTGGTCGCTGTCATCTTCCGCTACTGCAGGTTTAAGCGAGGAGGGTTCCTGGACGATATTTTCGTCTGCTTGCACCCGCTCGTCTTCACTCTCATCTTCAGTAAACAGGTCTTCAATAATCTGTTCATAACCATCAATACTGGCATCCACAAAAACCACTTCGCGGGCTGTTTGTGCGTAAAACTGCTGGGCGCTGTAGATTAATTTTGCTTGCTGTTGGATAGCCGTCTCAACATTGCTGGCGGGTTCTTGCACTTGCTCGACCGTGTCATCCGCAACCGGCTGATCCGCTTGTAACCCCTGCAGGGTAATGTCTGCCGGTGCATCGTCAGCTACCAACAGCTGTACTTCGTGGACTTCTGCTTGTGGCGGGATGTCCAACAGTTCTGCAGCCTGCGCGTCTTGCGCTAAAATCGCGCCTGGGTCGGCTGATAGCAAAATGCGTTTTTCAAGGGCCTCAAAGGTTAACCGGGAGGAATGTGCCTGTCCTGATGGTTTGGCTGTTTTATGTTTGCTCATTTTCTTATCTGACATCACACACCTGCTAAATGTTGTTGGGTTTTGGACTGGCTATAGCATCCCCTGATGAGCGGGTACGCGCTTACCCCTGTAACAACTGATTTATACTTTTTAAATCGTCCGGATTTAATGTACCGACGGCTTTTTTTAAGCGCAATACGCTTAATAAATAATCGTAACGTGCCTGTGAATATTCGCGTTGTGAAAAATATAAATCGCGTTGCGCATCCAGCACTTCCAGCGTGGTATTCACCTTGGCTTTCAAACCTTCCTTTTTAACCTCAAGCGCAGACAACTGAAACTTCACGCCTTTTTTCAATGCTTCCACTTTTTTGATGCCACTGAGAATGCCATTTAAGGCGGCGCGAGTCTCGCGTTCCAACGAACGTCGTTCCGCTTCATATTCGCGTCGGGTTTTGCTCAGGTTAAATTCTGCCTGACGGGTTAATGACATGACATTCCCGCCCTGAAATAACGGTACATTCAAACGCACTTCAATATCGGCAGTTTCCACTTCACTGCCCCCGCCAAACAAAGACCCATCAGTATCGCGATTATTAAAACTGCCGACTAAATCCACTGTGGGCAAATGTCCACTAAACTGTCTCAGCTTTTCTTCTTCAGCCACGCTGATCGCATGCCGTTTGGCTTGCAGCGCATAATTCTGCACATAAGCCAATTGCAACCAGGCCTCTATATCTTTCGACCCAGGTGCTTGCAACTGCATCTCTTCCTGCAAAGGCAGTAATTCGTTTATAAACTGATTGGTAAATTCCTGTAACCCGCGGTAGGCATCATCCAGAGAGGTCTCCGCTTCAATTTCTTTGGATTCAGAACTGGCAAAACGAGACTGAGTATCTAGGACATCAACATGCGTAACAAGACCGCCTTCCTTTTTGCTTTTCACCAATTCCAACTGGCCTTGCAAGGCTTCTCTTTCTGCGGAGGAAAATTCCAGATTATCTTTGGCAGCCAGAATTTTGAAATAGGCTTCTGCGGTATCAAACATCAATTGCTGCTGGGCTGACAATAATTCCGCCTTGGCCTGTTTGACTATTTCATAAGATTGCGAAAAACGTACCCAGGCATCGTATCTGAATATCGGCATATTCAAGGTAATCGCATAGGTGGTTGTTGTAAACCCGGTACTCCCCGCTGAATCAAACACCGAATTATCACTGTTGACGATATTCTGCTCAGTGGCTGTATACGTCCCTTCTGCCGAGATTTCCGGAAGCAGCCCGGCAATAGCCTGATCGATTGCTTCACTGGAGGCCTTGAATTCATATCTTGCCGCATCAAGATGCGCATCGTTTTGTTCGGCCAGTTGATACACCTGAATCAGGTCAGCCGCATTCGATACAGAACACACTAAAAGAGAGAAATAAAAAGTTGTAGCGGATAGACGATGCATGGCGTTCCTTTATTATTCATTATCATTTCAGAGCATTGTACTCAGGAGTCTAACACCTTTAGCAACTGATTCGGTATAAGACTTTAGTGCTATTAAGCGCCACTCACCGACACATCACTTCATTCCAGGACAGCCTTTTAGGGGTTGTAGTCATCCATAATCTGACAAACTTCTATGAGACAGATCGACCACACTATCCATATACTCTTGTTGAACTCCTTCTTGACCGTATTTTCTTTCCAGATAACGTATCGTGAAATGTGCATCTGCCATTTTCTGATTAGGAAACTTTGCAATTATTGACACAGGGAATCAACTAAATAATCGATACATAATCTGACTTTGGGTGAAAGGTGATGGCTGTGAGGATAGATAGCTGAAACAGGTGTGATTTGATAGCATTCCGGTAGCACCTGTACTAATGTCTTTTTTGCAAGGTCATCATGCAGGAAAAACTCAGGCAGATAGATCAGTCCATTCCCTTTTAATGCGGCAGTATGTAATGCTGCACCATTATTACTCACTAACGTTGGCCTTATTTTATAGCACTTGTTATTTTTCAAACTCGGGAACTTCCACGTCATATCTTCCTTATACCCATGCTGCCCGAAGGTAAGACAGTCATGTTGGTGTAATGCGGCAGGCGACCGGGGAATGCCAAATTTTTCTATATAAGCGGGACTGGCACACACAATCCATTTAGCTTCTGCCAGTTTCCTGGCCATTAAATTTGAATCCTGCAGATATCCCAACCGGATAGCAAGGTCCATCTCATCATCAATAAAGTCTATGATTCTGGTTGTAATTTCTGCATAAACAGTCAATTTTGGATGCAGCTGCATAAAACTTGCCAGTAAAGGCATGAACATCTGCTCTCCTAAGGTTGTTGGCAGGCTGATATTCAATACCCCTTGCGGAACTAACTTTGATTCAACAATCAAGGCTTCTGCTTCCTGAATGTCGTGCATTATCGCTTTACAGCGCTGGTGATAGATGTTGCCAATTTCTGTCAACAGCAGTTTGCGTGTTGACCTGGTGATTAATTGCACCCCCAAATGATCTTCAAGCTGGGTGACTTTTTTACTGATGTGAGATTTAGAAACGCCGAGTTTTATGGCCGCTTTGGAAAAGCTGCCCGTTTCGACCACGGTGACAAATTCAATAAAATTGAAGTATTGCTTCATTGTTTCTTTATGGAAACGATAGGTTTGTATTCACCTATATTATCATTTGAAAAAAAATCAAATAATCTATTCACGAGCTTTCTGATTGCTTGCTTATTGTTTTTCAGGCGCTTAAGCACAGGTCATTATTTTGCATCGACCTGTTTTGTTCCATAAGAATATTTGAGGAGTTGATATGAAAAATTCAATTTTTAAAACGTTTGCCTCATCCAATGAGCGAACGCTTACATTGGTACTGAGCTTTGCATTTGCGATCATGGTATCGCACCCTGCCTCAGCGATAGTTTATACATCCAGTAATGAAGCCGATGGCAATCACGTTATTGCTTTTGATATTAGTCCTGACAGTGGAAACCTGATAGAAATCGGGTCGTTCCCGACGGGAGGGACTGGCACAGGCGCGCCCCTTGGCAACCAAAGCGCGCTGACCACAGACGCTAGTGACCGTTGGTTGTTTGTGACCAATTCCGGTGATGGCACTGTAACCAGCTTTCGTTTACAGGAAGATGGGTTGGAATTTGTCAATAAAGTAAGATCCAGAGGTTTTTCGCCTATTAGTGTCACCGTATTTGGCACCCTGGTCTATGTATTAAATGAAGGTAGTGGTTTAGAATCAGATCCACCGTATATACGTTACGATAATATCAGCGGGTTCCGTTTTAATAATTCTGGTGAATTGAAATTTATCAAAAGGTCTGTACGTATTCTTGATCGCACTCAGTTAACTGCACCCGCCCAAGTCGGTTTTAATAAATCGGGTACCGTATTATTGATAACAGAAAAAGCAACCAATACCCTAACGACGTTTGTTATGAAGAGAAATGGTCGCCCTGCTTACCAACCAAGAAAACGCCTTTCTGCCGTACCAACACCATTTGGTTTTGAATTTGGTGACAGAGATTTTGTGTTTATCACAGAGGCTAATGGAGGAGAACAAGGTGTAACAGCGTCATATCGGATTGACCGCCTGACAGGTGAAGTATCTTCATTGGTTGATCTTATCGAACAAGGCGATGCGACATGCTGGACTGTGTTATCCAGTGACCAGACTGTGGGTTATTCTGTAAATACAGGCAGTGGTACCGTGTCACTTTATCGCATCAATTTTGACGGCACCATTGATCCATTTTTTGAAAACAGACCTAATCGTGCGATCAAAACGGGTGCATCTCCAAGAGATGCGGTGTTGACGCAAAACAATCAATCATTGGTTACATTGAATAATGGAGATAGTGAGATTAGATCTTTCAGGGTACGCCGTAATGGTTCTATCTCACGCAGAGATGCACTTAAAGTACCTGCAAGTGTGACTGGTTTAATTGCGCGTTAAATTATTTCTGTCAACTACGTTCACTGGCTTTTGAAGACTTCAATGATGAAGGGCATTTAAACTCAGAAAGATACTCAGCCTATTCATTATGCAGAACTCAAAGTCAGTGAGCTTAGCGAAAGAAAACGTACCAGCGCCCGACATACAGGCATGCATACTCCACCTGGTATTTTTACAAATTTATCCATCGTTAATGCAAACAACACTTTTTATATTTTTTCCCGCTGCCACAAGGACATGGATCGTTTCTGCCTGCTCTCTTCTCGGATCTTTTGGGGGCTTTTTGTTGTTTTCTATGAGCCGTAAAATAAGCGTAAATATCATTGACTGCCGGTTCAATCATCTGTTGAAGCTGTTCAATCCCGGCCTCATCCAGTTCCTCCAACAACTCGTCACCCGCATCTGTTCCAAACAGAATTATCGGCCCAATCATGTCTTCCACTGCATCTGAATCCTCTGAGGACAAAGCCCCCCAAAGATTCATCCCGCGCAAGAAGCCCATACACCAATCGTCTACTATTATGCTAGTTTTTTCTTGTGTGTCTTTGACTAAAAAAACCGCTTCGTACTCATTTTGAGAAAAGTCACTCATCACAAAATTATAAAACTGAAAGATCAATGTATTGAATTCTTCAATTTCTGTTTTATTTTCCCATTCCGGACAAAATTCCTCACCTCCCCATAAGGTTATCATCCATACTGAAGGCACAACAGTTTGGGGAGAACAGGCCAAAGCCGCAAAGAAACCATCCAGTTCCGATACGCCTAAAATCGACTCATCACTTCCGTATCGCATTAAATAATAATCGAGCAACTCGAATAACTCGTCACTATCAGGTCGCTTGATTTCCAATGGTGGCAAATTGAACTGTTCTGTAATTGACGGTTTAGGCGTCGACCGTTCAGTTCTTAATCCCAATCCGATTTCCACCTCTTCCAAATCCCCAGCACAACTAATGTCTACACATTGCAGACTAAACACATTACGAATTTCATCAATTAATTCTTTGGCATTTAAATCCAAAATAGCTCCCATTAGAATACCATTTAAGGAGGGCATCGAGACATCCGGGTTCAGTAAATACAAACGGTAACACTCAACGATTTCTTCTCTGGCATCAGGATAAAAAATGGCGATTTTACTTAAACTATCTACGGCAATAACCCGGGAAAATTCTTTATGAGCCTCTTCCATTAGAAACTCGAAAAGCACTTTAATTGCCTCTGGCCCAATCATTCTAAAAACAGTATTCAATTCTGATAACGCCCAATCGTCATCACTCAGATCATCAAGCAGGTTTGCTAATGGTTTAATCGCTGTTGTACTACGCAATTGTCCCAATGCTCTCCAGGCATGTAACGGAACCCAAACCTTATCACTCTCTGTCGGTGCTTCATGCAAAGATTTATCCCCAATCAACTCAAGTAAAGCCGCTACATCACTTTCATCAAAACCATATTGCAAATAATCACCCCAATCCCTTTGAAAGTGTTTGGGCGCTCCCAGCGTAAAAAGAATCTCTGTTTTAGGTGATAATGTAGTCATAGCGCTAAGACCTTATGTTTAAAGAAAATGGCGTATATATTGTGGACACTTTTAACTGACACTGACAACAGCAATCTCCATATATTGCTGTTGAACCGCTTCCTGACCATACTTTTTTTCCAGATAACGAACAGTAAAATGGGCATCGGCCATTTTTTGATAATGATCGATAAACATCAGGTTGACAGATGCACCGCCTACCGCGCCGATTGCCGGCATGCTTTGCGCGGCCAGTTTTTCACTGACCGGAATACTGAAACGTGTGGCCACCAGGTTTAGCAGTTTGACCAGTGCGGGCGCACCTTCTTTAGACAAACCATGAATGGCAATATGATTGGTGGTATCTCCCAGTGCCTTGCTCAAAAATGAGCGGACGGCATAATAACTGGAATTGGCAGACTCCTGACCAGAACTGCGCCCCCCGCCACTCAGTGCAAACACCGTTAAACAGGCTGCCTTGCTGTCTAACAGATCCAAATCCTCGCCGTGGTGACGGGCAATATCTGCGATGGAACGCAACATGATGGTGGCGGAAATCGGCAGTTCGACTGCCAGCGCAGTAATACCGAACGAACCACCCACAGCCCCGCTCACTCCGGCCAACAATTTATGCATGCGATTGGATGGCAGACGGTTTCGGTTATCCATGGAATATAATGCACCCTCCAGCGCTTTCTCCAGTGCCGTGCGGGTAATGCGTGAGACGATAGTTGACCAGTGTCCAGGCAATGCTGACATGGCCTTTTCAATCGGAATACCCAATAACTGGCTCATACGCGCAGCCAGGCTGCCTGATTCCAGTTGTTGTACAGCATGGGCAAGAATTTGTTGATCTGCAGGCTGCATTACAAGCCTTGTATATTCCCCATCATATGATTGATGTATTGCACCATCTCCCCCAGAAACATGATTAACTCATACAGTTTGTCTTTAAGAAAATGCAAAAAGTGCCGATGTTTAAAATCTTCCTCAAGATAAAAACTGACCCCTTTAAATACGGTATTCATACCCATCACAATCATAATCACGGCGGCTGCCTTGTACATATAACCACGCACTGTTGCCCCCAGTTTACCGAAGGCAATACTGATCAACAACATGGTTGGTAATGTACCGGCACCGAACGTCAACATCAGCAAACCGCCTTCAACAATACTCGGTGCTGTGGTTGCTTCCACCGCCATGGCAAAGGTGAGCGGACAGGGCATCAAACCATTCAGCAAACCGGCAATCATAGCGCCCAATACCGGCCCTTTCTGACGTGACGTGGCAAACCCTTTGCGTAATAAGTCCATCGGCAGCAGGCGAATGGAACCCTGCCAGGGAATAAGGCCGATAATGCCCAGCGCTAAAATAATGACCACGCTGCCAATAAATATCTGCAACATGCTCTGTAACTTGCCAAACATGCCGCTGGATACCAGCACAAACCCGAGTGATGCCGCCACCAGGCCGACAACGGTATACACACTGATACGGCTGAGTTGATAAGCCAGATACGGAAAATACGATTTGTTTTTCCCCGCATTCATGAAATAGCCTGATACCAGTGCACCACACATGCCCAGACAATGCCCACTGCCTAACACGCCAGCCACAAACACCAACAAATAATCGATCCCCATGCCACTGGCTATATCATGCATGGCATGCATATCATGCATTGAATGATCCATCTGTTTTCCTATTTTCGACTGAGTCGTAATGAATTAACGATGACTGACACTGAACTGAGCGCCATGGCGGCTGATGCCAGCATCGGATTGAGTCGTCCCAGTGCTGCCACCGGTATCGCCAGTGTATTATAGCCAAATGCCCACAACAGATTTTGTTTGATAATTTTGATAGTGTCCGCGCTTAACTCAATGCTGTCGGTGACTTTATGAATATCGCCATGCACCAGCGTTAAATCAGCTGACTCAATCGCGATATCAGTTCCTGTCCCAATGGCAAATCCGACATCTGCCGCAGCCAGCGCGGGTGCATCATTCACCCCATCGCCAATCATGCCGACACGATGCCCTTCCGCCTGCATGTTGTGAATAATCGCCAGCTTGTCATCCGGCCGCGCATCGGCGACCACCTGGTCGATATTGACTTTAGACGCAACATATTCAGCTGTCGCCCGCGTATCACCGGTGACCATCAGCGTCTCGACCCCCATCTGATGCAGCCGGGCAATTGCCGACACGGCCTCGGCACGTGGTTTATCGGCAATGGCAAAAATGGCACAGGCTGATCCATTTACCGCCATAAATACCGGCGTCTTCCCCTGTTGCGCCAATGATTCCGCGACCGACAACAGCTCATCCAGTACAATGGCGTTTTCCTGCATCCAGGCGCGATTGCCCAGTAACAACTGCTTACCTGAAACCGTGGCTTTCACACCGCGCCCCGGCTCGCTGATGAATTCATCACAGGCAGACAGCGCAATTTCTTTCTGTTGTGCAAACTCAACGACTGCCCGCGCCAGAAAATGTTCCGAATTATTCTCTGCAGCGGCGGCCGCTGCTATCAAGTCATCATCGGAAAAACGGGAAATATTATGCACACTGCTGACCCGGGGCCGGCCTTCTGTAATCGTGCCGGTTTTATCAAACACAATCGCATCCAGCTTGGTCGCCACCTCAAGGCTTTCGCCGTTACGCACGAAAATACCCTTGTTGGCCGCCTGACCGGTACCCACCATAATCGCCGCCGGAGTCGCCAGACCCAAAGCACATGGGCAGGCAATCAACAGCACGGAAATCGCATTGCCGAAAGCAAATGAAAGTGCTGCGCCTTCCAGCAGCCAGCCGACAAACGTGAGCGCAGATATACCCATCACCGCCGGGACAAACACAGCTGAAATCTGATCCACTGTTTTCTGGATAGGTAATTTTGCAGCCTGTGCCTGATCGACCATGTGCACGATGCCGGCAAGTACCGTATCCATACCCACCGCCGTCGCGGTGATCGTAAGAACGCCATTGCCATTGAGACAGCCGCCGATGACCTTCTCGTCACGTTCTTTGACTACCGGCATACTTTCGCCAGTGATCATCGACTCGTCCACTGTCGAAATACCATCAATTACGTGCCCATCAACAGGAATTTTCTCCCCCGGACGGATCAGCAAAACATCATCGACAACCACATCATCAACATCGACTTTCAGCTCGATTCCATCACGAATAACCGTTGCCTGTTGCGGTTGCAGATCAATCAATTTACGAATGGCTTGACCCGCCTGACCCCTGGCCCGCTCTTCCAGATAGCGCCCAAGCAGAACAAAACTGATAATTGCGGCAGCTGCTTCAAAATACACATGGCCGCGTTTCAGGAATAAAGCGGGAACGCTATACCCATAAGCAGAACCCACACCAATCGCAATCAGGGTATCCATATTGGCCGCACGTTGCTGGGCAAGCTTGTATGCTTTACTGAAAAACTGCTGGCCCGCGCCAAAGACCACCGGCGTTGACAGCAATGCCTGTAACCATAAAGCGCCACGCGATCGCGTCATCGACATGGCGATACCCACTACAGGAGCGGATAACAGGCTGGCCCAGATGAAGCGCTTTTTTGCCTGTTTGATGCGCAATTGTTCCTTTTCTACCAGCAATTTGCGTTGCGACAAGGTATCAATCGGCATGGACGAATAACCTAATCCTGCAATCTTCATCCCCACGTCCTGCTGAGTCATCAAGCCACAGACATTCACTGTTTCCGTTGCGAAGTTCACACTGGCCGTTTTTACCCGAGCATCTCGGTTCAACACCATTTCAATAAGTAAGGCGCAGGAGGCACAGCTCATCCCTTCCACTGCCAGTTCCACGTCCTTCAATGGTCCATCGAACTGCTTTTTCTTTTGCGACGCCTCTTGCTGACGGCTCACCGCCAGATTACCCAGGACAGCATCAATCAGAATCAGCAAATTGGCTTTGGGCAAGCGGCTGGCATCAAATTCGATCACCACCGAACCCAATGCAAACACAGAACGGACTTTTTTTATTTCTTCCCGCTTTTTCAGAAGAATTTCAAAAATATATCCTCTTTCCACATCATTTTTCAGTATCGGAGAAACAATTCTGATCCGCCGCTTTAATTGATGAACAAGTTTGAAGTGTTTATAAGGCTGTTCATTCATTTTATGTTCTGAGTGATTGATGGCTATTTCTTGGGCTTGCGCGAACGAACCAGCAAATAGAAAAGATAAAATACTGCCATCCATTCATAGCGATAACTGATCGGCCTGATGATCCATTCCTGGGTAATGCGTGTCCAGTGCAGTTTTATCAAATACAGCACCAGCACATCATTGAGAAAATCAATAATGGCTTTTTCCGGGTCTTTAATCAGCGCTTTTGGTTTTTTAAGACCGACTTTGGTCACAATTTTGGCCGCATGCAGCGTTTCTTTTGCATCGGTATATTGGCGATTAAACCATTTGGACAGTGGGAGATTACTGATTTTTTTGGCCGCCTTGCCCTTCAAAGAAGGTTTCTTAGCTTGTTCGGTTTGAGGATCAAACACCCCCTGCTTTTCCAGGTCAGCCAACAGTTGAAATAATGCTTTTGCCAATTGCGGCAAATCGCATACGGTTTCGTGGTATCGAACCGAAAGTTTTTTATCTCCGCGAAACAGAAAAACGCGGTAGACCCCATCCAAGTGGGAAATTTGATCGACCACTGTTTTGTACACGCGGGGATGAACCAATTCTGCCGGTACCTGAAACCGGACATGTCCTTCCGCCTGATAGCGAACCACAATATTCTTTTGAATACTCATCCAACAAAAAACAAATTATGAAAACAAAAACGGGCGATCCCATACTGGTAACCGCCCGCAGAAACAAACATGAAACTCTGTCGTCCGAGTTATTCTTCTTTATTTTCTGCCGCCAGGTCTTCCAGGTTTTCTTTTTGGTTCAATACGAAGTCCTTACCTGCATCCACCGCTTTGTTCGCGCTGGAAATGATTTCTTTACGATATTTATACACCACATAGCCCGCAACAACGCCTAACCCGAAAACCAAAGCCGGATGTCTGGTAAGTTTACTCATAAGTTTCCCCCCTGTATTGACTGTTGCTGTTGAAACAGCACCCATTGCAATTTGTTTGCCCATCCCATGCTCTTTCATCATCGCATGTTTCATTCCATTATGCTGCATTTTATGCGCAGCATGCCCACCATGTGCATGTTTCATTTACAAAATCCTAAAACCAATAGACCTGATGAACGATAGCGATTTGTTCGGGAAAAATCAATGCTTAAAGCAGGGGCTTTTATTTTTTTTCTTCTTTGTCGTCAGGGAGAACATCCTGTTCATGTAACATGCTGTAGATTCCTTTACAGCCTTCACAGCAAAATGCTTTATATCCCTGTTTTGTATTTAACACAAAACCGGCCGCTTCAACCTTTAATCCACAAAGATCGCACAGCTTGTTCTCGTCTGCCATATCCGGATAATTTTTTAAAAAAAATATATTCTAATGAATTAGAAAGCTTCCTGAAAGAGAGAAGCCAGTTAAGGGAGTATAAACATTCCCTTATCTTTTGAAGTTATGTGCGCTTTTGCTTCAACAAACTCTCAAAAAATCCACTGTTTGTTGAAGCCAGCGTAGAAAAAGAATGAATATTCGTTTTCTGATTTAATGACAACTAAAAGTAACTGAGGCTGCCCCAGAGACATCTTTGGATCCTTTCATCGCATGACTCGATGCACGCATCAGGGCAATTCTCAATGCCCCCGTCAAACTGGCCCCCAGCCCCATTCGCATAGCCACTGCAGGCACCAGAATCATGGCTGCCACGGCCAAACCTGTACCGACAAGTAATGCGCCTGTTTGATTATCCAGTGAATTTTCAGATGTCTTAGTCGGCACCTGAATCATATCTTGAGCCATTGTTGTCTCCTGTTAAACATTTTGTAAACTATAAGCAATGACAATGCCTACTTATCAACTTATTGATTACGCTTAATAAAATGTTAATGTAGATACTCAAAATAACTAAACTATGTTATATAACGCATCATTTGCCGCTAAATCCCTCATTTTTTAAGCAGTTTTACTCCCTTTCACACTCGTCATATCTTCATTTTTCTCTTTCTTGATTCAGGTACCATCAATACTCCCTAGCAAGCTGCCGGGTTATGGCGTTCGTCGCGAGGAGAGAGATGAGAGGTGAGAGGGACATCGAGCGGATTTTTTGATCTTTCGAGGCGAATAGTGGCGCTACGTAACGAAAAAGACCGGAAAAATCCGCTCGATACCCCAGCCCCGCAGTAGAATTATCCATAACCCGACAGCCCTAGAAGAGATCGGTTTTGCTCTGCTAAATTCACGCTAAAAAAGTAACACGCTCCCGCAATATTGGCCCATCGATATTGCATGGTATTTTGTTTCCTTGTTTATCAAAATATTGGGGTTAGTTCCTCTCCCCAACCTATCGGGCTCCGTGTGTTTAGAGGCTGAAGAAAACAACCTGTGGTTTGTATATAGCCATGTAATGAATTTAAAGTTAACCTGACCCGAATTATTCCGTTTATTGTTCCTTAATCGTGGTCTGTCCCCTATTTGCCCCTTAATCGTGGTCTGTCCCCTATTTGCCCCCTCGTCATATCTTCATTTTTCTCTTTCTTGATTCAGGTACCATCAATACTCCCTAGCAAGCTGCCGGGTTATGGCGTTCGTCGCGAGGCGAGAGGTGAGAGAGACATCGAGCGGATTTTTTGATCTTTCGAGGCGAATAGTGGCGCTACGTAACGAAAAAGACCGGAAAAATCCGCTCGATACCCCAGCGCCGCAGTAGAATTATCCATAACCCGACAGCCCTAGAAGAGATCGGTTTTGCTCTGCTAAATTCACGCTAAAAAAGTAACACGCTCCCGCAATATTGGCCCATCGATATTGCATGGTATTTTGTTTCCTTGTTTATCAAAATATTGGGGTTAGTTCCTCTCCCCAACCTATCGGGCTCAGTGTGTTTAGAGGCTGAAGAAAACAACCTGTGGTTTGTATATAGCCATGTAATGAATTTAAAGTTAACCTGACCCGAATTATTCTTAGGCGTTATCCGCGCCACGGAGCGGCGTTTGCGGACTTAATCGTGGTCTGTCCCCTATTTTATGGTCTGTCCCCTATTTTACAGTCCAACCGAGGAAGCCGTTTTTGCTTTATCGTGGTCTGTCCCCTGTTTTTGTCCCCTGTTTTTCCGCTCCGAGTTAATTTGCTTTGTTAGCATACGTTTATTTTCGCTTATTCATCCTCGTCTCGAGTAAGCTTCTGATATACACCAAGACCGATCACTACCAAAACAGCGGAAATTAATAAAAAAGTAGGATAGATCAACATAGCAATATCTTTTTTCCCAGCATCAAAAACGAATACGAGGGCTTCGAGGCTTACTGCAATTGCAATGATGATGAGAAACTTTATTAAAGTTCCTCTCTGTTTTGTGGTTGACTTCATAGCAGTGTCGCTGAAGACTTCTTCTTCCATCAAGAATTTTGAGACATCAAAGACAGCCATTCCAATCACAATCAACCCGACTGCATCAAGAAGGGCTTTTACAAGCAGTGTTTTTTCGTGTATCGAATCAAAAATCCCCCCCAGGGCAACACCCATCATCGTGAGACTGATAAGACTTAGACTTATACTGATAAGGGTATACACTAAGCGCCCTATCCAATCAGAGAATATATTAAATCGATTCATCTTTGTTCCGATTTGCTAGTTAATTTTGGAATTACTGACTACTAACGCTTCGCGTAACCGGCGGCATAAAGTGGCGTGAGCAAAAGCGTGTAAAACGGGGGACAGACCAGAATGGCACTTACTTAAGCCCTAACCCATTGAAAATAATAAAAAAGGCAGGGTTGATGATACACTGATTGCGACCAAACACACAGTAATCACCAAGAGACCTGCCTTAATGTTCATTGATACCAAATTTTCACGCTGCCAACAACAAAGAATTCAAAAACATACGAAAAATAGCGATCCCTATAAATTTTTCAATTTGCTCACGAGCCCCGAGCTCCTGTCAACAGTCGACGCATTATTGCCAGACCACCGAGAGCGACGCTATCCGCCCACAGAAACGCTCTCTATGTTTTTGGCTCAAGCCTTGAATGAAGATCGTTCTTGCCAAAAAGCCGTTAATGATGCGGCGATACAGCGTACGGCAAATAGGGGACAGACCACGATTAAGGAACAATAAACGTGGTCCGTCCCCTGTTTTCCTAATCACATCCCTGTGTAGACAGCGCTAAATGTTTTGTAGTTATTGCACCTTCAGTAACCAGCCATCCGCGCCGAAGCATTGACTTTTGGTTTTGCCTTCGATACTGATCCGGGCAAACGTATTACTCAAACCGGCTGGTAACTGGCCACTGACCAGATAGCCATTATTCACTTCTTTGATCGTGACTTCGACAGGCATTTTCTTAACCTCCACGGTAATACTGGAAGGGCTGGTTTTGGCCGATGCCTTAAAAGAAAATGCAGCTTCCGGGACGACTTCCGCCATATGCGCCGGGGCAAAGGCATCAAATTTCGGTTTGGTGCAGGCTTTGGTGCCGCCACCTCCATAGGACCAGGTATTTGCGCTAAAAAACAACAGCATTGCTGTGGATAACCATTGATTCGTTTTCATAGTCTCTCCCGTTTAGCTTTTAGAATAAGAGTACACCGAGTCATGCCCAGAAGAACGACATGAATTCGCGTTAGCGTTATTTTTATCATGGTAATGCATTAACACAGTGTCATTTATGTATACCATGCCCTGGTCGGATGTCAATGATAATAGGGGGCAGGAAATAATAGGGAATAATAGGGGACAGACCACGATTAAGGAACAATAAACGTGGTCTGTCTCCTGTTTTCTTGTTGTTTTCTTCTGTTTTCTTGGTCCCCTGTTTTCTTGACGCTGTTTTCCTCTATTTGTTACAAAAGGGAAAGCTGAGGCTAAAGAAACACCAAGCCACCGCGAAGCGGTTTAGTTCAACTATGATTATATGGCACCTGATTTAATCAATGTGCTGGAGCGAAAAGTTTTCGGTTATCTTTAACACTCAGGTGTGACTAAAGCGCTGGTTGACTGATAAGCATGTCGTAACGCTCAATACTTTCGATAATTTCTTTTTTGGCAGACTCCACCCCTTCCCAGCCTTGTATCTCTACCCATTTGCCTTCTTCCAGGTCTTTGTAGTGTTCAAAAAAGTGGGTAATTTTATGCAGTTTGTCCGGTTGAATGTCACGGTAACTGAAAATATGGGTGTAGTAAGGTGTTAATTCCGGCACCGGAACGGCCAGCAGCTTATTGTCCCCGCCTGCCTCATCGGTCATTTTTAATACGCCCACCGGACGGCACTCAATCACACAGCCACTAAGCAATGGTGCCGGTGTAATCACCATGACATCCACCGGGTCGCCATCCTCTGACAGCGTATCTGGAATATAGCCGTAATTACTGGGGTATTGCATGGCGGTGCCCATAAAGCGATCGACAGTTAACGCACCACTGTATTTATCGACTTCGTATTTTACCGGGTCGCTGAAAGCAGGGATTTCGATGACGACATTGATGATGTCCGGCGTTTGCGAGCCGCGTTTGACTTTGGTGAAAGACATTCGTCCTCTTTGTCTTGTCTGAAAAACCTGTCATTATAGCAATCAATTAAATCATGCTGGAGAATGCAGTGGCTGGAGCCTTGCTAAAAATGAAAGCCGAACTGGCAGAGCCAGTGAAATATCAAATGCCTGTTGGTGAAGATCTGGTTGAGATGAACCCGTTGGTCGGCAAAACCCTGACCTTGAACTATACGGGGCAGATTTTTTGTATCCATTGTCAGCGTAAGATCAATAAAAGCTTTAATCAGGGCTATTGCTACCCCTGTTTCACTTCGTTGGCGCAATGCGATATGTGCATTATGAAGCCAGAAACCTGTCATTTTGACAAAGGCACCTGCCGCGAACCGGAGTGGGGCAGGACGTTCTGTTATCAACATCATTATGTGTATCTGGCCAATTCGTCTGGCATCAAGGTAGGCATCACCCGTCAAACCCAGATTCCGACACGCTGGATAGATCAGGGGGCAGTGCAGGCCTTACCCATTGTTAAAGTGGAGTCGCGCCATGTTTCCGGGCTGGTGGAAGTGGCCATAGCCCAGCATGTCAGTGATAAAACAAGCTGGCAACGCATGCTGAAAAACCAGGTTGAGCCGGTTGATCTGAAAGCCAAACGTGACGAATTACTGGCTGAATGTTCTGCTGAACTGGAAGGCATTCAGGCACAGTTTGGAGAACAGGCGATAGAATTTTTGCCGGACGCGGAAGAGATCTCAATAGACTATCCGGTTGATATCTACCCCAGTAAAGTGAAATCATTCAATTTCGACAAGCAGGATAGCGTATCGGGTGTATTGCAGGGCATTAAAGGGCAATACCTGATTTTTGATGGGGGCGTGATTAATATCCGCAAATTTGCCGGTTACGAGGTTGAGGTGTTGGTGGACGACTCCTAGGAGGCTGTCGGGTTATGGGGTTCGCCGCAGTAGAATCATCCATAATCCGACAGTCTCCTGGGTCCTGCGTAAAAGAGCTCGAGGTCATACTTGAACATCATAAGCCTTGCAATATTCAAACCTATGGGTGTCTTTGGCTACCCTACACTTCGCCATCTTAGGCAGACAGTGCCACAGCTGATCTGCCATCAGCTGTTTTATAAATGATGAGATATTTTGGGTCCAACACCGCGTCCAAATGCTCACTACTATACAAAAGACCGACTTTCATCCTCAGGCACCAGGAACACGTTGAGTGGGCGGTCTTTGAGAATGGTCTAAATAATATCTGGTTGTGCTAGATGTTCTCCATTTTTGGCGCTTTTACGGTGATCTGGCTATAAATGTAACTCGAATCTCTTCTGCAGCTTGTTGACTAGTGGTCAGACCAGTTTTTATAAGGATTTTTGCTCAGCTGGTTGTTGTAATAGCGGATATCTTCGGTGACGTCTTCTCCCGCCCAGTCCGGTTTGGCAAACTGCTCATCAAGCTCACCCAGTTCAACTTCTGCCACAATCAGGCCTTTGTTGTCCCCGGCAAATTCGTCGATTTCCCACAGATGATCAGCGTGTTTAACAAAGTGCCGGGTTTTTTCGATCAGCGGTTTGTGGCACAGTTGATTGAGGATTTCATCGGCTTCCTGCAGCGGAATTTCGTATTCGTACTCCAGACGGTGGTTGCCAATCGTGGCGCTTTTAATATTCAGCCAGGCTTTGCTGTCGGAGATGCGAACTCGAATCGAGTTTTTTTCGGTGCTGCTCAGGTAGCCTTGTTTGTAATACACAGAATGATCAATTTCATTCCGCCAGCGGTCATTTTTTAACAGAAATTTATGTTCTATTTCCAGAGGCATATATTTTGCACTAGTTGCAGATAATATCGTCACGAGATGTTGATTTTTTAGAACCGGAAGTTCCAGCGTACATGACGTACGTGAAAGCCGGAAGCGAAGGCCATCAACATTTGCGGGACATTATACAAGGTGTGGCGATGGTCGCTATGGTTTGTGCTAAATCAGTAATTTATTTAAATAGATTGCATTGATGAGGCGTTTAATCTGACAATGCCAGTTAAGTTTGCAAGTTTCACGACATTATTGCATGATTGATTTGCTTGCGCGCGAGCAATAATTCTTTATTATAATGCTGGGTTTATAAGTGAAGGCGATGTGCTTTCAGTTTGTGTTTTCAATTGGAGATTGATAATGAGTTACGAATTACCTGCTTTACCATACGCCAAAGATGCTTTGGCGCCACATATTTCAGAAGAGACTTTGGAATTTCATTACGGAAAGCATCATCAAACTTATGTAACTAATCTGAACAATCTGGTACCGGGTTCAGAATTCGAAGGGAAGACCCTGGAAGAAATCATTATGAAATCTTCTGGCGGTGTGTTTAACAACGCGGCGCAAATCTGGAATCATACCTTCTACTGGAACAGCCTGTCTCCAAACGGTGGTGGTGAGCCAACAGGTGAACTGGCAAATGCAATTGAAAGAACATTTGGTTCATTTGCTGAATTCAAGGAAGCATTCACTAAATGTGCAGTCACGACATTCGGTTCTGGTTGGGCATGGCTGGTGAAAAATTCTAATGGTTCGCTGGAACTGGTCAGCACAAGCAATGCAGCATGTCCTTTAACTGAAGGGCAAACACCATTATTGACGTGCGATATGTGGGAGCATGCTTATTACATCGATTACCGTAATGCGCGTCCTAAGTACATGGAAGCGTTCTGGTCGTTGGTTAACTGGGAATTTGCCAGTGCGAATTACGATGCTTAATTGATCGCTTTTTAGCAATAAAAAAGCCCGCATGTGCGGGCTTTTTTTGTGCTTGAAGAAAAGTGTTGGCAGTGCAACACTTTTCTTTGTCCTTATTACTTGTTCTTGTTACGTTCCTGGACTTCTTTAATCACTTCATCCGCCACGTTTCTAGGGCATGGCAGATAGTGAGAGAATTCCATTGAGAACTGACCACGACCTGATGTCATGGTACGTAAGTCGCCAATGTAACCGAACATTTCACTTAATGGCGCATCGGCTTTAATACGCACACCTGTCACGCCCGCTTCTTGAGATTTAATCATGCCGCGACGACGGTTTAAATCACCGATTACGTCACCCACGTGATCTTCTGGTGTGAAGACGTCAACTTTCATGATGGGCTCAATCAATTGTGGGCCCGCTTTAGGAATAGATTGACGATAGGCGGCTTTGGCTGCAATTTCAAACGCAACTGCCGAGGAATCAACCGCGTGGAAGCCACCGTCAAACAAGTTGACTTTGAAGTCCAGGCACGGGAAGCCCGCTAGAACACCTTGGTCCATGCTGTTTTTGAAACCTTTTTCAACCGCAGGCCAGTATTCACGTGGGACGTTACCGCCAGTAACGCTGGATTCAAAGACAAAGCCGCTGCCTGGTTCGCCCGGCTCGATAATGAAATCAATTTTCGCAAACTGACCAGAACCACCTGATTGCTTTTTGTGAGTATAGCTATCTTCAATGCGTTGGGTGATGGTTTCGCGGTAGGCCACCTGCGGTTTACCTACTTCTACATCAATACCGTGAGTACGTTTGAGAATGTCGACTTTAATATCCAGATGTAACTCGCCCATCCCTTTAAGGATAGTTTCGCCACTGTCTTCGTCGGTTTCAACGCGGAAAGAAGGATCTTCCTGAACCATTTTGCCAATAGCGATACCCAGTTTTTCAGCGCCGCCTTTATCTTTTGGAGCAACTGCAATCGAGATGACTGGGTCAGGGAAGACCATCGGTTCAAGTGTCGCCGGGTTTTTAGGATCACATAACGTGTGTCCGGTTTGCACGTTCTTCATGCCAACAACGGCAACAATATCACCTGCTTGCGCACCATCCAGTTCGATACGTTCGTCAGCATGCATTTCCACGATACGGCCAATACGTTCAGTTTTTCCGGTAAACGTATTTAGAATGGTATCGCCCTTGTTGAGCCTACCTGAGTAAATACGGATAAATGTCAATGCACCAAAACGGTCATCCATAATCTTGAAGGCCAGAGCGCGCAGTGGTTTATCTGAATCAACGATAGCGAATTCGCCCGTTTCGTTGCCTTCATCATCAGTTTCTGGTTGAGGTTTGACTTGAGTCGGGTCAGGCAAGAAATCAACGACGGCATCCAATATTAGTTGAATACCTTTGTTTTTGAAGGCAGAGCCACAGTAGGTTGGGAAGAAAGCCAGCTCAATGGTTCCTTTGCGGATACATTTTTTGATGTCATCAATGGATGGCTCGTTACCTTCAAGATACGCTTCCATCAAGTCGTCATCTTGCTCAACGGCAGACTCAACCAGCTTTTCACGCCATTCTTCAACGTCGTCCACCATATCGGCAGGTACGTCCTGCACTTCATAATTCTCAGGCAGACCAGAGTCATCCCAGACATAAGCCTTACGCGTTAACAAGTCGACGACGCCAGTGAATTGATCTTCGATACCGATAGGCAGCACCATGACCAATGGGTGTGCGCCCAAAACATCTTCAACCTGTTTTACCACGCGGTAGAAGTCGGCACCGATACGATCCAGTTTGTTGACAAAGATGACGCGAGAGACTTCAGAATCATTAGCATAACGCCAGTTAGTTTCTGATTGAGGCTCTACGCCGCCTGATCCACAAAATACACCAATACCGCCGTCCAGTACTTTTAATGAACGATACACTTCAATGGTAAAGTCAACGTGTCCCGGGGTGTCGATAATGTTCATGCGGTGGCTGTCCCACTCGCATGATGTTGCCGCAGACTGAATGGTGATACCACGCTCGGCTTCCTGCTCCATGAAATCCGTTGTCGCCTCACCGTCATGAACTTCACCTGTTTTATGAATTTTTCCTGTTAATTTCAGGATACGTTCGGTGGTTGTGGTTTTACCGGCATCCACGTGGGCGAAGATACCGATGTTTCTATAAAGCGATAGATCAGTCATGTTTGTTCTCTAAAAAATGGACAAAAAAACGTGTATTACCTCAATTTAAAATGAAGTATTATTCAGTTAAAGTGTTTTGTTACCTCAGCGAAACAGCCGAAAATAGCCTCTGATTGACTTGAATAAAGACGATACAGGTGGCTATAGAAAACCCGACATTCTAACCTAATTTTTTTAAAAATAAGAGACAAACAAAGAGAATTGTCAATAATTTACAGGATTAATTAGAACTGAGGATGGCGCTATTTTGCTGTGATGTTAAAAACAGCAAAAAAAACAAAGGCTTGCTGGTGGTTTGTTTGGTTTATTGATTGTGTCTTGTAAGATTCCTTTTTTAGCCGGACGGCAAGCGGTGCCCGTCATTTGGCTTCACATTGTCATTCCGCGTGAGTTCTGGTTTGAAAGTTCTATCAACTTCATTAATGCATAAAGTGTTTTTATTCTTGGGGCATCTACACTTTCGCGTTCGGCCGCACGCAGTGTATTTCCCAGAATCACTTCAGTTCCCATGACATTGCCGCGTTCAAAATCCAGCAACATGCTGGTTTTATAAGGAGGCATGGCATGGGTGTTGTTGATATTGATGTCGATGATATCGTCTGGCAAAGGATGGCCGCAAGCGGCCGCGATTTGACAGACTTCCTGCATAATGCCACGAATCAGCGGTTCCTGAGTATCCAGAATGGCTTTGGTAGGCAGGCCACCAGCAAGGACGGACAATGGGTTGAATGGCGCATTCCACACGCATTTGATCCAGCGCCCGGTAACGATATCGTCCATACCAATACATTCAATGCCGGATTGGGCAAACAGATTAATCAAATGTCGGGTTTTTTCGCTGCAGCCGTGAGGAAAATTGCCCAGCGTTAATTTGCCATAGGCCAGATGATGAATCACGCCAGGGGCGGTACGATTACTGCAGATAAAGGCCAGACCGCTGATCAGTTCATTACCAGGGAAGGCGGATGCAAGTTCCTGTTCTACTTCAATGCCATTCTGAATTAAGACAATGCTTGTGCCGGCATGTAGAGCATCTTTGATCAATTCCGCACGATTGACGTCCGGCGTGATTTTGCTGCATAAAATGACATAGTCAGCCTGCCCCTGATACTCTTTGGCGCGAGTGACAATCTGCTCAGGATGAAAACCCCATTGACCAAGGACATCACTGTTGATTTGATAGCCTTGCGATTTGACCACCTCATAATCTGAGCGACAGACGACCGCTACATTTGCTCCGGCTTTAGCCAGCAGTGCGCCATAAAAGGCACCGATGGCACCGGCACCTACAATTAAAACCTTAGTCTGCATAGGGTTCAGCCATAATCTGTTTTAACAGGGGAATGGTTAATTTGCGTTGCCTGGATAATGTCGTCTGGTCAATCTTGTCCAGCATATCCCACAGACCGGCCATTTTGCGATCATAGTGACGGATTAAAAACTGACCGACATTATCCGGAATATCAAAGCCGCGTTGCTTGGCTCTTGCGCATAACGCCCCCAGAATCTGCTCATCGCTGAGTGCGTTCAGTTTCAAAGTCAGTCCCCAGCCCAGGCGCGTTTTCAAATCGGGCAGGGAAAAGTGAAGCTCAACAGGCGCAAGTGAAGTTGAAACAAGCAGTTTATGGCCATAGTTTTTATGCGCATTGTAAAAATGGAACAAAGCATGCTCCCACGCGTCCTGCCCTGCAATGAGGTCAATATCGTCCAGGCAGACCAGCTGAATATCTTCCAGTCCGTCCAGAATGGATGGAGGTGGGCATTGAGTTGAGCCTAATGCCAGATAAAAGGTGCTGAGCTGCTGTTCGCTGGCCAGCTGGCAAGTGGCTTGTAACAGGTGAGTTTTACCCTGGCCAGCAGCGCCCCACAGCTGGATTTGCTGGTGTTCAGAGTTAACCGGGAACCCCTGTAAATGAGTATACGTTTCCTGATTATTGCCCGGAAAAAAACTGGCAAAATTTTGTTGGCGGTTAAAATCGAACTGCAGCGGGAGCTGTACGCCCATTATTTTTTTTCAGCTTTGTATACATACATGCCTGCACCGAAACACAGCAAGAGGCTGAGCAGTACTTCCAGCAATGCTAGCAGGCGTTCATCCGGATTGGCATAAGCTTCAATGCAGCCGTGGGTGAAATAGATCAGGCTGATGTAGCTCATCCAGGTACAGCTTTTCAGATTGGCGTCGAGCAGCCCCCTGAAAGGGAACAGCATGGGTGTTACGGACACGATCAGCATAAGCGCCACTGGAAATTGGTCCGACGGTGCCAATACGGTATGCCAGCCCATCATCAACAGGAACAGACCAAAAAAGCCGACGAGCGCGGCATAAAAATAGTAGATACGTTTGATCATTTGAGTTTGCTGGCGATATCTGCCAGGCGCTTGCCCAGTGCCTGACAAATGATTTTTTCATGTTCAGTGAGCTGGTTGGAATCAGCTGACAAATGGCTGGGACCATACGGTGTGCCGCCACTGCCGGTTTCCTTTAATGCGATTTCATTGCATGGAATACTGGTAATCAACATGCCGTGATGCATCAGTGGGTACATCATGGATAGCAAGGTGCTTTCCTGGCCACCATGCATGCTGCTGGTGGAAGTAAACACACCGGCGGGTTTGCCGGACAATGCACCGGAAAACCAGAGTTCACTGGTGCCATCGAGAAAGTATTTCAACGGGCTGGCCATATTGCCGAAATGCGTCGGGCTGCCCAGTGCAAGGCCATCACATTGCTTTAAGTCATCCAGGGTGGCATAGGGCGCGCCTTGCTCGGGGATGGTATCTGCGATTTGTTCGCAGGTAGTCGATACGTTTGGAACGGTGCGCAGAATGGCTTCACAATCAGCGACAGACTCTACGCCACGCCCCACTTGTCGCGCCATGTTTTCGGTACTGCCGTTACGGCTGTAATAAAGGATGAGAATGTTGATCATGTCTGGCTATATATTTAAAGAATAGCTAATACATCTTCCGGTGGACGCCCAATCGCCGCTTTACCATTGGCCAGCACGATAGGTCGCTCGATGAGTTTAGGTGTGGCCACCATCCCGGCGATCAGCGCATCCTTGTCCAGCGATGCGTCATTCATGCCGGTTTCCTTGTATTCTTTTTCTTTTTTACGCATTAAGTCGCGCGGCTGCATATCCAGTTTGTCCAGTATATCGGCCAGTTGCTCCGTTGTTGGCGGGGTTTTTAAATAGTCGATAATTTCAGGCTCTATGCCCTGGTCTTTCAACAGTTGCAGGGTCTGGCGAGATTTGCTGCAACGCGGGTTATGTAAAATCTGTACGCTCATAATCTTTAGTTTTACGGGGAAGCTGAAAAATTCACGGGAACGGCGGTTATAATAGCATTTTGGATTAAAACTGTATTCTAAGCTATGCAATTACCTGATTTTTCCTCGGTCCATGTTTTGGTATTGGGAGATTTGATGCTTGATCGATACTGGCATGGATCAACATCCCGCATTTCTCCTGAAGCCCCGGTGCCCGTCGTTCATGTAAAGGAAGATGAAAGCCGCCCAGGAGGCGCAGGTAATGTGGCATTGAATATTGCCTCCTTGGGCGCGAAAGCATCGTTGATGGGCTTAACTGGGGAGGATGAAGCGGCAGAGTTGCTGCAGCAGCAGTTAAAGTCGCAAGGCGTGTTGTGCCTGTTTGAAAAACTGGCGGACAGCCCTACGGTGACTAAATTACGCATCATGAGTCGTCACCAGCAGTTGATCCGTCTGGATTTTGAAGAAGGTTTTGTACAGGCTGAGAGCGAGCGATTATTGCATCTGTTTCATGCCGAGGTTGAACAGGCGCGGGTTGTTATCTTGTCAGATTACGGCAAAGGAACACTAACTCGGATCGAGCCGTTTATCCACCTGTGCAAGCAGATGAATAAACCGGTGTTGATTGACCCCAAAGGCAGTGATTTTTCCCGTTATCGGGATGCCACACTGATCACGCCGAATTTTAGTGAATTTGAAGCCGTGGTCGGCAAGTGCGGCAGTGTACAGCAGATTGTCGAAAAAGGCCTGAATCTGATTGATGACCTGAATCTGCAAGCAATATTGGTAACGCGTGGCGAGCATGGAATGACGTTATTGCAACATCAGGTAGACCCCATTCATCTACCTACCCATGCGCGTGAAGTGTTTGATGTGACGGGGGCGGGTGACACCGTGATTTCATTAATGGCGACAGGATTGGCGGCAAAATTGCCCATGTCTGAAGCCATGCAACTGGCCAACATGGGCGCCGGTGTGGTGGTTGGTAAACTGGGCACCGCCACAGTTACGCCTGATGAATTGTTGCAAGCCATGTACGGCCAGCGTGCGGAAAAACACGGCGTATGCGAAATTGAACAAATGCAGCGCTTGATGCAGACCGCACAAGACAATGGTGAAAAAATAGTCATGACCAATGGGTGCTTCGATATTCTGCATCCAGGCCATGTGCGCTATCTGCAACAGGCGCGTACGCTGGGTGATCGCCTGGTGGTACTGGTGAACAGTGATGCCTCAGTCTCGCGACTAAAAGGGCCGGAACGTCCGATCAATGATTTGCAGCACCGCATGGAAATGCTGGCTGCGCTGGAGTGTGTGGACTGGGTGTTGCCGTTTGAGCAGGATACCCCGAAAGAAACCATTGATGTGCTGCTACCGGATATTTTGGTCAAGGGTGGGGATTACAGCGATATCACCGAAATTGCCGGGCATGAAAGCGTGCTGGAAAATGGGGGTGAAGTGAAAATTCTGTCGTTTATTGAAGGGCATTCCACCACCTCCATCATCAAAACCATACGCGGTGAAGCGCATGGATAAAGCATTTATCAAAGACAGACTACATCAATATTGGTTGCTGGGGCGGTTTCACCGCCCGATAGGTATTTACATTTTGCTTTGGCCTTCGCTTTGGGCGTTATGGATTGCCGGTAAAGGGCGGCCAGACGGTTTGGTGTTGCTGGTGATTTGTGCCGGTGTGGTGTTAATGCGTGCAGCGGGCTGTGTGATTAATGATTATGCCGACCGCGATTTTGATCCGCATGTCGAACGTACCAGAGAACGTCCCATTGCTGCAGGTCTGGTTAAACCCAAAGAGGCATTGGCCTTGTTTGTGGTGTTATGCCTGATAGCCTTTACATTGGTGTTATTGCTCAATACCAAAACCATTCTGTTGTCGTTTGTTGCGGCATTTCTGGCAGCCAGTTACCCGTTTATGAAACGCTACACCCACCTGCCACAGGCATATCTGGGCATTGCTTTTGGCTTTGCTGTGCCGATGGCGTTTGCCGCGCAAACTGACACTATTCCAATGGTGGCGTGGATTTTATATCTGGCGGTGATGCTATGGGCGCTGGTGTATGACACCATGTACGCGATGGTGGATAAGGAAGATGATTTAAAAATCGGCGTAAAATCCACCGCCATTCTGTTTGGCGATAAAGAACGCGAAATCATGGGCGTGCTGCAGATTATCGTCATGGGGTTACTGATCACCGTGGGCATGATGGAGCAACTGGGCTTATTTTACTACGTGGGGCTTGCCGGCGCTGCCGGACTTTTCGCTTACCAGCAAAAGCTGATTTTTCATCGTCAAAAAGACGATTGTTTTAAAGCGTTCTTGAACAGCCACAGGTTGGGGCAAGTGGTGTTCTGCGGGCTGGTGCTGGAGTATTTGTTTTAGCTGTCCCCGCGGAAGTCGGATCAGGAACAGCTAACACAACGGCATACGTTTAACATGGTTACCAATTAACGCCCAGCGTGATAAATAAAGTCACTAACGCAAACGTGGCGGCATTCTGGAAGAGCTCTTCCCAGTCATAATCCTTGTGCTCGTGCATGGGAATTTCATTCATCAACTCTTCGATACGGTTGTCGATTTGATCTTGCATGTGGATATGTTTCAGCATGGTTTTCTCCAGTCAGGTTAAAGGTAACTGCGCATCTGGCCAACCAGCACGCCTTGGATTTCCACCTGCGAGGGATGAAAACGCATGGCCTGCATGGCGCTATTGGCCGGAATTAAAAGGGTTTCGTTAGGATATTGTTCGATAAACTTTAGGGTGGCCTCGTTGTTATCAACCAGGGCGACGACGATTTCGCCATTACGGGCATGACTGCGTTGTTCAATCACCACCCAGTCGCCATCAAAAATGCCGACTTCAATCATCGAATCGCCTTTTACCAGCAAGACATAGCACGGGTTATCCGTTTTCAATTGGTCGGGAACCGGCATGTAACTGATATTCTCAATTGCTTCTATGGGCGCACCGGCGGCAATAGCACCATATAAAGGCAGCCCGGATTCGTTTTTATTGACGTCTGATAGCGCGGCTTCGGTCAGGCGAACGCCGCGCTGTTTGCGGTTGGGCGCTTCCACCAGTCCGGCGTCGATTAGGCTTTGAATATGCTTGTGCAGAGAGCCGCGCGATTTCAGCCCCATCGCCAGGCACAGTTCCTCCAGCGTGGGCGGGTGAGGAAATTGATCCTGATGGTCAATCAGAAAGTCCAATATTTCCTGCTGTTTTCTGGTTAAATGAGAGGTGTTGGGCACTTTGTTCTCCATTTGTTTTGTAAAAATAGTAATACAAGAACAAAAAGAGAACAAATGTTTTTTAAAAAATTATTGTGTTTTCTTAGGAATATTTTTTAACCTATTGAAATAAAATGATAAAAATATGTCTGTAAAAGAAAAAATCAAGGCAATGCATGCCGAAATTCGCGCATGGCGGCAGCATTTTCATCAATATCCTGAAACGGCGTATGAAGAACAGGCAACAGCCCGCTTTATTGCCGATAAATTAAAAGCCTTTGGGCTGGAGGTTGCTGAAGGCATTGCTGAAACCGGCGTCGTGGCGACATTGAGTCACGGCAACAGCGAGCGCAAGATAGCGTTGCGCGCGGATATGGATGCGCTGTTCATTCAAGAGCAAAACGCGTTGCCCTACACATCGCAACATGCTGGAAAAATGCATGCCTGCGGCCATGACGGGCATTCCGCCATGCTGCTGGGGGCGGCAAAATATCTGGCGCAGCACGGTGACTTTGACGGCACGGTGTATTTTATTTTCCAGCCTGCGGAAGAAGGCCGCGCCGGCGCGCAGAAAATGATCGAACAAGGCTTGTTTGAACGTTTTCCAGCACAGGAAGTGTATGGTTTGCATAATTTTCCAGATGTTCCAACAGGTCATTTTGCGGTCAAGCCGGGGGCGATGATGGCTTCATTCGACTGTTTTGAAATTACCCTGAGCGGTACCGCCACCCACGCGGCCATGCCGCATCTGGGCAATGATGTCATGTTGGCTGCCGCGCATTTAATCACTGTATTGCAGTCTATCGTCAGCCGCGCTGTTAACCCGGTGGATTCAGCGGTGGTCAGCATCACCCAGATTCACGGCGGTCATACCTGGAATGCGATCCCCGATCGCGTCATACTGCGCGGCACTTTTCGTTGTTTTAGTGAGCCTGTACAAGAATTGATTCGTCACCACATCGAGCAGATCAGCCAGGCCACGGCCAACAGCTTTTCTGTCAATGCCGAGGTCCTCTATAACCCGGAAAACCCCGGCTATCCCGTCACTAGCAACGACCCGGCCATCACCGAGCACGCCATTGCCGCTGCCAAAGCCGTGGCCGGTGAAGCGGCGGTCGACTTAACGCCAACGCCCAGCATGGGCTCGGAAGACTTTGCCTTCATGCAACAACAAAACCCCGGATGCTACCTCTGGCTGGGTAACGGCCCGGGAGAAAACGGCTGTTTGCTGCACAATCCGCATTATGATTTTAATGATGACATCTTGCCGATAGGCGTCAGCTATTGGGTCAAGCTGGTGGAGATGCGTTTGCAAGCTTAAAAAAGCGCAGGTGAAAGATACCGAGCCGTTTCTGGTCAGAAGCCATCAAGTAGCATGCGGAGATAAACGCACGATAAGCCTAATACAGCCTCCTAGCGAAAAATGTGTTAACGCGTTTTAATTTGGTGGAAAATGGGTTCTCTGTTTTAAGCGCGGGCCTACGGGTTGGGTGTCAATATTTTTTACAATAAATCATATTTAGTAATATGTAATGTTTTAAGGTATTGATTGTTAAGGCAAGGAATAATAATTGCTTGAATCCTAATGATGTTTTTTTAATCAGTCGGAGTTGTAAATGAAACATAATTATCGTCAGTTTTTCTTTGTCTTATTTTGTGGCATTTTTGTCAGCCATGCCTCGGCAAATGTCGTCAGCTTTTCAAGCAGTTCGCCTTTATTGGATGAGAGTATTCAATTAGACAGTTCTTATGATGGACAGTCTTTGTTTTTTCAGGAAACAATCACCGGGTTACCTAAGTTTGATTCGTCATTAGGAACCTTAACCGGCATCTCGTTGGATATCGCTTTTGACTTTAGCTATTCCTTGCAAATCGAAGCTTACGAGGTTGTAAATCCCTCGCTAGCGCATTCAGTTGAATTCTCAACAAGTTTCACAGATATAGAAATTATTTTTAATGGAACCCAATTTGGCCATGTCATCGGCTCACAGGCTCTTGAGGGAGGATTGGGGTGTAGCGAATCCTCAGGAAGCGACGTGTGCTTTAATGATTTTTTTGATTCGGGTTTTTTTGATGAAACCGGATTAGGCGACATTGTTACTGCCAGCGATTATGATGAAAGCGACTTTGTGGGCGTTGGCGAAGTCGAGGCTTTGGACGTGTGGTTTGTCGCTTATGAATTTGGGTCATTGTTGGAAAACAGTGATGATTATGTTGGTGATCTGTCGTTTAATAACGATCCGGGCACCGTCACTATCCACTATGAATATAGCCCGGTTCCCGTACCGGCAGCCGCCTGGTTGTTCGTGTCTGGTGTTTTGGGATTGAGTGTCTGGCGACGTAAATACGCGTAACCGGTCAGGTGCGCTGTTGGTGATACAGACAGGGCCCGCATAGAGCTGATATCGTGCAGTGATAACCGCACGATATCACTTATTTTTACAGTCTTATATTGGTCTGCCAATTCAATTGTCCGCCCACTGGCAGATACATTAATATCCACTGGCTATTCCCCATTATCCCCACGAATTCGTAACCTACAACTTTTTTGCTCGCAGAATGGCGGGCTTTCAGCCAACTTGAATCCGGCTTGAGCAGGTGGATTAGTCATACGACAGTGCTATTGTTGTTTTTGTCAGATTTACAACACTCTCAAAGAGTATTTAGAGGCAGGCAAGCAAAGCATCTCTCGCTTCCGTGATTTGGATAAATACCTCGTGACTGCCTCCAACATCCGGGTGCGTTTTTTGAGCACGTCGCCGGAAAGCCGCTTTAATTTCAGACGGCTGCAGTTCTCCATCAGCGGGTAAATTCAGCGACGCCCGGTATTCTTTTTCTTTGTGGTGCTGAAAGTGTTGGGGGTGGCTTCGGTTTTGGTTAAAACCGTCCTGCTGTTTAAATAACTTTTCGTGTGCTGCACGTTGCTTGCTTTGCGCTTTCAGCTGCAGTTCTACACGGTGTTCATTCCAGTTCTGGTAAGACATGACAAGACATTCAGCAAAGCTGATTTGGCCTGCGCTGACAAGCTCATCAAGACAAAATGGGCCGACCATATCATAAGGTTCCTCCAGCCAGGCTTGTTTGCCATTGTCGGAAACTTCAATTTCACCGATGGTTACAATGTCGCGAACACCGAAGAAAACATTCCAGATGACCCACTGTTCATCATAGATTGATGACGGATCGTCAAACATGTTCTGCCTCTTGCTTAAGTGAAGTTATTTCTTTTGAGCAAATATCACACCATTGAAGATAGCGGTATTTGCAACGTCGATGAGCTATCGCCAATGGTCACTAAACCTGGCTGTATTTTTGCTTGTATTGAGCCGACATATTCAAAAACGTTAGAAAACATTTTATAAAGGTAAAAAATGAGCAAATACAACGAGTACTTTTCTTCAGCAGGCTTGGCAGAACAGGATATTGAAAAGGCCGAAAAAGCGGTCGCATTATTTGAAGAACTTTACGGTCCCTATCGTTTTGAGACGGCATTTCTTTCTGGTGCGACGTTTGAGAGCCTATGGCTGTTTGCGGATGACCTGGTGGGTGAAGCAAAGCACTTTTTAAGTGATGATACAGACGTGAGTTATAGCGCCAGTGTTTTTGCCAAAAGAATAACGCGTTGGGACATGAATAAGGAAAATTACACGATTAATCAGCCAGCGAATGCGGATTCAAAATTATCAGTGAGGTTTCTATTGAACACCGGCACAGAAGGTGAGCTGAATGCTTCGGCAGAAAACTGCAATCAACTCAATACTATTCTTGAACGTTATATCATTCCAAACTTGCCGGAATAAAACCGAAAATTAATCCAGATACTCAAACAACTTAACCACTTTTTTTACACCGTCTTCCCGTCGCGCTATTTCGGTGGCGACGGTGGCTTCATTTTGATGCAGCAACCCCATTAAATAAACCACGCTATTTTCTGTGGCGACTTTAACGCGGGTGGCATCAAAACCGGGCAGGTTTTTGACATCGCTTAAAGCGGCTTTAATGGCGATGGTCATCAAGGCATCGCTGGAGCGCGTTAAAAGATCGGTGGGTTCTGCGATTTCAATGTGATTATGCACCAGTTTGACATCTTCAACACGCTGGACAATCGCCACCATTTTATTGCGAATGTGTTCGTTTGGCGCTTCTCCAGTGATCAAGACTTTGCTGTTGAAGGCAATGACGTTGAAGTGCGCTTTGTTGTGTATGTCGTCGTCTGCCGAGAGTTCGATACCTGCGTCAATTTCTATGCGTTGATCGGTCAGAATGGCATCGCTATTGCGTCGATCATGCAATAGCGATAGTCCGGATAATTCCGCGCCACCTGTTGCCAGGCTGTTGCAGCCGTTGAGGAAAGAGCAGAATACTAATGGCCAGATTAACCGTTTCATCTTAACAGGCAGTTGAAAAACTATTGCGCTTGCCAACTGGACGTTAAAACATGTCTCAAAATGCTCATTTACAGCATGTAAACTGCGCTTTTTTTTCATTTTTTGCCTTGTCTTGACTGCGCTCATAACGTTTTTAAACAACCTGTTAGCTGCCAAACAGTTGCTGATCAACCAGGTCACACAAGCAATGGGTGATAAGTAAATGGACTTCCTGAATTCTCGCGGTTGATTCTGAGGGTATGCGGATTTCGATATCGGTTTCATTGAGCACCTCTTGCAGCTTGCCCCCATCCTTACCGGTCAGGGCAATGATATGCATGTCTTTTTCATGCGCGACTTTGGCGGCCTTAATGATGTTATTGGAGTTGCCGCTGGTGCTGTAGACCAGCAAAATATCCCCCGAATGGCCCAATGCACGTATTTGTTTGGCAAAGACAACGTCAAAGTGATAGTCGTTGGCGATGGAGGTTAGGGTGGAACTGTCGGTGGTCAGTGCGATGGCGGGCAACGCGGGGCGCTCACGCTCAAAACGGTTGATCATTTCGGAGGAAAAATGTTGCGCATCTCCGGCCGAGCCTCCATTGCCACAGGTCAGCACTTTGCCATCGTTGAGCAGGCAGTCGACAAGGCGACGCGAGGCAAACTCAATCAGAATGCACAGGCTGTCCATGGTGTCCTGCTTGGTTTTTATACTGTCGGTAAAATGGTTGATGATGCGATCTTGTAAATTCATGAATCAGCTTTGAAATGCATGTTTAATCCAGTTGATTTGCCGCTGTCCGTTAATGGCAATGACATCAAAACGTACCGGAGACTGGATGTTGTTTTTCATCAGGTAATGGCCTGTGGCCGCAATTATACGGGATTGTTTGTGCCTTGTAATGCTTTGCAAGGCACCGCCAAACTGTTCGGACTTGCGAAAACGGACTTCCACAACGACCAGCGTTTGGCCGTCTTGCATGATCAAATCGAGTTCGCCTTGTTGGCAGCGATAATTGCGGGTGACAGGGGTTAAGCCCTGTTGTTTTAAATAGTCGAGGGCTATTTTTTCAGCATTGGCGCCGGATTGCAGGTGTGGCACCGATGCATCATCTGATGTCATGAAAAATAGGCTGCGCAGCTTCTTCAAGTTCTTCATCAGAAAATTCATACTCCATTGCAGCAGGTTCTGCTGACGCATTGATATAGCCAGTGGGCACGACATAGCCATCATTAAAATAGGCGCAGGCCAGTTCCCGCTGGATACGGTTTTCGAAATTCAGCGACAGAATGCCGGTGGCTCCCTGGTATTTTTCCTGGGCTAGTTGACCGAGGTGATTCACCAGATTAAAGGCATCAATGCCCATCGCTACCAGGCGGTGGTAACGGGTCGAAAAAGCCCGCCAGATGTCAGCTGTGGCAGCTTTGCTGAAACTGCCATGATAGATCTCATCAAACATCCACGGGATATCGCAAAAGCTGATGTTGTTGAGGTCACTATCCAGAGACGGAATGGTGGAGCCGCTGTAGATATCGGGCAAGGCGAAAACCGGAACGTTACCCGCCTGAAAAAAATTGAGTTGCGGGTTTAACGAGCGCGCGGTTTTGGCGTAGGCGCTGAGAAAGATGGCATCGATGTCCTGCCGGCGTCTGGGCATGAACTCAATACTGCGATTGAGCACGCGCCGTAATTGTTTAAAGCGTGATGTGCTTTCATCCAGATTCAACGCGTGCTGAATGGGCTGGGTAAAGTCGTGGGATTTAGCATTGTAATACTGAATTTCCAGTACATGACCTTCTACATCTTGCCAGGATTCGGTCAGATAATTGGCCAGTCGTCGTCCCTTGCTGTTGTCAGGCATCATAATGACTACATTCTTGTGATCATCCAGCAATGCGCGGGCCGCCAGTTCGCGGGTGTCGTCGATTGGGCTGAGGGCAAACTGAAACAGATTGGGTTTGCTCAGGTTTTCGATGCTGTTCAATGCTAATACCGGTACACTCAATTTTTCCACGCTATTCACCAGTTGCAGGATGTTGTCCTTGTGCAACGGGCCGATGACCAGCTCGGCACCTTCCGCAATCGCTTGCTGATACAGGGTGACCGGGTCTTGCGACTGGCTGTCATAAATACGCAGAGAAGGTTGTCTGGCATCCTGTTGGTAGGCCACCATAAAGCCTTGCCGCAACGCATTCGCCGCAGTTGCAAACGGGCCGCTGTGTGGCAATAGCAAGGCGATGGCATTGGGTTGATGGTATGTAAATGAAGTGGGTTGAATATAAGCGGTAAGAAAGTCACCATTGGCCGGATGGTAAGGGTGTTTTATTTGCCAGGAGCCGAGGGCTGATTGCAGGGCAGATATCTGGGGGTTCTTATTTAAAATGTAGGCCAGAGCTGCCCAGCCGCCCAGAATGTCGGGGCTTGGTGCTTGCGTTTGAAACAAAATGGACGATGGCAACAGACGCAAGGTTTCAAGAATAGAGGCATTATTTTGCTGAATCAAGTCCGCCTGAACCAGTAATTCACCCAGTCGGATGCGCGCCCGGCTGCTGGCCAGCAAGTCACCGGTTAACGAAGAGGCAAATGCTTGTGCACGGTAAAAATGTTTGCGGTTTATTTCATTTAACCTGACCGGTTGAATGTCATTCAGGCGGAGCAATGCGCTTTCCGCACTGCCCATGCTGAGATCAATGCGTGCACGGATCAGGTTAAGTCGGTTAAACTGCTCAATAGACAGCGTATTGGTATTGATCTGATCAACATAGCGTTGTGCCTGAGCATGGTCGCCGGATTGCAGCAGGGCTTCTGCGGTTAACAGGTTGAAACTGTTTTGTTGTGAAGGGTGTGAGCGAGCGAGTTTTTTATACAGCTCAGCCGCTTCCAGAGGATGCCCCCCCTGCATCAGAACATCCGCCTGTGCCGCCTGCTCAAAATAGGGCTGGTTGCGCGGCGCGTGGGTCGCACAGGCAGTTAAGAAAGCCAGACTGGCAGTGATGATCAGTTGATTACGCATTTTTTTCACAAATTTACACGAGTTACCAAAAACAAAGAGCACAATGCCCGGTAGATTATACGTTGTTGCAACCCCAATCGGTAATTTAGCTGATTTCAGCCAGCGTGCCATCAGTATTTTACAACAGGTCGATGTTATCGCCGCTGAAGACACCCGCCACACCCGCTTGTTAATGCAGCATCATGCAATCAGCAACAAACTGATTTCCCTGCATCAGCATAATGAGTATAAATCCAGCGTCGGCATCGTGGCTCAATTACTTGATGGACAGGATGTGGCCTTGGTGTCTGATGCCGGAACGCCTTTGCTGAGTGATCCAGGCTTGCCGCTGGTGCAGCTGGCCCGGGAGCATGGTATCAAAGTCTCGCCAATACCGGGGGCTTGCGCGTTGATAGCCGCATTGTCAGCGGCGGGTTTGCCACTGACCCGGTTTATCTTTGAAGGTTTTCTGCCCAGAACAGGCTCGGCACGCAGGGCATTTTTTAATGAGCGGGTTCACGAAACATCAACCTGGGTATTTTACGAATCAAGTCACCGGATTGAAGCAGCATTACAGGATATGCTGGAGGTGCTGCCGGAAGATCGTCAGGTGGTGGTAGCCAGGGAATTAACCAAATTGCATGAAACGATTGTCAAGGACAGTCTGGCTCAGGTGTCTCAGCAGGTTCATGATGATGACAACATGCGCAAGGGTGAGTTTGTGGTGATTGTTGAAGGGGCGGAAGAGAAAAAGGACGAGGGGTTAACGGAAGAAGACAAACGTGTTCTTGCCGTGTTGTTGAAAGAGTGCACGGTGAAAACAGCGGCTGCACTGGCGGCAGAAATTACCGGTCAGCGGAAAAAAAGGTTGTATCAGGCCGCTCTGGACATCAGCGCAGATGATTAAAACGATTTAAATGGCCAAGATTGTCACGGTGACGCTGAATACCGCCATCGACCATTGCATTGCCTTGCGCGGTTTAGGCATCGAAGAAACCATTCAGGCAGAAAGCAGTGCAGAATATCTATGTGGTAAGGGGTTGAATGTTGCGCGGGGATTGGCTGCACTGGACGCGCAGGTTCATTGCCTGGGATTTGTCGGTGAGCAGTCTGCGGCGCGTTTTCAACAGCTTGACACACCGGGTTTAGATGTGGATTTACTGGCTGTTGCGGGCACCACGCGCAGCAATATCACCTTGTTTGATCGATCGACAGGCAGTGAAACACATATCCGTACCTCGGGATATTCAGTTTTGCAAAAGGATTGCGATCGCCTGACCGACCAGATGAACTGTCTGTTGAGTGCAGGAGATATGGTCGTGTTTTCTGGCAGTCTGCCGCCGGGCGCGCCTGTTGATTTTTATCAAAGCCTGATTAATCTGTGTCATTCAAAAGGTGCCAAAAGCGTGTTGGACAGCAGTGGTGAAGGGCTGCGACATGGCGTTGATGCTGCACCGTGGCTGATCAAGCCAAATCTGGCGGAATTGGAGACGCTTGCGGGAAAGGCATTGGAGGATGAGCCAGCGATAATCAACCAAGCGAAACATTTGACGTCGCAAGGTTGCCAATGGGTTGTGGTGTCGCGAGGTGCTGAAGGTGTGTTGGCAGTAAGCAGAGAACACTGCTGGAAGGCCACTGTTTCCTCTGTGCCTGGTCAGATAATGACCCATGTCGGTTGCGGCGATGCACTGGTTGCCGGATGGGTTTATGCGACATTGCGGGCAGGACAGGGTGAAAACTGGGTGCAGTATGGCGTGGCCTGTGCGGTGGCGAATCTTTTTTATCACGAGCCCGGCAGATTTTCGCAACGGGATGTTGACCGCTTGCTGCCATTGATAGACATTACTAAAATCGTAGAATGACGGGGAGCATGAGATGACAGAGAACTTAGCGGGTGTTGCCTGGCTGGGAACAGGTTTAATGGGCGCGCCGATGGCGTGCCAGTTGATTAAAGCCGGGTATCGGGTGGTGGTGTGGAATCGCAGTCTCGATAAGGCGAAGGCATTGCTTGAGCTGGGTGGCGACGTTGCTGAGTCAGCTGAACGCGCAGTTGCTGCGGCAGATGTTGTATTCACCATGCTAAGCGATGGTGAAACCACGGCAAAGGTACTCGGTAAACTGGATTATGCCGGAAAGACCGTAGTGCAAATGGGGACGATCGGGCCGAGAGAAAATCAGTCTATTGCCAAACAAATTGCTGCAAGCGGCGGACAATATCTGGAAGCGCCGGTATTGGGCAGTATTCCGGAAGCCAAATCGGGCAAACTCATTATCATGGCGGGAGGCAAAGAAAACGTATTTGAACAGGTGCTGCCCATGCTCAAATGCATCGGGCCGGAACCGCGCCTGGTTGGCAATGTTGGTCAGGCCTCAGCGATGAAGCTGGCGTTGAATCAACTGATAGCATCACTCACCGTATCTTTTTCCACCAGTCTGGCCTTTGCGCAGGAATACGGCGTTAATGTGGAGATATTCATGCAGATTTTACGTGAAAGTGCATTGTATGCGCCCACATTTGATAAAAAACTGGCAAAAATGCAAACCCATGATTTCCACAATCCGAATTTTCCAACCGAGCACTTAATCAAGGATATCAAGCTGTTCAGCCGGGAAGCCACGCAAATCGATACCGGTGTGCTGGATGAATTATTGCGCTTGTATCAGTCGGCTCAAGGCAGTCATATGCGCGAAGATTACTCCTGTGTATATGAAGCGGTTGCAAAACGTGTGTAAATATGGGATTTTGCCATAACGTGTTGTTATCATGTGACCCGTAGGTTGCGCATCATCGTTCAAAAACAGGGGGGAGGATATGAGTAGATGGGGGATAATGAATAGAAATGATCAACTATCTGAACATTTTACATTAGGTGAGCTGATTCGATCAGAAACGGCAGAGAGAAAGGAGATCGATAACATGCCGCCTGCTGAGTTGATTCCGAAACTTAAACGCTTGTGTGACGAAATTCTGGAACCCGTGCGTAATCACTATAGTATTCCGTTTCGCCCCAATAGCGGGTATCGCAGTCCAATACTTAATAGAGAAATCGGCGGCTCATTAAAATCGCAGCATTGCCATGCAGAAGCGGTGGATATAGAAATCGCCAGTATCAGTAATTATGATCTTGCTGTCTGGGTTAAGGATAACCTGAGTTTTGATCAGCTCATACTGGAAAACTATCGGCCGGGCGTACCAAATTCCGGTTGGGTGCATGTCAGCTTGAAAGAAGAGCAGGATGACAACAGATTGGCTGTGCTGACGTACAGTAACCGGCGCTACGAAGCCGGATTAATTGCTTAACAGGTTGTTGAAAAACGATTGTGCTTGCTCATAACGTTTTTCAACGACCTGTTAATCTTTGAATGCAATAGCTTTTCAATATTTTTTTGTAGTCTGCGGCATCAGGATAAGCTATAATCCGCCGCCGAGTTGGCCGAACAGTCGCTGTCTTATCCATTGGATTTGATGGAGGAAAGTCCGGGCTCCATAGGGCAGGGTGCCAGGTAACGCCTGGGAGGTGAGAGCCTACGGAAAGTGCCGCAGAAAATAAACCGCCAGGATATTCTTGAATATTCAGGTAAGGGTGAAAAGGTGTCGGTAAGAGCGCACCGCGCTGCTGGTAACGGTAGTGGCAGGGTAAACCCCACCCGGAGCAAGATCAAATAGAGAAGCAACGGCATGGCCCATGCTGCTTCTGGGTAGATTGCTTGAGCTGTAAGGTGACTTGCAGCCCAGATGAATGACTGTTCACGACAGAACCCGGCTTACAGGCCAACTCGACTTTTAATTTGCACACCCTTTTGCGACCAGGCTTTCCTCGCCTCACTACAAACCCCATAACCCGACTGCCTCCTGGTGGTTAATTTTTATCTCCCAAATCAAGCTGGCTTGTATCTGACACCTTGATTACGCCCGTTCTGTATGAAAGAAATAATGTAATCGACGCAAAATTTCACGCAGTTGTTGCAGCACATGTTGTTTAGGAGGGTTTGTTGACATACGCAAAAAAAAGAATTACTCTTCGAGCTAGCTACTGATAACCAGGATACTATCAATTATCAGGGCTATTCGACAGGATAAATTGCATAGCAGGCAAAGGTGCCTGATTGTTCTGTCAATATCTAGAATATCAGGGCAAATGGCATCTCAACTCCGCATTATAACTTAAGGAAAGTATGTACATACCTCAATATTTTGAAGTAACTGACAGAAAAGAAATATTAGCGTTTATAAAGGCTAATGCTTTTGGTCAGTTAGTCTCCTCAGTCGGAGGTAGGCTTTTTTCTTCGCATCTTCCTTTCTTTTTGAGTAACGACGAACAATCTCTTATTTGTCATGTAGCCAAACAGAATCCTCAGTGGGAAGGCATCAAGGATCAAGAAGTGTTGGTAACATTCCAAGGCCCACACGACTATGTTTCTCCATCTTGGTATAGTTCTCCAGGCGTGCCAACATGGAACTATCAAACTGTTCATGTTTATGGAAAGCCCGAGCTAATTACTGAGGCAGAGGAACTAAAAAGCATTGTCAATGAATTTACAGAGATACATGAATCCTCCTTTGAAAAACCTTGGGAGCCAGAATACAAAGATTCATTGCTGAATGTAATTATTGGCATTGAAATAAAAATTACTGAGTTACAATGTAAATATAAACTTAGCCAAAATCGTTCTGAAAGCGACCGAAAGCAAGTAGTTGAACAATTTCAAAAAAGAGGTTCTGTACGGCTTTCACAGGCAATGAATGTTAAGTTATAACCAGGCGCTCCAGCTGACCGCAGGAAGCTCAGTTCGTTTTTGAAGGTCATTTTTT
>SPJL01008940.1_pt1 | contig 49986 bp, 30 predicted proteins | sample 3741751 | NCBI WGS metagenome assembly SPJL01 (sample SAMN10925998, study PRJNA522277) | cold seep metagenome | isolation source: Elba SIP-enriched marine methane seep metagenome, extraction at timepoint T3 | place: Italy: coast of Elba, Mediterranean Sea | reverse complement strand
TATGATTTGAGTGATGACAAAGGACTGGCTGAAGTCACCGGCAAGGAAGATGATGAGAACTATTGGAAAGTGCCTACCTTGCGTAATATTGCTTTGACTGCACCTTATTTTCATAATGGAAAAGTCAAGACGCTGGACAGAGCTGTACAGCTTATGGCTAAGCTTCAGTTAGGTGTTGATCTTGAAGATAACGATATTGAAGATATTGTGGCTTTCCTGCATGCGTTGACGGGCGAATTTCCTAAACAGGAGATGCCAAAATTACCTGGACTGGATGACAAAACATTTAATTAGGAGACTGTCGGATTATGGATGATTCTACTGCGGCGATGGAATATCGGCTGATTTTTCGAGTCTTTTTCGTTACGTAGCGCCTCTATGCGCCTCAAAAGATAAAAAAAATCCGCTCGATGTCCCACGCGCCTCACGACGAATCCCATAACCGGACAAGCTCCTGGAATGTTGCTTTCGGGAGTTAAAAAGGAGGGGTGACCCTCCTTTTTTTGCCTAACGATAAATGGGCAGAGATGAGATACGCTGATCAATGATCTGCAGCATGGATTGATAGCGTGTACTGTAGATTGATCCATATCGTTTTTTAAACACATGATTTGGCATTTGTTCGGGAAGATCGCGGACATCAGGCATAAATGCACGATAATCATTGATATCATGCATGGCCTTTTGTAATTCACGTGCCTTTCTGGGTGAGTGCGTTGCATATTGACCAAACTTTAGGCCGGCCCGGTCGCTGGCCAGGTCGATAAAGCTAAATCCACTTCCTCCACGTTGCTTGGAGTCAAGCAATTCTTTTTCCTGTCCCAGCATATGTGCCAAGGTGGAGGCGCCTGTAGCGGCCAATGCCGCCGAGCCGACAAAATGCTTGGCCATGTCAATTCTACGATACAAGAACACATGGTAAGGCTTGGGAGTATTAAACTTGATTGGCAAATACGCATTGAGCTCGCGTTTGTTTACATAACTGCTGACGGCAAGAATGACAGCTCTGTTCTCCTCTATCGCATCTGCTTCAGAAGAACGTTGATAGGCGGCTAAAAACAAAGGTTGCATGATTTCCGCTAAAGACAAGCGCATTCTTGAGTTATGCTCGAGTACGATTTGTTTTATTAATTGCTGATAGAAAATAATGGTTTGATAACTTTTGTTTTCACGTAAAGAGGCGCTGCTTGCTGCCTCCTGAAAGGATGACAGATATGAAATGGAAAGCCGCTTGGGTTTGATTTCAATATGACGGATATGTTGCGAAGCAAGGATATAGTAATGTTTCAGTGGCGAATATTTAATGATGCTTTCAATAATCAAACCCGCAAATTCATCGGCAATATCCCATTGTCCAATACGCAATGAATTGATGCTTGGGTAGCCGTAGGTTTTTTGCAGATTGAAAGTAATGTTCAGATAATGGCCAAACAGATTAGCGGGTAAATGCAGCGTTATGACAAAACCCAGCGAGTTTTTGTTAAGGGTAATACGGGATGAACTGTTAACCAGATGATTGAGCAAATAATTGCAGGCGATATTCAGGTCGCGCTCATTGAGTGCAATCGTTTTGGTTGCATTATTATTGTCTGTCGGGTTGCGCAGGATGTATTTTGCGCGTTGAATATCCCAGGAATTCAACCTGGGAGCATCAGGGCTTAATGCTTTATTATCAATCGCAAAATAGAGAAGATAGGCAAGCAATAAGGGGGGGGCGGCCACATAGAAGAAAAAAATTCTCAGTGGCCACAACATCAGCAGTATTCCAGTTGATAGGCGCTTGCGCCAAGATAGCTCGCTTCAAGTTTCATGTCTGCTTCGGTGAGTGGCGCTTGTTGAAGCCAGTTGTCGGCAAATTTAACCACAATCTGTTTATTTGAAATATCAATGCTGAATGCGGGGCGTTGCTGCATACGACTGCGGTTTAATAACACCGCGATTCTTAAAATGATAGTCAGAACAGGTGCCGTTTGGGGCCAGATTCCAGGAAGTTTTTCAAACCGGGACAGGGCGAATTTTTTTCGGTGAGTTTTTACGATAGCGCCCAGCACGGCCTGGTCCTGTTTGGAAAATCCGGCCAGGTCTCCGTTTTCTATAATATAGGCACTGTGTTTTTGATACTGGCTGTGCGCGATATTCAAACCGATTTCATGGAGCTCTGCCGCCCAGCTTAAAAATTGTTCGCTTGCCGGGTTATCCAGCAGGGCATCAAGGTCTTTTAATTGCCTGAAGATATACAGCGCCGTTTGCTTGACCGCATCGGCGTGATCCAGATCCGAACGATAATGCTGGGCGAGGGTACGGCTGGTTTCAGAACGGATGTCATGATTGTACATTCTCCCCAGCAGGTCGTGAATCAGCCCTTCACGTAATGCTCCGTCCGAGATAGTCATTTGTTCAATTTTCAAGGCCTTGAACGTAGCATAGATGATGGCAACACCGGCCGGGAACACAATTGCACGGTCTTGGCTTAATTCGGGCAGATCCAGCTCATCAACATGTTTGCATTGGCAGATATATTCAATCAGTTTTTCCAGTCCTTCTAACGTAATGCCGTTGTTACTCCAGCCGGTGGCTGTTAACACATTGTTGATTGCTTTTAAACTGCCTGATGCGCCTATCGATTCATCCCAGTTTTTGCGATTAAACTTGTTTTGAAACGGCTCAAGACGTTGTTGGCCCAGCAGGACGGCGGCTTTGAAAGCTCTTTTTGATATGCTGCCATCGGTAAAAAACAGTTTACTGAAGGTCACGCAGCCAAGATGCAGGCTTTCTTTGGTATGAGCGACACTTCCGCTGCCTATGATGTACTCGGTACTGCCGCCACCGATATCCATGACGAAACGATTACTGACATTGCTGCCCAGGCTGGTCGCCACGCCCTGATAAATCAGACGAGCTTCTTCAATCCCGGAAATAATATGAATAGGGTGCCCCAGGTTTTGCTGGGCAAGAGCCAGAAATTCGGCAGAATTTTGTGCGGTTCTTAAGGTATTGGTGCCAACGATGCTGACGCAGTTATCAGGAAAATCTTTAATCCGCTGGCCAAATCGTTTGAGACAGGCCAGGGCGCGCTCCTGGGTTTCTGAATTCAGGTTAAGCTGTTCATCCAGCCCTGCCGCAAGGCGGACGGATTCTTTTAATTTATCGACTATTTGCAGCTTTCCATCATTCAGGCTGCAAATAATCATGTGAAAACTGTTTGATCCCAGGTCAACAGCGGCGACAATGGTAGGGGCTGAGTCAGAAGGTGTCATATACGGTTATTATTATAGGCAAAAGGATTCTGATAAAATCTCATGGTTCACGGTGCCAGTATGCAAATTTAATAGCACTATGCCAGATTATATTTTTTCGGGAAATTATATCCTACAGCATGAATGCGTTATCAATAAAAAAACTGTGCAAGACGTATAAGAACGGGTTTGAGGCGTTAAAAGGCATCGACCTTGAAGTTGCAGATGGCGATTTTTTCGCTCTGTTAGGGCCTAATGGCGCGGGTAAATCGACAGCGATTGGCATTATCAGTTCCCTGGTGACCAAAAGCAGTGGTTCGGTGCATATTTTTGATCATGATCTGGATAAAGAAACGGCTAAAGCCAAAAGTTGTATTGGCCTGGTGCCGCAGGAAATTAACTTTAATCAATTTGAAACCGTCAGAAATATCGTGATCAACCAGGCCGGGTATTACGGGATTCCAGGAAAACAAGCCAGAAGCAGAGCGGATGAGTGTCTGCGTCAGATGGATTTGTGGGATAAACGTAATACGGTATCCAGGCGTTTATCCGGCGGGATGAAACGCCGGGTAATGATTGCCCGGGCTTTGGTGCATGCACCCAGATTGTTGATTCTGGATGAACCGACGGCGGGTGTGGATATTGAAATCCGGCGCAGCATGTGGGCGTTGATGGAAGAGGTCAATCAACAGGGGACGACCATAATTTTGACCACACATTATCTGGAAGAGGCGGAAAGCCTGTGCCGCAATATTGCGATTATCGATCAGGGAAAAATTATCAAAAATACCGACATGCGCCAATTATTAAGCCAGATCCATCTGGAGCATTTTGTATTGAATCTGGCAACTCCTTTAGTCACTGCACCAAAGATTAATCATTATCAGTTCAACTTGAAAGAACCCAATGTTTTGGAAGTGGCCGTACCCAAGGAAAAAGGATTGAATCAATTGTTTGCCGAGTTAACCGGACAGGGCGTCAAGGTGCTCAGTCTAAAAAACAAGACTAATCGGCTGGAACAGCTTTTTCTGGATCTTGTGCAATGAGAACCCTGGTCGCATTCAATACCATTGTCAGCAAAGAAATTCGCCGGTTCATGCGAATCTGGCCGCAAACCCTGTTGCCTCCGGCGATTACAACGTCATTGTATTTCCTGATTTTTGGCAGATTGATCGGTGATCGCATCGGGACGATTAATGGTGCCAGTTATATGGAATACATCGTGCCGGGAGTGATTTTGATGTCGGTGATCAGCCATTCCTATTCCAATGTGGTGTCATCATTTTATTCCACCAAGTTTCAGCGCCATATTGAAGAGCTGCTGGTGTCGCCAGTACCCAATATGGTCGTGCTGTTTGGCTATGTTTGTGGTGGTATTGCCAGAGGGATACTGGTGGGGGGAGTGGTGTGTGGTATTTCATTATTGTTTACCGGCATTACATTCACGTATCCGTGGATTGCAGTGGCAGTATTTTTTTTGACTGCGACTCTGTTTGCTTTGGCAGGGTTTATCAATGCCGTATTTGCGGACAGTTTTGATGCAATTTCGATCATTCCCAACTTTGTCTTGACGCCATTGAGTTATCTGGGCGGAGTATTTTATTCAGTCTCGATGTTGCCGGACATCTGGCAGCAGATATCACGGCTCAACCCGATTTTATATATGATCAATGCCTTTCGCTTTGGTTTGATCGGAGTGTCGGATGTCAACGTGGAAATTGCCCTGATTGTGACGCTGGGATTTATTGTCATGTTAACCTTATTCAGCCTGTTTCTGCTGCATAAAGGGATTGGTATAAAAAATTAATAAAGTTTTGAAATGACTGCGCAGGGTACCTCTAAAATAGTACATTTTTTGGTGAGAGCAAGGCGGCAGCGCACGGACGACTGCATGGACGCAGAACATAGGAAACGCAGGGAGCAGTTTCTGTAAACCACAGTGTCTATGCTATACATGAGGATTCGAGTAAGCGGCCACCCACCGCTATCGCGGAAAAAGTGCATTAATAGAGGCACCATAACGTCGGAGGAGAAGTAAATGAATACACAAAAAAAACTAAAATGGGGCATTCTCGGCGCGGCAAGGATTAATCAGCGTTTGTTGCCCGCAATTGTAACGGCAGCCAATGCCCAGTTGGTTGCTGTGGCCAGCCGCAGACCGGGGGCGGCGGCTGAAACCATTGCCAATTATTCGTCGCAGCAGGAAAATATTCTGGCCTATGACAATCCGGATGAGCTGTTGGCCCATCAGGAGATTGAAGCGGTATATCTGCCTATGGCAAACGAAGAGCATGCTGAATGGGCCATCAAGGCGATTGAAGCGGGTAAGCATGTGTTGATTGAAAAACCGATGGCGATGGCGGTGTCTGATATTGATGGAATAGAAAAAGCCGCAGCAAAACACAAGGTCAAAGTGATGGAAGGATTTATGTATCGTTTCCATCCTCAGCATGAACGCGTCAAGCGCTTGATAGCTCAAGATTTGATCGGCGAGGTTCGCAGTGCGCGCACCTGCTTTGCATTCATGATGAAGCCGGCGCGTTTATACCGCATCGCGCGCGATATTGACAATGGCGGCGGGGCGATGTGGGACATCGGGTGTTATGCATTGCATACTGCGCGGATGTTTTTTGATGGTTCCCCGCTGGCAGTGACGGCACAAGCCAATTTTGTCGACAGCGGTGCTGATGTCAGTTGTTGCGGTACGCTGGACTTTGGTGAGGGTAAGTTTGCCCAGTTTGATTTCAGTTTTGAACATGCTCGGCGCAGCGAATATGAAATTATCGGTACTAAAGGCGGAATCAAGTGTTCATCGGTTTGGGCCATGCCGGGAGATACGCCTGAAGTGAGCTGGTGGACAGAAGCGGGTGAGTTGCAGACAGAAAAACTGATGCCAGCCAATCATTTTGAACTGGAGATCGAGCATTTTAGCAACTGTGTGCTAAATGATTCTTCTCCTCAACTTGATTTTAAAGATGCACGCGATAATTGCCGTACGATTGTCGCCAGTTTGCAGGCAATTAAAACAGGGCAACGGGTTACTGTTTAAAATAGCCAAAATGATGCGGCGCAAGGCAGAGCCGCATCAGTTAGCTACTCTGAACCAAGATAAAGGCCAGGTGGTTGGCGGATTATGGGGGCATCGCCGCAGTAGAATCATCCATAATCCGCCAGACGCCTAGGCAGCCAATGCCTTGACTTTTTCCAGCATTTCCTGCGCATGCCCCTCGTGGTTAACGGCATACAAAGCTTCTTCCAGTACGCCTTCCTTGTTAATGATAAAGGTTGAGCGAACCACCTTCCATTTTTTGACGCCTTCTTTTTCAACTTCCTGCCAGACACCGTAACTGGCGCAGACTTCGCCTGAAGTGTCGGCCAGTAATTCCACATTCAGGCCGTATTTTTCAATGAAGGCAACATGGCTTTGACAACTGTCCTTGCTGACGCCTATCACTTTTGCACCCGCCGCTTCAAACTCGCCAGCCAGAGCCGTGAAGTCATTCGCTTCTATGGTACAGCCGGGCGTATCATCTTTGGGATAAAAATATAAAACAACCGTACTGTTTTCCAGGTAGTTACTTAAACTGACCTGCTCGTCATTCTGGTTTTGTGTATGAAATAGCGGTGCGGGGTCGTTTTTTTTTAGCATGTTTTCCTCCAATAGCGTGCTTGTTGTTATTGCATTGAAACATATTTTCTGAGTTTGTTACTAGGTTTTATTTAGGCCTTTTTGCAGACTGCTTTGTAGGACTATTCTTCAAGAGTTTCGGCGAGTGTGTAGCGCGTTGCGAATAAGGTGATGGCGACAGGATAAAGTAAAAATTGCTGTTTAAAAAAAAGGCCAGCCAGAACCAATAGCGAAATTAAAATGGGATGGAAGCGACCTGATTCCGACAACCATTGCAATAATAATAAAGTGTCTTCTTCAACTTTGTTTCTATTTATGATAAAAAAGAACATGGTAATCGCAGTTACCGATGCAAAATACAAGGGAAAATAAATAAAAACAGGGGAACCTTCCCGAAAGTCAGGGTACCAGTAAGGAAACCAGATGAATAATGACCCGGAAGCAAATATATCGTAAAGATATCTTTTGGGTATGTTGTTTACTGAATATAGAACGACACTGACGGCCACTAAAAGAAACCCTAAAACAATCAGAATATCCGAAAAATCAATAATGTATTGATGATATTCTGCTTGTGCTGAATATCCGAGTAGCAAATTTAAAATAATAAAAATAATCACGAAATTTTACAGTTTGTCGTACATCTTTCGTTTTCCATCTGTGTGGTCATTATATACAGATTTTAGCCAATCAGTTAATGTAGACATATATCAGGGTTCGTAGTTAGCATGACCGGAACGGCCGATTATCGTATCGTGTTTTTTAACAGAAATGTTGATCATTTTGTTCATCAAATCAAGATCAGACTTGAATGGCATGCCTATCAAGTTGAGTTGATTGATGATGAATCTGAATGCATGGTTAAATTTCATCAGCAAGCGTGTGATTTACTTCTTTACGATTGTCCGACCTCATCAGCTCATGATCTGAATTTTATTCAACGATTAGCAGATCATAAGCTTCTCCCTCCCACCATCATTATTAATAGTACAGAAGATTTTCAGCTGGCTACTTTGGCTATGCAACTGGGCTGTGTGGATTATGTGGTCAAGGATGTCTTAATACAGAATTTTCTGGATCGATTAAACCATAGTGTGCATTTGGCGTATGAAAAATATAAATTGACACAGTTGTCGATTAAACATTCTGTACCCATCAAACAACATCATGTAGAGGCTGTTCAATATAACTGGGAATATTTTCCTGAGAAAGACCTGATTTCCTGGAACGGGCAAAGGGATGGAAAGCAAACGGAACTGAGCTATGATGAGTTTATGTCAAATATTCTGCAAACAGAAATCAGCAAGGTCAAGACCCAAAACAATATCTGTTTATTTTCTCAGAAGCCGGTTGAATACCAATTTCATTATGTCAGTAAAAATAATCAATTAAGTCATTACCAGGCGCAAATTAAAGCCGAAATTGATACTCAGGGGATTGTAAAGAAGTTACAAGGCACTTTAAAAAAACTGTCTACCAAACAATTTGAAGATGAGAATATTCGTTTAAAACAAGTGTTTCTGGAAAAGACGACGGATGCATTATTTGTGACGGATGGGTATGGCAAAATCGTGATGATCAATGATAATTTCTGCAAGATCACGGGGTATGAAGAATACGCTATTATCAACAAGCCGGTAGAATCCCTGAATCCTGATCAATACGACGACGATTTTTTCCGCCCTATGGGAGAGCAACTTAAAGCTTCTCAGTTCTGGCAGGGTGAATTATTGGTACGTCATCATCAGGGGCATTACATTCCTGTCTGGCAGGCAAGTGCAAGCTTGACAGATAAGAATGGCCATATCATTCGCAGTATTTCTGTGTTCAGGGATATCAGTCGACAAAAAGCTAATGAGGCATCAATCCAGTTTCAGGCTAATTATGATCCATTAACTCAATTGCCAAACCGGACCTTATATCTCGATAGGCTGGCAAATGCATTGAAGCAATGCAAGCGTAGTAATAAACGAATGGCTTTAATGTTATTGGATCTGGATAAATTCAAATGGGTGAATGATAATCTGGGTCATCATGCAGGCGATGCTATTTTGGTTGAAACGGCAAAAAAACTGCAATCAGCCATCAGGAAATCAGATACTGTTGCGCGTCTGGCCGGTGATGAGTTTTGTATTATCTTGTCTCAATTGGAAAAACCTACCGATGTAGAAATTATTGTACAGAAAATATTCAATACCTTTAAAACCCCCGTTACGATAGATCATCAGGAAATTTTTATCTCGGGCAGTCTCGGTATTACTGTTTTCCCGGACGATGGCGAAGACATGGAAGGCTTGCAGAGAAATGCCGATTCAGCGATGTATAAAGCTAAAAACCTGGGTCGGAATGGTCACTATTATTACACGCGCACTTTACAGGAAGAGTCTGAAAAACGCATCCGACTGTTGGATGCAATGAGAAGAGCAATGGAAAATCACGAATTTTCATTGCATTACCAGCCGATTATCGATATTTCTACAAATAAAATCGCTGCAGTTGAAACATTTTTACGCTGGAAAGATCCCCACAATGGATATAAAAGTCTGGACAGTTTTATTCCGACAGCTGAAGAAAGTGGCTTGATTAGAGACATAGGAAACTGGACTATTAACAAGGTTGCGGAACACCTCAACCGATGGCGTCAACTGGGGCTGCCGCTGGTTCCCGTTTCCCTGAATCAGTCCGTAGCGCAATATTATGCTGCAGATTGTTGCGATGAATGGTTGGGTATTCTCAATCAGCATGATATTCCTCCCAATATGATCAATATTGAGATTCAGGAAAAGATTTTTCTGGAAGAAAAAATTAATGTTGATGCCAGCTTGAATGATTTAAAAAAACAAGGAGTTAATATTTCATTAGATGGGTTTGGGACAGGGACATGTTCCTTAAGTTTTCTGCAAAAATTCCCGATAGATGCAATTAAAATAGATCGTAGTTATATTCATAACATGCTGGACGATGAAAACCATGCGGTCATGGTGGATACCATTACGAATCATGCTCAACGTATGGGAATAGATGTTATTGCTACCGGGGTAGAAAATAGTCAGCAGCTTGATCGCTTGAAACGGCAATGCGGGTTCGCTCAAGGGTACTATTTTAGTCGTCCGTTGCCGCTGGATGAGTTTGAATATTATTTAAAAAAACAATCCCCACTGAATTGATTAATCAGCCATTTCCTTCAAGCGGGTGATTCTTAGCAGCAGCAGGGTTGGAACGCAGTACGTCTTCACACTCATTAGCCGTAAGCGGTTTGTAGTAGAGGAATCCTTGCGCATAATCACAGCCTATCTTTGTAAGACTATTCTGTTGCTGTTTACTTTCAACACCTTCAGCAATTACTTTGATCCCCATTTTGTTTGCCATAAGAATGACGGTTTCAGCCAGAAATGATTCCTGCGTCGGGTTTTGAAGGTGATGGATATAGCGTTGATCAATTTTAAGATAATCAATAGGGAGGTCAAGTAATGCGGAAGGTGAGTGAAAATTTGAACCAAAATTATCCAATGCGATACAGGTACCGGCATGATGGAAATGGGTTAAGGTTTTTACATCCGCAGGGGATAAATTGGCCAGTAATTGCTCGTTTAATTCCAAAGTAATTAAATCTGATTTATCTTGTGCTTTGAGATATTCCAGCCAGGGGTCGTGTCCATGATGAGAACGGAACTCAAGCACGGAACGATTCACAGCAATGCTGATATGCGGGGCCAACTGGTTACGCCAGAGAGTGGCTTGACTGACAGCCTTCTGCAATGCCCAATGACCTATATTGCTCATTAATCCGTTTTCTTCAGCGATAGTTAGAAAGCTTGCCGGGGGTAACAGGCCGTGGACTGGGTGATTCCATCTGAGCAGGGCTTCAAGCATAATGATCTGTTGAGTCTGAATATTCACCACAGGAAGAAAATAGAGTTCCAGTTGTTGATTATCTATCGCACTCTTTAAATCATTCAGCAGGACAGAATTTGCTGACGTTGGCTTGTCTGGCAAGTGGTCAAAAAAACAAAGTTGGCCGCGTCCTTTTTGTTTTGCCTGATACATTGCCTTATCAGCATAATTTATCAAGCTTTCTCCATCCGTTGCCTGGGTTGGGTACAGTGCAATGCCAAGGCTGGCTGAGATATAGGCTTTATCTGGCCCAAGATGAAAGGTTTGAGATAGTGAATCAATAATATTGATTGCGATACGTTCTACTGCATTCCTTTCGGTGATCGAAGGAAGAATAATGACGAATTCATCGCCTCCCAGCCGGGCAACGGTATCTGTTTCACGAACACAGTCAGATAAACGTACTGCAACTTCGCATAATAGCTGATCGCCTTTGTCATGGCCCAGAGTATCGTTGACATCTTTAAAAAAATCCAGATCAAGATATATCAGTGCAAGGGGGAGTTCAGAACGGGCGGAAAGTTTGAGATCCTGAGCAAGTCTGTCTAAAAACATGTTTCGGTTGGGCAATGTGGTGAGCGGGTCAAAATTTGCCTGGTGCCAGATTTCCTCCTCTGCTTGTTTACTTTCTGTAATATCGGAAAACAATGCCACACGAAGTTCAGGTTCATTATTTTTTCCAAACACGGTGTTGATATGCATTCTTTCAGCATATAAGGAACCATCCTTTTTTTTGTTCCACAATTCACCTTCCCAATGACCTGTTTCGATGACGGATGACCAAAGTTGCTGATAGAAATATGTGTCCTGAATGCCGGATTTAAGCAAATTGGGTGATTTACCTCTAACGTCAGAAAATGAATATCCCGTCAAATGAGTAAAGGCGGGGTTGATAGCAATAATAAAATTATTTTTATCCAGTACCATCATGGCTTCACTGGTGTTTTCATAGACCACAGTCGCAACTTTCTGAGCCTCTTCATTTTTTTTGCGTTGTGTGATGTCTCTGGCCACGGTGAGTATTTGATGAGCATCCTGAGTCTGCAGCATTACCGCGTAGAATTCGACCCATGCATCATCTGCACCTTTTTGGATTAATTGAACTTCTTGTTTAGCTTTGCCCATTGATTTGACAGTACCAAGCATGTTGGTGAAGCTTGATACGTCGTTCTCATTGATAAATTCAGTCATGTTCCTGCCGATAATGGCTGCATTAGTTTCGGCATTAATCATGTTTAACCCGGTACGGTTAATGTCGATAATCTGACCTGTGTGATCCAGTTTACATACGCAATCAGGGAGTGTTTCCAATATTAATTTAAGATTTCTTTCACTGTTTTTTAAAGCCAATTCAGAGCGAGCCAGACGGAATACCCAAAACATGATGAACAGGAAAACACTCAGTGTAATAACGGCATAGTTCACTATGGTCTTTAAACTGAATCCTTGAGGCGTCTTTATCGCTTGCCAGTGATGATAAATATCATCGTGTTCCTGTTGGCTGATACTCTTTAGGGCTTTATTCAAGATTGACGCGAGCTCAGGTTGGTCTTTACTCACTGCCATACGCAATTGGCTTGAATAAGGAGTGGCACCGGCAAAAGTCAAATTCAAGTAACCTGCATTTTTCATCACATAGCTGGCTGCAGTGACATCGCCGACATATGCATAGGCCTGACCGTGAGAGATGGCATCTAGTGCGTCTTCAATAGTTTCAGTTGCTTCTATTTTAATGTTAGGGTGATTTTTGCGTAATAATTCTTCGGTAAAATGCCCCTTTTCAATCGCTACGGTCTTTCCTTCCAGGCTTTTTAAATCACCAAGATAGCCTTCTGATTGATTGGCAATGATGACAGCCATGCTATTTAAGTAGGGTCTGGTAAAGGTCAGGAATTTTTCTCGATCCGGCGTTTTTACCAGACTGCTTAATACATCGACTTCTTTATTTTTTACTGCAGACAACAATTCGTGCCAGGAGTCGTGAGGATGGACATTAAACGTAACGCCAAGTTTTTTGCTGAGCAGATTAAAGTAATCGGCACTGATTCCTTGATGAAGCAAGGTTTGAGGGTCTAGCCATTCATACGGGGCATGGTTTTTATCAATACCCAGCCTGATCACTTGATTGTTGCGTAACCAGACTCGCTCATCTTGATTTAATGCGATTTGATTGAAGTTATTGTATAAAAACCTGTCGATTGCCTCATCACTTACGTTGTCGACCAGGTTGAGGCGTTGATAAACATCGGCCACATTTCTTAAGCGCTCAATTTTTATTTGACCTAAAGGAATTTTGTCCCGGACAATTAAATTTTTGATTTGGGTCGCTTCAAATTCCAGTTTCTCATGCAAAGCATAAGGTGCATAATCATTGATAATCAAATCGATTATTTCATTGGAATGATCAAGGGCATAATGCCAGCCTTTTAGCGTCGCGCGTAAAAAGCGCTCAGCTCTGCCTGGATACTTTACCAGTTCCTCATTACTGGTCATTAACAGGTCGCCATAAAAATCAACGCCGTAGCTTTGTGGTCTGATAATGTTAATATCCACCCCAAGATTATTCAAAGCATAAGGCTCATTTGATAAATATGCAGAGAGTACGTCAACCTCATCTGCTAAAAATGCATCCAGGTTATAAGAATGTACTATTGAGGTATAGTGGTGTGGTGAAAGTTGAGCATCAGTCAACATGGCAAGTAAAGGGAGGTTATCTGCCGTCCCCATCTCTTGCATAATGCGTTTGCCATGCATTTCGTAAGGACTGAGAATACCGGAGGACTTCTTGCTGATATAAATGAGCGGGTTATGCTGAAAAATAGCGGCCAGCGCTTTTATCGGTTCACCTTTTACATAACTTAATAACACGCCGACATCGCCGATACCGTATTGGACCTGTCCTGAAACAATGTTATCAACAACCGATAACCCCGGCTCATATTCGGCGAAGGTAACGTCCAGACCTTCTGCCTGATAAAACCCTTTGTGTTTGGCAGCATAGTAACCGGCAAACTGAAATTGATGATGCCATTTTAACTGTAAAGTAACGTGCTCAGGGGTCGATTGATTTTCTGTCGCTTCAGTTAGGAAAGAAGCCAGCAAGTGAAGACAAACCAAAAAAAGGCTGCATTTTCTAGACATGAGCAACCTTGTTACCCATTTTAAATATCAAGTTGTAGCTGTTCATGATAAATGACGCAGTATTTTTCAGTGAGTAATGGGTGAGTATCGCCGACATGGGAGTATTGTGTGTTGACACCCGTGCTATTTGTCCTAATGGCCAAGTTCAGTTTATATATACCATAATCTTTCTTGAGCTTATCTTAAAGATAACTGATACTTTGAGGAATTATGCATTCTTTGAAAAAAATAGTTACGATCAGGTTAGAAACAGCTCTAATTGTTCCCGTTTCAAAGCGTTTTTCTGTAAATGATTGCCATACTGATGCTTCTGGCGAGCATAAAACTTATCATGCTCAGCCACAGTCCGTGATTCATTAACGGTTGCGTGTAATACCAGCACCCGAGATAAACGGCCAGCGAAAAGATCATGGAATTACGCATTTGTTTGGAGTGCATTGCGCCAATAAACACACCGTCAAATAAATAGCAGGGGAACGCAATTAACGGCATGATTACCGACCAGGGCAGATAGAGGAGGGCTAGCTGACGCACGTCGTGCAAATCGGTCAGCATAAAAATGATGTGTTTTCCAAACCATAAATACACCAAAGCAAACAGCATGGCCACGATGGATGACCACAGGCCACAAGAGCGAACCTGGCGGCGTAATAACCTGATTTGTTTTTCACCCGTTGATTTTCCCACCAGAGCTTCAGCCGCATGTGCAAAACCGTCTAGTGCATAAGCCATAAAGGTCTGAAAATTCAACAATACAGCATTCGCTGCCAGGGTAATTTCCCCTAACCGTGCGCCTTTGGCCGTGAAAAAGCCGAATGCAAAAATAAGACACCAGGTTCGTATAAAGATATTGATATTGATGACCAGCAACGAGCGGAATTGTTTTCGGTTCAGTACGCGTTGCCAGCATAGGTGCACATCAAACAAGCGCCAATGTCTAATCAACAGTATCATACCGATAACCAGACCGGCATATTCAGCATAAACAGATGCCAGCGCGACCCCCCGAATCTGCAGGTGCAGAAAATAAACAAAATAAATATCCAGCACGATATTGCTGAGATTGGTTGCCAGCACCATAAGCAGAGCAGCTTTAACCCGTTGCATACCAATTAACCAGCCTGTGATGACATACATGCCTAGCGTTGCCGGGGCGCTCCAGATGCGGATATCGAAATATTGACGGGCCAATTGCTCAATATTCTCCTGAGATTGCAATAAACTGAATGCGATGCCGACGATAAATTGCTGAAGCAGCAAGAACAGCAGTGAGATGATGCAGGACAATATGATCGCGCGTAGAAAAACGGCTTTAAGCTCACTGAATTTCCGTCTGCCGAAAGATTGCGCCGCAAGGCCCGTAGTCCCCATACGCAGAAAACCCACCCCCCAGTACAAAAAACTGAAGATGATGCCGCTTAAGGCCACGGCTGCCAGATATTGCGCTGAATCAAGATGCCCCATGACAGCGGTATCCACCAGCCCCAGTAAGGGTGTGGATATATTGGAAATAATCATCGGTACGGCCAGGCCGAGAATCTGACGATTAAGATTCATGATGAATCAGTGGTCAACAAACAAGACATTTACCAAACATTCAGCGATAATAAAAGGTTTTTTTATAAGAATAGATTCAAAGGAATTAATGCAAAAATACGACGGCCGACTGGTGTATCAGGCACATGATGAAGAGGGTATCATAGAAATAGTCGATAGTGATGGCGTCAGAGCATTGCATTTTGGTTCAGCCTCGCGGCAAAGTTCAATGTTGTTGTCAGAGCCGGATAGACTGTATTCATTATACGCGCGCACCATGATGGCATTTTTACTGTTTAAGGAAAAACCGGTCAATATCCTGATGATAGGGCTGGGTGGCGGTACCATTGCCCGTTATCTGTTGCATACGTTTATTGATTGCAAAATTCAAGTCGTTGAATTCAGGCGCAGTGTGGTCAAAATTGCACGCAGTCATTTTGGTCTGCCGCTGGATGCCAGAATTAAAATCAAAATTGGCTGTGGCGCGGATTACGTTGCTCAGGCCAGCAAGATCAGTGCGCAGCGCTATGATATCGTCATGGTGGATGCGTTTGATCATGAAGGCATGGAGCCCAAGGTGGCCAATGAACATTTCTTTGATGGCTGTCAGACGTTATTAAAGGATGACGGCTTGCTGGCGATTAATTTGTGGGGAACAAACAAGGAACAATTTCACCAGGTCGCCTGGAACCTGGGCCGGGTATTTGACTGGCAGTCCCTGTATCTGCCAGTGAGAAGGCGGGGCAATATTATCGGGTTTGCCTTTGCTGACCGGTTTCCTTTTCCAAGCATGAAGCAACTGCAACAACGCGCACGCAGGCTGGAGACAGAATATGGCATCGAGTTTTCTGATTTCGTGCAGGATTTAAAGCGCAATAACGCCAAAGTAATCAAGAAGGTATTAACGTAAATGCAACAGGCAAAAACAATATTCAGCTATAAAAAATTCTGGGCGGAACGCTTTGGCAGCGCGCCGTTATTACCGATGAGTTTTGATGAAATGCAGGCTTTGGGGTGGGATGCCTGTGATATTATCCTGGTCACCGGGGATGCGTATGTTGATCATCCGAGTTTTGGTATGGCGGTCATCGGCCGGGTGCTGGAAGCACAGGGGTTTCGCGTCGGAATCATTTCCCAGCCCGACTGGCAAAGCGCGGATGATTTTAGACAGCTGGGTAAACCCAACTTGTTTTTTGGTGTAACGGGCGGCAACATGGATTCCATGGTTAACCGCTATACCTCGGACAGAAAAATTCGTTCAAACGATGCCTACACCCCTGATGGCGCGGCGGGCAAACGGCCTGATCGAGCGGTCAATGTCTATTCTCATCGCTGCCGTGAAGCCTATAAAAATGTACCGGTGATCATTGGCGGGATTGAAGCCAGCCTGCGCCGTATGGCACATTATGATTACTGGTCCGATAAAGTTAAAAAATCCATTTTGATGGATTCTAAAGCTGACCTGTTGGTGTATGGCAATGCTGAACGGCAAGTCGTCGAAATTGCCCATCGTCTGGCACAAGGCGAAGCGATATCTGAATTAAAAGGGATTCGTGGGACGGTGCATTTCGTCAAGCAGATTCCACAAGGCTGGCAAATCAAGGACTCCAGCGATATTGATCGCCCTGGAAGAGTCACCCCTCAGCCGAACCCCTATCAGGAGCAGCCTGATTGTGAAGCGCAGAATGACCAAAAAACACCCGAGACGAATGAAAAAGTAATTCAATTTCATCGTCCCATTCCCAATCCACTCCGTCAGCAAACCGTAATACGGCTGCCAGCGTTTGATGAAGTCAAGGATGATCCTGTGTTGTATGCACATGCTTCACGCGTGATGCATGGCGAAACCAATCCCGGTAATGCCCGTTCCTTGATTCAGCAGCATGGCAACCGCGAAATATGGATAAATCCGCCGCCGCTGCCATTGACGACTGCTGAAATGGATGGCGTGTTTGACTTGCCGTATTCCCGTTTGCCGCATAAAGATTATGGCAAGGCCAATATTCCAGCGTTTGAGATGATCCAGCATTCCGTCAACATCATGCGCGGATGTTTTGGTGGCTGCACGTTTTGTTCGATTACTGAACATGAAGGACGCATCATTCAAAGTCGCTCGGAAGAATCGATTATTAGAGAAGTGGAAGCCATCCGCGATACCTCGCCAAATTTCACGGGTCATATTTCCGATCTGGGTGGGCCGACCGCCAATATGTACCGGCTGGCCTGTAAAGACCCCAAGATTGAAGCCTCATGCCGCCGGTTATCCTGTGTTTACCCCGGCATTTGTCACAACCTGAATACCGATCATGCACCGTTGATCAAACTGTATCGGCGCGCGCGAAAATTGCCTGGTATCAAGAAAATCCTTATCGCTTCCGGTTTGCGCTATGATTTGGCGGTTGAGTCACCCGCATATGTAAAAGAGCTGGTTACCCACCATGTTGGTGGTTATCTCAAAATTGCCCCGGAACATACCGAGCAGGGGCCGCTGTCAAAAATGATGAAGCCGGGCATGGGTACTTATGAGCGCTTTAAAGCCATGTTTGATAAATACTCCAAAGCGGCCGGAAAAGAGCAATACCTGATACCTTATTTCATTGCCGCACACCCCGGCACCACTGATGAAGATATGCTTAATCTTGCTTTATGGCTCAAGCGCAACGGCTTTCGCGCCGATCAGGTACAGGCATTTTTACCGTCTCCCATGTCAATTGCGACAGCCATGTACCATTCCGGTAAAAACAGTCTGGGTAAAGTTTCCAGAAGCGCGGATGATATAGCTATCCCGAAGGGCATAAAACAACGCCGTCTTCACAAAGCCTTTCTACGCTATCACGACCCGAAAAACTGGCCGTTATTGCGTGATGCGCTTAAAAGCATGGGGCGTTCAGACCTCATCGGCAACGGCAAACATCATCTAATTCCCAGCTATCAGCCAAAAAATAACGAAGAAAAAGCAAAAGTAAAAATTCCACCGGCCAAGCGCTTTAAAACCAAATATACCGGTGAAGGCCAAAAGGACAATCGCCGTCACAAAACCGTCAAAAAAAATCGCCGCCAGCGATAGACAGAACGGAAAAATTTTGTATAATAGTCGGCTCAACAACGCTGGTGTAGCTCAGTTGGTAGAGCAGTTGATTTGTAATCAACCGGTCGCGGGTTCGAGTCCCATCACCAGCTCCATATTTTAAAAGGCCTGTAGCGGTGAACGCTACAGGCCTTTTTTATTGGCCGTAGCTAATTTTCCTACAAATGTCAGTATTAGCCTTTGAAAACCTGGAGGCCATACGTGATTTTCTTATATCAGCTAACACGTCTGCGTATAAATTACCTGATGTGTTGATTGCTTACTCGGCTCAATCTGCAAGCTGTGAGACAACATTAACATTTGATAAAAGCCAGTAGATTTGTATTGTTTACTCATGCTTTATGAGCAATAGAAAAAGAGAATGCAAACGAGAGGAAATTTGTTCCGCATGAAAAGGTCTGGCGTCTGCACCGGGTATGGGAAGGCTTGATGATGTTAGTCTTTTCCCTGATGTGCGAGATCAGGGAAAACGATAAAGTTATAGCTTTTCCGATAATGGTTTACTAAAACGGTTATCGAGTTCTGGCAATTGGGCGAAGGCTTCTTGTAATTTGTCTTCCCAGATGCGACGCAGGTTGAGCATGTATTTATCATCGTCCTGAAAACAATAGTATTCGGCAAGACTGAAACTGTCTTTGCGGTAAATCAGCAGCTCTACCGGAGGGCCGACACTGACATTACTGCGAATGGTGGAATCCATCGAAATCAGGCAGCATCGGGCGGCTTCATCCAGCGAGCGGTCAGGGCTCATGAAGCGATCCAGAACGGGCTTTCCGTATTTGATTTCGCCAATTTGCAGGAAAGGGGTGTTGTGCGAAGTTGTAATGCTGTTGCCTTCTGGGTAAACCATGTAGGCACCGGGGTTTTCATCGCCTACTTGACCGGCCAGGATAAAGCTTGCGGAAGGGTCGAAAGCGCTTTGGCCTTTGGCATTGTTATGTTGTTGTTGTTTTTCTAGACTGGTCTTGCCCAGGTATGCGGCTGCGGAAGAAAGGCATTCCACATTATTCAGATTGATATCGGCTTCTTTTTGTTTATCCCGGTGCAATTGTTCCAGTACGGCTTGGGTGGTTGCCAGGTTGCCTGCACTTAATAACACCAGTTTGCGATCAGGCACCGTATCAAATGCATGCATTTTGCCGTAACTGCTGACGTTGTCAACGCCCGCATTTGTACGTGAGTCCGACACCAGGACAAGTCCTTCTTCTAAAGTCGCTGCAATACAATAAGTCATGATCTGAAGAAATGAAAAAAGTGCTTAAGGATACCTTTTTTGGAAAATATGTCGAGTCACAATAATTAAATAATAAATTAGTGTATTTTTTCAATTAAGGGAATGCTAAGAAAAATTCTACACGGTTTTTTTAGATTGTATAGCGTTTTGGGTTTGATGTTTTTGGATGATTTTGTCATGGGATGGGAAAATCCCGGAAAATCTGTGTTTGCAGGTCCGTATAAGACAGATGAGGATACTACCTGAAAGGTTAGTCTATCAAGAAAAGGGAAGAGCTGGGTAAGTCAGTGGGTGAAAACGGTTTAGCAAGATGCTAAAGAGCCATGCAGCGTGCAACCTCGGATAATAGGGGGAGGAATAGAAGTCTGATTCAGCTGATCAGGCGATTTTTGCTTCCAAAAAAACCGGTTCTGAATGGCATTCTTTAAGCAGTTCTCTGGCGTGAGAGCAGCACTGACCACATTGGCTGCCGAAGGTACAGTGATTACGCAGCTCACGCAAAGATGTAGCCCCTTGCTCAGCAGCCACTTTAATTTGTTTATCAGATACCCTATGGCAAACACAAATGATCATCACAATCTCCAAAATAGATGGGCATAGTATAGATCTAAATGAGAATGATTATCAATATTTATTTTTGTTAGATATCACATTTTGCACATTAATTTTTTTTACGGTCACCTGAATCCGCATTGACATCACGGATTCAGGTTTAAGTCCTGCGCACATCCACAGCAACACTCACCTGATGTTGGTTGCCGCCTCGCGCCAAGCCCTTGAATGGCGCAATATCATGATAATCGCGTCCCCAGGCTAATGTAATATGCTGTTCGCCGGTGGCGCAGTTGTTGGTAGGGTCAAAATCCTGCCATCCCTGTTCAGGTTGAAACACTGAAAACCAGGCGTGTGAGGCATCGCTGCCGGCCAGTTTGATTTGGCCTGGAGGGGGCGTGGTTTCGATATAACCGCTGACGTAGCGGGCGGGCAGGCCAACGCTGCGCAGACAGGCAATGGCAAGATGGGCAAAGTCCTGGCATACGCCGCGCTTGTGGGCAAATACCCTGGCCAGCGGGGTGGTAATGGTAGTAAAGCTGGGGTCGTAACTGAAATCCTGGTAGATGCGCCGGGTGAGGTCTTCGGCGACATTGATCACTGACCAGCCGGTCTGAAAAGAAGCTGCGGCATAATCACGGATTTCCGGAAGATTCGGGATCATCTCGGAATGCAGGCTGAGCAGGTGTAATTGCAGGAAGTCATCAACGTTGGACGTGGCCGGGTTAAGTGGGTCATGCAGGCGGGTTGCCAGGTTTTCCCAGCTGTCCTGCAGCGGCATGCTGATTTGTTTACTGCTGTCTGCCACGTCTACTTCACTGTGAGCGGTGACCGTGAGTTGCTCATGGGCTTGCTGCAATTCAAAAAATACAATCCGGTTGCCAAAAAAATCCAGTCGTTCCTGTAGATTGGCCGCTTGTGGCGTAATCTCCAGTTTGCTGCTCAGGCATTGCTGGCCGTTAAAACTTCGCGGCAGCAGTCGGGCTTCGCTGTGACACACGCTGACAGCCTGGCTGTATTGATATTGGGTAGTGTGGGTGATTTTGTATTTCACAATGTTGGCTCGCGCGAGGTGGGAGACAGCTGGTGGGTTTCGGTGATGTGGTTGAAATAATTATGGGCAATGGCTTCTGACATTTCCCACAACAGGTTGGAAGTATTGGCCAGCAGGGTTTCCAGCGCGGCATACACACCTTGTTCAGCTTTGAGTTCTATGAGCTGATCCAGATGACACAGCTGCAGCTCTGAATTGGCTTTCAAAATCAGGTACTGCTCTTTGCGTAAATGATTTTTGATGGTTTGCCCAGGCAGTAATTCTATATAGTGTTGCAACTTTTGTAATTGAAACAGTAAAGAGTGCGGATGCGTCTGATCCAGTAACAATAATTCCAGCACCAGCGGAAGACGGGTTACGCTACGATAGCGTCGTTGGTAGATGCCGGAACTGTCTGTGGCTAACAAAACCGCTTCCAGAATCTGGTTTTGCAGCGTCTCGCTACGTTGTTGAACCACACTGGAACGCAACAGGGCGATAATGGATAACGCATTTTCCAGACGGCGTCCCAATTGCAGTAATAACCAGCCGGATTCACGCGTCATGCTCTCTGCCGTTAATCCGCTGAACGCAGCCAGTCGAGTACTGAGCTCGGGCAGATGATGAGCCGGGTGGGGTTGTTGTGGGGTATTAATGACCTGAGTCTGCCAATAGGTATGTATGCCGTCTATGCAGCGCCAGGTGTCCTGTGACCATAAATCACGAATATTGAAGGCAGTCTGAAAAAAAGCATGAATATTATTAGCCAACGTGCCGTGGCGTTGTTGATCTTTAAACAGCGACATCATTTCCTGATAATGTTCATTGCTGTGTTCCATCGACTTGCCAATAAATCCAGGATAGCTGACCGTAAGATGGGTAAGTGAACGCAACAGAATCAGCAGACATTCACTATTGTCGTGCTCATAACCTGACATTAGATTGGCTTGTTTAAACAGAATGGTACGGAACAAGCGGGTACTGCTGATGATACGCTCATAATGGCGGCCCACCCAAAACAAATTATCAGCGGCGCGACTGGAAAGTGGCTCGGAAATGGCCGTTATCTGCTGGTCGTTGGTTTTTAAAAATACCGGTGGCGTTCTCAGCACTTCGTCATTATCCGCCAACACCCAGGTATCTTTACTGACGGCACCCGATTGGTTGGATACATTGAACTGATCTTTATCCAGAGAGACACGGGTCAGCCCGCCGGGCATGAAGGTATAAGCATCGTCATTGTAGACGGCAAAGCAGCGTATTACGGCATTTCTGGCCTTAATTTTGCCATTGATCAAGGTCGGTGCAGTCGAAAAAGTGACTCTTTCCTGGCCAATAAAGGTATAGGGTCGGGCCTTGATGGCACGGATTAACTGGTCACGTTGCTGATTATTAAGCTGATCGCCGAACATTGACGGGGTCTGAAAACTCCGGTTGATCGATTTAATCACCATTTTATCCAGATTGCTGATCACAAAATCGCGTTCTTTCGGTTGCCCGCACCACCAAGTGGCAATTGATGGCAGGCGCAGGTTTTCGTTTAAAAAATAGCGACACAGATTGGGAAGAAAAGCCAGAATACCCGAGTTTTCAAGAATGCTACTGCCCAGCGGATTGGCAATGCTGACCTGTTTGTGACGGGCTGCCTGCAGCAAACCGGCAACGCCCAGTTGTGAGTCGGCGCGTAGTTCCAGCGGGTCACTATAGCTGTCATCAATACGCCGCAATATCACGTCTACCGGCTGCAGACCTTCCAGCGTGCGTAGCCAGATTTTATTATCGCGCATGGTGAGATCATCGCCCTGCGCCAGACTGAAACCGAGTTGTGATGCCAGATAGGCGTGTTCAAAATAAGTTTCGTTAAGCGGTCCGGGGGTGAGTACGGCAATATGTGGGTCATCCTGATTATGAGGTGCGCTTTGGATGAGCGCTTCCTGCAGCGCATTAAAAAAATGCGTGGTGCGCATGACTTTGGCATCAGTAAACAGATCGTGCATGACTTGCCCGATGACACTGCGGTTTTCCAGGCTGTAGCCAATGCCTGAAGGCGCCTGGGTATGATCATTCAGTACCCAGATATTGCCATTGGTGCCGCGTGCCAGGTTGGCGGCATACACGATCAGCTGTTGTTTTTCCGGCAGGCTATCCATGCAGGGCAATAAAAAATCCCGATGGGCAAAGATTAATTCTGCTGGCAGAATGCCGTTCTTTATAGTTTGCTGTTTGCCATATAGGTCGTGCAGTAACAGATTGAGTATGTGTGCACGTTGCTGCAGGCCGGCCTCGATGTTTTGCCATTCGCTGGCGCTGAGCAGAAGGGGAATCGGATCCAGTTGCCAGGGACGGGTAGTAGAGGTGGCATCATTGTAGACAGTGTAGGTGACGCCGTTTTCATGCAGTAAGCGTTGTGCCTCGCGATGGCGGGTTTCCATTTCCTGGGTGCCCATATTTTCCAGCGCATGAATAAAATGTTGCCAGTGTGGCAGTATTTTATTGGCCTCGCTAAGCATTTCATCATAGCTGCCCAGGCGGGTGGCGTAATGTTGCGTGGCTTTGGGGCGGCTGGTCTGGCTTTGATTCTGCAAGGTGCTTGTCTACGATTATGATGGAAAAATAAGGCTCATATATTATGAGCCTTTTTATGGATTAAAGCAGTCCATCTGCTACTTGTCAAAGCCCCGCTTACAAGCGTTTGTCGTAGCGTAAATCCAGAGTGAAGGGATAATCATTATCCGGCAGTTCCAGCGGAGGCTCTGCCGTCACATTAAGTCCATCATGTGGGGCAAAGGAGACATTGGGCATCTCTCGCTGGCCTTGTTGATGGGCAGGAGGCTGCTCGCGCTGGGCAGGCGTATGGCCATAGTCCCAGAATCGGGTGATACGACGCGTTTCGGCTTCATAACTGTTAATTGGAAAAGTGTCGTAACTGAGACCGCCAGGATGAGAAACATAATAGGTACAGCCACCCACAGAGCGCATATTCCAGGTGTCAAACACGTCAAACACCAGCGGCGTATGCGGTTCGATGGTTGGATGTAGCGCAGAAGGTGGCTGCCAGGCACGATAACGCACCCCGGCAACATATTCATCCTTGCGACCGGTGTTTTGCAGTGGCAAACGGCGGCCATTACAGGTAATCAGATAACGGCCTTCGGTAAAGCCATTGATTTTAATTTGCACGCGCTCGACAGAGGAGTCCACAAAGCGTGCGGTGCCTGAATTACTCATTTCCTCGCCCAGAACATGCCAGGGTTCAATGGCAAAGCGTAGTTCCAGTTCCATGCCTTCAATCATGGTGGTGCCGTATACCGGAAAACGAAATTCCAGAAAAGGCGCCAGCCAGTCCATTTCAAAACCAAATCCGGCGCTACGCAGATTTTCCACTACTTGTCGTAGATCCTGTTCCACAAAATGTGGCAGCATAAAGCGGTCGTGCAGTTCGGTATTCCAGCGTACCAGCTTGTGCTGATAGGATTTGCGCCAGAACCAGGCGAGTAATGTACGCAGCAATAGATTTTGCACCAGTGACATGTGTGCGTGTGGCGGCATCTCGAAAGCGCGCAGTTCAAGAATGCCCAGACGACCTGTAGAGCTGTCCGGTGAGTACAGTTTGTCAATACTGAATTCGGATCGATGGGTGTTACCGGTAATGTCGGTCAACAAATGACGTAGCAGGCGGTCCACCAGCCACGGTGCCGGCGTTTCTCCCTGCGGCATTTGCTGAAAGGCAATTTCCAGTTCATACAGTTTTTCATCGCGGCCTTCATCTACACGCGGTGCCTGACTGGTGGGGCCGATAAACATACCGGAAAACAGATAGGAAAGTCCGGGATGATGCTGCCAGTAGGTAATCAGGCTGCGTAGCAGGTCGGGGCGGCGTAACAGTGGACTGTCAGCCGGTGTCTCGCCGCCCAGGGTAATGTGGTTACCGCCGCCGGTACCACTGTGGCGGCCGTCGAGCATGAATTTCTCGGTGCCCAGGCGTACCTGATGCGCAAGTTCATATAATATTGTGGTTTTATCGACCAGTTCCTTCCAGCTTTTGGAAGGGTGAATGTTGACTTCGATGACGCCGGGGTCAGGGGTGACCATCAGTCGTTCGACCCGGTAGTCGCGAGGCGGCTCGTAGCCCTCGATAACCACTGGCGTGTTCAGTGTGCGTGCCGTAGCCTCTACGGCCGCGATGATTTCCAGGTAATGTTCCAGAAAAGACATCGGTGGCATAAATACATATAAACGGCCATCACGAACTTCGATTGACAGGGCGGTATGTGGAATATCCACCTGTTTGTTTTCCAGATCACCGGTTTGTTGCTGGACGATTTCGGGATGTGGTTCAGGGTTTGGAATGACATCGGAGAATCGTCGCGTGACTTCGCCATAATAGTCGCCCAGTTCAGGTAATGGTTCGAACAGACTTTGCGGTTCCTGCGGGTCGCGTTTGTCTTCCGCCACCCACGGCAGACTTTCCAGCGGCATACGCATACCCAGTGGCGAATTGCCGGGGATCAGGTAAATATCACCGCGACGCAATTCCCATGGCCCACTGCGCCAGCCCTGGTTTTTCCAGTCCCATTGAATTGGCAGTACATAGCCGATGGGTTCACCCGGATTATTATTCAGGTATTTAGCCAGTGTGCGGCGCTCCAGACTGTCTTTTAATGTGGTTTTGAGAGGATCAAGGTTGTTGGGTACCTTGCCTTCCTGCCATAAAAAATAAAACGGATCTTCATAGGCCGGTTTGATGTAATGTTTGGCAATGGATAAATGCTGACACAAATGCTGCATAAAACTATGTGCAGTGGTTGCAGTGAATTCATAATCTACTTTGATATCGGCCAGTAATTCCTGGTTTTGCCAGACCGGCACCCCGTCCTTACGCCAGAAACAGCCGTATTGCCAACGAGGCAGGGGTTCTCCTGGATACCATTTGCCCTGGCCGTAATGCAGCAACGCGCCTTTGGAGAACTGGTCACGAAGCTTCAAGGTTAATTCATGGGCAAGTTTGCGCTTATGCGGGCCATCAGCACGGGTATTCCATTCAGCGCCTTCCATGTCATCCACGGATACAAAGGTGGGCTCGCCGCCCATCGTCAGGCGAACATCATCATTTTTTAATCGTTCATCGACCTGATTACCTAGGATGTCAATGGCTTCCCATTGTTCTTCGGTATAGGGTTTGGTGACGCGCGGGTCTTCATGGATGCGTTCCACGCTGTTGTCGAATTCAAATTCGACTTCACATTTATCTGTCGCGCCAGAGACCGGAGCGGCACTGGCGGGGTCTGGTGTACATGCCAGCGGGATATGGCCCTCACCGGCAAACAGGCCGGAGGTAGGGTCCAGCCCAACCCAACCGGCGCCGGGTAAATAAACTTCTGTCCATGCATGTAAATCGGTGAAATCCGCTTCCGGTCCGGACGGCCCATCCAGCGATTTGACATCGGCCGTCAACTGCACCAGATAACCGGATACAAATCGTGCCGCCAAGCCCAAATGCCGCAAAATTTGCACCAGCAACCAGGCAGAATCTCGACAGGAACCGCTGAGGTTGTCCAGCGTATTTTCACAGCTCTGGATGCCCGGTTCCATGCGGATATTGTATTTGATGTCCTCATTCAGGCGTTGAATGAGATCAACCAGAAAGTCCACACTGCGTTTGGGTGTCAAATCAACATCTTTCAGCCAGCGTTTAAGCAGCTTGCCGTCTTCAGTGATTTCAAGATAGGGTTCCAGTTCTTTTTTGAGTTGCTTGTCGTATGCAAAGGGAAATTTTTCAGCGTATTCCTCGGCAAAAAAATCAAACGGGTTGATCACCGTCATGTCAGCAATGACTTCAACATGAATACTCAAGTGCCGGGCTTTTTCATTAAATACCACCCGCGCCAGAAAGTTGCCGAACGGATCCTGTTGCCAGTTGATGAAATGATCTTCCGGTTCAATTTTCAGTGAATATCCTTTAATAGGGGTTCTGGAATGCACTGCCGGCCGAAGGCGAAAAATATGTGGTGATAATGAAATCAGCCGATCAAACTTGTAAGTGGTTTTATGATTGATGGCCACGCGAATGGTCATGTGTTTCCCCTGGTGAAATAATGGTTTACATGCAAAAAACAGACCGAATTAGACTACTTTGAGCCAGTCAATTGCATACACTGTGATGGCTACTAATACGTTCGGAACATGCCGTTGGTTTGTTAGTTGATAAAACTAAAGTGTAATGAAAAAAGCAGCGTATGGCGTGCTATTGATTATACGTTAATTATTAGGATAGTTTTTACAGTTAATGTTCAGTAAAGTCATTTCAATGGAAGCTATTGCACTGTAATTGTGCATGAATAAATCAAAGCGCTAAAAAATGGCGTTAACAGTTAATTTTCGGATGCTTCCTAACGATTGAAAAAATAGGGCTATATTAACAATAGGATCAATTCTAAATGCTTAAAAAAAATTTTTTGTCATTTTTTCAGGATAGTTGAATGAGGTTTATTAGTATTTTTTTACACTCCATGGGGCATCATAAAAAAATCTGGATGATTTCAGTTATGCCAATGATTTCTATACTGTTTATGGGCGTGTGCGTGTTCTTTCCTGAGTTCAGCCATAAGACGTTGATGATCAGTTTTTCTGTTATGTTTTTGTTGCTGTTTGTTGTGTTTCAGATTAGTTTGAGTCGTACCTTTCATGCCCAGTTTCAGTCATTGACTGAAGCATTCATTCAGTTGCAGTCTGGAAATTATGAATTTCGTCTTTTGCTGCAAGGTGAGGATGAATGCAGCCAGTTAGCCAAACGATACAATGAATGTGTCAGACAGGTGCAACAACAAGTGGTGCAAATCAACGATTCCATGCTGGAGACGCGCCATTCTGCTCAGCAATTGACGCGTATGTCTTCAGAAGTTTCGGAGCATGTTATCAAACAAAAAGAAAGTACTGAATTAATTGCTTCAGCAATTGAACAAATGTCAGTCAGTATTGTTGATGTCGCCAAACAGTGCCGTGAAGCTGAGCATGTATGTCAGACGACACAACATTTAACAGGAGAAAGCAAACAGACTGTGACTGGTTTTATTCAGGAATTACAGATGTTATTGAATGATGTCATGACGGTGTCCAGCCTCATTTTAAATCTTGAAGCACATTCCAAACAAATCACTCAGATATCTGAGGTGATTAAAGAAATTTCTGATCAAACCAATTTGCTGGCATTAAATGCAGCCATTGAAGCAGCAAGAGCAGGAGAACATGGTCGCGGGTTTGCAGTGGTTGCTGATGAAGTCAGATCCTTGGCGCAAAGGGTAGGAAACTCTGCTGAAGAAATAACCGGGACGATTGAAACCGTCAGAGGTGATATAAAGCAGGCGGTTAACTCAATGGAGGAAACGAAAACCAAGGCTGAATTTGGCGTTGGCAAGGCATCTACAGTGGAAACTGCACTGGATGAAATCCAGCAACAAACAATGCTTTCATTTGATCGAATCAGCACCATCGTCGCCAGCGCTGAGCAACAAAGCCAGGTCAGCAAAAATATAGGACAAAATATAGAGTCGATTGCGCATAGTGTTGATACCAACAGTAAAGTGGCTGTTGAGTCGGCAAATATTGCTGTTCATTTGGCTGATTTGACCACGTCGTATTGAGAGAAAACATGTTTGAAGTTTTTGTTGCATCATTGATTATTATTTTCTTGATGACGTATATCAAGTTGCAAACCTGCCTACTTAGACAAAAGCAATTATCTGCTCAGATTCATGGTCTGGGGCAGGCAAATGCATTGAAAAATATCTTCATCAAAACGCAACAGCACCGGGGGATGATGGGCGCTTATCTGAAAGGGGATGATAGCTTCAAATCGAAAATAAATACGGTTAGAAAAGAAATTAGATTGGCATTTACAGATGTGCTAAAAACTAATCAGCACAATGATCAGTTAAGTCAATTGGCGCTGCCCATTAAAGAAGATTGGGATCAGATAGAAGCGGAGTCTTTTAATTTCACAGCCAAGCAAAGCTTTACCAGGCATTCGTTGTTGATAAAACGCATTCTAGCGTTGCTCAACAATTTAGCAGAAATGAGCCAATTGCAGAAAAATGGATGTTATGACCCTGAATATATAAAGATTATATGGTTCTTGCTCCCTGTTGTTGCCGAGTCTGTGGGTAAGGCGAGAGCAGTAGGCAGTGGAATTGCCGCCTCAGGTCAGTCGTTTGCTGTTGATAAAGTCAATATTCAGTTTCTCAGCCATAAAATTTCTTCGTCATTCAAGGATGTTGAGCATGGCTTGTCCACAGTGCTTCATAAAGATGCAGGCCTGGTTGAGCAATGCAGGGAGGTTGACAACTTGTTAACTGGTTTTGTTGATACCATGCAGGACCAGTTTGTTGTTGCGGATTATCCCAGTGTCAAGTCTCCAGTGTTTTTTGATGAAGCAACAAATAAGCTGGCAAGTGTGTTTGACTTTTATGATAAATGTGAACAGATAGTTGATTCTCAATTAAAAAATTCCTTCGAACACACAAAAAATAGTCTACAAATATATTATGGCATGTTGTTCTGCTCCTTAATACTTATTGCTGTAGCAGGAACTTCAATGTTTTCATAACATGATGTGGAAGTTGAATATGAATAAAAGGTCAACGTATTTCCCCTACGTAAAGAAATTATGTGTTTTATGTGTTTTGTTTTTCCCCTGGGTGGCACAGGCGGATGAATCTGTTGAGCTTAAGCAGCTTCAAAAAGGACTGGATGTCATATGGATATCGCTGAGTGCAGCCCTGGTATTTTTGATGCAGGCTGGCTTTACCTTGCTTGAAACTGGAAGCATTCGTAAAAAGAATACGTTGAATGTGGCTATAAAAAACATGAGTGATTTGGTCGTATCTATCCTGGTGTTTTATGCAGTGGGTTATGGATTAATGTTCGGAAGCAGCGCTTCCGGGTTGGCTGGAAGTGATGGTTTTTTTCTCTCTGCACTAGAAACGCCCTATGACCATATATTCTTTTTATTCCAGGCTATGTTTGCCGGAACAGCGGCGACCATCGTTTCCGGGGCAGTTGCAGAGCGTATGCAATTCAGTGGTTATCTGGTTATTTCAGTTTGTGTAGCACTCTTTATTTATCCCATCAGTGGTCATTGGGTATGGGGTGACGGCGGTTGGTTAGCCGAACAGGGATTTATTGATTTTGCGGGTTCAACTGTAGTGCATGCTGTCGGTGGTTGGATTGCATTGGCTGGCGTCATTGTGTTGGGGCCTAGAACTGGACGCTTTAATGATGATGGTTCGATAAATCCTCTGACCGGACATGACTTGTTATTGACAACGATCGGCGTTTTCCTGTTATGGTTTGGCTGGTTTGGGTTTAATGGGGGCAGCACTCTGGAAGCGAATGAGTCCATTGCAGGCATTTTAGTCAATACGTGTTTGGCTGCGGCTGCAGGGGGTGTGATTTGCTTATTGTTTTATCTGGTATTTAAGGGCCAGGTCGTTATAGAAAAGATGCTGAATGGTATTTTGGGCGGATTGGTGGCCATTACGGCCGGGTGTCATATTGTTGAGCTGGGCGGGGCGTTACTCATAGGTGCCAGTGGCGGCTTGGTTGCTTGTTTTGTTGATTCATTTTTGCTCAAGGTATGCAAAGTGGATGATCCCGTGGGCGCTATTGCTGTACATGCCGGTGCAGGCACTTGGGGAACCTTGGTGTTGGCCTTTTTTGCCAGCCCTGAAGCAATGGGGCACTCCATGCTTGATCAGTTCGTTGTTCAGTTAACGGGAGTATTTGCGGTTGGTGGCTGGAGTTTTCTGTTAGGGTTGTTGCTTTTTGTTGTGCTACATGTCTTTAATATGGTTAGGGTGTCCGCAGAACATGAAGATATCGGGTTGAACGTTGCTGAGCATGGCGCTAAAACAGTGTGGCTGGATACGTTGCAAGCCATGCGTCATATTATTGAGGATAACGATCTGACACGTCGGGTGGAAATAGAAAAGGGGACTGAGGCAGGGGAAATTGCCCGTATGTTCAATTCCCTGCTGGAGCATTTCTCATCCAGTCTCAAAGAAATGCAGGAGGGGGCTGGGGAAGTGAATTGTTCCGCAAAACAAGTGCGGCAGTTTGTGGAGGATACCCATTCACAGTTGGAGCAACAGGTTGAAAATACCTTGTTGATGAAGCACCAGGTAGATGAATTGCAGCAACAGGCTTCGCATATTCTCAATCAATCTGAACATGCGGCATCGGCTTCCAATACGGCTGATGCGGAAATCGGGAGTGCCTCGCAGATCATGACGATGGGCATGTTTGCGATCAACAAAATGTCTGAAATCGTCAGCCATTTTACGGAATCCGTTGAAAGGTTACAGCAGCATTCTGTGGAGGTGAGCAATGTGACCGAAGTGATTGAAGCGATAGCCGAACAAACCAATTTGTTAGCATTAAATGCTGCGATTGAGGCGGCCAGCGCTGGCGAAAGCGGGCGTGGGTTTGCAGTGGTTGCGGATGAAGTAAGAAATCTTGCATCGAGAACTAAGGAATCCACTTTGGAAATTGACCGGATTATTGATAACTTTCAGCAGGAAATGAAGGTGACCAGTAATTTTGTCCAGCAAGCTAGAGATCAGTCGCAATCGAGCAATCAGCAAATTGAATTTGCAACGGTTGGATTTGAATCAATCAGCGAAGCGGTAAGAAATATTAAGGAACTGAATACAAACATTTCTACTGTGATGGAGCAGCAGGCCAGTGCGACAAAAATTATCAGCGAAAAAATTGAATCAATTAATCTTCTCAATCAGAAAACGTCCAGTGAAGCTGTCATCTTGAAAGAAAATGGAGACAGTTTAATGCATATTAGTGAAAACCTTGATGAACTGCTTGGCAGGTATCGGGTTGTTCATTAGCTCAAAGCGTACATTGTGTTAGATATCATCTGGATCATCATTTGTGCTTCCCTGGTCTTTTTGATGCAGGCAGGTTTTTGCTGTCTTGAGGCCGGGTTGGTTCGACACAAGAACAGCATCAATGTTGCGCTAAAAAACCTGATGGATTTATGTGTGTCAGGGGCTATGTTCTGGTTTTTTGGCTTTACTCTGATGTTTGGTACCAGTTGGAATGGCTGGGTGGGTCTCTCGCCGCTTAACGGGAGTGAGCAAAGTCAATCATTTTTCTATGCCTTTGTGATGTTTCAATTAATGTTTTGCGGCACGGCGACAACGATTATTTCAGGTGCGGTCGCCGAGCGAATGAATTTTTTGGGCTACATGATGGTGTCTTTGTTGGTTTCGGGGTTCTTATACCCAGTTGCCGGGCACTGGGCATGGAATGGCTTGTTTGAAGGGCAGGCGACCGGTTGGTTGGGCGCGTACGGATTTATAGATTTTGCCGGTTCGTCAGTAGTGCATTCTGTGGGTGGGTGGTGTGCCTTGGCTGTAGTTATTATTATAGGTCCACGGTCTGATTTTAATGAGAAAAAAGACATTCCCGGAAGCAGTCTTCCATTGGCCGTGTTGGGTGCCATGCTGCTATGGTTTGGCTGGTTTGGTTTCAATGGTGGGAGCACCTTGTCGGTTAATGATAAATTGCCGTTAATTCTACTCAATACGTTTTTGGCGGGCGTATTCGGAGGGCTGGTAGCCGCCTTGGTGTGTTACTTACAAGCCAAAAAAATTCTGATTGGCCGTTGTATTAATGGTGTGTTGGGTGGTTTGGTTGCTGTGACCGCATCCTGCAATATTGTCATGCCATGGGCGGCTGTATTGTTAGGCGCCGTAGCAGGTATATTGATCTGTATTAGTGAACAATTTATGATTTCCAGGCGAATTGATGATGTTGTAGGCGCTGTGCCTGTTCATCTTGTCTGTGGAATCTGGGGAACCCTGGCTATCCCTTTTGTGAGTGACCCGCAGTCCTGGGGTAAACATTTATCGTTGTGGGATCAATTTATCGTGCAGTTACAAGGCGTCACTGTCATTGGGTTATTCGCCTTTGGTGCCTGTTTTTTTATATTCAAACTGATTAATAAGTGGTTTCCTTTGCGGGTATCTTTGCAGGCTGAAAAACTTGGTTTGAATATTGTTGAGCATGGGGCTAGTAACGAGTTTTATGATTTACTCTTACAAATGCAGGCGCATGAACGTCAAGGGGATTTTGGCCAAAAAGTGCATGAAGAGCCTTTTACCGAAGCCGGACAAATAGCATTCCAATATAACAATATTCTTGATCGTGTAAATCGTGAAATTGTCTCGCGTGAGTTGGCTTTAGATAACTTCAGGCAAAGTGAATCCCGTAAGGGTGCAATTCTTAATGCTGCGTTAGATTGTATCGTGACGATTGATACCCGTGGATTTATTCAAGAATTTAATCAGGCGGCAGAAAAATGTTTTGGTTTAAGTTTTCAGCGGGTTAAGAATCAGGATTTTATCCTTTTGTTCGTGCCTGAGCATTACAGAGATGATTTTCAAACCAGTTTAGCGTCTCAATTTTCTATCAGCAGCGATCTTGCGTTAAATAGACATAACCGCACTGTCCTGCAACGCCTCCCCGGAGATGAATTTCCTGCCGAACTCAGTATAACCCAGGTTGAGTTGGGTCAAAGCAAAATGCTGAAGGAATATACATTCCATATCAGAGACATCAGTCGTCAGGTAGAAATGCAAAATAAAATGCAGGCGCTGGCGTTTAATGATGTGTTGACCGGATTGTATAATCGTTATTTTTTCAAGGAAAGGCTGGTACAGGAAATTGACCTGGCCAAACGCCATCGAGTCAGCGTCATTATTATGTTTCTCGATCTTGATCAATTCAAAAATATTAATGATACCCTGGGGCATGAAGCTGGAGACAGGTTGTTATGCCATGTCGCAGAGTTGCTCTCGACGACCATTCGTTCAGAAGATATTGTAAGTCGCTGGGGAGGTGATGAGTTTGTCATTCTGTTTTCCCGGTTGAACAAAGAGCTGGCAGCACCCAAAGCGGATGAAATTTTGAATATATTGCGTACGCCGGTAAGAATTGAAGGGCGTGAACTGTTTGCGCAAACCAGTATTGGCATTGCCGAATCACGTGACGGAATTGTCTCAGCAGAGAATTTGATACAACAGGCTGACATGGCGATGTATGCCGCAAAGCAGAAAGGCAGAAATACATTTTGTTTTTTTGAAGCGGAAATGGAAGAAAAAGTCAGTCACCGGTTTTTTTATGAGAATGAATTACGCAACGCCATTGCCAATGATGAATTTTTAATTCATTACCAACCGAAAGTTGATTGTTCAACCGGTGATGTCGTAGGGTTTGAGGCGTTAATTCGTTGGATGCATCCTGATAAGGGATTGATCTCTCCCGGGGTGTTTATACCTATTCTGGAAGAAACCAGTCTGATAAATGATGTCACCAGCTGGGTTATCGAACATGTTTGTCTCCAGTTAAGTGACTGGAAAGCGGCAGGTCTACCGTTATTGCCAGTGGCGATTAACTTGTCTGTAAAAGATTTCATGCTGGATGATTGCTACGACCGTATTCGAAATGCCTTATTGAAATATCAGATTCCAGGCAAAGCCATTGAGCTGGAAATTACAGAAACCATGCTGGCAACTAATACTGATCAATGCATTAACCTGATGCACAAATTAAAAGCAATGGATGTTTCATTTTCTGTCGATGATTTTGGTACCGGGTATTCATCGATGAGTTATTTGAAAAAATTTCCATTAGACACCCTCAAAATCGATCGCGCCTTCGTTAGTGAATGCAATATAGATCATGAGGGAGGGGCGATATGCCAGGCTATTGTGGCTTTAGGAAAAAGTCTTGGGTTGAAGATTATTGCAGAGGGGGTTGAAACAGAGGATCAACTGGCATTTATACAAAATACGGAGTGTGATGTGTATCAGGGGTTTCTGTTTAGTCGTCCCCGGCCGGCAGATCAGATTGAGGTTATGCTCCGTGGACACATGCAGGGACAGCCGCCGGAGCCGGCAAGTGGTGCTGTCACTCAATTACGGGAACGTCCAAAAAATCGTAAGAATTAGGCAGCCTATATTGGTGCAAAGCGGCAAGTGTTGCACCATTATGGTGGGCTATCCAATGAAACATATCTGTATTGTTTCTTTAAAAGAGCTGGTATGTGCGTTAAATATAAATAAGAGGACGGTAAAGCATTTTTTTAAAAGCCGTGGAAATACCCTTCTTTTATAGAAAAAATCAACGATGTGCGCTGTTTATGAAATGGCGGTGCTGCGTTTTCAAAAGTAAAATAGCTGAAAAAAACCCTTGGCACATCTCGTGCTTTGATAAATGCAACCGTTACTGATGGGTTACTTTTATCCAATGACAAAGGCGTCATTCAAATAAGTGCTTTGTATTTATTTGATGACGCCTTTTTTATTGGGTTGTGTTTTTGTTAATAAGCGAGAGAAAAAATGAAAAAAACAGGAATGAGTGGGGTTAAGCATATCTTATCCGTCGCTGTGACTGCTGCTACGTTAGGTTTTTCTGGTAGTTTGCTGGCGGATCTAGAAAAAGAAGATCTTAAATTTGGTTTTATCAAGCTGACTGATATGGCGCCTTTGGCCATTGCCTACGAGAAAGGCTATTTCGAAGATGAAGGGCTGTATGTTCAGGTTGAGGCGCAGGCAAACTGGAAAGTTTTGCTGGACAGAGTGATCAATGGTGAGCTGGACGGCGCGCACATGCTGGCAGGTCAGCCTTTGGGAGCGACTATCGGTTTTGGTACCCAGTCGCACATTATTACAGCATTCAGCATGGACTTGAATGGTAACGGCATTACGGTTTCCAATGATATCTGGAGTCAAATGAAACCCCATGTGCCTATGGCCGATGGCAAGCCGGTTCACCCAATCAAAGCAGATTATTTGAAGCCGGTTGTAGAAAAATTCAAAGAAGTAGGCAAGCCTTTTAACATGGGTATGGTTTTCCCAGTGTCCACACATAACTATGAACTGCGGTACTGGTTGGCTGCGGGTGGAATCAAGCCTGGTTACTATGCGCCACCTCAAGATATTACCGGTCAGATCGATGCGGATGCATTGTTATCTGTAACACCGCCACCTCAAATGCCTGCAACTCTGGAAGCAGGCACCATTTATGGTTACTGTGTGGGTGAGCCATGGAACCAGCAGGCTGTATTCAAAGGTATTGGTGTGCCTGTAATTACTGACTACGAAATCTGGAAAGACAACCCAGAAAAAGTATTTGGTGTAAGTAAAGAATGGGCTGACAAATACCCGAATACGCATAAAGCAGTTGTAAAAGCATTGATTCGTGCAGCAATGTGGCTGGATGCGGACAACAACAAAAATCGTCCGGAAGCAGTAAAAATCCTATCTGAAAGTAAATATGTAGGTGCTGACTATGAAGTTATCGCCAACAGTATGACAGGTACGTTTGAATACGAGAAAGGGGATAAGCGTTCATTGCCTGATTTCAACGTGTTCTTCCGTTATAACGCAACCTATCCATATTACAGTGATGCCATCTGGTATCTGACGCAAATGCGTCGTTGGGGACAGGTGAACGAATTCAAGCCTGATAGCTGGTACATGGATATTGCAAAAAAAGTATATCGCCCAGACATCTACATGTCAGCGGCAAAAGCGTTGATTGCTGAAGGCAAGGCAAAAGCAAGTGACTTCCCTGCTGATGGCGAGACTGGCTTTAAACCACCTCAAACTGAATTCATCGATGGCGTGGTTTACGATGGTACCAAACCAAATGAATACCTGACCAAATTTGCTATCGGTCTGAAAGGCAAGCAAAAAGTCGTCGGTGGAAGTATTGTGGAGTAAGTTGTATCGGAACAGGGATGTTCCTCAAATCATGTGTTGTTAATTTAAGCGTTAGAGTTTCTCGGTTAGACACGGTGTCGTTTTGGCGCAGGGATGTGCCTCTTTTTCGGGATTAGATAACGGGTGAATCAGATGAATAATAAACTAATCAAATTTTTAAATATAACCGGGTTAACATGGTTTGTTCCTATCGTAAGGATTTGCGGCGGGGATAATCCACATCAGCAAATGAGAGAGTTATGGTTGATTATGGGCGTGCCCATAATAGCCTTCGTTGCCTTTTTAATTGTTTGGGGGGGCACTGCAACTCAAATCAAGACAAGTTTGGGAGAAATTCCCGGTCCAACCGCTGTATGGGGCGAGTTGGGCGGTTTGATTGACGATCACAATTCAGAACGTGATAAAGAAGTGGCATTCTATGAACGTCAACGGGTCAGAAATGAAAAGAAACTGGCAAAAAACCCGGATGCCAAAATCAAAATTCGTCCATATACGGGTAAGCCAACGTATCTGGATCAAATATTTACCAGTTTGTATACCGTCTTTGTTGGTTTCGTGCTTGCTTCTGTGGTGGCAGTGCCTGTCGGGATAGTGTGTGGTATGAGTCCGATAATCAATACCGCTTTAAACCCTTTGATTCAGATTTTTAAACCGGTGTCGCCTCTGGCCTGGTTACCTATTGTGACACTGATGGTAAGTGCGTTGTATGTTACTACTGACGATTCCTGGTTTGAAAAAAGCTTTTTGACGTCAGCTATTACGGTGACTTTATGTTCCTTATGGCCAACATTGATTAATACTGCGGTAGGTGTGTCTTCAATTGATAAGGACCTGGTTAACGTCGGCAAGGTATTGCGCCTGGATTATGTGACCCAGATTAAAAAGATTATTCTGCCTTCCGCTTTACCTTATATATTTACTGGTATGCGTTTATCTTTGGGTGTTGGCTGGATGGTTCTGATTGCGGCAGAAATGCTGGCGCAAAACCCTGGGTTGGGGAAATTTGTCTGGGATGAGTTCCAGAATGGCAGTTCACAATCATTGGGCAAAATCATGGTGGCTGTATTTACGATTGGTATTATCGGTTTTATTCTCGATCGCATTATGTCATCGCTACAGAATGTATTTTCTTTTGGTAAGCAACTTTAAGAGGATATGGAAATGGCCGCAGCACAAGATATCGTTATGCAAGAAACTGAACAACAAGCTCCTGCGCAGGAGAAAGTATTGCTTGAATTGAAAGATGTTTGCAAAACTTACGGTGAAGGAAGTGAGAAGAGTTCTATTCTCAGGGATATAAACCTTGAGATCAGACAGGGTGAATTTATCGCCATCGTTGGTTTTTCCGGAAGCGGGAAGACGACACTCATTTCTTTGATTGCTGGATTGATTGAAGCAAATAGCGGGGAGCTGTTAAAAGATGGCCAGCCAATTATCGGGCCAGGGCCTGATCGCGGCGTGGTGTTTCAAAGTTACTCATTAATGCCTTGGTTGACTGTTTATGAGAATGTCGCGCTGTCAGTCGATCAGATATATAAAGAGTTGTCGGCTGAAAAGCGACGTGCGCAAACGGAGAAGTACATCAAGATGGTAAACCTGGGCGCGGCGATGGATAAACGTCCGGCTGAATTGTCTGGGGGAATGCGTCAACGGGTGAATGTGGCAAGAGCACTGGCGGCTAACCCTGAAATTCTGTTGCTGGATGAGCCATTGAGTGCTCTGGATGCGTTAACCCGTGGAAAATTGCAGGATGAAATTCTACAAATCTGGGAGCAGGAAAAGAAAACAGTCATCCTGATCACCAATGATGTTGATGAGGCTATTTATATGGCAGATCGGGTGATTCCTCTTAAGCCGGGGCCGGACGCAACGTTCGGTCCGGATTTTCAAGTGGATATCGAGCGCCCCAGAGACCGGACTGCGCTGAATCATGATGATAATTTCAAGCGCTTGCGGGGTGAAATTACCCGTTATCTGATGAATGTCGGTATGGAAAAGGCGCAGGAAATCGGCATGGACAAAGTGAGTTTGCCGCCGGTACGGCCAAATACAAGCAATGATTGGCAAACTGATCATTCGGCGTTGAAGCCTGAGCAGAAAGACCTGGGTAGACCACGCTATCTTGAGTTTTCTCAACTGAGTAAAATTTATCCGACACCCGATGGAAACAGTACGGTCAAAGTGGTCGATGGTTTTGAATTGAAGATGAACAAGGGAGAGTTTGTTTCAATCATCGGGCATTCAGGGTGTGGTAAATCGACCGTCTTATCTATGACGGCCGGATTGAATGATATTTCTGAAGGCGGGATCTTTTTGGATAACCACGAAGTGAATGACGCGGGTCCCGATCGTGGCGTTGTGTTTCAAGCACCAAGCTTGTTCCCTTGGTTAACAGCATTTGAAAATGTCATGTTGGGTGTGGATAAGGTTTTTCCTCATGCTGCGCAATCTGAACGCGAAGATATTGTTGAATATTATCTGACTCGTGTCGGCCTTGGAGATGCGCTAGATAAAAAAGCGTTGGATTTGTCAAACGGCATGAAACAAAGGGTAGGAATTGCGCGCGCATTTGCGTTGTCGCCCAAATTGTTATTGCTAGATGAACCTTTCGGCATGCTGGACTCATTAACGCGTTGGGAACTGCAGGAAGTATTAATGGAAGTCTGGGAGAGAACGCATGTGACGGCCATTATGGTAACGCATGATGTGGATGAAGCCATTTTGTTAGCTGATCGCGTGGTGATGATGACCAATGGTCCACATGCAAAAGTGGGTAAGATTGAAGAAATTGATCTACCTCGTCCAAGAACGCGCAAGTCTTTGCTTGAACATCCTGACTACTATAAGTACAGAGAAAGCTTATTAACTTTCCTGGCTGAATGTGATCATACGCACTAAGCAAGATGCTAAATTAATGTTTTTACAACACTTTTATGAAAGTGTTGTAATTTTGCATCATATTTAATGTTATTGTGATCATTTAAATGAGAAATATCAGTTAACCTATTGAAAAAAAATATAACTTTTTGTTGCTTTTTAGCAAAAAACAGCTATATTACTTTGTAACGCATCATTAATATGATGCTAGATCTTTTGGAAAATTTATGGGGGAAATTATGTCATTCACGGCTGTTTTAGCTCGTCACGGTAAAACCTTAGGGGCTGTCGCTTTTGCAGTATCGGCTTCGTTAGGAAGTTCCGCTCAGGCAGGCATTAATGAAACTATTTCAGATGCTTTGAAATTTGGTCAAAAAGATGCCAAATATGGTCAAATAAAACTTAATTTGCGTCTGCGTTATGAAAATGCAAATACTGAAGAAACAACATTAAATACAGGTGAAGCGTTCACAGCGCGGTTGAGATTAGGTTATTTAACGCCTGAGTTTAAAAGCTTTCAGGTTTTTGCGGAGTTCGAAGGTAACCAGGATATAGGAATCAATGACTACAACACGCTACGTAATGGAACATTACGTAACAAAGGCCATGACGTTATTGCAGACCCACAGGACACAGAAGTTAACCAGTTATGGTTAAGTTTCAAAGGTATTCCTGATACAGTGGTAAAAGTAGGTCGTCAACGTATCAAAATTGATAATGATCGTTTTATTGGTAATGTTGGCTGGCGTCAATTGGAGCAGACGTATGATTCAATTTTGGTTGTAAACAAATCTTTACCCAATACCGTTGCAAAATTTGGATTTATCGAAGGTGTTAAGCGGATTTTTTCTGATACACACCAACATTCGTCACCCTTCTTTAACGTGGCGTACGATTTTAAAGGTGTAGGTAAAATTACTGGGTATGCCTACTTTATTGAAAATGAAGATGCTGCTGCGGCATCTAGTCAAACCTTTGGTGGCAGCCTGGTGGGTGCGCAAAAAGTAACAGAAGACGTTAAATTTGTGTATCGCGGTGAATTTGCTTCTCAATCGGATCTTGATAACAACCCAAATGGATATGAAGTTGATTACTTTCATGTAAACGGTGGACTTTCTGCATTTGGTGTGACTATAAAAGGTGGTGTTGAGCAATTAGGTGGTGAAGGTTCTGTTGCCACGGATCTAAATCGTTTTCAAACACCTTTAGCAACTGGTCACGCTTTTAATGGTTGGGCTGATGTATTTTTGAATACGCCTGGATTTGGTCTGCGTGATGTTTATGGCATGGTTGTAGCCAAAGTATATGGTGTTAAGTTAATGGGTGTTTATCATGACTTCACAGATGACACAGGAAATATGGATCTTGGTCAGGAGTATGATTTTCTAGTAGCCAAAAAATTTGGTAAACATTATTCGTTGCTAGCAAAATATGCCTACTATAATGCAGATGGGTTTGCGACTGATCGTCAAAAATTCTGGATTCAAGCGGGTGTCTCTTTCTAAGCGTTAACAGAAATATGATGTAATTAAAAAAGCCGCTAGCGAGAGCTAGCGGCTTTTTTTGTATAAGAAAAACATACAAATATTAGGCTTTAGTTCTCTTGTAAACAGTGATTTGCTCATATATAATTGCATACCTTTATGCGAGCGTGGCGGAACTGGTAGACGCGCTGGATTTAGGTTCCAGTGGGGTAGCCCGTGAGAGTTCGAGTCTCTCCGCTCGCACCATTTATCGTGTTTAGCGATGGTCACCAAATAGATCTCCAAGCAATTTCTTGAATTGTTTTCAAAGTCACTTTTTTAACATTATTGAGGTAAATCCATGCAAGTTTCTGTCGAAAAGACATCTGAATTAAACCGAAAAATGACGGTGAGTATTCCTGAAGAGGTGGTTCAGGAAAAAATGGAAGCTCGTTTTAAATCGTTAGCTAAGGATATTAAGCTGGATGGATTTCGTCCCGGAAAAGTGCCGGTAAATGTCATTAAGAAGCAATTTGGTAGTCGTGTCAGAGGGGAAGTGGCGGGTGACTTGATTCAAAATACCTATTTTGAAGCGTTGCAAGAGCAAGCGTTAATGCCTGCGGGGCAGCCTCACATTCACCCTTCAGATAAACAGGAAGGGTTGGAGTATGTGGCTGAGTTTGAAGTTTACCCTCAAATCTCGCTGGAGGGTATGTCTGAACTAGTAATATCAAGGGCAACTTCTTCAGTTGACGATACTGATGTTGAAGCCATGATTGATAAACTTCGTGAGCAGAAAAAAGTCTGGAATACAGTTGAACGGGCAGCAGCAATTAATGACCAGGTGACGATCAATTTTTCTGGAATGTGTGAGGGTGAAAACTTTACTGACGGTACTGTAGAAGACTTCAAGGTTGAAATGGGTGCCAAAAAAATGATTGCCGGTTTTGAAGATGCAATTGTTGGGTTATCTGCAGGCGACAAGAAATCGTTTGAAGTCATATTTCCTGATGATTATGGCAACCAGAAAATTGCTGGCAAACCAGCAACCTTTGATGTGACGCTGATTTCTGTAGAAGAATCAGTATTACCTGAAGTTGATGAGGAATTCATTAAAGCCTATGGCGTAGAAAATGGTGAATTAGAATCTTTTCATAAAGATGTGAAGGCAAATATGGAAAGAGAAATGGCAATGGGCTTGAACAGCTGGTTGAAAAAATCTGTGATGGACGCCATTTTTGACAATATAAAAATAACGATTCCAGGCGCATTGGTTGATCAGGAAGTTGAGGAAATGATCAAGCCCTATGCTGAACGCGCAAAGCAACAGAATATGTCGTTGGATCAAATGGATATTTCGCGGGCGACTTTTGAAGAGCAGGCGCAACGTAGAGTAAGTTTAGGCCTGATTTTGGGTGAAGTTATCAAACAACAAGAGCTGAAAGCAGACGATGGCAAAGTCCGCGCAACCGTTGAAAAAATGGCGCGCAGCTATGAGCAGCCAGAAGACGTAGTTAACTGGTATTATTCAGATGCGTCCAGGTTACAGGAAATTCAACAAATGGTATTGGAAGATGCGGTAGTTGAGTGGGTGGTGAGTCAAGCTAAAGTGACTGATCAAACGGTAAAATTCGATGAAGTCATGAGCGCTAACAAATAAGGGTCTACACACGTTATGATAAATTTTCAAGACAAAGTGAATGCTACAACAGAGCCACAAATGGCAGGTGGATTAGTCCCTATCGTCATCGAGCAGACGGCCCGTGGAGAACGGTCATTTGATATTTATTCAAGGTTGCTAAAAGAGCGAGTCATTTTTCTGGTCGGGCAAGTTGAAGATTACATGGCGAATCTGGTGGTGGCACAGCTGCTTTTTCTTGAATCGGAAAACCCTGATAAAGATATTCATCTGTATATCAATTCCCCTGGTGGATCAGTCACCGCAGGCATGTCGATTTATGACACGATGCAATTTATCAAGCCGGATGTCAGCACCATGTGTATTGGTCAGGCCGCCAGTATGGGGGCATTGTTACTAGCGGGTGGTGCGCATGGCAAGCGTTTTTGCCTGCCTCATTCAAGAGTTATGATTCATCAGCCATTAGGCGGATTTCAGGGACAGGCTTCAGATATTGATATACATGCCCGGGAAATTTTGTTGATTAAAGAAAAATTAAACAAGATTTTGGCTCGCCACACCGGCCAGGCAATCGAAAAAATACAACAGGATACTGACCGGGATAACTTTTTAAGTGCTGAAGACGCTGCGGAATACGGGTTGATTGACCAAGTATTAAGTGAGCGCCAAAAGTAAACAATTATTGGAATTTTTTTCATTTAGTTATATTCTGTGTTACAGACTAATTGAGCATATGAAATGCGCTGTGGAGCGGGTAAATGAGTAAAGATAAAAACGGAAGCGACGATGAAAAGCTGCTGTATTGTTCTTTTTGCGGCAAAAGCCAGCATGAAGTCCGGAAATTGATTGCGGGCCCATCTGTCTACGTCTGTGATGAATGCGTTGAATTATGTAACGACATTATCAGGGATGAGCTGGCTGAAGATGAAGCATCGTTAAATGTAGAAAAGTTACCTAAGCCGAAAGAAATCAAGGAAGAGCTTGATAATTATGTTATTGGGCAGGAAAGCGCAAAAAAAATTCTGGCAGTGGCTGTTTATAATCACTATAAGCGCCTGAGAAATAATACCCGGAAGGATAAAGTCGAGCTGGCCAAAAGCAATATTTTATTGATCGGGCCAACGGGATCGGGAAAAACCTTATTGGCTGAAACATTGGCTAGATTGCTGGATGTTCCTTTCACCATTGCTGATGCAACTACCCTGACTGAAGCGGGGTACGTAGGAGAAGATGTCGAAAATATCATCCAGAAAATCCTACAGAAATGTGATTATGACGTTGAAAAAGCTGAAACTGGCATCGTGTATATTGATGAAATAGATAAAATATCCAGGAAATCAGATAATCCTTCGATTACTCGAGATGTGTCAGGTGAGGGTGTTCAACAAGCCTTGCTTAAGTTGATTGAAGGGACCATTGCTTCTGTTCCGCCGCAAGGTGGAAGAAAACATCCTCAGCAGGAATTTTTGCAAGTAAACACTGCGAATATTTTATTTATTGTGGGTGGTGCATTTGCCGGACTTGATAGGGTTATCAAAGATCGGTCTGAGAAAGGAGGAATAGGATTTTCTGCTGAAGTCAGATCCAAAGATGAAAGTAAAAATGTGGGTGAAGTGTTTTCTGAAGTTGAATCTGAAGATTTAATTAAATACGGGTTGATTCCTGAGTTTGTTGGGCGTCTTCCAGTTGTGGCAACTCTTGAGGAGCTGGATGAGGAAGCATTGGTTCAAATACTCACGGAACCGAAAAATGCATTAACTAAACAATACCAGCATTTGTTTGAAATGGAAGGGGCTGAGTTGGAGTTTAGAGACGATTCTTTGCTGGCTATAGCCAGCAAATCCATGGAAAGAAAAACGGGAGCCAGAGGCTTAAGAACAATCGTTGAAAATGTGTTATTGGATACGATGTATGAATTACCATCAGATGAAACAATTAAAAAGGTTGTTATTGATGAAAGTGTGATTCAGGGTGAATCAGATCCGATTCTTGTATACGAACAGGAAACGAAAATCGCTGCGTCTGATACCTGATTGTTAGCTTAATCCTCGTTTTTGAAAAGCGCCGTTTTTACGGCGCTTTTTTTTTGCGCATAATAAATTTTGTAAAGATTGGCTTGCTTTTTAAATTAATAATCATATATTCAATACAAGAGAGTTAGCCGTGGACGCGAAAAATGACTGAAAAAATAAGTGAAGAAGACCTGATTCCAGTATTACCATTGCGAGATGTTGTTGTTTATCCGCATATGGTGATTCCTTTGTTTGTTGGCAGAGAAAAATCAATTGATGCATTGGATGCAGCAATGAAAGATGACAAACAGGTATTGCTGGTTGCACAAAAGCAAGCTGATATTGATGAGCCTGAATATGATGATTTATATGAAGCGGGTACGCTGGCTAATATTCTACAGTTGCTAAAATTGCCTGATGGCACTGTCAAAGTGCTGGTTGAGGGGAGCCAGAGATGCAAAGTAGTTAAGTATCAGGATCATGATTCGTATATGGCAGCTGCGATTGCCGAAGTGTTGGAAGTTGTAGATGTTACCGAGCAAGAATTGGAAGTATTGCAGCGGACTGCCATCAATTCATTTGATCAATATGTCAAACTGAACAGTAAAATTCCTCCCGAAGTATTAAATTCCTTGTCTGGTATTGATGATCCAAGTCGTTTGGCAGATACCATGGTTGCCCATATGACATTGAAGATCGAGGAAAAGCAACGTATCCTGGAAATGGAAAACGTCGTTACCAGGCTTGAAGCATTGATGTCGGTTATGGAAGGCGAAGTCGACTTATTAGAGATGGAAAAACGAATTCGTGGTCGCGTAAAAAAACAAATGGAGAAAAACCAGCGCGAATACTATTTGAATGAGCAAATGAAGGCGATTCAAAAAGAGCTGGGTGAGATGGATGAAGCGGCAAATGAACTGGATGAACTCGCCAAGAAAATTGAATCCGCAGGCATGTCTAAAGAGGCTAAGACTAAGGCCGAGGCTGAATTAAACAAGCTCAAACTCATGTCGCCAATGTCTGCAGAGGCGACGGTTGTGCGCAATTATATCGACTGGATGGTTAGTGTCCCCTGGAAGAAAAAAACCAAAGTCAAACATGATCTAAAACTGGCTGAAGAAGTATTAGATGCAGAGCATTTTGGTCTTGAAAAAGTAAAAGAACGGATTCTTGAATATCTGGCTGTACAGCAAAGAGTAAAAAGCCTGAAAGGGCCAATATTATGTTTGGTAGGGCCTCCAGGGGTGGGTAAAACGTCTTTGGGGCAATCTATAGCCCGAGCCACTAATCGCAAGTATGTAAGAATGGCTCTTGGTGGTGTCCGAGATGAAGCTGAAATTAGAGGCCATCGACGCACTTATATTGGTTCTATGCCGGGCAAAATCCTGCAAAATCTAGCGAAAATTAAAACGCGAAACCCAATGTTTTTGTTGGATGAAATAGACAAGATGGCAGCAGATTTTCGTGGTGATCCGGCATCTGCATTATTAGAGGTGCTTGACCCTGAACAGAACCATACATTTGCTGATCATTATCTTGAAGTTGATTTTGATCTGTCAGATGTCATGTTTGTGGCGACGGCAAATACGATGAATATTCCTAGTCCTTTGCTTGATAGGATGGAAGTGATTCGTTTGTCGGGGTATACCGAAGACGAAAAAATTAATATCACTGAGAAATTCTTAATTCCAAAGCAAATAAAAAATAATGGTCTCTAAGAAGCTGAGATTAGTTTCAGTACTGATGCGATAAGGGATGTTATCCGATATTACACGCGTGAAGCGGGCGTAAGAAGCCTGGAAAGGGAGGTTTCCAAGGTTTGTAGAAAGGTGGTGAAAGAACTGTTAATCGGAGAAGCGAGTAAAAAAGTAGACGTCAACAGTGATAATCTTGAGAAATTTCTTGGAGTCAGACGATTTAATTTTGGGGTAGCTGAAGATAAAGATCAGGTAGGGCAAGTTACAGGTCTGGCCTGGACTGAAGTAGGCGGGGAATTGCTTACCATTGAAACTGCAGTGATGCCTGGAAAAGGTAAGCAGCAAGCGACAGGAAAGCTCGGTGAAGTGATGAAAGAGTCAATTGAGGCGGCTGTCACTGTTGCGCGCAGTCGTGCGCCAGTATTGGGTATCGATGAAAAAGAATTCCAGGAAAAAGATATTCATATACATGTGCCGGAAGGTGCTACGCCTAAGGATGGCCCTAGTGCCGGTATTGCGATGTGCACCGCAATCATTTCTGCACTCACGAAAATTCCTGTTAGGGCTGATGTGGCGATGACGGGTGAAATCACCTTGCGTGGAGAAGTCTTGCCTATTGGTGGATTGAAGGAAAAACTATTGGCAGCTCGGCGTGGAGGGATTACCACAGTATTGATTCCTGCAGAAAATGAGAAAGACCTGGTTGAGATTCCTGAAAATGTAAAGGAAGATTTAGATATCAAAATTGTGCATTGGATAGATGAAGTCCTTGAGATTGCGTTGCAATATGTTCCAAGACCCGATGGGGATAAACAAGATAAATCCAAAAAGAAAACAGAATCGAAGGAAAAAGCGACCTCGGGAATAATTGCGCATTAACCATCAAGGTCAGAACAGTTTGTGTTCTAGAATGTGTATTTAATGACAAACCTGTCTGAAATCAAATAAATTCGCGCTTTACAGCTGTTTTCAGCTTGACACATTTGAAGGGCAGTTGTTATAAATTACAAAGTTTCAGGTTAAGGAAGGTCAGCGGTTGTTCTTTAATGAAACGATACAAAAATTTTAAGGCGATGTAGATTGTACGGCTGTATTTTGCTTTGTTGGTCTATGGTGTTTTTTTCTTTTTCGCAGTACGCAAAGAGATGCCATTTTCAATGGGTGTCAGTGCAACACTATGTTAAATAATTACTATTCACAATCCTAAGGGGAATATAATGAATAAATCGGAACTTATAGATGCTATTGCTGATTCAGCAGATTTAACAAAAGCTGATGCAGGAAGAGCTTTGGATGGTTTCATTAGTGCTGTGACAGAAGCATTAAAAAGTGACGATCAGGTTGCTTTAGTTGGTTTTGGAACATTTTTGGTAAAAGAGCGGGCAGAAAGAAAAGGGCGTAACCCTCAAACTGGCGAAGAAATAACAATCAAGGCAGCAAAAACTCCTTCATTTAAAGCTGGTAAATCGTTAAAAGATGCTGTAAACTAGCTGTCTTTAGTCGGGTGCTTAGCTCAGCTGGGAGAGCATCGCCCTTACAAGGCGAGGGTCGGGGGTTCGATCCCCTCAGCACCCACCAAGACTTTGGAGCGGTAGTTCAGTTGGTTAGAATACCGGCCTGTCACGCCGGGGGTCGCGGGTTCGAGTCCCGTCCGCTCCGCCAAAACGTGTAAACCTCGTACCATCATGGTCGGGGTTTTTTTATGCTTAAAACTTCCATCTCAGTTTCATAAGGTCTGCCCACAATGCTTCAAACGATAAGAGATAAATCCCAAGGCGTATTTGCATGGATAATTTTGGCTTTGATTTGTATCACTTTTGCTCTATTTGGTATTCAAAACTATTTGGGGGGAGGGAGTGAAGAGCCGATTGCTACCGTTGGGGACAAAGAATTCTTTCAACAAGACTTAAATAATGCTTATTCTCAGTTAGCAGGAAGTCTGGCCAATATGAATTTCGATGAAAATGAAATCAGACAGCAGGCGTTTCGTAAATTAATACGTGATGAAGTATTGTTGCAATATACTGCTGAGATTGGATTGCGTTCTTCAGATGAAGCAGCGAGGCGATATATTTCTGCACTGGAATATTTTCAAACTGAGGGTGAGTTTGATAAAAACAAATATAAATCCTTACTGGCTGGTCAAGGCATGAATTCTGCTATCTTTGTAAACCGGATAAAGAAAGCACTTGTTATGGAGCAGTTTCAAAAAGCAGTGACGGATACCGGGTTTAGTACTCAAACAGATGCGGAGAGATTTTTTGAGATACAAAACCAAAAACGAAAAGTTGACTATATTACAATCCCATTAGCAACTGAGGTTCAAGAGCCCACGCGGCAAGAAATTGACCAATATTATCAGCAGAATCAGAATAGTTTTCTTACCGAAGAGCAAGTAGCAATAGAATATATTGAACTTGATTTAAATGATTTGGCTGAGCAGGTTGAAGTGGACGAAGGACAGCTCCAAGCTTTCTATCAAGATCAGATAGAGCTTTATACGAGTCCTGAGCGGCGAAAAATCAGCCATATTTTGTTGACTTTCGATGATAACAAAGGAAAAGGTGAAGCGTTGAAAAAAGCGCAAGAAGTGAGATCGATGCTTGCTTCGCAGTCGTTTAATGATCTAGCTAAAGAATACTCAAATGACACATTAACGTCAGAAAATGGCGGGGACTTGGGGTTGTTTAATGCAGGGGTGATGGAAAAAGGTTTTGACGAGGCTGTCGTCAAGCTCAATTTGGGCGATGTTTCCGAGCCAGTACAGTCATCATTTGGTTATCATTTGATAAAAGTGACTGAATTTGTCAAAGGCGACGTTAAGCCGTTCGAATCAGTCAAAGAGGAATTGATGGTAAATTATAAAAAGTCCGAAGCCGAATCAGAGTTTCTTGAAATAGGCGAGAGTCTGACTGAGTTAAGCTTTGAATCGCCAGAAAGTTTACAGCCTTTATCGGATGAGCTGGGCCTCGAAATCAAGCAGTCAAAATTGTTTACCAGAGACCAAGGTGAAGGCGTAGCTGATTTAGAAAATGTAAGAAATATAGCATTTTCTGAAGATGTGCTGAAAGGAAATAATAGTGACTTAGTGGAAATTAGTCCGGAAAAAGTCATGGTTATGCGTTTATTAGAGCATCAAGAAGCGCAAGTTCTCACTCT